>Ga0315273_10012952_pt1 | contig 10704 bp, 11 predicted proteins | sample YL17G02_0_MG_FD_205753 | JGI IMG/M metagenome (GOLD analysis project Ga0315273, IMG submission 205753) | Sediment microbial communities from Yellowstone Lake, YNP, Wyoming, USA - YL17G02_0 | ecosystem: Environmental > Aquatic > Freshwater > Lake > Sediment | place: USA: Wyoming | collected... | reverse complement strand
CATGTCTTCGCTGCCGGGGAACGAAATGATCTGAATAGACGGATGGCAAACCGTTTGACCCTATCCGTGGATTTGTGTTATTAGTTAAACAGTTAAAGAGTGAGATCCTGTGTCGTTGATCATGAAATTCTGCTGATGGATAAGATGGATAAGATGTTATCGAGGTTGTCGAAAGTTAATTAGGCGAGGTTGAAAAGTGCCGACAGATGAAAGAATTCTAACCGATATGGTTGAAGCCATTGTACGCGAGGTCGATCCGGATAAGATCATTCTTTTTGGGTCTTATGCCAGAGAAAATGCCCACCCTGAATCTGACATTGATCTGCTCATCATAAAGAAGGGCTCTTTCGAGCCTGGCAATAGTCGCCGGCAGGAAATACGCCGTATTCGTCGCGCTATTTCGGGCTTCAGGATTCCCAAAGACATAATTCTGTACAGCAGTGATGAGGTTGATAAGTGGCAGCATTCCCCCAATCACATTGTTGCTCGTTGCTTTAAAGAAGGGAAAACACTCTATGCGCGATCTTGATCATGCCCTGTTGATGAGCCATATAGCTTTGAATGACTTTAAGGCCCTGAAAGGCATGATAGATCCGGCAATATTTAGCGATGAGATTTTCGGTTTCCACGCCCAGCAGGCTGTCGAAAAAACGTTGAAGGCCTGGTTAAGTCTGGTGGGTGTCACCTATCCCAAAATCCATGATATAGAGGAATTATTCGCCCTCCTCACGGATCACGGCGAAAACATACCTGATCAATTCAGAACTCTGATAGACCTGACTGATTTTGCGGTTCAATTCCGGTACGATTTCTTTGCTGAATCAGATACAGAATAAGACCGTGAAAAACTTATCCATAATGTCCAACAGATCATAAGTCACGTTGATACTTTATTCAAATAGGCCCAGCAGTTTTTTCTATAATTGGGAACAGCCACCGCTTATTTACATAATAAAAGGTGGCTGTTACCAATTATGTCCCTAATTATGACAGTCTCGTAAAAAGTCGGATTTCTCCATTAATCGTCATTCCCGCGAAGCTTGTCCCCGCGAAGGCGGGGAGCGGGAATCCAGTTCACTTTAGTAAGTTCTGGACCCCCGCTTTCGCGGGGGTGACATGGTTTTGGACTTTTTACGAGTTCATCAATTATGATTTCAGTTTTTTATCACGAAATCGGCGATACTTTGCCGTGAGACAATGATTTCTTTTTCATCTGTTTTTATTTTTACGCTCATGAATCCTAGGACCTGATAGGTCCCGTTTCCCAGCGTTGTGGTATCCAGGCGAACGGCGAAGTCTTGCTCCCACTTCCAGGATTCCCCGATCTTGATCCAGGTCTGCGTCCCTTTTTTTCTGATATACCAGCAATTGTTCGCACCCACCGGATAGCCGGGGATCTGCAGCGATTCCAGTTCCTTTTTCAACAGCTCCTCATCGAGCGTTTCCCTGAGGACCACATTTCCATAATATTTTTTTATCGAGATGGCAGGGACTTGAAACTGAGGGCCCCAGCTGACGGCAGCTAAATTGACGACCATGGTTGACCTCCCTGTTTACTTCCGGATGGTCTCAATGTTATGATCTTTCGCCTCCTGTCCTTTGTGCTTTCTTGGCAGCCCGACGGAAGGAGGGGCCTTGTCATTGCTGCGTCAAAAAATAACAATAATTGTGCCAATGGCAACCGCCGGTCTTTATTATCTTTAGTGTATGAAATTATGAGGAAAAATATAGAACCCCACTGACCGGTTTCTTGGGAGGAAAAATCCGCTATTGGACATAATTGTTTTTTCGCCCATAAACGGCACAAATATGTATCGACGGTTGTCTGTCAGCAAGCTGCGCTGCCGGGAAATTTAATACCCAACGGCGCGGCTTTGTTCGATACAATGCCTTTCACGGTCATCTCTGCCCCGGGCTCGTCTACGGCTATCGAGTTGCGAAAGAGGCGATCAGGCTGCTTGGGTTGAAGCGGGCCGATGAAAGGTTGACTGACGGAGGGGCAAAAAGCAAAGGGCGCTTCTTGACACCCGGGACCGTTTCCTCTATACTCGTTCGCGATCAATACAGGCGCCCCGTCCCGATTCCTCCCCGGAGGACTGATGAGAGGGGCCGGCTCCATTCATAAGTCTCCACCGATAAGCGTTTCCTTCACAACCTAACGTTTCCTTCACAACCTAAGAGGAGGTGTATCATGGCGACACCGTTGGAGGGCATCAAGGTCCTGGAGGTGAGCATCGCCCAGTTCGGTCCCCACTGCGGGGTTCTGCTGGCCGACCTGGGAGCGGACGTGATCAAGGTCGAACCCTTGACGGGGGAGATGTCCCGGGGCGTCCCCTGGCCCCATGAAACAAAAGGCATCAACAGCTACTTCCTCGCCCATAACCGGGGGAAGCGGAGCCTGGCCGTCGATTACACAAGCGAAAAGGGCAGGGAGATAATCCTGAAGCTGGCGAAGGAAGCCGACGTCTTTCTCACCAACTACCGCCTGGGGACGATGGAACGGCACGGCTTCGATTACGAGACCATCAAGGCCCTCAATCCCAGGATCATCTATGCCCTGGGGAGTCCCTTCGGCCTCAAGGGTGACAAGGCCTACTGGCCCGGTTTCGACCTTCTCGGCGTGGCCTACTCGGGATTGATGACCTCTACCCGCTGGGACGACGAGGAACGGCCTCACCCGATTGGGGCCGGCATCTGCGATCAGACGGCTTCCATGCTTCTCGCCTACGGCATCATGACGGCCCTCTACGTTCGCGAGCGGACAGGGATCGGCCAGCTCGTGGACGTGTCGCTTTTGGGCGCCATGCTCACCCTGCAGTCCTGGGAGTTGGACTCCGCTTCCATCAATAACGTCCCCGTTCCCCAGGCCGGCCGCGGCCATCCCTACATCAGGGGCCTCTGGTGCATCTTTCCGGCCTCGGACGGCTGGATCGCCATCGCCGGCGTCAGGCAGGATGTATGGCCGGGTTTCTGCGAAGTGCTGGGCATCCAGGATCAGATGAACGATCCGCGCTTCGAGAACGACATCACGCGCTTTCTCTATGCAGACGAGATCATCAAGGTCCTGGACCCGATCTTCATAACCAGAACCCGGGCGGATTGGATCGAGCGGCTGCGGGCCGCCGACGTCATCGTCTGCCCCGTCAACAATCACCTGGAGGCGGCCAGAGACCAGCAGGCAAAAATCAACGGTTACATCACGGCACTCAAGTACAAGGGCCACGGCAACGTTCCCGACCAGACCGTCGATATCGTGGGCATGCCCGTGGGATTTTCAGAGACGCCGGGGCGGGGGCCGACGACCAGGCACCCCGATCTGGGCGAACATACGAGCGAGATCCTCCAGGAAGTGGGTTACAATTGGGACGACATTGCGGCCCTCGTCACGGAGGGGGTCATTACCGGATAGGAATGGGGCTGACAAGGAGGTGGAATATATGGAGAGGGATGCGCTCAGGGGACTCGCCAGGGTGGAGAGGCTTTACGCCGACCGCAGCGCCCGGGCGAGGGCGCTCGCCGGGGAAGGCCGGAAGGTGATCGGCTACCTCTGCGGCCTGGTGCCCCAGGAACTGATCACGGCGGCAGGGCTCGTCCCCTACCGCATCACGGGCAATCCGGGCGAACCCATCGCCGAGGCCCTCGACTACTTCGAGCCGAACGCCTGTAATTATGTGCTCAACTGTTTCCAGCAGGCCCTCCGGGGCCGGTACGACTTCTTGGCCGGCATCGTCATCCCCCACGCCTGCGATACGGTCCAGCGTCTCTACGGCCTCTGGAAGTTCTGGCGCCCGCCCGACTACACCCATTTTCTCAACGTGCCTACCGTCGTTACTCCCGAGGCGGTCCAGTTTTTCAGGGAGGAGCTGGAGCTTTTCAAGGAGAGCCTGGAGACCTTCGCCGGCAGGACGATCGACAGGGCAGTGCTCAACGAGTCAATCGGCCTCCACAACGAAAACCGCCGCCTGATCAGGGGTCTCTACGAGAGCCGGAAAACGAACCCGCCGGCCCTTTCCGCCGGTGAAATGATGAGGCTCCTCGTTGTCGGCACGGCCATCCCCGCTGATGAATTCAAGTCCCTGCTTGTGGAGGTGACGGAGGAGGTGCAAGGTCGGACTGTGTCGGGCAATCCCGAAAAGGTGCGTCTGCTGCTTTACGGCTGCATCGTCGACAACGCCGGCCTGCCGGAGTTGATCGAGGGGCAGGGAGGCATTGTCGTCGTGGACGATACCTGCATCGGCACCAGAAGCTTCAGCCGGGACGTGGAGATCGGCAACGATCCGCTGGGCAGTCTCAGCCGAGTGTATTTTTCCGAATTTCTCTGCCCCAAGATCGTCCCCGACTGGCAGGCGAGCCGTTTTGCCTATCTTGCCGATATGGCCCATGACTACGGGGTGAAAGGGGTAGTCGCCTATCTGCTGTCCTGGTGCGATCCCCATAAGTTCGACATGCCCGTGCTCCGGGATTATCTGAACGAGGCGGGCTACCCGATGCTCGCCATCGAGGACGACTACACCCTGTCATCGTCGGGTTCCATTCAGAGCAGGGTTCAGGCCTTCGTCGAGATGCTGCGGCAGCAGGACTGAGGAAAAGGAGGGGGCTATATGAACGAGAAGAGTGAATTAAGCAAGGCCGTCCGATCCACCGAAACGGCCCGTTCCGTTTACGACATCCTGAAGCGCTGGTATGCCCGGTCGCTGCTGGCCGGCGTCGAGGGGCGCCCCGTTGCCTGGTGCATGGTGGGTGCGCCGCCCGAGGTTCTGAGCGTCTTCAACGTGGATACGTCCTGGCCGGAGAACTACAGCACGGCCTGCGCCGCCCGGCAGATGGCCGTTCCCTTAATGGAGATCGCCGAGGGAGAGGGTTACAGCAAGGACCTCTGCTCCTACGAGCGGAACACCATCGGATACTGCAAGGAATACCTGCGTCTGGGCGGTATTCCGCCCGATTCTCCCCAGGGGGGGATGCCCTGGCCGTCCATGCTGATCACCAACAGCATGGTCTGCGACCCCCGGACCAAGGGATTCCAAGCCTACAACGCCCATTACCTCAAGGTGCCCATGTACACCGTAGACGTTCAGATGCCGCCCTACGGCGCCGACGTCCATGATCCGAAGGTTCGGGAACATTACCGGAAGTACAACGTGGCCCAGATCTGGGGGCTGGTCCGTTTTCTCGAGCAGCAGACGGGAAAGAAGCTGGACGAGGCCGCCCTTTCCGAGGCCGTGAAGAATTCACTGAAGGCGCAGCGCCTCATGTGGGGGGTCCACGAATTGAGAAAATCCGTGCCCTCTCCCATGCCTTCGGAGGATCAGTTCGCCTGCATCGTGCCCCAGCTCTATCTGGCAGGCCAGCCCGAATCCGTGGAGTTCTACCAATCCCTTCACGCCGAGGTCAAAAACCGGGTGGACAACGGACTCGGCGTTATCCCCGACGAAAAATACCGGGTCCTGTGGGTCGGCATCCCGCCCTGGTTCAATATGGGCATCTTCAATTACCTGGAGAGCCTGGGCGCCGTATCCGTCATGGAGACGACCTATTACGTCTGGGCCCCCGTGGAGGTTGACCTTTCACGGCCTGTGGAGGCCATCGTCGATATCGCCTGGCAGAAGATCTGCCAGATCCACGCCCTGGGGGCGGAGCTCTCGACGGAAGGCATGGGATCGGCGGGCCTGGTCCTGAAGTTTGTCCGCGACTATGCCCTCGATGGCGTGATCTTCCACCGCGTTTTATCCTGCCGGGCCATCTCCTTCGGCCAGGCCCACACGGCCAGGCGACTGCGGGCGGAGCTGCCGGTGCCCTGCCTCTTTCTGGAGAGCGACATGGCCGATCCCCGGACGTGGTCCGACAGCCAGATCAAGGAGAACATCCACGGGTTTTTGAACATCATCGATGCGCAGCGACCCTAACCCGGTCCTACCATGAGAAGTGCCTGTTGTTCATTGAGAATCCCCCCGAAGACTGGAAGGGCGTCTTGGTTGTAACCACAAAATAAGAAAGGAGGATGGGCATGGGCAGGCGACTGGAAGGGAAGGTGGCAATCGTGGTCGGCGCCGGTCAGACACCGGGCGATACCATCGGGAACGGAAGGGCCATTTCGATTCTTTTCGCCCGGGAAGGGGCGAGACTCATGCTCGTAGACCGGCGCCTCGATTCGGCCCTGGAGACCAAGGGCATGATCGACCGGGACGGGGGCGAATGCGTCGCCTTCGAAGCCGATATATCGAGGTCCGCCGAGTGCCGCGGGATTCCCGAGCGCTGCCTGGAGGTTTTCGGCCGGATCGACGTTCTCGTAAACGTAGTCGGCATCGGGGATGGGGACGGGGGCGTGGTGCGCATCGAAGAGAAGGCCTGGGATCTAATCTTCTCCGTAAACCTCAAGGGGACCTTCCTCAGCTGTAAATTCGTACTGCCTGTCATGGAGCGCCAGGAGAGCGGCTGTATCATCAATATCTCGTCGATTGCAGCCGTTTGCGCGGCAAACATGGTGGCCTACAAGACCTCCAAGGCCGCCGTCAACGCCCTGACCCATAACATCGCCATGCGCTATGCCGGGAAGGGCATCCGGGCCAACGCCATCATGCCGGGTCTCCTGAACACCCCCATGGCCGTGGAAGGCATATCCCGGGCGCTGGGGATCGACAGGGAGGAACTCATCAAAGCGAGGAATCAGGCGGTACCCTTGAAGGGAGGCATGGGAAGCGCCTGGGATACGGCCTATGCCGCCCTCTTTCTGGCCTCCGAGGAAGCCCGTTTCATCACTGCCGTGATTCTGCCCGTCGATGGCGGCCAGAGCGCCAGGATCGGATGAGAAACGTACGGAATTGATCCGAACAAAGACGCGGCTTCACAGTGGGAGAAGTAAGGGGGAGTCTTCCGGCGTTTCTGTTTGTCTTCCCTTCCCCGTTTCCTGACGAACCGGATCATGTTCAGGGCCCACAGCAGGCAACATACGATCAATTCTGCGCCGACCCCGACTATTCCTGGGATGCTTACCTTGAGTCATGACGACGCAGGTGTAATGAGCGTACAGTAGAGGTCTGCCTGAATTATGCCCGAAAGCACCTGTTTGATGAGTCTGCTGGCCCGGGCCACCGTGGGAGGGCTCACTGCCATGGCAATCGATATGTGGCAGGACCTGGTCCTCACATCGCCGGCGCTGATGAGCTGGGTCTGGGGCAAAGGGGATTTTCTTCTGGTTTTCGGTATTCCTCTTTACAATGGGGCAGACAGTCTCTATCTATTCATGAAAATCAAAACGGTGCTTGAAGGCACTTCGAGCTTGCGGGAAAATAGAGAATCCTATAAGGCGTTTGATATCGGAACGTGACCAAACCACCAGCTAAGTCTTTCTCGTAAACTGTTTCTTTCTATACAGAATCATTTGCCATTCTTGATATCTCGCTCACCATAGCCGCCCTATCTCTCTTACTTTCTTCATCTCTTCTTCCTCGATTATCTCCCTGATTGCTTTGGCAAGCTCGTGAACACTGCTAATGTGCTTGGGCTTGATCCTGGTCTTATCCCATCGATCCATGCGATATCCCAAAGCGATGACATATACAGAACCCAGTCTCTTGGCTATCTCGTTGAGCTTCTCGTAGGCCGACTGATCAAATTCGCCATCCGATATCAGAATTAAAATCGGTGAATGCGTCGAATCTCTGAAAAAACTTTCAGCCCTCAGCAGTGCCCGAATTGGATTCGTTCCCCCCCCGAAAGTGTAATCCCTGAATCCTCTTTCGTGTGGCGCTTTCACAATATGACAGTGGCCATCAAAGGCTAACACCATGACCTCGAAGCCGGCCTTAGTCGCCGCCCAGGCCAAGGCACTGCCCGCTTTTTTGGTCATTTCTTCCGGATCCGTGGTTGACATCGACCCGGACTTGTCCAGGACCAAGGCAAGAGCCAGCTTTGTCTCATCAAGCTGGTCCTCCTGGAATTTCTTGAAAATCCTTGGATTGCCATTCCAATAGTGCCTCATCACTTCCCGAGCATCCACCCTGCCGGCGAGCAGCTTTTTCTCATACCAGCTCCCGGTGGAAACTCTCGCCTGTTTGAATATCAGGTATAGTTGTCGCACGAGAACGGGATCTGGTTTAACCTTATACTCCTTGATCTCACCGGTGCCGAATTTGGAGAATTTCCTCCCCTCCACCTGGGGTTCAATAGCAGCATCCATGTCCTGCTTAAGTGCATCCGCTTGCAAGGCTTGCTCTAAATTATCATATATACCGTTGTTGTCCAATGCCTCAGATCGCCCGGCTTCCTCTGACGTCTTCTCCAAGTTACCCTCGACAGTCTTCTGCTGCAAATCTTCGATGGCATCTTTGATTTCTCCCTCAAGCGACTCAGCCACCTGCCCTTTTTCGATGCGGACCCGACCCAGGTTTTCAATATCGCCGGCGAGCATGCGAGATATAGGGCTGAATGTAATCAAGGACGCAAATTCCTTTGCCAGATTCTCCCTCTCGGCCAAATCCCGAGCGGCTGTGAACTCATCGATAATTTCGAGCGCCCTTTGCGGGAGATCGGGCTTTCTGATTCTGATAGGCAGCAGATGTCTCCGTCCCCAGAGAAGTATGGGGTCATCCAATCGCATCTTTACAATATTGTTGACGAAATACTTCCGCGTTCCGGGGTAAATATAGCTCATCAGCCACTCAATTCTCGCATCCTCAAGAAGAACGAAGGCTACTTTCTCATTTCCCCGTAGTTTGAACGTATTCTCCGTGAAAAGGATGTGCCCGAGCATATGGTAATTCAATCCCTTCCAAACCGTGCACCTTTCATTCAAGGAGAGCCTGTCACTGTTGGGAAAGACCATATTAAGCTGTATGTTTTTCCCATCGGTTGCCGCAGGAGAGGAAATATGGTCAAATTTACCGATCCTCACGACTGTACCATGGCCCGAGAGAGCTCGGTTTGTAATTCTACGAACCGATTCGAGGTTCCTGATAACGACTTGCTCTCTCACAAACCGACTGCCTCCATTATGTCTGCAACGGCTTCTTTACCGATGCCCTCGAATTTCTGGACGAGGACCCTCTTTGCCACTTCCTTCCCGAAGATCTCAGCATTTCTCATATACTGCTGAAGCGAGCGAACAGAGCAGACTCCTTCCAGTTCTCCTGCCCTGATTGCCTCGTCAACTTTGTCCTTGAAGCAAACCAATTCAGGAGGAAACATCTTCTTGATGGCCGAACTCCCATCGTATTCCAGCACGACACCGAATCGATCGAATAAAGCTCTGTTCAGCGGCTTGGTTCCTTCATACTCAAGATTCATGGTCGCACAGAAAATGAAGTCGGGATGAGCGTAGATGACCTCACCATCCTTCTGTGTCAGTGTCATCCTTCTCTCATGGTCGGTGATGGAATGGAACACAAAATTCATTCCCGGTTTTGCCCCATTCAACTCATCGGCGACAAACATCCCTCCATGCCTCATAAAGTGGGTAAGAACACCATCCTGCCAAATAAATCCCTCTTGTGCCGAAGGAATCCAGGAACCAAACAAATCCTCAGGACTGATGGCATCGTAAAGCTGGACTCTGATGTAAGGAAGACCCAATCGATATGCAATCAGTCGCAGAACATGAGATTTGCCGGTTCCAGTTTCACCGATGAGCAGGATGTTTTGCCGGTCCCGGACCGCATTCTCAAGAATGTCGGTATCTATTGTCCCACCGACATGATGTGGATAATAGGGAGGAGGAGCCTCTTTGATCAAATAAAGGGAGCCGGTGTGGTCATCGAACGCTTTAGGTCTGAACGTCCCGGGAAGTATCTTAGGATCAACGCCTTTGGGCTGTTTCCCTTTATCACCTGTTTCCATCCGCCTCGACCTTGGCCCAAATGGCATGGCGTGCTAAGACAGCACGTTGAGGAATTGGAACCTGTTTGTTCCCGACTGTCAGTTCAGCACTTTCCCGGCTGAAATGCATTACTTGATTAGCATGATAGAGCGCAAAATGCAAGATAGGCTGCTTGACCTCAAACGTGGTGTGGACTCCATGCGGGAGGCATAGGCAGCGACCTTTGCTCCAGCGAGAAAAAAATGTGCCTTGACATTGCCGGTTCGTTGTGTTTATTTTTAAAAACTTTTCGCTGGGCCGAGTCAATAAAAGAGGCGATCTCATTTCAAGACCAACATGGCCAACAGATATATGGGTGCTGACGAGTATCTCCGGAGGTGAGGTACGAAGTAGTATGCAAGCTATATCTTAGATTTTTTCCGGCCCCCTTAATATCTGCAGTCACTTTATCACCACTATCCCCTGGTTACATTTTAGATGATCAAATTCAGCGTATTGGCATTTTTACCATTACAAAGAAGAATACATCCCGAGGGGATGAAAGCTCATATCTCCACTCTGCCGATACCTCCTATTCTTCGCTCTGCTGATGCCTCCCATTCTTCTTTCCTCCAGACGCTCCTGTTCTTCAGTCCTCCGGTGCCTGCCACTACGTTTATTTTGGGAACATTTAGGGAAAGATTTATATGAAATCGTTAACGAATTTATAAAACTAAATGGCCAGTATCAGATACTGCTTTCGCTCGTAAGGAGGTACGGATGAACAGAGAGGAAAGGTACGATATCGTGATCGTAGGGGGCGGGCCCAACGGCACGACAGCAGCGGCCTATCTCGCCAAGAGCGGGCTGAGCGTGTGTATCCTGGAGGAGAGGCCGGAGGCCGGTGGATC
>Ga0315273_10012951_pt1 | contig 10705 bp, 5 predicted proteins | sample YL17G02_0_MG_FD_205753 | JGI IMG/M metagenome (GOLD analysis project Ga0315273, IMG submission 205753) | Sediment microbial communities from Yellowstone Lake, YNP, Wyoming, USA - YL17G02_0 | ecosystem: Environmental > Aquatic > Freshwater > Lake > Sediment | place: USA: Wyoming | collected... | reverse complement strand
CGCCAGGGCCTGCACCGGAACGATAGTCGCCAGAATCTGGTAACTGGCGGCCGGCAACCCGGCGGGCCGGTTGATGGCCGCCGTGAACGTCACCGACGCATTCGGCCCCAGGGCGGTGACCGATTGATTGGTCAGCGTCACGAGCGTAATGTCCGGGGCCGCCGGATTCGTCGTATTGCGGGCCACAAACTGGATGGTGACCTGCTGGCCCACCGGCAACGCCAAGTTCCCGAGGTTGCTCACCACGACCGACACATTCCCGGCGAGCGGCCGGCCGGCAACCACCGTACCCGGCAGCGTCCAGGTAGCCCCGAAGACCCCCGCGAGGTCCACAGACGCCGGGTTCGAGACGAGGGTCTTGGTCGCCCCGGCCGCCGTCTGGGTCACCACGTTGTTGAGCACGTTCGACTCCGCCAGGGCCTGCACCGGAACGATAGTCGCCAGAATCTGGTAACTGGCGGCCGGCAACCCGGCGGGCCGGTTGATCGTCGCCGTGAACGTTACGGACGCGTTCGGCCCCAGGGCGGTGACCGATTGATTGGTCAACGTCACGAGCGTAATGTCCGGGTTCGCCGGATTCGTCGTGTCACGGGCCACAAACTGGATGTTGACCTGCTGGCCCGCGGGCAACGCCACGTTCCCCAGGTTGCTCACCACGACCGACACATTCCCGGCGAGCGGCTGGCCGGCAACCACCGTCGCCGGCAGCGTCCAGGTAGCCCCGAAGGTGCCCGCCAAGTCCACAGACGCCAGGGACGAGACGATGGTGTGGGTCGCTCCGGCGGCCGTCTGCGTCACGACGTTGTTGAGCACGTTCGACTCCGCCAGGGCCTGCACCGGAACGATGTTCGCTACAATGCTATAGGTGGCGGCGGGCAACCCGGCGGGTCGGTTGATGGCCGTGGTGAGTGTCACCGACGCACTCGGCCCCAGGGCGGTGACCGATTGATTGGTCAACGTCACGAGCGTGATGTCCGGGTTCGCCGGATTCGTCGTGTCGCGGGCCAGGAACTGGATGTTGACCTGCTGGCCCGCGGGCAACGCCACGTTCCCCAGGTTGCTCACCACGACCGAGACGTTCCCGGTGAGCGGCCGGCCGGCAATCACCGACGACGGCAGCGTCCAGGTAGCCCCGAAGATGCCCGCCAGGTCCCTGAACGCCGGGGCCGAGATGAGTGTGCGGGGTGCTCCGGCCGCCGTCAGCGTGACGGTGTTGTTGGCCGTGCTGAACTCTACCAAGGGCTGCACCGGAATGATGATCGCCTGAATCTGGTACGTGTCGGCCTCCACGCCGGTGGGCCGGTTGACGACGGCGGAGAACGTCCTGGATCCATTTGCTCCCAGACCGGCGACCGACTGATTGCTCAGCACCGCCAGGGTAATGTCCGGGTTGGCCGGAACGGTCGTATGGTGGGCGATGAACTGGATGCTGATCTGCTGGCCGGCCGCCAGCGCCACGTTGCCCGCGTTGGTGACTACGACCGTCACGGTCCCGGCCAACGGCGCGCCGACAACCACCGAGGCCGGCAGTGTCCAAGGCGTGCCGAGGGTCCCCGCCAGGTCGCGATAGTTGACCGTGAAACTGCCGGTGCTCTGCACGGCGCCCGGTCCGAGAGGGTCGCTCGGTGTGATCCGGATCCGAACGTTGTTGACGATGGCGTTAGCCCCAACGTCGGCCGTGCTGTTCCAGACGAAGGTGTGGGCTGTGCCGGCGGGACTGGAGGCCAGTCCGGCGACACCGTCGCCGCCGGGTCCGGCGGTCGCCGCCCGCCACGTCACCCCGCCGTCGCGGCTGAACTGGACCTGGATGGAGCAGAGATCGGATTCCGCATCGCTGAGCGTGTAGGTAATCGGCACGTTGCCCCTCTGGGGCAGCGCCGGGGTGGTCGGAACCACCGCCGGGATGCCGATATCCACCGTCAGTTCGTTCGTCGTGGCGTCGTTGGCGGTGCTCCCCGCATTGTCCGTGACCGTGGCTTGCACGTTGTAGATCCCGCTGGCGAGGGCCACGGGCACCGCCGCGCTCCACGTCGTCCCGGTCACCGTCGCCGCCAGGGTTTGGCCGCCGACCAGGACACTCACGCCGGCAATGCCGCTGCCCGCCGAGCCGTCAGCAACGGTTCCCGTGAGCGTCGGCAGGGGGTTCCTCGTCCGCAGCACCGCGACCGTCACCGTGGGCGGCCGCAGATCGTCGCGATCGGTCGCGCTGTTGTTGACGAGGTTCGGGTCAATCACGCCGGCCGGGACGGCGGCCGTCGCCGTGTTAATCAACCCCCCGGTGGCAGCAGCTCTGACCGTCCCTTGCACCGTGTAGGTAATGGTGCTGCCCAGGGGCATGTTCACCGTATCGAGGATGTTCCCGGCGCCGGCAGCCGTGAAACCCGTCGCGCCGCCCACCTGCACCGCCGTCCAGGTCACCCCTGTGAAAATGGCCGGGAAGGTATCGGCCACGATGATCCCGGCGATCGTCAGGTTGCTCGGCCCGGCGTTGGTCACCACGATCGTGTAGGTGTTGACCGTACCCGGGGGCGCCAGCGTCTTATTGTCGGTCTTGGTGACTTGCAGGTCGGCTTGCGGGACGACCGTGTCGGTGTCGGTGGCGCTGTTGTTGGCGAGGTTGGCGTCGGTCGTGCCGACCGGGGCCGTGACCGCGGCGGTGTTGCTCATCGTCCCGCTGGCGGCGGGGCTGACCGTGCCCACCACCGTGTAGGTGATAGTGCTGGCCGGGGGCATGGTTGCCAGGTCATTGATGTTGCCGGCGCCAGCGGCCGTGAAGCCCGTTGCGCCGCCCGTCTGCACCGCCGTCCAAGTCGCGCCGGTAAAGACGGCCGGGAATGCGTCGGCCACGGCGGCGCCGACGGCGGTGCTCGGCCCGGCGTTGGTCACGACGATCGTGTAGGTAATCGGAGCGCCCGACGGCGCGATCGTCAGGCCGTCGGTCTTGGTGATCCCGAGGTCGGCCTGCGGCGTCAGCGCGTCGGTATCGGTGGCGGTGTTGTTGGCGACGTTGCTGTCCGTCGTGCCGAGCGGGGGCGCCACCGTGGCTGTGTTGGTCAGCGTCCCGGTGGCCGCAGGATTGGGCGTGCCCTGCACCGTGTAGGTGACGGTGCCGCCCACCAGCAGGCTCACCGTGTCGTTGATGTTGCCGCTGCCGCTGGCGGTGAAACCGACCGCCCCGGCATTCGAGACCGCCGTGAAGGTCACGCCGGTCAACCCGGCCGGGAATGTGTCGGCCACGGCGGCCCGGATGGCAACGTCCGGCCCGGCGTTGGTCACCACGATGGTGTAGGTGACCACCGTGCCCGGCACGGCCGTCAGTTGATTGTCGGTCTTGGTAATCTGGAGATCGGTCGTGAGGGGGGCTGCGGTCACCGTGATATCGACACTGACCGTCTGGCCATCCGCGGTGGCCAGGATGTGGTCGATGCCACCGGCGCCGCCGATGTACGTGGCGTGGGCGACGCCGTCGACGAATTGCGTGTCGGCGGGAAAGAGCAGGCCCAGGAGGGCGTTGCTGAAAATGGTGGCCGGGGGAACGGGGAAGGCCGGCAGGCCGACGAGGCTGGCCGCGGCCGCCGGCGCGAGGACCCCGCCGCCGTCGGCCCGCCCCAGCAGGTCGGCGGTCAAGGCGCTCGACTGGCCGGAAAGGATCGCCGTGGGGGCGGCCGCCAGCCGCAGTTGCAGCCAGGAGTTGGGCGTGACATTGGCCGCCCCGGAGACCAGATCGCTCGGGGCCGGGCCGGTGTTGAGGCCCCACCAGTTGTCGTCGGCGTTGCTCGTGGCCGTGCCGGCGTTGTGGATGGCCCGGCCTTGGGCGGCTACGGCCGCCGTGTTGCCGATGAAGCGGCTGAAGTGGACCTCGAGCGTCCCGCGGTTGGCGTAAATGGCGCCGCCGCCGGAGGTGTCGAGCGCCGGGTTCGTGCCCAGCGACTGATTGTTGACAAACGCCGACGCGGTCACCGTCAGGGTCCCGCCGGCGCCGTCGAGGGGGTGCCCCAGGTAGATGGCCCCGCCGCTGCCGTCCGCCGTGCCGGCCGCCGTGGCCGTGTTGCCCGTGAACGTCGACCCCGTGATGGTCCAGGTGTGCGTGGCATCGGTGGCGCCGCCGATCCAGATCGCCCCGCCCTGGCCGCCGGCCGTATTGTTGAGGAAGGTGCTGTTCGTGATGGTCAACGTGCCGAGATCGGGGGAAACGGTGTCGAAGTAGATCGCGCCTCCGTTGGACAGGCCCGAGTTGTTGCTGTCAAAGATGGAGTTGGCAACCAGAAGATCGCCGCGGGCGTTCGAGATGGCGCCGCCGGGGGCCACCGTAAAAGTACCCACATATCGATTATCGAGGAACTTCACGTTGGTGACGGTGGTGACGTTGCCCACCTCGCCGGCGATGATGGCCGCGCCGCCGAAGACGTCATCGCGGCCGTGGGCCAGCGTCGCGTTGGAGACGCTGAACAGGACGTCGGGCGCCAGGTTCGGATTGACGCTGAATAGGCCGGCGTTGGCCGTGGTCGTGTCGTGTTCGATGAGGGTCCCGTCGCGCGACGTCCCCACGATCTGGGTGTTGAGGCTGATCGGCGTCACGCTGTTCGGCAGAAGCGCATCGCTGACGAAGAGCAGTCCATGGGTGAGCTTGTAGTCGCCGTTCGGGAGGTTGATGATGTTGGGCGTCCCGGCGGCGCTCGCGGTGTGGTTGGCCGCCAGGATGGCCTCGCGCAGGCTGATCTTGCCGTCGGCGCCCGGGCCGGCGAGCAGAGCGGCTATGCTGGTAGTCGTGCCGTCCACCACGTCCAGGGTGGTGGTGACTGCCACCGTCCCGTTCAGCAGGACTCGCGGCTCCAGCGTCTCCAGTCCCAACCAGGCGTCGGGGGTCATGCCGCCGCCGTCCCGATTGGCGAGAACCGCCCGCTCTGCCGACCGACGGAGTTGTCCGTTCCTTGACCGATTCATGTTTTCTCCTCCGGAACCGATGGCTTTGTCTTTCAATCCATGACCCAGGAACTGCAACGTCCGCCGTCAGGACTCACGAGTCTCCGAAGATTGCACAGCACTGCCCACCCTCCCCTGCTCCGCGCCCTCCCCGCGAGGGGGAGGGCGAGCGGCTTGGACCCTTACGAGATCACGAACGGAATCAGGGCGGTCATCAGCACGTCGTTGCCGCGGGTGTCCAGGAACTCCACCGTGGCAAAGCTGTTGACCGCCGTCTTGGAGTTGAAGACCGCCCCGAAACGCCGGGCGGTGCTGATCGTGAAGGGCGTCCGGGCCTTTACCAGGATGGGGCGGTTGTACCGCCCGAACGGCGGCACCCCCAACGCCCGGCCGTCCCACTCGATGATCACCACGTCCACCGGGAAGGTCACCCGGGCGTTGTTGTACGCCGCACAGAGACACCGGACGAAGCCCGTCTGGCCCTTGCCGACGTGAACGGAGACCTGGGTGCCGGAAACGCCGCTGTTCAGGTGCGGATCCAGGGTGATGCCGGCAGGGATCTGCGCCGAGCCCCCCACAGGGGCGGGCACCGGCACGCCGGTGATGAACCAGTAGTCGGCGTTGAAGTCGTTGAAGGCAAAGAAACTGCCGGGGCCCGGTGCTCCGTGGCCGCCGTTGGCATGGAAGTTATCGTTGACGCCGGGAATGCTGCCGAACACGGGGAAGCTCGTGAAGGGATCCGGCGCCAGGGTGCTCCAGTTCGAGTCCCGGTCGTCCACCACCCAGATCACCTCCACATCGTACGGAACGGTGAAGGCATGGGGGTCGTAGCGATACTGCCCCAACGGGTCCGCGGTCGCCACGCCGTTGACCGGGTCGCCCCCGATGAACCCCGGGAACTGGGGGAACGCGGCAAGGTTGGCCGCCGTCCGGAACTTCCCGTCCCGCCCGGCGCCGATGGGGGTGTTGTTGAGAACAACGGTGCCGTTCGGGTTGGTCTGGGCAATGGAGGAAAAGTACGCGTCCGGCGGCATGAAAGGCATGATGCCGAACAGGCCGAACTCGAAGTGCTGCTGGGTGTTCCGGTGGCAGTGATAGAAATACGTGCCGATGAAGTTCGGCTGCCACTGGTAGACGTACTTGCCTTCGACCTCGAAGGAGCAGTGCCCCACCCCGTCGTTCATGGGGGTCGGCTCGATGCCGTGCCAGTGGATCGTGTGGGGCGGCGGACCCTGGCAGCCGACCTCCGCATGATAGACGGCCCCCCGGGGCACCCGGAGGGTGGGCGCCGGATATTGGGGGTTGTTAAACGGGGGCGTCAGGGCATCGTCCGCGAAAAGAAAGAACGTCAGTTGCGTCGGTCGGCCCGCTTGCGCGCGGTCCCACGTGGGGAGCGTCACGCCGTGCATCAAGGACCGGCTGACCGTGTGGGGCGCGACCGGAGTAACGACATACCCCGCCGCCTGCATCACTTCCGGGACGGGATTGGCCCTGACGCCGGGCGGCAGACGCGCCAGATCCACGTAGTCCGGCGTGGGCGGGCCCAAGCGGGGCGGGTCGAACATCTTCGCCCACAGCCCTTCCGCACCGACCACCGACTGACGCGCGACCGTATAAGCCGGGTTCAGCAGTGACATGTTCTTACCCCTTTTCCGGTTCGCCTCTCCTCTAGGAAGGAGCTGGTCTAGTGTCCGATTCCCGGTTCCTAAGGCATGGACGGCATCATGAACGGCACGGTCGGCGGCACCACGCCGTCCTTGTAGTAGGGGCCGTGGGCAACCAGGCAGTCCGCGACCGTCGGCTTCATCGGGAAGGTGATGACCTTGGCGGTGTCGCCCGGGCGGCCGCCCTTGCGGTCGCCGGTGAAGATGATCCCCGAGATCATGCCGCAGTTGTAGTTGCCGCCCTGGGACACCTGGGACGGCTCGGAGTGGTCGTGCATGGGGAAGCACAGGGGCGACATGTGCACCCCCAGATCGATTTCGGTCACCCCGTCCTGGGCCGTGCCTCTGCGCTCGCCGAACCTGGGGATATGGAAGTCCAGTTCCTGAAGCGGCGGCCAGGTCCGGTCGCCGAAGGGCGTCGACCCGCCCGACGTTCCGAAGGCGGGGACGGGCGTGGGGATCACGGGGAGCCCCAACTCCATGTCATCCCGGCCGATACCCAGATCGTTGGGCACATCCGGCGGCCTCATGTAGGGCACCAGCCAGTCATAGGTGTCGAGCGGCTGGGCGGTATAGACGTCCACCCAGATCGGGTTGTCCAGGCTGCCCGCGAAGGGGTCGGACTTGTTGTTGTGCCTCAGCACGTACACGTGGTTGGCGTGGATGTGCGTGGAATGGGTCCACAGCCCGGCGTTCAGGATGCGAATGAGGGTCGGCTCGCCCACGCGGTTGTAAGGACAGATGTAGGGATTGTTGTGCGAGAAATGCCCGGACTGGCCGCTGACGGTGAAGTACTGGGCCACGTTGTTGTTCCGGGTCGGGCTGAACGGGTCGTGCAGGAACCTCTGCACGAAGTCGGCGGCCGGGTAGTTCTTTCCAACCGTATAGTGCCCCACCTCGGCCTGGAGATTGGGGCTGGCCTCGTGCAGGACCCAGATGTTCTGCCGGCAACCCGGGGTATCGGTGGACGGGTCGCCCTCATCCCAGGCGAGGCCAGGCCACCAGGGCGCCGTGCCCAGGTCGTCGAAGAGCTGCTGGACGCCTGGCGACGGGTTGGAGTACGGCGTCAGCTTGTGCCCAGCCACAGGCTTGGCGGGCATGACGATGAACGCCCCGTGCAGCCCCATCATCCGGTTCACCGGGGCATTCAGGTAGTCGTAATACAGGAAGGTGCCGGTCTGGCTGGCCACGAACGTCCGGGTGATGGTCCTGCCGGGCAGGACGGGGCCGCTCAGGAAGACGCCAGGGATACCGAAGGAATGCGGCTCGTCCAGGTCGTTGGTCAGGATAAGTTGGATGCGCTGGCCCTGGATGGCGAAGATGATCGGCCCGGGGCAATCCGGCATCGCGTAGTGGGCCTCCTTGTAGCACCAGTAGTAGCACCTGGCGTCATTGGTCGCGTTGTGGGTCACCATCTCCTTCATCATGTCGGTGATCCGCAGGTTGACTGTCGTGACCTGGACCGCGGCGAAGAGGGGACTCTCCAGAACCGCCGGAATCGCGGCCCCCACCACGAGGGCCGCCGTGCCGCCGAGGCCGGACTTCAAGAAGTCACGCCTGCTCAGAGTCATCTCATGTCTCCTTGGCAATCCCACGTTCGCCTTCGCCCCTCTGCCGAGGCCGACCAGCTTCAACTAGACTCAGTATCGCTCCCGCCGTGAAACGCCGCTATCAGGTACCCCCCTGAAAGCCGCCTTGGGACAATCCCCGTCCTCGCCCATAGGGGCTAGCCCCTATGACCCTATAGGGGGAGGCCGCCTTCGGCATGGGAAACCAGGGCCTGCCGGGGACTATGTCTGCATATCCCGTGTTTGCCCATAGGGAATAGTGCCTATGGCCCTATGGGGGGAGGCCGCCTTCGGCATGGGAAACCAGGGCCTGCCGGGGATTATGTCTGTATATGAAGATTATCAGGCGTGGTTCACAAGCCCCACGCACCGCGTGGGGACAACCCCCTGGCGGCACCCTTCCCCCGGCGGTGCCGGGGGCTTGTGAACCACGCCGATTATCAGGCTGTTTCGCAACGCGCGGGGGCTTTCCCCGGCCGGAGGAGACAGGCGGCGGGGCCCTTTCCGCGCCCTCCGTCCGAGGACTCCACGATGGGGCATAGGCAATCTGCCCAAGTGCAAGTCGCGGGAACACCCCGATTGTGAGCCGGCGCGCCCTGCGTTAGCGTGGAAGTGATGGACGGACAAGACCCGCGCGGAGGGGGTCGGCGCGAGGCTGGGAGGGTGAACTATGATTGTCTGCGGGAATCGGCGGCGTTGGGAACCAGGGACAAGAAGAGGAGAACAAACCATGAAGCCGCACCCATTCAGCCGTCGCCGCGGGGGGCTCTGCCTCGCCCTGCCGGCACTCATCGGCCTGGCCGTCCTTCTATCGCCGGCCGTCGCGCCGTCTGCAAGCCTGGCCCAGTCGCCGCCGGTGCTGGGCCAGAACAAGTTCGTCGATGCCCTGCCTCTGCCGCCGGTCATCCAGCCCGACATTCGCCGGGGCAACCGGTCGTTCTACGAAGTCCGGATGCTCCAGAGTCAGCATCAGGCCCACAGCCTCCTGCCGGCCACCACGATATGGGGGTACAACGGGATGTGGCCCGGCCCCACCTTCGAGGTCCGCCGCAACGAGAAGGTCCATGTCAGGTAAATCGACAACCTGCCGACGACGCATCTGTTGGCCGACGCGATCGACCACACCCTCCACGGCGCGATGGACACGCCCGACGTCCGCAACGTCGTGCACCTGCACGGCGCCCACGTCTTGACGGACAGCGACGGGTACCCGGAGTTCTGGTATACGCCGGATCCCGACGGGCCGCCCAACGGCCTCGGCGGCCCGGCCGGGAACTTCGCCAACTACCACTACCCCAACAGCCAGGAGCCCACCTCGCTGTGGTACCACGACCACGCGCTGGGCATCACGCGGCTGAACGTCTACACCGGCTTGGCCGGCTCTTACCTGATTCGCGACGAGGCCGAGGAACACCTGAACCTGCCGAAGGGCAAGTACGAGGTGCCGCTCCTCATCCAGGACCGCTCGTTCAACACCGACGGGTCGCTGTTCTACCCATCCTCCGGCCAGGGCGACCCCAACGCGCCCCCCGTGTGGGTGCCCGAGTGGTTCGCCGACACCGTCTGCGTCAACGGCAAGGTCTGGCCCTACCTGAATGTCGAGCCGCGCAAGTACCGGTTCCGCGTCCTCAACGGCTCCGGCTCGCGGTTCTATCACCTGGCGATGGACAACGGGCGATCCTTCTGGCAGATCGGCACCGACGGGGGCCTGCTCGAAGCTCCCGTTCGCCTCACGAGCCTGCTGATCGCGCCGGCCGAGCGCGCCGACCTCATCGTCGATTTCTCCGGCCACGCCGGCCAGACCATCACCGTGACCAACGATGCCGCGACGCCCTACCCCGACGGCGGCGACGACAACGACCCGGCCAACAACCCCGACATGACCGTGGTGATGCAGTTCAAGGTCACGCTGCCCCTGGCGGGGCACGACACCAGCCGCCTTCCGGCACGCCTGGGCGAGGTGCACAGACTGCCGCCGTCGTCCGCCGTCAAGATCAGGAAACTCACCCTCAACGAAGCCCTCACGGCCCTCGACAGCCCCATCCGCGCGCTCCTGGGGACGCTGCGGCCCGACGGCACCTCGAATCCGCTGCCGTGGGAGGCGCCGGTGACCGAGAATCCGCGCCTCGGCACCACGGAGATATGGTCGTTCACCAACCTGACGGGCGACACCCATCCGATCCACATGCACCTGGTGCAGTTCGAGATCCTCGACCGCCAGGCGCTGGTCCTGGACCCGGACACCGGCGAGCCGACGTCCGTGCCCGATGCCAACGCGCCGCGCGTCCCGCCGGATCCCAACGAGGCGGGCCGCAAAGACACCGTGCGCGTCAACCCGGGCACCGTCACCCGGGTCATCGCCCACTTCGACCTCCCCGGCAGGTTCGTCTGGCACTGCCACATCCTCGAACATGAAGACAACGACATGATGCGGCCGTTCGATGTGATCAAGGGCGGCGACGGGAAGTAGGACATTTCTCAGGGAGAGGGCCGCCCCGTACGTGTTTGGCGTGTTGCTCCGCATAGCGGGGTGGCATGCCCACGCCGCTG
>Ga0315273_10012950_pt1 | contig 10706 bp, 9 predicted proteins | sample YL17G02_0_MG_FD_205753 | JGI IMG/M metagenome (GOLD analysis project Ga0315273, IMG submission 205753) | Sediment microbial communities from Yellowstone Lake, YNP, Wyoming, USA - YL17G02_0 | ecosystem: Environmental > Aquatic > Freshwater > Lake > Sediment | place: USA: Wyoming | collected... | reverse complement strand
CATCGGCACCGCGACTGCTGGCCTGAGAACGCTCACCAGCCTTTGGGCCTGATTGGCGTTGATGGTGAACACGTTCCCGACCGGGAGGAACAGCACATCGATCTTGCCTAGGGACTCCAGTTGCTTTGGGCCCAGGGTCTGTCCCAGGTCGCCACAATGGCAGAACTCCACTCCACCAAGCTGGAACTTGAACATGACCACCTTGCCACGCTTCACCCCACCCTGCTCATCATGCGCCGCTTCGATGCCAAGTATCTTGACGCCCTTGACATCGTGCCTGCCTGGCTCGCGTACCACGGTAAAGTCTCCTTTCAGCACCCTGGTGCAGTTGTGGTCGAAGTGGTCATGGCTCACCAGGACTATGTCGGCCTTGACCGCGGGCGGCTTGATCCCCAAGGATTTCCCATCGTGTGGGTCCATCACCACGGTGAGCTTGTCGTGAACCTCGAAGCACGCATGTCCGTGCCAAACTATCCTCATTCTCCTCCCTCCCTCCATAGATGATATCTGGATCGAATTGTTCAGTGCGCGAAGGCCGCTCCGCAGCTGGGGCAGCGTTCATCGGTGTCATCCACCTCTTCGTGGCATCTTGGGCAGATGATCACTTCATCCCCCGCCCGGGTGTTGCGCCCGATCACGGGCTCCGGCTCGCCCTTCAAGGCGACCTTCTGGTCATAAATGAAGCTGGCGCCCACGGTGATCATCAACGCCCCGATGATAGCGATGGACCAGCCCATGACGACGCTGAGCAACGCCATGGAATAAAGCGCCAGAGTGATGAGATATAATGCCGCTCCAGCGCCGATGAAAGCCATGGAGTAATTCGAGACTTTGAAAGTCCTATGGTCCGTGGTGTCAAGTTGTCCCAGGTCGCCGGAATAGCCCATCTGGACCGCTGCCATGTCTCCGCTCTGCACGGTCACCACTGCGGCCGCCTCGGCCGCCACGGGCTCTCCGATCATGGTATCCACGAAGGTCTTGACCTCCTTCGCATCAGCGGCGGGCATGGCCATCGTGGCCGGGGTCGGTGTGACCCATTCCTTTCCCTGGAGCCTGAGGTCAGCCTCTATGGCGTCCTCCTTGGTCACAGTCGACGCCACCGCCGGGGTAACCATCACTTTGGAGGTCACCAGCTTCGGCTCGGGTCTGAGAACCGGCTGAGATTCACGAGTGGATCGGACGATGGTCGATTCGATGCGCTTGGAGACCTCGTCGTCGAGTACGATGGAGTTGATCTCCCGGTTCAGCTTCTCGAGCACCTGGACATGGGAAATCCACTCATCGGAAACGTCCTGGAACCCCCAGCCACAAAAGTCGCATAGCGCGGCCGAGGGCTTATTGCGTAGGCCACACCTCGGACATTCCTTGAACCCAGATTTCCTTTCCATCTGCTCTCTTTGTAGACCCACATACCATATTATAAGGTTTTTTGCTTGGCGCTCATTCATAGATATTCGAATCCCTATGAAGAAATCCGCAGAACTAAGGAGCACAAAGAACCATCCAGACGATTGGAGCCAAGTCCATCGATTCCAAAAGATAATCTTATGGAAAAAACATTTAAATAGAGTCTCACTGGATAGAGAAAGCGATGAAGGTCCTTGTGCTCAGCGTCGACCGCGACGATGATTTTGGAAGGAAGGCGGGCCTGAGGAGCCCCTTCATCGGTCGGCAGGAGAACTTGGACGCTGCCATTGCGCTCGGCCTGAAGGACCCCGAGGACTCGGATATCAATACCTTGCTGGCCGCCATCGGCATCTATGAGGAGATGGCGAAGAAGGGTATCGACGCCGAGATCGCCACCATCTGCGGGGACGTCAAGGTCGGTTACGAATCCGATGTCACCTTGGCGACTCAGCTGGAGAATGTGCTCGAGGTGATCAAGCCAGATCGCGTGGTGCTGGTGAGCGACGGAGCGGAGGACGAGTACATCTTCCCTATGGTCGCTTCCCGCGTCAAGGTGGACTCGGTGCGTCGCGTCTTCGTTAAGCAGGTGCCCACCGTCGAAGGGACCTATTACATCCTGGTGAAGATGCTGCAGGACGATAAGATACGCAAACGCATCCTGTTCCCCATCGGACTGGTGCTGGCGGTGTTCGGAATATTCTCCGTACTACCCAAGATCTTCCAATACATGGAAGACCCCTCGTTCGATCTGATAGCCAGCATGGGTTTCGGCTTCATCAGCATCGTGCTTGGTGTCTATCTCATCTTCTATTCCTACCACGTGGGAGAGCGCATCGACCAGGGCGCGAAGCGCGTCGGAAGGGCGATAAGGTCCGGAAGCCAGATGATCCCATTTGCGGTATTATCCGTCATTTTCATATTGGCGGGCATCGTCTACGGGCTGGATGCTGCGCAATCGGTCTCTCCACAGGACCTTACCTTACAGGTCCTGATGTTCCTGGGGGCTATGTTGTGGCTTTGGCTGTTCGCGGCCTTCTCATACGCTGCGGGACGCTTCGTCAGTCTATTCCTTTCCACCGGAAAGGTGCACTGGAGCTACATCGTGCTCACATTGTCCGTCTTCGCCATCGGCTTCATCTCGCAAGGGGCCATCGATGCCACCATGTACTTTCTCGGTTACGGAACCTATAAAGAAAGTTTCCTGGTGCTAGAGATAATGGCAGGTTTCCTGTTGGCCATCTTCAGCGGCCTGCTGAACTCTTCCATGAGGAATCTGAGCCAGAGGACCGAGGTCGCGAAAGAAGGCAAGCAGGGAGGGGCGGAGACCCCTCACTAGGTGGGCCGATGCGCTATGAGGACTGGGAGCCGACCTACCTCGAGATCCTGGAGGATTTCGGTTTCTCGCGAGAGGAGGATGAGCGGGCCGCGCGCATGCTGGTCGACCTGGCCAAACGGAAATCGCTCTGCTTCGAAGAATGCCTTCGCCAGGCTATAGGTTCCACGGCGACCGTGTGCGGCCACGGCCCCAATCTTGAGGCCGATCTTGCCCTTATCGGTCCGATCGGATCGATCTTCGCAGCTGATGGAGCCACAGGAGTCTTGATGAGGTCGAAGATCAGGCCCGACATCGTCGTGACCGACCTCGACGGGGAGATAGCGCCACAGCAGCTTGCCAATCGACAAGGGGCGATCGCGGTCCTGCACGCTCATGGAGATAATATCGCGAGGCTCAAGTCAGCTGTCCCTGGTTTCGTCGGTCGGGTCACACTCACCACCCAATCCAAGCCCTTCGGTCCCCTGCGGGATTTCGGGGGGTTCACGGACGGCGACCGAGCGGTCGAGATGGCCCGTCATTTCGGGGCGACCAGGATCCTGCTCCTCGGCTTCGACTTCCGGAACCCTCGTCCGAAAGCCGGGTCCGACGATGCCATCAAGCGCAGGAAGCTTAAATGGGCCGAAAGGATCATCTTCGAGCGAAATCCTCCGCAGGTCTCTCTGTTGACTCCTTGATCCATTCAAGGTAGGGCTGACTGCCCGCGGAGATTTCATATCTCACGATGCAAGGATTATCGTAAGGATGAATCTTCCTGACGGCCTCGACGATGGTCGAAAAATCGGCCAACCTGATCTTGAGGGTCAAGGCGTACTCTCCGCTCCTCTCGACCCTGCCCTTCCATCGATACATGGAACGGATGGGCCAATAATTGGCACAGGCCACGAGTCGCAGCTCGATGAGGCGTTCTGCGATGTTCTCCGCGCTTGCGAGGTCGGGTGTGGTCACCAACACCGTCGCGAACATAGAAGGTCGTAGTTGCCGGATGCTATTTATCGAATCGCCTGGTCTCGATCCCGTTGAAGGATGCGAGCCTCGAACCCGATATTATCAGGCCCTCGTTCGCGATTATGACCGACGATGCTAGCTTCAAACTAGCATGCCTAGTCTAGAATCGCGGTATTTTTTCATGTCTTTTTTTAATGCTGGCTAAGCAAAGAATCGATGTTCAAATGAAGGAACCTATTTATAGCAACAAACCTTTATTGACTGATAAGTCTCCAGCCGATTTATGGCGGGAGAGCATGAGGAGGAAAGCTAATGGAAGGCAGTTCAAGCGCATCCGGAGCGAAACCTGCCGGTAGCAGCCGAACGATGCTGATCGCGATCATTATCGTGGTCATCGTCATCGTGGCAGCTGTTGCTGCGGTTTTGCTCACAAACAACGATAATCCTACGCCTGAGCCCACGAATTATTTGGAAAAAGGGTTCAAGATGCAGATCTACTACAACAGCGGTAACACTGCAAGGCAGGCAGCCGCTGAGATATTGAAAACGAAGCTGGAGAGCCTGAATCCAGGTAAGATTCTCATAACGGTCACCGGGATCGAATGGGCTCAGTACCTGAAGCTTCAGAGGGGAAGCAACATGCCGGCGTTCTTCTTAGGATGGGCCCCGGACTATGCGGATCCGAACGACTACGTCGTTCCGTTCCTGGCTTCTCAGGGCACCTACCTGCACACCATCGGTTATAGCAACGCTACACTGGACGCGATGATCACTACGGCCGGCTCCAACCCGGACCCAGTGACCCGTGACCAGCAGTACAAGCAGATAACCCTCGATGTGCAAAAGGAGTGCCTGTATGTCTGGGTCTCTCAGGCGGCAGTGCTGTATGTGAGTCAGAGCGGGATCAGCGGATACCACTTCAACCCGCTGTACTCTAACCTGTACTACTACGACCTGAACAAGACCGGAGGAACGCCCGGCAACCCGACCGACACCTTCACGTATGGCGAGATCGCCGGAAACCCGGACTACTTCGACCCAGCCCGTGACTACGAGACCGCGGGCGGCGAGGTGTTGCAGAATGTGTACGAGACCTTGATCTGGTATCAGAGCGACCGGTCCGATGTGCTCATTCCGCAATTGTGCACCGAACTTCCGTCGGTGGCGAACGGTGGCATCACGAACAGCGACAAGGACTACACCTACCACGTCCGCCCGGGAGTCACCTTCCAGGACGGCAGCGCCCTCGATGCCTATGACGTTAAGTTCAGCATTGAGAGACTGCTTCGGTTGAATGATGTGAACGGTCCGGCTTGGATGTATGGGGAAACCTTGATTCCAGACTATTACAACAGCCAGTATGCCCCAAGTCATTACGTAGGGAGCATCGACAATTACACGACACCCTTTGAATTCAACAACGCCACGGGCGTGATGACGGGCGGAATCCAGAACGCCTCTGCCTTAAAGGGCGCCATGTGGGTAAAGGACCCGATGACCATCCAGTTCAACCTGACCATAGCCAACCCGGCGTGGAACTCGATCTTGGCCTTCAACGGCGGCTCCATCGTCTCGCTGAAGAACGTCTTTGCGCACCTATCCGCGAGCAACATCAATGTGTTCTCCAAGGAGGCCTACGACTGGGTCAACGGTCACCCCGTTGGAACTGGACCGTATGAATTCATACAGTTCGCTCCGAGCCAATACGTCTCGATGAAGCGCTACGACAACTACTGGCGTGGCCCAGCCGACATCAAGAACGTTCTGCTGCAGCAGATCGCCGACACAACCTCGAGGATCAACCAGCTCATCGCCGGGGACCTCGATGCAGCCGCGGTGCCGCGCGCAAGTCAGCAGGCCGTTTTCGGAAAGGGCCTCAATATCGTGAACAGCTCGAACTGGAACGTCAACTTCCTTGGCCTCAACCAGGATATTGACATCACGGGCAGGAACCAGGATCTGAACGACATCCCATCGGACTTCTTCGCCGACCTTAGGGTCAGGCAGGCGTTCGCCCATGCATGGGACTTCCAGACATTCAACGTAACCACGATGAGGGGAGTCGCCATCCAGCCGAACGGGGTCATTCCGAAGGGCATGTTCGGATACCACGCGGACATTCCGCAGTACGCCTTCAACCTGACGCAGGCTGCGGCATTGCTGAAGTCCGTGACGGTCCCGACCTCGTCCAGTACTGCGAGGATCTCAGTGGAGTTCGTGGCTAGGATCGATTAGACGGTCGAAACCCTTTTTTTCTAATTTTTCCTTTCTTTCTGCAATTTAATCAGCCACGCCGTTGACGGCAAGAATAGCAATGGCCCCAAGCATCAGAAAGAGTCAATATGGCTATACTTTATTTAGCGGTACTTCATTTGGTCATGAACAAGGGTAAACGACTCGTTAAGCACTGAAGCTGCTCTGGGTGATGGAACAATGAAAATGTACCAATTTATCATCAGAAGGCTGCTGTTGCTCATTCCGGTTCTGATTGGGGTCACCTTGATCGTTTTCCTTCTCACCCGCTTGACTGGAGATCCAGCGGCCGCCTATGTCACTCCCCGGATGACAGAGGCTCAGATCCTGCAGGTTTACGTGAAGTATCACTTGAATGATCCTCCATTCACCCAGTATCTGTATTGGCTTCAGGGCATCTTCCAAGGGGACTGGGGCTATTCCAAGACCGCGGCCTTGCCTGTGACGGAAGCGATAGGGGTCTTTTTTCCTGCGACCTTTGAGCTCGCCATAGTCAGCATGATCATCGGCGTCATCATAGGCATCGCGCTGGGGACGACCTCGGCGGTGCGTCGGAACCGGCCTTTCGATCACGGGACCAGGGTGGTATCATTGATTGGCGTCTCGATCCCCATCTTCGTCTTAGCTCTGATATTATTATATATTTTCTATGCCTGGTTAGGAATCTTCCCTGCAGGGAACCGTTATAGCAACATCTACATCTTCTCCACCGGCATACCAACCATAACCGGTTTCATCTTGATCGATTCTTTGGCGGTAGGCAACGTGCCGCTCTTTTTCGATGCGATGTGGCACTTGGTCCTGCCCGCCTTGACCCTCGCCTTCGGGAGCATCGCCATCATTACCCGAATCATGCGCAATAGTATGCTCGAGGTGCTAGGTTTGGATTACATCAAGACCGCGAGGGCGAAAGGGGTTCCAGAGCGCGTGGTCATAAAGAAGCACGCGAGGCGGAACGCTCTCATCCCCACGACGACCGTGGTCGGCCTGGCCTTCGGAGGTCTATTGGGAGGTGCAGTCCTGACCGAGACCATCTTCAACTGGCCCGGCCTAGGCAGATGGTCCGCCCAATCTATCACTACCCTGGACACGCCATCCATACTGGGTTTCGTACTGCTCACGGCCATATTCTACGTTTTCGTGAACTTGATAGTCGACATCACCTACGCATTCCTCGATCCGAAGGTCAGACTGGAGTGATGTCATGGCCACCACCAGCAAGAAGGGCAGCGGTGCGGTCGGTGCCAATCGGCTGATGACGGAGCTTAGGCCTCGGGTCAGAGAGGCTAGGAACTCCTGGCGTTTGGTAAGGAGCAACTACACCGCCATGGCCGGACTCGTGATGGTCTTGACCATGGTGACGATCGCCATCTTGGCGCCGGTCCTGGCTCCGCCTGCGCCATACGGCAACCCCTATAGCATTCCAAAGGACTTCTACGACCCCAAGCCGCCTGGTGCCGAGGGGTACATCTTTGGGACGGGACAATTTGGAACGGACATCTACTACGGTGTGATCTGGGGAGCACGTGCCACCCTCTATGCCTCATTGTTCGTGGTGCTCACCTCGGCTTTAATAGGGATAGTGCTGGGCGCGGTGGCCGGCTATTATGGAGGCAAGGTCGACGAGGCCATCATGAGAGTGACCGACGTGTTCCTCGCGCTGCCAGCGCTGATCCTGGCCATCGCGATCACCTCGGTCCTGGCGCCCAGCCTAGAGAACATCATGCTAGCACTCATCATCGTATGGTGGCCTGGCTATGCCAGGCTGGTGCGAGCGCAAGTGCTCTCGATCAAGGAGAGCACCTATGTCGAGGCGGCCAGGGCGATAGGCGTCAAGAAAAGCCGCATCCTGTTCAGGCACATCATCCCCAACTCGCTCTCCCCCATGATCGTCAGCATAACATTGGACCTGGGAGCGGTGGCGCTGGTCGCCGCCGGTCTGAGCTTCCTCGGGTTCGGAGTGCCCACGGGTTACGCCGAGTGGGGACGAATGGTGTCCGATGGACGAAACTGGTTCCCTCCCATGGTGGTCGTCTATCAAGGGGTCCTCTACAACCCGTGGTGGGTCTGGCTCATTCCCGGCATGTTCATCCTAATCTACACCATGGGGTTCTCTCTGATAGGCGATGCGCTCAGAGACATCCTCGACCCGCGCACGAGAAGGTGATCCATTGAACAACGGGAACAGCATCATCGAGATCAACGACCTCTACGTTAACTTCTACACCAAGTCTGGCGTGGTCAAGGCACTTGACGGCATCAACATCAACATCTTCCAGGGTGAGACCTTCGGTCTCGTAGGGGAAAGTGGCTGCGGCAAGAGCGTGACCGCCAATTGCGTGCTGAACTTGATAGCCTCTCCCCCAGGAAAGATCGAGAAGGGCTCCATCGTCTACCATACCGACCACATGCTCGAGCTGGAGGACAAGTATCGGGAGACGGCGCATACGCTAGGGGAGCAGGACCCGGAGGCGCTGGCCTTGAAGAGCCAGATCGCTCAGGAGGCCATTCAGAACAATGTCCTGACCTGGGACAAGGAGAAGTTGCAGGGCTTCCGTGGCAAGACCGTGTCCATGATCTTCCAGGAGCCCATGACCGCTCTCAACCCGGTCTTCCGCTGCGGGGACCAAATATCCGAATCATTGCTGCTTCACGAGAAGCCCGAGCTGGCTAAGGCCGTGCTGCGCAGCATCGATGCGCGAGTTAAGGCGATCGACGAGTATCATCATGAGAGCCGGGAGCAGACCGCCAAGGGGGAGCTCAAATGCATGAAGTGCGGCGCCATCTCGGCCGTGGAGGCGGAGCGGTGCCCGCAGTGCGGCGGCAGCTTCACGAGCGACTCGCTGCGCGCTCTGGAGAAGACCAAACTGCTCTTCTACCGCCGTTTCTATGTCAAAATGGCCAAGACGCCCAACGCGCGCTCGCTGCGCTACGCGGCCAAGGTCCCGATCCTGCGTCGCTATTACAAGCTGACCAAGCAGGAGGCCACCACGCGCACGGAGATGCTGCTCCGCCTGGTGCGCATCCCGGACCCCCGCAACGTGGTGACCAGCTACCCGCACGAGCTTTCCGGAGGCATGCAGCAGCGGGTGATGATTGCCATGGCCTTGGCCTGCAGGCCCAGGCTGCTCATCGCCGACGAGCCGACCACGGCGCTCGATGTCACCATCCAAGCGCAGATCCTCAAGCTCATGCACGACCTGCAGGAAGAGACCGGGACCGCCATCCTCATGATCACCCACAACCTCGGGGTGGTCGCGGAGATCTGCGACCGCGTGGGCGTGATGTACGCTGGCACCATGACGGAGGTCGGACCGACCACGGAAGTGTTCAAGGAACCGTTGCATCCCTACACTCAAGGCCTGATGAACCTGATCCCCAAGGTCAACGTCGAGGTTCATTGGCTGGAGACCATCGAGGGGACCGTGCCCAACCTCATCAAACCGCCCTCGGGCTGCAGGTTCCATCCCCGCTGTCCCTATGCGATGGAGATCTGCAAGCGCGAGAAACCGGTCACGGTCGAGGTGAGGCCGAAGCACCTGGTCTCGTGCCACCTCTACTCAGGGGTGGTATCATAGACGACATCCTGATCGAGGCGCGCCACCTGAAGAAGTACTTCCCCATCCGCGGTGGCCTGATGAACAGATCCAAGGGCGCGGTCAAGGCCATCGACGATATCGATGTGTACATCAAGCACGGCGAGACCCTGGGCCTGGTAGGGGAGAGCGGCTGCGGCAAGACCACCGCGGGCCGTTGCATGCTGCTCCTGGCGAAGCCTACCGCGGGCAACATCTACTATAAGATGCCAGCCGGGGAACGCAGCCGCATGGTCAAGCTCGAGGCGGAGGAGACGGACCTGATATGCCAGACCCCCAGCTCGCGCAAGAAGAAAGCGGTGTGCATCGATGAGCTGGAGGAGATGCGCAAGCAGTACGCCTTGAACTACAAGGGGGACGAGGACCTGCGCAAGATGCGCAAGGAGATGCAGATAGTCTTCCAAGACCCCTATTCCTCTCTGAACCCGCGCATGCTGATCAAGGATGTCATCGCCGAGCCCATGATGGTGCACGGTTTCGTCAAGCGGGACGAGGTGTTGGCGCGCAGCGAGGAGCTGCTGCGCCGGGTCGGCCTCTCGCCGGACCACCTGTACCGCTACCCGCACGAGTTCAGCGGCGGGCAGAGGCAGCGGATCGGGGTGGCGCGCGCCTTGGCGCTCAACCCGGACCTGGTGGTCCTGGACGAGCCGACCTCGGCGCTGGATGTGTCGGTGCAGGCGCAGATACTCAACATGCTCAACGAGCTCCAGCAGGAGTTCGGGCTGACCTACCTGTTCATCTCGCACGACCTGAGCACCATCCGCTACATGTGCGATCGGGTGAGCGTCATGTACCTCGGGAAGGTGGTGGAATCGGCCCCCAAGAAGGAGCTGTTCAACGATCCGCTGCATCCCTACACCGAAGCGCTGCTCTCGGCCATACCAATCCCTGATCCCGACTTCAAGCGCGACCGCATCGTGCTGTCGGGCGACGTGCCCTCGCCAGCCAGACCGCCCTCTGGATGCCGGTTCCACACCCGCTGCCGCTATCGCGAGGCCATATGTGAGACCGACGATCCTCCTTTGAACGACAAGGGTGGCGAGCACTTCGTGGCCTGCCACTTCCGCTGAGCAAGTCCGGAGGCGCCATGGCCCAGAAGAGGAAGATCGAGGGCGGGGCGCCCGAGCCTCCGCCGTCCTCAGTCTACCAGGATGAACTAGAGGAAGAGC
>Ga0315273_10012949_pt1 | contig 10706 bp, 6 predicted proteins | sample YL17G02_0_MG_FD_205753 | JGI IMG/M metagenome (GOLD analysis project Ga0315273, IMG submission 205753) | Sediment microbial communities from Yellowstone Lake, YNP, Wyoming, USA - YL17G02_0 | ecosystem: Environmental > Aquatic > Freshwater > Lake > Sediment | place: USA: Wyoming | collected... | reverse complement strand
CCGGCTGCCGGCGCTGCTGCCGGAGGGGACGCTGGTCGCGCACAAGACCGCCAACTGGTCGGACGCGACGCACGACGCGGGGATCGTCTACTCGCCGAAGGCCGTGTACGTTATCGTCGTGCTGTCGGAGAAGGAGTACGAGGCGAAGCCGATCGCCGAGCTGTCACGCGTGGTGTACGAGTATTACAACGACGAAGGAAGCGCTCCAGCGGAGTGACAGATCGACGGAAAAATTCGCAGCCCGCATGCTTGGTAGGGGCTTGACAGAAGGTGTATAATCTTACCGCTCAGGGTACAGGCTAGCGCGATCACCTCTCTCAACCTATGGGCGCGGACGAGAGGTGGCGAGAGAGGGCTCCGGCAGCATGATGGTGGCGGGGCTGTCTGCAGGGGCTGAGGCGAGCGTCTCCTTGTAAGCGGGAAGGGAAGCCGACCGGCGCAATGCTGGTTGGCTTCTTGCTTCTCCCTCCGTAGCGCCGAGCGAGTGGCGACCAGACCCTGAACGATAATAAGGTGGCCCCGGCGGTGGTACCCACCGGGGCCAGAGCCAAGATATGCGGGCGCACACCCTAGCCTTTCCTATTCTAAAGGCAAAGCAGGCCGGAATTCAATCGGTAAGTCACCGAAGGCAACCAGAAAGGAGGAGCACCGCGAGACGACTGAAGTGAGCACCCAGCTCCGACACGCCCAAGGATCAAAGCCCCGCCCTAGCCACTGAACAGGCAACCCATGGAAGGTAGGAGAAAGCCATGAAACCGAAGAATCTGTGCCTAGTCGCCGCCGTTCTGGCACTCTCAGTGGTCGTAGGATTGCTGACACCTTCCGGCACAGCGCATGCCCAAGTGCTGCCGACGGTGCCACACTACGACTGCTACAATATTGTCCCTCTCGGCCCGCCATATGTCCCAGACCATCTGACCCTGGAGACGCAGTTCGGGACAGAGGAAGTATCGAGTGCACCCAACTACGTAGATCTGTGCCTACCCGCCCTCAAGAACGGGGAGGGAAGCCTGGCCGCATCGCATGTTGCGTGCGTCCCGATAGCCGGACATCCGGCAGGCAAGATCGTCAAGCTGACGACCCAGTTCGGCGTACAGAAGAACGTACGAGTTGGCAACCCCATAGAGGCGTGCATGCCCGCCAACAAGGCGATCTATCCAGGGGAACCACTTCCGCCAGTACCAACAGCGCCGCACTACGAGTGCTTCCAAATCACCGGTCCCCGCCCGTCAGGACTCCCATCCTCGGTGATGGTGCGGGACCAGTTCCTGCCAGTAGACACAATGGTTGAGCTCGGTGACCCCACACGTCTGTGCCTACCCGCCAAAAAGAACGGGGTGGGAGACCTGAGCGCGGTACATGTTGAGTGCTTCGCCATCACCTTTGGACCTATTGTAGACAGATTCGTCAACCTGTTGACCCAGTTCCCGCCAGTACCAACAGCAACGGAGTTTCATGTAGTTGGCTTCCCCAGAGAGCTGTGCGTGCCCGTGCTCAAAGTGGTAAACATCAGCATTGGCGGCATAGCCGAAGCCCCCGACGCAGACGCGTCAGCGCTCGAGGCGACGACTTCGGGCGGCTCGTCGACCACAATCTACGCCGTCATCGCCGGCATCGCGGCGGGGCTAGTCGTCCTCGGGGCAGGCGGATGGTATGCAAGGAGGCGCTGGTTGAGCTAGACCAGCCCAGCGTGTCAACGCTCCAGATAGGCGAGCAGACTTGGCGCGCCACAGCCTGACAGGTACGCGCTCTTGACAGCGACTGTACAATACACGCGTTGGCGGTGTTTGTCCGAAGGACAGCGTCCGGTGGCGTGTGTTCAAATCTGACAGCCTGAATTGAGCTGCATTGGGCAGCGGAAAGGGGGAGACGGCTGTGAAGAGGGATCTTCTTGCCTGTCTGCTCGTTGTACTATCCCCGTTTAGCGGAAACGGGGCGACGGCTGTGAAGAAGCCTATTCTTCTCAGTCTTCTAGTCGTAGTTTCTCTGGTTGCAGGTGTGGGGCTGCTAGGCCAGGGCAACCCCGTGGCTGCGCAGCCATGGATCGAGCAGAACCCCACCTACTCCATCGACCGGAACAGCCCGTCGTCGAGGAGCCAAGGGGGCGCGCTGGCCGACCCGGCGGACATCCTTTTCAACCCGGGCCTGGGGGGGATCGTAGGCATCCCCTGCGCCTCCCTCGGTCTGACGGGGTGCACGGGCGGAGTCGTCCCTCCCTACGATGACCTCGACGCCCTGAGCTACGGCGCCGACTTCGGCCAATACACGAGCGAAAAGGGGTACGTGGGATTCTCCGTGGCCAGGGGCTCGCAGGGCCTGGCCAAGACGGCCGTGAACGTGGAGGCGAGTTGCAGCCCGGCTGAGCCGGAGGCCGACGAGTTCGCGACGCAGCTCGACGGCAACAACAGCCAGGTCTTCGACGGAGACGGCGTGCCCTGCGGCACGAATATGGGCCCTAGCATGGGGCTGCAGGAGCCGAACGGCGACGACGGCGACGACCTGGACGCCCTGGATGGCCACGACCCCTACTTCGTTGACTGGACGGGGCCCGAAGGGCCGCCCGACGGCGTGCCCGACCGAGAGGTCTACTTCTCGCTCGATAGCGCGTCACCTACGCTGACGGCCAACGGCTGGAGCGCGGCCGACATCCTGGTGTTTCTCGGCGCCGGCATACCGCCGACGCTGCAGAGGTACGCGCCGGCGGCTCAGCTCGGCCTCGTCGCCGGCGACGACGTCGACGGCCTCTGCCTGGCCGAGACGAGCTGGCCTCCCGGTTACTCCGGCAGGAAAACCTTCGACCCGGACGGGGTGACGAGCTCCGAGGACTTCCTGTTCTACACCATCACGGCGTCCTCGCCCAGCATCGGCGGGGTAGTGCCCGACGCGGCGACCATCATGTACGTGCAGTCGTCGGGAGTCGCCATTCCCGTCGACCCTGCCTCCGCCCTCGGCCTGGCGGCGTCGACCGACGACCTGGACGCCATGAAGTGCGTCAAGGGGCTGGTGGATATCGCGATCGAGACCTACACGGTGACGCTGCCCGACGGCACGGTGGCGAACGTGGAGGGCGCGACTCAGACCCTGAACATGACGGTGGGCGAATGGGAAACGCTGACCGTATTGGAGAACAAGCACTACGCCCAGCAGTACGGGTTCGAGGGGGAGCTGAGCCCGCCCTCGGTGATCTCGCAGGTCTGGTGGGCAGTAAGCGGCGCGATCCCGTCTCAGATCAACGTGCGCTGGGTGCCGAAGGCGGGCGGCCTCGACACCTGCACCTTCGACGGTAAAGAGGTCGACTGCCAGACGGGCGACCCCGTGACGGGCGACATCAATGACCTCGAGTTTGAGATCATGCTTGACTACTGCGTCGTGACCCCCGTCACCAGGCAGGTGATGCTGGAGTGCAAGAAGGCGGGAGAGTACACCATCACGTTCGAGAACGTGGAGGTGCCCCTGGGGGCCGACGACCTGAACCCATCGAACAGCGACCTGGACATCGACCTGGACATCGTCTGCCAGCCGGTCTCTATCGGCGGGATAGCGGAAGCACCGGACGTGGACACCACATCACTCGGCGCGAAGGCTTCCGGCGGCTCATCGACCACAACCTACGCCGTCATCGCTGGCATCGCGGCGGGGGCGGTGCTGCTCGGGGCTGGCGGCTGGTATGCAAGGAGGCGCCGGCGCGCAAGATAGCGTCCGCCGCTTTCGACGGACCCAACTGAATATCTCGACAGATTCGCGGGTCAGGACTTCCGTCCTGGCCCGCTCCTTCTTGCCACCCAAGAAGCCCTCCAACCATCCCCCTCTTGACAGCAAACGATAGAATTGGTAGTTTAAACTTATCTTTCTATTCGAATGTACCAAGGGACTGCCAAGCCGGCAGAGGAGGCCACAGTGTTCCCCCAAAGAGCTTCTCCCCTTGTCACAGCAGTATCCATCGCCGCCGCGCTCATCGTCTCCGGCGCCGCATGGTCCGCCGCCTACCACCCCGTCCCGGAGGCCCACGCATACCAGGGCTGGTTTGCTGGACGCCCGCAGGTGAGCACCCTAGGAACGCCGAACGATGTGCAGGGGGCCGTGGCCCTCGGGGCTGTTGCCGACTCAGAACCCACCCCGACCCCAAGCTCAACGCCTCCGCCGGGTACCGCCGGCGACTCGGAATGGGGGCTGGTCATTGATGGGTTCGTTCAATCCCCCTTGAATCTGACCTTCGACGACCTTGTGGCAATGCCGACAAGCACGGTGTATGCCAGACTCTACTGCGTTGGCATGCCTACGACTCCCCTCGACGAAAGTAACTGGACTGGAGTAAGACTTGGACTCCTGCTGCAAGAGGCTGGTGTCTCTCCGGAGGCGGTCAAGGTTGCTTTCTACGCCTCTGACGGCTTCACGACCGACCTAACGGTCACAACAGCCATGAGGAACGATGTGATCTTAGCCTACGAGAAAGATGGCCAGCCTCTGCCAGAGAAGGTGCGCTTGGTCGTCCCGGGGAAGTGGGGCTACAAATGGATATACTCGGTCACCCACATCCAGCTCGTCAACTACGACTTCCTGGGCAGTTATGAGAGCATTGGCAGCTCCGACGAAGCGGACATCCCAGGATACTGGACGGCCGTCGGCGGCATAGCGGAGTTCCCGCAGCTTGAACCTGCAACAGCCTCCAGCGGTGGTGGGTCGTCAAGACCCAGCGCCCTGGCTCTCACGGGACTCGCCGCAGGTGGCGCGCTGCTGCTCGGGGCTGGCGGGTGGTATGCAAGGAGGCGCTGGTTGAGCTAGACTAGCCCCAGCGATGTGTCATCGACCATCGGCTGCCGCTGGGATGTGAGGAGGATGAGCGAGCGGAAGAGCAAGAGGAGCGCACCTCCGAGAGCCGGTAAGGGCAGACCTCAGAAGCGCGGCCCCCGTGGGGGCGGTCGACAGGGTGGGATCGCGAGTGTAGTTCTCCGAATACTGGCGATCCCGCTGGTAATAATGGCGCTCCCGATGGCCGTCGCCGCCGCGTTTCTCGCGATGTCCTTGATGGGTCAGTCTTCTGAACCCAAGGAGCTCAGAGCGGCGATAGTAGACCAGTTGGCCCTGACCCAGCCTAACGCATCGTTCTCCGAGACAGCCACCGAGCTGCTGCAAGGGGCTGGCTACACGGTCGACTACTACCCCGGCGAGCAGGTCACAGTGGACTTCTACCGCGATCTTCCCACTCACAAGTATGACCTGCTTGTCTTAAGAGCCCATACGGCCCGCTTCGAGGAGGAGAGCCTGACCCTGACCAACCCCGTTCGCAGACAGGAGGTGCTGGACGCCTTTGGCCAAGACGTCTTCTTCTTTACCTCCGAGCTCTATGACCGAACGAAGTACGCCGAGGAGCTGGAGAAGTTCCGCCTGTTCGCGGTCCGCTACCGCCAGGGCGGCGATGACAAGTACTTCGGGGTGACGCCCCACTTCATCGAGTCCAGCATGCGCGGGAGCTTCGACGGCGCGACAATCATAATGATGGGCTGCGACGGGCTGCTCTTTGATAATACCCCCAAGGCTTTGGTAGAGAAGGGCGCGAAGGCCGTTATTGGCTGGGATTCGCTCGTCTCGGCGGCCCACACGGACGCGGCAACGGAACGGCTGCTTCAGCATCTCGTGGCTGAGGGGCTGCCACTGGGAGAGGCCGTGCAGAAGACGATGTCCGAGGTCGGCAAGGACCCATCGTACGGGGCTTCCCTGAAAGTGTACCCGCCGGACGCCGGTAGCCTCGTCGTCCGCTAGCCCCGGCGCGTGGTGTACGAATACTACAACGGCGGAGGGGAGCGCGACGCGTGAAGGGCAGGTCCCGAAAGCGTGGCCTCACAGCTATGGCGGCGCTGGCGGTTGCGCTGGCGCTGGCGGTCTTCTCGGCGGACGGGGCAGCCGACGCCGCCTACACCATCCAGTCCATCGAGACGTGGGTCAGTGCCCCCAACGGGAACCAGCTCTACACGCGAATCGTCCAGCCGGCGCCCGCGCTCTACCCGGGGCAGCGCTTCCCCGCCGTCATCCCCATCCCCGGCGGCACGGGCGATGGAGCGCCCCTGGCCGGTAACCCCGCCTACCGCGACCTGGCTGCCAGCGGCTTCGTCGTCATCGCCTTCAACGCCGAGGGGCGCGGCAACGGTCTCCCCGGCAACCTGCTCAGCGAGGGCAGCGAGGACTGCAACGGCTTCCTCCACCAGGACGACCTCAAGGCGATAATCGAGTTCGCCGCTGGCCGCCCCAACGTGGACGCCGGCAACATCGGCGTCGCCACCTCATCCTTCGGCATCGCTATCGGGGCGGGCGCCCTGGGCCGCTACCCCAGCCTGCCCGTGACCTACCTCGTCGACAACGAGGGGCCCCACGACAGCCGCGTGATCACCTTCTACGACGTCGGCCCCGAGCGGCAGGTCTGCGGCCACTGGAGCACCGTCACCGACCCATCGCCCGAGAACCAGGCGTTCTGGGTGGAAAGGGAGGCCGTCCGGCACATCGGCGGCTACCGCGGCCGCTATCTGCGGATGCAGGCGGAGGTCGATCACGCCCAGGGGCCCGGCTACTTCCGCCACGCCATCGAGATGGTCAATGCAGCCACCGGGCCACAGTACGGCGGCGCGGGGTCGGCAGCGTGGACGCGGATGAACGGCAGCGACCTGGGGAACCCCGTGAACACCGTCTACCCTCTGGACAACCCCAGCGGCTACCCGGTCTGGGTCTCCGGCCGCGTGGCGGACCACCTCGGTTTGGAGATCGTCTACATCCGGGAGATGGCGGCGCTGGCGAACGGGCCTGTCGGCGGCACCGCCGAAGCGCCGGCTGCGGAGGCATCGCCGGTGGAGGTGGCTGATTCGTCCGGCGGCGCATCGACTCCGCCATACGCCGTCGTTGCGGGCGCGGCGGCAGGTGGCGTGCTGCTGCTGGCGGCGAGCGTCATCTGGGCGGCGCGGCGTTCCCGCCCTTCTTGACATCGCGCGTATAATACACTCGTAATTCCCCGCCTTAGCTTGGCTGCTGCATTCTGCTCATCGGAGGCGGGACGACGAGACACAAACTTCTGTTTTTCTATGTTCTTCTTGAGCTAGTGCTGTGCGGCGGGGCGGCCATAGCCTGGGGCGGACACACTGATGCTGCCCATGCTGCGAGCCCTACTCCGACAGTCATCACGACCGTGCCCGTGGGCTCTAGACCCGTCGACGAGTCGGATTCGTTGCCCAGGGCCGTCGCCCTCACGACAACGGCAACAGCAAACGCACTGCTGCCGAGCGGCGGCCCTACTACCCTCGTCAAGGCCAGTGTCTTTGCGAAGAAGACGAGCACGGGTTCCCAGGCAGTTACAGGAGTAGGCTTCAAGCCCAAGCTACTCATCCTCTTCGGCGTTGCGAAGACTTCAGATGGTATTACTGGTGGCTTTCAATATGGCTTCGGTGCTTCTGACGGTTCGACGAGCGAAGCGATAGGAGGCTGGAGCTGGGATGCACGAGGCGGCTCAGGTTCAGATACGGATAGGAGAGACGCGTCCAAGGCTATCACCTTTGTAACGACCGTGGGCGGCATAGTGGCCGAAGCTGGTCTCACCTCATTCGATACTGACGGCTTCACACTAAACTGGACGACAAACAACGTCGCTGCTTGGGTCATATACTACCTTGCTATCGGCGGCGGAGCAGAGTACCAGGTTAGAAATTTCACTGCCACTGCAGGTCAGAACTCTTACACCCACGTCGGTTTCAAGCCCGACCTATTGCTCTTGTTCGGCGCACCGAGTGCTTTCGGTCCCCTCGAATCTTCGTTTGGATTTGCGGACGGCAACGGCAACCAGTTCGCCATGAGCGGTGCCAGCCAGAACTCTGGGACAAACCCGACTAATACAGCTCGGTATCAGAGGACTGACAAGTGCTTTGCTTCTCTCGATCCTGTAAGTACTATCCATGTAGAGGCCGAAGCCTCTCTCGTTTCTATGGACTCGTTGGGGTTCACATTGAATTGGACGGGAAGTTCGCAGACCATAGTATCCGTAGCCATTAGGGGCATTAGTGCGAAGGTCGGATCGATTTCTCCAGGATGGCCTGGAGGTGATATCGCTACCACAGGAGCGGGCTTCCAACCGAAAGGCGCTCTGTTTGCGGGATTCAATAGTACAACAAGTACTTCTGTAGTAGCCAACAACCGCATCACGCTAGGAGTTGCTGACACCGACCGCAACCAAGGCTCCATAGGGGTTGGGGACAGGGATAATGTCTCCGCTGACACACAGACGGATCAAGCCACTTGTGACCACAAGTGCTACATCTACACTGATGCTGGTGTTCCCGCAGCTAACGGAGCCGTACTCAAGTCATGGGACTCCGACGGTTTCACTTTGACATGGGATTACAGTGCGGTGATGGGAGAAGAGGTAGGCTATCTCCTGATCGGAGATTATCCCTCGGGCACGGTCGCTCCCGTCGGAGGCATCGCCGAGCCACCCGAAGCAACATTGGGCGGCGCAAGCGGAAACGCGGTGCCACTTCCCATGGTGGCGGGGTTGCTGGGAGTGGCGGGCGCCATGCTGGCGGGCGCGCTTGGGGCCTGGCGCGTCTACTCGGTGAGGCGGCGGTAGAGGGTGGGCAGGCGGCTCGGCAGCGACTCGATGTCCCCCAGGATCTCGTAGTCGATCTCCTCACACATCTGCCCCAGGTAGTCGTGCCCCTCGCGGTCGACGGTCAGGCAGAACGGCACGATGCCTTTCCGCTTCGCCTCCATCAGCGCCTGGTGCGTGTCGTTGATAGCGTACTCCTTCTCCGTGCGGTCGCGCCCGTAGCCGTGGTCCTGGGGCCGGCCGTCGGAGACGAGGAAGAGGATGCGCACCTTGGCGTCGTGCTTTTCCAGCTTCGCCGTCGCGTGGCGGATGGCGGGGCCCATGCGCGTCGAGCGGATGGGGGTCGTCTTGTCGATGCGCGCCTTCACCTGGTGCGATAGCGGCTCGTCGAGATCCTTGAGGACGTAGAACTCGACGTTGTCGCGCCCGTAGCCGGAGAAGCCGTAGATCCCGTAGTCGTCGCCGATCGCCTCCAGGGCGCTGATGAGGAGGACGACGCTCTCCTTCTCCAGGTCGATTATCCGCTTGGGGGGATCGAGGAGCGCCTGCGCCTTGCGCTGCGCGAGGTCGGAGTAGTAGCGGCCGGGGTCGCGGATATCCTCCGCGTACGTCTGCTTGCGCTTCTCGACCTCCTCGTCCGTCGAGGCGCTCATGTCGAGGAGGAAGGCGACGGCGACCTGGCGCTCCACCTTGTTGCGCCGCCAGTAGACCTTGTCGGTGAAGCTGTGGCCGCTGCGCCTCTCGGTCAGATACTCGATGACCAGGTCGAGGTCGAAGTCCTCGCCGTCGTAGAGGCGCTTGATCCTGCGGAAGAGCTCGGGGCGTAGCTGCTCGAACTGCTTGCGGGTCTCGGCCGCCAGCGCGCTGTGGCGGCGCAGCGTCTCCTCAAAGTACGCCTCGTCCCCCTCTTCCAGGGGCCGCTGGAGGACGCGGCACCAGCGCGGCTTGTAGTCGCCGGCGCGGAAGTCCCACTCGTCGTAGTAGAAGATCTCCGTCTTCTCCACGACCCCCTTCTCCTCAAACGCGACGTCGTCTACCGGCTGGCCGTCCTTGACAGTCACCTTCTCATCGGGGATGGGAACACCCGCCTCTTTCTCAAGGTTGCTGAGGAAGAAGCTCAGAGACGAGGAGAGGTCGCCGGCGGCGATTGCGCCGACCGTGATCTCGGTGCTCTTCTCCAAGAGCTGCCGGAGCTGCTCGGCGGTGAGGGGCGCCATCCCCTCCGGCACCTTGGCGCCCTCCTGGAGACGCAGCCGCATGAGGAGCTGGACAAGCTCCGGCTTGAAGTCGCCGCGGAACTCGACCGGCTGCGGGCTCTCATAGGGCTCCTCAGGGTCCCCGGGCTGAGGCAGGCCGGAGGGCTCTCCCCCGCCGCCACTCCCCTTCATGAGCATCAACTCCATCTCCTCGTCCCCGAGCGTCTGCCAGTCGAGGTCGGACAGATCAACAGGGGCGACGTTGGGCAGGGCAACCGCCAAGTCATAGAGCCGCAGCACCGCCTCGGCCGCGTCCTCGACGAGCGCCCGCGGTTGCTGCAGCGAGCGGAGCAGTCGCACCGCCTCGATGAGCGTGCCCATGAGCTCCCGCGGCCAGACGATTGCGGGAAGGTCATCGAGGCTGGCCCGGACGAGGTCCTCCAGGAAGGCCTCGCGCAGGGGCAGGCCGGGCAGGCGCGGCCGCCGCTCCAACTCCCGCGCCTGGATGAGACGCCAGGAGCGGCGGATACCCCCGTACTCGCTCTCAATCAGGTAGTCGACGCGGGCGTCCTCGGCGATGGTGAAGAGGTCGGCGGCAAGCTGGCGGTCGGGGAAGAGGTCGAAGAAGCGCTCGATATCGGTCAGAGGTGCCCCCTCCTTCTTGCCGCCGCGGGCGCGGGGACGCTGGCCCTTCCGCTGCCGCCGGCGCGAGGGGAAGATGTTGCCCCTACGTTTGAAAGTGAAACCAAAGCTGCCGAACTCCAGATGCCCCGCCTGGTGGGTGGCGTATACCTTGTAGATGGCGAAGTTCTCGCCCTTGCTCTCGAACTCCTCCACCATCTCCGGCAGGTAGACCGCCGTCCCCTCGGTGGAGGGGCGCTCCGCCGACACCCAGCCGATCCCCTTCTCGGTGAGGGTGGTCGTGGGAT
>Ga0315273_10012948_pt1 | contig 10707 bp, 3 predicted proteins | sample YL17G02_0_MG_FD_205753 | JGI IMG/M metagenome (GOLD analysis project Ga0315273, IMG submission 205753) | Sediment microbial communities from Yellowstone Lake, YNP, Wyoming, USA - YL17G02_0 | ecosystem: Environmental > Aquatic > Freshwater > Lake > Sediment | place: USA: Wyoming | collected... | reverse complement strand
ATCGGCTGTTTCTCCTTTATATGATCGATTGCAAGGTGTCCCAGTTCGACTATCAGTGCATCGCCGAGAACTTTTTGACGAACGCCAGCGGGGGGGCGGTCGCCACCATCGGAGCAAGCCATCTCGAGTTTCCCTCCGCCGACAGCTACTACATGTACGAGTTCTTCGACCTTTCGTTCACCCACGGAATGGTGCGCCTCGGCGAAACGCTGGCCGGATCGAGACTCCCGAGAACGCCGATCGCGCTGATCGGCGACGGCGTCGATCTGTGGACTCATTACGTGACGACTCTTCTCGGCGACCCGGAGATGCCGCTATTTACCGGTTCGGTGGGGACGGTGAACGTGGTTCACGTGCCGAGCGTGGGGTTGGGGACGACGGACATCCTGGTGAACGTGACCTCCGGGGGCCAGCCGGTGGACTCGGCGGTGGTGTGTCTGACGAAGAGCGGGGACGACTACCAGTACGGGGCGACGAACGCGCTCGGGAACGTGACGTTTCCGTTCACGGCGGAGACGGCGGGTGTGATCGACGTGGTGGTGACGGGGCGCAACCTTGCGCGGCACGAGGGTTCGATCACGGTGAACGCGGCGGCGGGTGCGTATGTGAACTACGCGAGCCTGACGGTGGACGACAACACGAGCGGGGGCTCTTTTGGGAACGCGGATGGGGCGGTGGACGCTGGGGAGACGATCGACATGACGATTTCATTGAAGAACACGGGCGGGGCGTCGACGGGGACGGTGTCTTTGGTACTTCGGAGTAGCGCCTCGGGGGTGACGATACCGGACTCGACGGCGAACGTGGGGACGATCGGGGTGGGGGTGACGAAGGCGGCGACCGATCCGGTGCGTGTGGTGTTGAACAAGAACATTGTGGACGAGACGGCGGTGGAATTCCGGTTGGTGATCAAGGAGGCGGCGGTGGTGAAGTGGAACGACAAATTCCGCAAGGAAGTCCACGCGCCTGAGCTGGAGCTAACGACGCTCCGGATTTTTGACGGGGCGCCGCTGGGGAACGGGAACGGGGTGAACGAGGCGGGCGAGCAGTTCCGGTTGTACTACGGGCTCAAGAACTACGGAACGGGGTTGGCGAGCGGGCTCTCCGCGACGCTCGCGGACCTGGGCGGGATGTTCGTGTTTTACGATTCGACGGATACCTACGGGAACCTGGGGTCGTTTGTGGAGGGGGAGAACGTGGACGGGTTCCATATCAAGGAGACGGATGTCAGCGTGGAGCACGACGTGGAAATCACGGTGACGGATCTCTTCAGCCGGGTGTACCGCGACACGATCGAGCTACGGGTGCCGCTTCCCCCGACGGGTCTCGTCCTCGATGCCGGGTTCGGCATCGACCGGATCAAACTCATGTGGAGCAAGAGCGTGAGTCCCGACGCGGTGAGATACTGCGTGTACCGTTCGCTCGTTTCGGGCGGGCCGTACGGGCGGGTGTCCGCCGATCCCGCGGAACACCCGCTGTTCATGGATACGGGTCTGCCGCCGAGTACGCGATACTACTACGTGGTGACGTCCGTGGACGGGTCGGGGAACGAGAGCGCCAGATCGGTTGAGGGGACCGCGAGCACGAATCCCCCACAGTTACCCGGATGGCCGATCGAGACGATGGGGACGTCGTCGGGCGCTCCGGCCGTCGGAGATATCGACGGGGACGGAGATCTGGAGGTCGTGGCGGGAAGCACGCTCATCTACGCGTGGCATCACGACGGGATGGAGCTGCGCGACGGAGACGGCGATCCTCAGACGTGGGGGGTCTTGAATACCGAGGGGACCACGTTTACCGCGGCGGTGGGGCTCGCTCACCTCGACAATACGCCGGGTCTCGACATCATGGCGGCGGATCTCGTCACGAAAAAGGTCTACTGTTTCACGTATACGGGGGATATTCTCGCCGGATGGCCCAGGGCGGGCGAAGCGGATTTCCGAGCGGCCCCGGTGGCGGGTGATCTCGACGGCGACGGTTTTCTCGAAGTGGTCGCCGTCGATACCCGTGGCGTGATCTACGCATGGCGTTCGGACGGCGTCGAGTATCGCGATGGCGACGGCAATCCCTCGACGGACGGGATCTTCTACCGGACTCCTTCGGCGGTCGTTCATTATCAGACGCCGTCCGTATGCGACATAGACGGAGACTACCGCGACGAGATCATTCTCGGAACGCGCAGCGACAGCATCTACGTCTTAAACGGCGACGGCACCCGCGTGCCGGGTTGGCCCTTTAAAATGGCCGGAGAAGCCGCGGGAAGCGCCGCCGTTGGGGACGTGGACGGAAACGGGGATCTCGAGATCGTCGCGCAGTCCAAAGGAGGCTACGGACAGGTGTACGTCCTCCACCACGACGGGACGGTGGCGGCTGGATGGCCGAAGACCGTGAAGCTCAGGGACATCTATTTCACTCCCTCTCCCGGTCTGGCGGACTTCGACGGCGACGGCAAGCTTGAGATCTTTGCGTACGGATGGGACTCCTACCAGTCGAGGGTGTACGTTTTCACGCGCACCGGTGCGAACTACCCCGGATGGCCGATCGTCGCCTCGAACTACTATAGTGAGGCCTCGCTCGTGGCCGGCGATCTCGACGGCGACGGGACGCCGGAGATCGTATTCGGCGACGAGTCACGTCTCGTCCACGCGTTCGATGTGAACGGCCAGGAGATCGACGGCTTTCCGGTGACGACACAGGAGGCCGTTCGAGCGACGCCGTTTATCTGCGATCTCGATCGGGACGGCGGCACCGATCTCGTCTTGTACGGCTGGGACCGGAACGTATACGTCTGGAATCTGAACGGCGCCTTCGCCGGGAGCGCGACGCCGTGGCCGACTTTTCAGGGGAACGTCCATCGCAACGGCCGGATCGGTTTCGAAGTGCCGACCGCTGTCGATGGCCCCCCGGAGGACAGGCTGCCGGCGACGGCGGCGCTCCTCCAAAATTACCCCAACCCGTTCAATCCGACGACCCGGCTGGTCTTCGATGTTCCGCGCGGAAGACCGCAACCCGTGACGCTTCGCATCTACGACATCGCCGGCGCCCTGGTGAGGACACTCGTGGATGAGACACTTCCGCCCGGCCGGCACACGCGCGAATGGGACGGGCGCGATGACCGCGGGAACCTGGCGGGGACGGGAGTCTATTTCTGTCAGTTGAGAGAGCCCGGTGTCGTATCGACGAAAAAAACGGTGTTGCTCAAGTGATATGGAACCGGCTGATGTCAACTTCCTTTTAGTAAGTCGAGAGGAGAGCATTTACCGACGATCATCAGACTGATATTCGCGGGTTGGTTACCGCATCGACAGGTGTTCGTCCGGAGCTGCCTCTGTCTAGGAACGCGGGTTAGGGCGATGCCCATACCGCATACTTAAAACGAGGATTCTCCTATCGAAGCTCTCCTCTCGACGTGACTTCGTGTAGCGCCTCAGTTCGTTTGGGACTGAGGCGCTGCGTTTAGGATGGCCCAGACGAAGCCGCAGAGTTCTCGGGCCACCGCGGTAATGGCGACATGGGGGTTTTTGGCCCAAGACGGAGGTCGTCGTGGGGATTCCACGCCTCTGTACCTCGGTTTGCGGAGGGCAGAAAACGGTAATCTCTGCTATACTTAGATAGTATCGACCTGGCAGCAAAAGGGGGTGCCTGCCATGTTTCGCGGCCTCAAGATCGGCCTCCCCCGGGCGCGGGGGAGTCGTTCTCGTCTTTTTCCCGCCGTTGCCATCGCGGCCCTTCTCCTCGCAGTCGCCGCACCGTTGCATTCGACATCCTGGTTCGTGAAACCCGACGGTTCGGGGGACGTGCCCACGATCCAGGCGGCGATCGATGCCGCCGCAAACGGCGACACGATCCTGCTCGACACGGGGACATTCATCGGAACGGGGAATAAGGACCTCGATACCCAAGGAAAAGCGATCACGATCGCCTCGCTCTCCGGCGCCGAGAGCACGGTCATCGACTGCCAGGGCAGCAGCCGGGGCTTTTTCATCCACTCGGGAGAGGACTCCAGCACGGTCCTCTCAGGCGTCCACATCACGAACGGCCGACCGGCGGACCAGAAAGGAGGCGGGATATTCTGTGTCAACTCCTCCCCCAAGTTCGTCGACAACATCATCTCGCTGTGCTACGCGGACACCGGCTCCGGCGGCTACTTCTCCAATTCCAATTCGAGAATCATCCGGACCACGTTCGATCAATGCGGATGGGGAGGGAGCTACTCATTCCCCAGCGGCGGCGGGATTTTCTGCCGTTCTTCGGACCTTTGGGTGATACACAGCGCGTTTACGGGGAGCGGACCGGAGATGGGGAGCGCTCTTTCGAGCGTCAATTCCACAGTTCGAATCTACAACAGCGTTTTCGACGACAACGGAATGTCGGTGAGCCCCGTCGTCTACACCGAAGGTTCTGATCTCGTCATTTTGGGAAATGACTTCACCAACAACTCGATTGAAGGGTCCACGCTGTATCTCGTGGGCGGGACGGCGGTCGTTCGGGGCAACTTCTTTGGTGCGGGTGTTTATAGCTGCGGGGATCCGGCTTCGGTCTACGCCCCGGCATACGGCGCGCCGGGGCCGGTCGACGTCACGTTCAACTGCTTTCTGGACCAGGGCAACTTCTACGCCGTGGGGATCCACTCCGGCGAGATCCGCCGCAACATATTCGCGAACTGCCACCCCGCGGTTTTGGGATGGGAGCCAAACTCGACTGTCGTGACCAACAACGTCTTCTACCAAAACGCTGGGGGATGTTTGACCAGCGCCATCGACATCGAGGGGTATCCGGACGTCATGTCGCGGAACATCCACGTCGGCCGGCCGGAGATCGAGGCGAGATACGCGACGTCGTGCGCCTACGCCTGTCAGCCAGGGGATCCGCTCACTGAGTACGTGTTCATCAGCGGTTATTCGGCGATCAACCCGGCCTGTTGGATGGTTGGCTGCGGCAAGATGACTCGCACCGACGACCCGCAGTTCTGCGATCCGGAAAACGGCAACTTCTTTCTGATGCCGACATCGCCCTGTCTGGTTGAGAACGACCCCTCGCTGGGCGCAACCCACGGGGCGCTCCCCAGCGGATGCGGCGTCGATGACGTTCTCGACATCGCCATACCTGCCGACCAGATCGTGAGGAAGTACGATCCGGGGGATGTCATCGTCCTCAGCGACTTCCGTATCACGAACGCGTCGAACATGGAGACCGTCGTCAATTACTCGCTCATCTGTGAAGGTCCCGTACGGTTCTCGGACCAGGGAAATCCTTTCGCCTTCAAGGGGACAACTCCGGTCCTCCAGCCGGGTCAGTCGTACACGCCCCCGGAGGCGGCGGTCGTGGTGACCGGTGAAGACGAGTGGTTCGACGTCACCGTGAAGTACATTTCGGCGTACGCGCCGGCGCTTCTGGTACCCGACACGGCGACGACCACGTTCTGTTTTCGCCGGACCGTTCCCGTGCTTCTCAAGGACTTCCAGGGTGAGTACGCGGACGATGGGGTCCACCTTTGGTGGTCGGTGGCCGCCGAAGAGGGGATCAATGGCTGGCGGATCTACCGGCGCCCCGAAGGGGCCGGGGTGGCGGAGCTTATTACCGGCGCCGCGCTCCCCGAAAATAGCCGGGAGTACCGGGACAGCGGCGTCTCTACGGCTGGCCGGTATACGTACGAGCTGTACGCCCTCATTGACGGTAAAGAGCAGATCGCCGGGACGACGGTGGTGAAGACCGCTTCGCCGGGTGTCGCTCTCCACCAGAACACGCCGAACCCCTTCGCGGCCTCGACGACAATCGAGTACGCGATCGGCGAACGCTCGAACGTGGTGCTCACGATCTACGACGCAGCAGGTCGGCGGGTGCGGGTTCTCGTAGACGCGGCCCAGGACCCGAGGGCGGGGGGATACAGCGCTTCCTGGGATGGGAAAAACGATCACGGCGAGGCCGTTGCGAGCGGGGTCTACGTTTATCGCCTCAAAGCGGGGAAGGCGACGGTTTCGAAAAAGATGATGCTCCTTCGCTAGCGCGAAGGGATTTGCTTGGAAAAAGGGGTGACGCTCTCCCGCCGGGCCCGGTGGAAGAGGTCCAAGAAAGGGTGGCGCTCGGGAGAACCAGGTGTTAAGTTAATACCGAAGGGTCGGCTCGGCCATACCGGCCGGCCCCTGTCTTCCGCAGCTGGCAGGGTTCTCCACGAGACCTACCACCCACTCACCAAAGGGGGCACGCCATGCGTGTGAGTCGGGTTCTTCTATTATCCTTCCTTTCCCTCACCGCTTTCTTGATCGTTCAGACCACGGACCTCGGCGCGAGGGGCACCGCGAAATCGGGGCCTACGAAACAGCTTCCCGATATCCAAAACGTCCTCGTGATCGACGGCTCGACCGTCCATAACGTGGGCGAGCTCCGTATGCACGTCGGGAACTGGGGGCTTATCGGGTCGATGCCGGGGGGTGTGTTGCCGTTCAGCTCGGCACCGTCGGCCGAGTGGCCGGCCGGAAGCGGGGTGGAGTATCTCTTCAGCGCCGGGCTGTGGGTCGGGGCTTTGAAGGGCGGTATCCCTGCGGTATCCACCGCAACGTACCAGACGGAGTTCCGGCCGACGCAGGATCCGATCGACATCATGTACCGCTCGTCGGAGGGCGCTCCGGGCGGCGCGCGCACGCCGAGCCCGATGGCGGATGACGACGGTGACGGCGTCATTGATGAGGATTGGCTCAACGGCCGCGACGACGACGGCGACGGCCTCATCGACGAGGACTTCGCCGCGATCTCCGACCAGATGCTGAGTTGCTGGTACACGGATGACCAGCCCGAGGCTATCCAGCAGTTCCCCGAGCACAACCCCATGCATCTTCTTGTCAGGCACGAGAGCTATCAGTGGGGAGACGATCGCTTCGACGACTTCGTCACGGTGGAGTGGCGCATCACAAACATCGGCACTGATGTCCTCGAAGACATGTATGTCGCTCTCTTCGCGGATTTCGACTGCGGTCCCAGAACGCGGTCGAACTATTGGGCAGACGACGGAACCGGCTTTGTCGAGGTTCCCGCCGTATCGCCGGGGTTCGACCCGCCGTATCTCGATATCGCCTACGGATACGACGTGGATGGCGACGGCGGGCGGACTCCCGCTTACTTCGGTGTGATGATGCTCGATCATCCAACCGACCCCTCCGGGTCAACCGCACCGTCCGAGGTGGGAGTAACGACCTACGCGAATTTCGCCGGGGACGTACCGTTCGAGGTCGGCGGCGATCCGACGAATGACTTCGAACGATACGAGGTGTTGAGTCGGCAGACCATCGAGCCCGGTATCGAGATACCGGGGGACATCCGGGCGGTCGCGAGCACGGGACCCTTCAGCGAGCTTCTCCCTGGTGAGACGATGACGGTCACCGTAGCGTTTGTGGCCGGGCCGGGCCTCGAAGGGATGATCGCGAACGCGCGGGCGGCGAAGCGGCTCTACGACGCCGGATGGTACCCCGATGGTTCGGTGCCCGTCTTCGTGACGAGCTTCGACGCGTCCGCCAAGGACCGCGGGGTGGATCTCGCGTGGGATCTATACGCGGATGAAGGGATCCAGGGGTTCCGGATCCACCGGCGAGAGGGAGCCGCCGAACAAGGCGTAATTCTGAACGGCGGAATGCAGGTGCCGGCGAGCGAGCGGTCCTTCACCGATCTCGAGGTCAATCCCGGCGAGCGCTACGAGTACAGGCTCGGCGTCATTCTGCTGGATGGTTCGGAGATCTATTCCCAGCCGGTGACGGTGACGACGGTGGCGCCGGGGTTCGTCCTCCGCCAGAACACCCCAAATCCCTTTACGAGAACGACCACGATCGAGTACGCGATCCCCGAGCGTGAAACGGTATCGCTCTCGATCTACGACGCGGCGGGGCGGCGGGTGAGGTCGCTTGTCGAGGCGGTGCAGGACCCGAGGGTGGGCGGCTACTCGATCTCGTGGGACGGGAAGAACGACAGGGGCGAGGCCGTCGCGAGCGGGGTGTACGTCTATCGTCTCAAGGCAGGCAAGGCTATCGCATCGAAGAAATTGATGTTCTTGCGATAAGGTCCGGCGCCGGCGTTGCAAACAACGCTCCCCAACCGGCCCAAGAATGGAGAACGCACATAGGGGTGGTGCTCGAGAGGACCTGGTGGCAAGTCAATAGCGAAGGGGCGGGTCGGTCCCGCCGGTCCGCCCCTGCCTACCGTAGCTGGCGGGGTTCTTCACGAGACCTACCACCCACTCACCAAAGGGGGCACGTCATGCGTGTGAGTCGGGTTGTTCTGGTATCCCTCCTTTCCCTCACCGGGTTCTTGATCGTCCAGACGACGAATCTCGGCGCGAGAGACGTCGTCAAGTCAAGGCCAACGAGACAGCTCCCCGATATCCAAAACGTCCTCGTGATCGACGGCTCGACCGTCCATAACGTGGGCGAGCTCCGTATGCACGTCGGCAACTGGGGGCTTTTCGGCTCGATGCCAACCGCCGCGACGCCGTTCAGCTTTGCGCCGTCGGCCGAGTGGCCGGCGGGGAGCGGTGTCGAGTATCTGTACGGGGCGGGTCTTTGGATCGGCGGGTTGAAGGGCGGGATCCCGGCGGTCTCGCAGTCGTTCTATCAATTCGAGATGCGGCCGACGCTCGATCCGATCGACATCATGTACCATTCGTCAGAGGGCGCGCCGGGAGGCAACCGGTTTCCCGACCCGATGGCGGACGACGACGGCGACGGTGCCGTAGACGAGGACTGGCTCAATGGCCGCGATGATGACGGCGACGGCCTCGTCGACGAGGATTTCGCCGCGATCTCGAATCAGATGTTCAGCTGCTGGTATACGGACAATCAGCCTGAGGCCCTTATGCTCTATCCCGAGCACAACCCTCTGAATCTCCTCGTCAGACAGGAGAGCTATCAGTGGAGAGACGATCGCTTCGACGATTTCGTCGCCGTCGAGTACCGGATCACGAACATCGGCGATGATATCGTCGAAGATTTCTTCATCGGCGTCTTTGCGGATTTCGACTGCGGTCCGAGAACGAGGCCGCGCGACTGGGAAGACGACGGTACCGGCTTCGTTCGGGTTCCTGCGGTGGCCTCGGATCCTGGGCCTCCATTTCTCGACATCGCCTACGGGTACGACGTGGATGGCGATGGCGGGGAGACGCCCGCTTACTTCGGGGTGCTTTTTCTCGACCATCCCACCGATCCAACGGGAGAAACAGCGCCGCCTAGCGTGGGGGTAAGCACCTACGCGAACTTTTCGGGGAATCAATCGTTCGAGGAAGGTGGCGACCCGACGAACGATTTTGAACGGTACGAGCTGCTCAGCCAGCAGATGATCGAACGCGACATGGAAGCGCCCCGGGACATACGAGCGGTTGCGAGCACGGGTCCCTTCGAGGAACTGTGCCCCGATTCGACGATGACCGTCCGCATCGCCTTCGTCGCCGGACACGGCCTCGACGGGATGATCGAGAACGCCCGGGCGGCGAAGCGATTGTACGACGCGGGGTGGTACCCCGAAGGGCAACCCCCCATCCTCGCGGCGCTCGATGTCCAGCCGGGGAGGTGCCCGAATCATTTGAAGTTCAGACCGGAAGGCCCCATTACAAACGGGAACGATGACTCGATGGCGGGCGGCGTTCTCCACGCAGCGCTGCTCGGGAGGGCGGATTTCGATGTGACCGAAGTGGACGTCGCCTCGATCCGGCTCGAGGACGCTGCGCCGGTTATGAAACCTGAGTATCGCGACGTGGGTTCCGAACGGACACGCGAGAGAGACTGCGCATGCCCCGGCGAGAAACCGGACGGAAACATGGACCTCTTGCTCAAGTTCCGGGAAAGGGACGTGGTCAAAGCGCTCCTACCGGCGACGGACGGTGAAGAGAAGGCGGTTACGATCAGGGGGAAGACGACGGACGGCCGCGATTTCTCCGCCGTCGATTGCGTCGTCATGGATGTTACCGGTTCGAACGGCAAACCCGACAAGGCAACCCCGGTCGCGGAAGCGGCGGGACTTCTGTCGGTGCTCCCGAACCCGTTCAACCCGGCAACAAGGGTGAGCTACTTCTTGCCGAACGACGCCGACGTGAGCGTATCGATCTACGACGTCTCGGGAAGACTCGTCGAGCGGCTAGTGAACGAGCGTCAGCCGGCGGGCGAGCACACCGTCGAGTGGAACGCCTCGCGCGCGTCGAGCGGGATCTACTTCTGTCGGTTCGAAGCGGCGGGCGTCGTCGAGACCCGGAAGTTGATTCTCATTAAGTGAGAATGACTCCCCGCCGTTTGATCCTCGTTTGACCGGCCGTCGCGGTTCTAATCCCGGCCGCCGCGTCCTTGAAGATCAAGGGCTCGGCGGCCGGACTCTTTTCAAAGCCGACCCTTTACCGGCCGCTGCAAAGACTCGCGAAGGCCCGCCACGCAAGGACTCGCGAGCGCCGACAGCCGGCCCTTTTCTCGCCCCTCAAAGAACCGCGAGCGCCGACAGTCGGCAACGAAGACCCGCCCCGCGAAGACTCGCGAGCGCCGACAGTCAGCAACGAAGGCCCGCCCCGCAAGGACTCGCGAGCGCCGACAGTCGGCAACGAGCGCCGGCTACCGCCCTCGGCCGCCCGGCGAAAATAGAACTTTACTGTTAACTCCCGATATCATACGTTCTTGACTCGTCAGGAGGGCTAGACCTAACTGGTAAGGCGGCGGTCTTGAAAACCGCTGGGCGTAAGCCCAT
>Ga0315273_10012946_pt1 | contig 10708 bp, 18 predicted proteins | sample YL17G02_0_MG_FD_205753 | JGI IMG/M metagenome (GOLD analysis project Ga0315273, IMG submission 205753) | Sediment microbial communities from Yellowstone Lake, YNP, Wyoming, USA - YL17G02_0 | ecosystem: Environmental > Aquatic > Freshwater > Lake > Sediment | place: USA: Wyoming | collected... | reverse complement strand
GAACGCACGCGTGAACGACCGCGATGAATAGCGCATCTTTTCTCCGGTCGTTCTCCGTCAACATCGAGTACGGGAGAATCGACGGATGCTCTTTCTTTGCGGCGTTGCTGACGATGCCGTATTTCCAACCGTCCTTTTCTTTTCGATGCAGCCAATTCTCATGCGCGCGCTCGGCAAGGGAAACACCGGGATTCTCGAGCAGGAAGATGACGCCTTCGATTGTCGCTTGTCTCATCCAATCGGGAGCGTCCTCCCATCTCGGCGACGTTGTCTCGCCGATCACCTCTCGATAGGCGCGGTTCGTCTCATGACAGATCTTTGCGATATGCTCGACGTTCATCATGACATGCCTCCCGGCGGCGGCTCTTGTAACTCTGATGGTCGAATATCGATCGCGTTAATGATCTCACTGGCTGTGTTCTCTGAGAATGACATTGGGAAGGACCCGGTGATGACGGCGATAGCGGCCTCTCTCGATAACAATCCTGATTGAACGGACATGAGAATCTGCAAGAGACTGGCGATCTGCGCGCCGTTGAGAGCGGTCGATTGAATGTCCTTCTCGATCTCCGCTTCGTGCGTCTCTGGTTTTTGCGTTGACAATTCCTGGTTTCTAATGCTAGGCATTCTGCCTAGCATCATGTTCTCGAGTTCGGCGTCTTTCTCGAACCGCTCCGACTTCAGTTTCTTCAGCATTCCCTGCGCATCTTCGATATGGAAATACTCGGCGACGAATTTCGTCGCGTGCTCGTCGTCGATAAGCCCATTCATTTTGGCGTTGCCCGCGGCACTCGTCGCCGCTGTGACGTCTGTGAGAGTCGGGTCGAAATACTGTGGCCATTGCAATTTGAGAGAGTAATTCGGACCGGCGCCGAGCACGCGCGGCTTCTGAATCGAGACACCGTTCTCGTTTTTCGTGACGCTCGGCGAGAGATTGATGGTCTGTTTTAAGACCGACCCGTCCTCTTGCACGCTCCCCGCGCCGAGTTTCTGAATCGCTTTGATCATGTCGAGGATGAGAGGCTTGACGCCACGTTCGCCGTACTGCTCACGCATGACGTCGGCCTTTGCGAGCATGCTTGAGAACGCTCTCTCGATCTCTGTCGCCGTGCGCTGTGACTGCTCGGGGTGCTCTAGCACGCACTGTGCGACCTCGAGAGCGTGCTTGCGAAGCATTTCGATCTTGCTCATTGCGATCTCGATGCCCTGCCCTGTGATCTCGAGGTACTTCGCGTCGCCATTCGGAATGTGCAGCGCGTTATCGCTGCCCTTGATGATCTCGTCCATGCGAGCGGCCGAGGTGATCACGAGGGTAGGATCGCAGTTCGCCTGCGTGCCTTTTAATCCGCTCGACATGAGCGCATCGATTGCCTCGATGAGCGGATAGACGCCCTGACAATCGGGGTCGCCATCGATATCGTCTTGCACCGGGAGGTTTTGCACCCATCGCACCGGGCAGAAACCGAAACCGTGAACGACTTCTTTTCGCGCGAGGTTCTCCCAATCGGGCTCCTCGCCATCGTCGACGGGCACGGGCTCCCAGAGCACGTCCGATGTTTTCGTGATGACGCGCCGATACCAGAAATCAATTGGCTGCCTGATTCCCGTTCTCGGGTCGAGAATTTCCTTCGTGAACATGTGTCGCTTCTCGATCGATTTGAGCACGAGCTCGAGCTCGTCTTCAAAGTCTGGAATCATCCAACGCGGGTCGTGAATCTCGATTCGAGGAAGCCCATCGATAAATTGAAACCCGATAACGACCGTCCCCATCGCGCCCCCGTACTCGCGGGCGAGCATCATGAGCGGCCAAAGGCGCGCCTCTTCGACCAATGCGCCGACGAAGTCCTCGGTGAGCGGATCGCCCTCGACACGAATTTGAGGGTGATGACGCTCTGAGAAAAGCAATCCCGAGAATCTATCGACGATGACTTTTGGGAGAGCGTAGGGCGCGGTTGGCTTTCTGAACTTGTTCGGCATCGCGCCTGTCGACATCGATTGAAAGCCGGGCGGGAGAAATCCTTTTGTCGCTATCGCCTCGATCTCGATCGGGTCAATGACCTCGTTGCCGTTCCAGTCGCATTTTCTCGTATCGTAATGCTGGCATCGATACCAGGCCCACAACCAATTGAGCTCTTGCTGACGCGGCGTCAGACCGAGTCTCGCGATGCGTTGATTGGTGACTGCCTGCGCGGCGCGATCGCCGACTCGCCCGCCGAGTTTTTGCGCGATCGCTCCCACTAGTCTGCTCACTCGGCCCATATCAACGCGGGTTGCGCTGCTCATGTCGGTTGCCTTTCTGTGGGCACTCGATACCGCAGGCCCTTGATTTTCAATTTCGCGAGTTTGACTCGAATGAGATCGCGTTTGAGTTGCGATTCGTAGTCGGTGAGCACGGTGCCTGAGAGATGATCCATTTCGTGCTGGATCGAGATCGCCAACGCTCCATCGCCCCCGATCTCAATTGCGTGACCGTCCAGACCAACGCCGGATAAGGCCACATCTCTCGCCCTTTTGATTTTTACGACATGGTTGAGGAAAGATAAGCACCGCTCCTCTGAAATCAACTGAGCCCCGTTTAGGAGCTTGAGCGAGGGATTGACGATCGGGATGATTTCCTCGATGTCTGCCTTGCCTTCTGGTTGGCTGTGCTTGACTCGGATCGCGATGACGTTCACGAGCTCGCCGAATTGCGGCGCCGACAATCCCGAGCCGCCGAAACAAGCGAGCGTCTCGACGAGATCGATCATGAGCGTGCGCAACCAGCAAACGTTTCCCTTGCGCAATAGGTCGAGGTGAATCTCGTCGACGGGCTCGCACCTCGACTCAAGTTTAGTGGTTGGCCAAATGAGCACGGGTCGAATCATTCGCCTCTCGCGATTATTCTGTCGGCGACGAGGTCGAGTTTCTGCACGAGCTCGACAATGCGATCGACTTCGTTGAGCACCGCGAGTCGACCGTCGACGTCTGATTTTGCCTGCGTATCGTACGCCTTCATCGAGATCGCTTGCGCGTGTCCGAGCAAGAGAATCGAGAGTTGACGCGCCGAGCATTTCATATCGAGCGCAAGCGGGTCGGAATGAAGTGCTTGACTCGAACGAGCGCGAGCGGCATTCAAGAGATTATTCGCCATCGATATCACGGCGCTCGGCACAGGCGGAATGAGATCCATGGTTTTCAAGACGCAATTGAGACAGCGAATCTCGCCGAGCTTTTCGCAATATTGCCCCTCTTTGACGGGCGCTTCGCAGTCTATACAAACTTTTTCTGACATTGATTCCCCCTCCTGAAAATCATCGCGACATCAAATCGATATAGCCTGATTTTACCTTCACGTCACCAATGCGAACGCCCTCGCGTGCGAACCACATCGCCATCAGACAATCGCCAGTATGAGCGTTCACGTCGTAATTGCATATCTCGTCCACAAGCGGTTCGAGTGAGGCGTGCACTCGGCCGTTGCTGCTGGGTATCGACCATTTGCCCATTGCCATTTCGGTCGAGAGAGACTCGACACCAAAATCGGGATGAACTTTATTGTTACCCGTTGTGAAAGGGATGATTGGAATAACTCCCAATTGAGCCTGACCGAATTGTCCCATCTCGTGGGCGAATTGCACAATGTAATCTTGCGCCGCGTTGTTCTCGACGACACAGATTGATTGATAGCGCCGTTGAACATCGAACAAGCGTTTGAGAATATCGATGCCCTTCCACTTCCCTCGCTCGACGTTGATGATTTCCCGGCACCCGTTTTGATAAACGAGAATCGTCACCATCGCGGTGAAGTCGTTCGCATCGCCTCTCTTGACGGCGAGGTCGACGCCCGTATAAACGCGGCATCCGTACGGGATGATGTCGAGCTGGAACGTGAGCGCTCTGCCCTCGCCATTCTTGAGCGCGATATCGAGCCACTCCTTTTTGAACCTCGCCTCGGAATCGTCGCGCGCTATGCAGTCGAGTTTTCGCGGCGCTTGAATCGGGCCGAGCTCTTGACGCTTGAGGGCGATGCGCTCCTCGGACCATTGATCGGGCCACCGAGGTTTCCCATTCTCATCTGTGATTGGATATCGAAATGCTTTCCATGCCGGCGTCTTTGCCAAGCGGTGCATGAAATCATCGGGATGCCAGGCGGTGCCGACACAAATCACTCGCGCATTTTCTGTGAGGCGGTCGACGAGCGTTGACTCGTACCAATCCCAAAGGTCATCGCGCGCGCGTTTCGTTCTCGTGTTCTCGAAGTCGAGTAGGTCGTCGAGAATGAGGAGATCGATTCTCGCGCCCGTGATGTTTCCGTGAATGCCGCACGCGAAGACCGTCGGATCCTTTGAAAATACTTTGCGCTTCACCTGCATTTCAGTGTTGTTCCACGGCTCGTCGGGCAAGAGATCGGGAAAGATCTCGTGAAGCGTTTCCGATTTCTCGATGTATTGCTGGATCGCATAACCGATTTTCACTGCCTGCGCCGAGGTGTTGCTAACGATTGCTACTCGCAACGCGGGATCGCTACCGATGGCAAAGAGAGTTCGCCCTATCGAGAGTTGGTTTGTCTTGCCGCTCTCGACGTGACTCCAGATAAGCAATCGATTGTGTCGATTGGCGAGCGAGTGCCAATGATTCTGAGGGATGCTCTGTTGGATACGCTGACCCGTGCGCTCGTTGCGCAACACGGCCTGATTGAAGACGGCGGGAACCGTTCGGGCGAGCTCAAGCTCTACTTGTCTCGCCGCCCTCGTTGCTCCCTTGAATAGGTCCGACCGCGAGTCAGTGAACTGGGTTGCCGGCGCCATTGCGGCCCCCCGTTGATTCGATGATGACCGCGTCCGCACTTGATTCGGCGTTTACCTCTGAACTTGACTCGGTGAGCGCGGGATTCCAAACGGCGTCGGCGCCCATGCTTTTCGCCATCTCGATCGTGGCGAGCGCGCGTCGACATTCTGACTCTGCTTCCTCGACGGTGATATTCGTCAGCCCAATGATCTCGGTCGGCGCTCCGACGAGCAGGCGCTCCAACACGAGCGAGAGTTTGGCGCTCTCGTTGCCATCCTTGATGAGTTTGCCGATTGTCGCAACGACTGCGAGGCCATCCTTTACGCCTAGCTGCTCTGTCTTGAGTTGCTCGCCGAGCTTCGCCGCGAGTTGAAAGGCGCCGCCTAGAAGCTTCTGAGAGCAGGCCATGAGCGCGATGCAATTCTCTCTCGCTCCTCTGACCATCTTCGTCTCGTGGGTGCGAATCTCTATCGCGTCCTGTCGAACGACCTCTGACTTGATGCTCGCTGTCTCGAGGTTGCGCTTCGCCTTCTCGGACGCCACTCGCGATCTCGCCTCGAGTTGCTCTTGCTCGACGACATCTTTAGCGGGGTCGAAGTACTTTGATTCCCAGCCGACCTTCCAGCACTTTGTGGCGGTGCGATACTCGACATTGCATTTTTGCGCCACGTAACTAATATTGCCGGGCTCTTCTCGAAACGCCTCTAGCATCTGCTCGTAGAGTTCACGACTGATCGCTTTTCTGCTCACTCAAATTCCCCCGCACTAGCAGTGATAAAATCAGGCTTATCCAATAAGACGATATCTTAGACCTAATTTATCCGGCAGTGCAACCGCTGTTATTCTGGGGGATTCAATCTCTCATCGCAGTCGCCCGCCGAGCAAATATGCGGATCGAAGTGCTTCTCGGATTGTTTCTATACTTTCCTCTTGCTGGTCTTCTTTAATCGACGGCATCTCCTCCACCACACTCTTTGCGAGCGAAGTCATCGTCATGTCGTCCGCCATCGATCTCGCTAGAATTTCTTGTTGATTCATTTTTTCATTCCCCTTCACCAACGATGGCTTTTATACGCCGCAAAATCCTGCTCTTCTCCGGTCCGTGAGTGAAGACCCAATCGACTATCAAAGTCTTACGCGTTCGCAACCGAATGGCCGACCTAGTAGCGTGGAAACAGCCCGGCATGTCTGACAAGGGCGGGGCGACCAATGATGCGGGTCTCTCTCGATCACCGACGCCACGCTCTCCGCGAGAACTCGCAACAAAGAATCTTCCCTTGCATTGCTGATTTCTTGTCGTTTCTTCTCCATTTCTATTCGAGCGGCATCGTTTTGATCTCTTCCCCATTCGCTGCTCATGATTCCCCTTCATTTCTTCATTTCTCGAGTCGCGAGATGCGTTGCGCCAGTAGGTCCAACTTCGAGTTGATCTTTAGCAGAAGTGCGTAGTGGTCGCCATTATCGAAAATACCTTCGACGTCGGAACATGACGAACATAACTTTACCATTTCATTTAACCCCGGCCTTTTGTGCTCGGTCACTACACGCTTGAGACGACAGACTTCGCACTCACCTTTGATTCCCATTTTTTCATTCCCTCATCGCAGTCGCCCGGCCTGGACGCCGAGCAAATATGCGGATCGAAGTGCTTCTAGGATTGTTTCTATGCTTTCTATGCTTTCTCTTCGAGAAGATTGATGCTTGCGATTAAAGAAGTCTTCCACATCCTTTGCGAGCGAAGTCATTGTCTCATCGTCCGCCATCGATCTCGCTAGAATTTCTTGCCTCGCTGCCATTGCGGCGGCGTACTCTCTATCGCGTTCATCGACCGAGGCCTTGGCTTCATCGATCGTGCTCTGTGAAATCGTGACACTCATTTTTTCTCCGTTTCTATTGGATTCATTCTCTTTGTTTGATTCATTTCATCCCTTCCACTCCGCAAATACTGCAGACAAAGATGGTCACCGAAGATCCTTCGACTTGTTTGGAATGTTCTGCGGCACGAAAATTATGTGTGCACCCATCTCGGAGCGTACCTAATTTTCTACGTTGGAGTTGAAGTCGATTCTGAAGTTTATCAATGTCTCGAGTCAGTTGTCGGCATTTAAATCTTCTGTCTTGAAGATTCATTTCTTCATTCCCTTTGTTTGAGAGGTAGGTTCCAACCGACGTCAACGCCGAACCGATAGGCGACTCGCATCGCTGATAGGATCAATTCTATACTTTCCTCGCGATGATTGAGTTCATCGGTCGATAACATCGACACCATCGATTCCACACTCTTTGCGTGTTCGCGCATCGATATTTCATACTCTCTCCGAATCTCGTACCGCTGCTTTATTGCCATTGCGGCGGCTTCCTTCATGTCGCTTTCATCGACTGAATCCGTTAACTTCTTCTTCTCCCACTCGATGACCTGCCCCACGAAGCTTTCGTCCGGGTCGTTTCTTGCGCTCAATCGATCCTCCAATTTGACATGAACACAGTAAATTCCTCGAGGAGTCGTTGACGTTCACTGTTTGAACAGGAAGGATTGATGATATATCCTTGAACTCTATCTAACAGACTCAAGATCGCAACTATGCTCGCTTCTTTTCTTTCAAGTCCTTCATCGGTCGTGCCCAATGAAATAGTGACACTCATTTTTTCTCCGTTTCTATTGGTCAAAATCAAACACTATCCGCAATTCGTCCGCGGCTCTTCCCCCAAGCATAGCCTCCAAACTCGCTAAAATATAAAACCACGAAGGGTCGAGGACATTCAAAAGAGTCGTCTCGGAGTTTACTCGAAGGTCCGTGAAGGTCTGCCCATAGTTCACAGCCAGCAACTCTTTCAAAGTTAAATAAGATGCGTTGTATCCCGCGTGGTTGTGCCAGGGACGACGTCTGTTTCGGGGTGACGCTTCATCTGTTGGATAACCTCGTGGCGTTGGAAGTATTGCCGGAACACCTGCATCGTTTATAACTTCACCACCCGTTAAGAAGGCGAAGCGAGCGTAGTTGCGATCCGATAACGGTTCGGGCGCGTTTAAACTAGCCCATTTCCCATCGGTTTTGACCTCGACGTACGGATTGATATCACAGCCCATTTGTGTTTCTCCTTGTCATTTATTCCTTCGTCAGCGCACTACGAGGTTTCGATGTTCGCCATGAACCACGAGCTCGGCGTCGATGATTAAAAAATGACAATGAGCTCTGAATGCCATGACCTGACCCGACGACAAATTCACCGCGCATTCATCCAGAACATCGACCTCTTGCTCAAAATTAACCTTCGCTTTATCCCAGTCGCCCTCGGGCAACCCATTGACCACCACTTGAGGAATATCTATCTTCGGCACGAGAAACTTTCCCAACTTCATCCATATCGTGGTCGGCAAACCATCGTCGATCTTGAAGAGCGTTCCCGGCGGCATATGTTCAATGTGCCCCTTCCAATAGCGCGGCTGTTGCGGGTCGTATGCGAACTCGCCATTGATGTCGTGCGCGCGCGGCGTGTCTCTTATCGTGATTCCCATTCTCTCATCCTTCAAGGCTCGAAGCCCGGTTTGTAGTTTGTAATCTCCCTCTCTAACTCTTTCGCGACACGCTCTCTGATAATGCAATCGTCAGCGTGATTGGCGACCGCGGGCACTACTTCGAGCACTCCTTTGATCATCTTGATGGCAGTGATAATCGATTCGGCATCATCGTCGCGGTAATCTTTATCCAATGTCACTACCAAACCTTTATATTTGTCGGTCATGTTTTCTTCCTTTATCCTCTCAAGCTTTTCCCCAAGCCACGCAGCGTATTTCATGTTTTCTTCCTTTATCCTCTCAAGCTTTTCCCCAAGCCACGCAGCGTATTTGATGTCATCGGCATGACAACGCGCGCAAACATCTTCGCTGTAGAATTCGACTTGGCCTTTATGATTATCGCATCCGTGGTACCTGCACTTCGTGTTGTCAATTTTAGTTATCCGAAATGGCCCGCACTTTTCCTCAAGCCACGCAGCGTATTGATCGCGATCTTCTTCTGGATCATCTTGATTGATCCAATCGGCCATTTCACCCATGGTTCACCCGCCGAAAAGAAATCGTAGTAAGTTCGCCACTTGCTAACTTCTTCGCAAAACTCATTTTATTCTCCCTCTATTTATATCCTTCTAAAGCATTAAGGTAATGCGCCATGACGTAAGCCTCTTTACAAGAGCCTACTAAAAACGGTCCCTTACGAACGTAGTGATTATGGACTAACCATTTCCCGTAATAGAACCGAGTGTAAAATTCATTCAACTCCCCAACTTGAGGTCTTAGTCCCCACGGTCCTCGCATTCGCCAATGCAAATCTCGTTCAGCATCGACTACGGATTCTGGTATTGGTCGCCCGCGAGACCACTCGATTTGATCAGATAACTCGATAGCGAGTTTGTAATAAACACTCTCACCGTCAAATACGGCATTTAGAAAATCGCAAATATCTTTGTTCATTCTCATACTCTCTGTCGATAGGGTTTGCCGATGGGTCGTCGCGGCTTCTCGCCGAGGTAACCGCTCGTTTGAATTTTGGGAATGTTGTTATAGTTCTTTTTCGCGAATGCGATTGCCGCCGCGAGACCTTTGCAGTCTCGAAGGTCGTCGCTTATCCAACTCCTCTTGATGCGAGTGAGCCGAAAAATCGTGAGCGTGCCTTTGATATAATTAAAAAACATCTCGATGATTTTGGCGTGCATTGCCTCTCGCTCTTCGTACGAGCTGAAAGGGCCGAAGATTTTATGTTCGATGTCGATGTCAATGGTTGCGGAAGCCCATTCGCCGATATCACGCACCAACTTCATGCGCTCGACCGAAGCCACGAGGTAGAGTTGCTCGCCCGCGATTTTCATTTCACTTTCCTCTCTAGTCTTCAGATATTTTTATTTCCCATCTAGTCAAAGAAGCGCGCAGGATTTTCCGACACTTCGCACAGATTGTATAACGCACAGTCTTAGTGCAACACATACAGCGGCACTGGCTTATGACCTCGTCACATTCGGAACACTTCTCAATGGAATGGCTCATGGTTCTCCCTTTACCTTCATCGTCGACTTGTACGCCCTCTTCCTTCTCAGCAAATGCCCACGCACGGCTTCCTTTTCCGTCGCGTAGCGCACGCATTCGCCATTATCCGGTCCGCCAAAAACCATCGTCTCAAAAATAAGTGGCGCACCTTTGTCATTCTGACCGTGACTAATCCCAAGCCAAACGGTCGACACCCGAATCTTACCGCCTGTCAAACCAATTACACGGTAAGTGTTATCGTTCATCAGCTCTCGGTATTTATTAAGACTGATTGGCTCTCCCTGTTTATCGAAACACTCAAGTTCGGTTTTCATAATGGCATTCTCCCAGCAATCTCCCTCGCTCTTCATCGTCCGCACTCCTTCAGGCACTTGTAAAAATAACAAGACGCTTCGGCGTTCTTGATCCCGATGAGGCGCCTCTCAACATCGGGCGCTTCGCCGGCGTCCTCTATCCAAACATTTCCGTTCGCCGCCTTCGCCACCTGCTCGTCTTGCTCTATGACGAGACCTCCATCGCTCGAGATCTTGCACTCAAAACAGAGCGCGTCCTCGCGGCATATGACCGCCTCGATTCCACAGCCCGTGAATATGAGCATCGCCAACGCTAGGCTTTTCATGATTGCTACCCCCGAATTGCGTAGTTTTACCTCTAACTATTTTAACAGCAACCTGCCGATTTCTAACGATTTTTGTAGGAACCTAAACATTTCAATTGCGTCGCAGCTTGCGTACGATTGCGTTGTTACGTATTCTTGAGTCCTCCGAATTGCGTGCCGCTCGATCTTTTCTGAGGAGGTCGGGCGGCATTTTCTTTTGCCCCGCGCGTGCGGGGAATACTGATAGACCCAACTGAGCACCATGCCCGCGGTCGGTTCAGCCCCGCGTGTGCGGGGAAACA
>Ga0315273_10012944_pt1 | contig 10711 bp, 12 predicted proteins | sample YL17G02_0_MG_FD_205753 | JGI IMG/M metagenome (GOLD analysis project Ga0315273, IMG submission 205753) | Sediment microbial communities from Yellowstone Lake, YNP, Wyoming, USA - YL17G02_0 | ecosystem: Environmental > Aquatic > Freshwater > Lake > Sediment | place: USA: Wyoming | collected... | reverse complement strand
GCCGGTTCGCGGCAGTCACCGCCTCGCCGGATCGTGTGATTTCTTTCTCGACTTCGTCCGCGTGTTTCTTCTGGTCCGCGGTGAGCTCCTTATGGGACTTCTTCTGCTCCACCACGATCTTCTTCCACGTCCGGGTCTCTATCCCGACGATCTTGGCCCGCTCCTCGTCCCACGTATCGCCAATCGCCGTGAGATACAGTTTGTTCTCGGTAACCATGCGCTGGCCCGACGTAGTCAGTTTGTCGGCAATCGTCCCGAAGGTGTCGCCGACCAGCGGCAGGTCGCGGAACTTGTCGAAGAGGGTCCCGAGAAACTCCAGGACATAGCCGGCCGCCATCTTGAGCGCCGGCCCCACACTCTGCATCTGCTCCGCGACCTCCGTGCCCCAGACCCGAATGCCGCCGATGAACGCCTGGAGCCCCTTCATCAGCCACGCCAGCGCATCGGCCGCCTTGATGAACGCCGGGGTCAACGCCTGACCGAGCGCGACGGCCGTCTGCTGCATCTGTTGTTTGGCTTGATCCTGCTGACCTGCCAACGACTGGAGGTAGTCCCGATACTGCCCAGCTACTTTCGCGCCGTCCTCCATCGCGGCGGTCGCCAGCGCCATCGCCTTCTCTTGGTCCGACAGCTTCCCGGCGGTCGTCCCGATCGCCTCAGCGAAGCGTTCATAGAGCACCGACGGGTTGGCGTTGAACAGCTTGTCGGTGCCCTCGTCAATCCCCAGGATCGACTGCTCGACCGCTTGCAGCGTCGCGGTAGCGGAGAGCCCCTTTGCGGCGCCAATGTCGAGGAACCGCTCCATGAGGTCGCCCGTCAGGTGGAGGTCACCGGCCTTCACCGCCAGCTTCGAGACAGCCGTCGTCAGGTCATTGGCGAGGACCGCCGACAGACCGAAGGCGTCGCGGCCACGCTGCGCGACGTCCTGGAGGAACTCCAGCGGGACACCTGCGATCTTGGCCGTCCCCGCCAGTTTGCGGATCGACCCTTCGTATTCGTTGACGGCGTCCGAGGTTTTCTTGAGAAGTAGGGTAATCCCGCCGACGGTGAGCCAGCGGCCCATCATGGAATTGAGTTCTTTACTGACGTCATTCGCCATCTTGTTCACGCGACCGCTGAACGACTGGGTCGCGTCCGCCGCCTTTTGCAGGACGGCGGAGGCGGCGTCTTTCGCCTGGAGGAGGATTTCTAAGACCCTACTCGCCATTCAGCCCCCGAACGCCTCGCGATGATCTGTCTGCCACGCCTGCCGCGCCTTCGCCGGCTCGCCCTCGAAGAGCGCCTGTCCTTGGGCCTGATTCATCCGGTCCCAGGCCCGCCCGGCGGGAATCGCCCGGAACCAGACCCAGAACTCCCGCCACGATACGACCCCGTCCGCCGTCCCCCAGAGCCCGGGGTTGTAGTACCAGCCCGCCCCGTACCAGCGCACCGCATGACAGACGGCCAGCGCCGGCGTCAGACCGCGACCCCCGCGACCTCCATCGTCTGGGGCGGTATTGGCGCGGATGAGGGCCGCGAGGGCGGGGTTGGCCTCGGCGTCCCCGTGCTCAGGGTCCGCGCCAGGTATCCGAAAAAATCCGTCAACACTGCGGCCTGCGCCGCGGTGTCCAGGGCCAGCGCGAGTCGCACAGGATCGGGAGACCAGAGGTAGGACCAGCGAGCCGGGAAGGCGGCCCGGAGCAGCACGGTCACGGCCCGCACAAGGGCCGCCTGGTCGGTCCCCGCAGCCGTCATGGCCCGCTGGAAGGTCAACACCTGGGCCACACTGACGGGGCGGGCGGTGAATGTCCGCCCGCCGATCGTCAGGGTCCACGCCTCCCGGGCCGCGACAAAAGCATCGGCGTCAAAGGCCACGAGTCACCGTCCCGGTCCAGTTGGCCCAGGCCCACCCGCCCAGATCGGCCGTCATCAGTCAAAAACAATCGTGAACGCATCGTTCGCGACCGGGGTGCTGGTGTACGGCCGGATCGTCAGCTCCCAGCACGCGATCCCGTTCACCACTGTCGGCGCCGCCGCCGTGACCTGAGCCTGTGCCGAGACCAGCTTCCACCGGAAATACTGGGTGGCGCCGAACTGGACCGTGAACGCGAAGTTCTGCCCGGTGGACTGCAACAGGTACGGATCGAAGGCGGACGCGCCGGTGTAGGGCGAGCCCACCAGCGCCGTCGCCTCGAGCACTACTTTGACATCGGGCATTATCCCCCGGGGGATGAAACCGAGGTGACCCGCCGTGCCGCTCAGGACCGACCGCGCCAGAATCTCCCGCCCGAGCGTGAACGATCCCGAGAGGATGACCGCATTCGTGGTCAGACTGCCGAGCGTCAGACTGACGTTCTGCGCCAGCGGCGCCTGGATGCTGGTCAGCGGGTAGGTGATCGTCGGCGTCGCCACGTCCACTACCGCTGAGTTGAGCAGGCCGGACAGGGTGAACTTGTGGATCGGGGGCGCCTGGTTGGTGAAGTCAAACGACCAGTCCGAGATCATCCCCACGCAGGGGAACTTCTCGCCCCGCCCGTAGAGTTCGGTGGTGAGCGAGGTGTAGGTGGTCCCCGGCCCCGTCGGCGTGTAGGTCCATTTTTCCGAGGAGGCCGTGGTGACGGATGCGGCATCGAAGCCCGCGGCCTTGAGTAGCCGGTGAATCGACGGAACCACCGTGGCAGAGTACGCCGCCCCGGCGGCCTTCGCCCGGGTCACCGCCTCGAACTTGACGCTCTGGCCGCCCTGAGCCGCCCGGAGGACGGTGCCAAGGTTGCCGACACTTGGCCCCAAGTCCCCATCAAAGGCGTACTCGATGGAGGCCCACGGGTAGTCCCGGTTCTCATACTGGAGTTGAATCCCGTCGGCCGTGGTGGTCACCGCGATGGCGGTGCCATAGGTCGCCTCTTCCTTGCCGAGAAATCCCATGATCTGAACGAGTTTTGCTGGGGCGGCCATGTGTGCCTCTCCTGGTTAGATCCCGTAATCCCGAGCGGTCACCGGCACCGTCAGTGTGCCCACGACCAGCGTATCATCCACGCGCTCGAACCAGGGGTCGAACCGCACCGGGTCGATCCCGATGAGCGCCACACTATTCCGGAGCCGGGCCGCCGCGTTGCCCTCGGTGCGCCGCAGTTTCCGCAGCGACCAGGCCACGGCCCGAAGCGTCGTGTTCCCGTCCCGCTTCGCTTTCCAGGCGTCCACGTTCTTCGCCGCGTACTGCACCACGATCTCCGCCGCCAGAAACCCGTCGTCCGTGACCGTTTCGGTCAGATGCGTCACGCCCTGCATGACCACCGTGACAATCGGTGTCGTGTCCTCCGGGACGCGGCCCCGGGCCGGGCGGTTGTCCCGGGTTTCGTCCACGATCACCACGTTCGCCGGTTGGGGATCGCCCCCATCCCGGGGCACGAGCGCGAGTTGTGCATTCACCCCATTCGTCCCATCCTCCAGCCAGTCCGCCACCAACCGCACTAGTTCGTTCATGCCGCCACCAGCACCCGCCAGACGATCCCGTCCGTCTGCCGCTGGATGTCCACGACCCGGTAGGACGTGAGGTCGGCGTCCGAGGCCAGCGACCCGATCCGGATCGTGTCCTCTCGAGCCAGGGCCGGCACATCGGCCCCGACCAGTGTCAGCGCCCGACCCCGGATCAGGGCCGTACTCCCGTCGCCGACCATCGCCTCCGCGTCGGCGTCATCGAACAATCCCCGAGTCGACACCGTGCCGGCTTCAACTCGAACCGAACCGAAGCCCGTCACCATCGTCCGCACGTCGGAGGCGATGGTCATCGCCGCATCCGCCGCACCGGCTCCCGCGCCTGGATCAGCACGGGAGTCGGTTCCGGGTCGAACGGCGGGGCGAGTCCCGGCGGCGCCACGACCACGCCCTTGCCGGCCGCCACCATCGCGGCGGCCTCCCGGGGCGTCAACACCAGGATCTCTCCTGGCGCCCAGCCCCGGCCCCCATACCACACGCCGCGAACCACCCGCACCGTGACCGGTGCCGGTGGCGCGGGCGCGGCCCAAACGTGTGCCCTCATTACGCGGTCAGCGCATCCTTCATGGCCGAGAAGCTCGCCGGATGCCGGACAGCAAAGTCCAGGAACATCCAGGAGGTGACCTCGATCATCGCCTGCTTCTTGAGCCGATACGGATCGGTGATGATCTCGATCGCCCCAAACTCTCCCATGATCAGCTCGCGCCAGTTGCCGAAGACGATGGCGGAGCAGACCGTGGTGCTGGTGCCCTTCGTGAGATTCGACTTCACCTGGTTGCTGACCCGGGCCGGATAGCCCAGCATCTCACCCTCGAGCCCGCCCTTCCAGATGTAGGACGCGCCGCTGGTGGTGTTCTCCAGCGTCTGCCGGAGCTTGCCCCGGACTTTCGCGTTGGTCAGGTAGCCGAGGCTGCCCTGCGCGGCGTTGGCGACCGCCACATCCGTTTCCAGCTCCACGATGTGAGCATACGCGGGAGCGAGCCCATCCGTGCCCCCCGCCACGTCCCCGATGTTCGAGGTGGGGATCAAACCCGTGGGCCCGCTGGCGGCGCCGTGAAGGCCCGCCTGATCGGCGGTCAGGGCCAGTACCGTGGCGAGGTCGTCCCGGATGAACGCCTCGGCGTCATACGACCCCGACAGCGCCGAGAACAGCAACTGACGGGAGAACGACGTGGACGCCCCGAGGGACTTGAACGCCAGGGTGACGGCATCAAGCGTCAGGTTGCTCTCGCTGATGTCCGAACCCGAGTTCTCCGCCGACCAGTACCCCGTCGCCCCGGTCGCCTGCCGCGGGAAGGACACGGGGCCGGTCAGGCCGGACAGAATCCGGATGCCCATCTTCGGCAGGCACATGGCATTCCGCAGCAACTCGATGAACTCACCCGCCTGAGTGAACTTCAGCTTGTCGCCGCCGGCCGTGGTGCTGGTGTCGATGCCCGCACGGGTCAGCGTGGGGATCAGGAGCCCGCCCCGATAGCCGACTTCCTTCGGCAGCGACTTCCGGACCTCCTCGGAGACTTCCCGCTCGAATCCGGCATCCACCCGGGCCGCCAGTTCCGGGTCCGCCGAGGCGATCGCCCGGGCGAAGCTGTACTGCCGCCGCTCCTTCTCGGTCAACTCGACCCGCGGCTTCGCCACCTGGGTGTCGATGTCCCGCTTGTGGATCTGCTCGAGCAGTGCCCGGCCCACCTGCTCCCGGGTGGCCCCGCTCCGCACGTACTCATTCGCCTGCTCGGCGAACCCGTGCGTCTGGCACATGCTCATGATGTCCGCGACCTCGCTGTTCCGCTGGGTCACGGCGTCGGTGCTGGCTGCGGCCAGCGCCTTCTCGTCCGCCATCGCTGTCTCCTTCGCCCCCTGCGGGGTCGCTTCCAGGGATAGAATCACGACGGGAGCAGACGCCTGGTCATCCGCCCGTCCCTTGCCTACGCTTGCATCCGCCGGCACCGCCACCAGCGACACCTCTAACGGCTCCCATCGTGTCGCCTTGTACACCGGCACCCCGTCCCGCTCGGCGACCTTCTCGACTTCGTGGATGCGGTAGCCGACCGACACCTCGGTCAGAATGTCGTCCTCGAAATCCTCCGCCGCCTCTTTGCCGCGCACCGACCGACTGAACCGGGGGAGCCCGCGGACGACGCGGTCACTATCCACCCGCAGCCCGTTGACCTTGCCGATCACCTGTCGGGTGTCGTGCTCCCGGAGCAGGGACAGCCCCTTCGTCGCCCGGGCCATATCCACCGCCCCCAGACTGTGGTCCAACACCTCAATCCATCGGTCGCCCAGCCCGCCCTCGCGAACGACTTCGTACTCCGAACTGATCGCGATTTCAGCCGAGGCGCCGGACGAGTCGGACGCGCTCCGCACGAGCGGCTGCGTTCGATGCATCGGCGGCAGACTCGCCGTTTCCCGTCGTTCCGCCATTCCCGTTCTCCTGTTTCGAGGCTCGTTTCACCGCCACCCCTTCGACATCCACGCCCCACTCTGCGGCGATCTGTTGTTCCTCGGCGAGCTGGCGCGCCATCGCCTCGAAATCGCGCCCGCGCTCCCGCGACAACGCCGTCCGCGTGTTCAAGCCCAGCGCAATCTCGAGTTCCGCCGCCTGGACATCATTCATCGGGTCCACCCACGACCACCCGCGCCCCTCGAAACGCGCCGCCGTCCACAGGCGCACGTCACCGGTCGGGAGGGACACTTGATTGGCGAGGTAGGCATGACCCAGCCAGTCGCGATAGATCGGAGTCAACAGATGGCTCGCGAACCATTCCTGAAGGCCGCGCCACACGTCCCGTTCGGCGAGCAGACCGGCTCGGATGGACGAGTAATTCACATCAGTGAGGTCTTGCGTCAGGGACGTGTAGGCGACCCCCAGCCCGCCCGCAATGGCGCGGAGCATGGCCTTATCAAACTCGGTAAACGTCGTGGTCGGATGCTCGGGCGACAGCATCGCCGCCTTGATCCCGGGCGGGAGGAGCCGCGACACCCCCGGTTCCATCTCAATTTCCACGTCCTCTTGCGCCGCGCCATTCTCCGGGGCGGCATACACTTCCGCATCCTGCTCGAACATGATCGGATTCGTGGCAGCAGCCCGCGCGGCCACCAGAGACGCTTCCTCGAACCCGTCCAGCATATGCAACCGTACCATGACCGGCGCGAACAGCGGGACGCCCCGGATCTGGCCAGGCCGTTGCTGGAGATACACGTGCAGGATGTCCGCGGCCGGCACCCGGACCCGCTGGCGGCCGATGCTACTGGATTCCGACGGATGGACCTTGAGGATGTGGTACGCGACGGGCCGATGGTCGGCATCCAGCTCCACGCCGTACCGGATTTCGTTGTCCGTCGCCGAGGGTGCCCGCTGATAGGTTTCGTCTAGTTGGTCCGGGTCTAACAACTCCAGCGCGTAGCCAAACCGATTCCGCCACCCGCGCCGACGACGGATCAAGACTTCGCCATCCACCAGCCAGTTTGCCACCACGAGCCGCTGGAAATCAGCCGACGAGAGCCGGCCGTCTACGCTCCACTCACTCGGCTCACAGAACGTCCGCCACGCCGACTCGATCTGATCGTTCAGGGGCCGGCGGAGGTTCCCGTTGCTGAAGGCCACCTCGGCCTGCAACGTCATCCCGGTCGGACCAGCGACGTTATCCTGGAAAAGCCGCACCGCGGCGGCGGCATGGGGGTTGTTGCGAACCAACGCCCGCGCCCGACCCCGGAGGGTCTGGAGGTTGCCTTCGATCGCCTTATTGGCACTGATCAGCGGGGCGAGCCAGTCATCGGTGAGGCGGTTGGGCAGAGCGCCCGTGTAGCTGCGACGAGCGGGCGTGGCCTTCCGGGGCCGGGGCGTTGGTTTCCAGGGCACCAGGCCCCGGATCACGAGCTCACCTCACGGAACCGGAACTTCACCACCTGACCGAGCCCGCCCGGGTTCCGTTTCCGCGCCAACCGCGCCTCGAGTTGGCCCAACATCTTCCGGAGTTCGGGGAGATCCTGGTAGACAACCTGTCGGGGGCCGATCATGTAGCTGGCGAGCCCACCGCCCGCAAGAGACTGAATCGCCGTCCGGAGCGTGGCGATCATCGTCTCTTCCCACACCGTCTGCTCCCCCGCCGCCGCCAGCGTCAGGTTTGGCTGCACCAGGCAGGACGCCACTTCCACAGTCACCACTTGGCCGGCCGTGACCCCGGCCCCCGTCAGGGTACAGGCCACCGTGTAGGTGCCGGCCAGGAGGTCGGCCGTGGCCGTGGCCGGAATCGTGACCCGCCAGCCCGTGCCCTGCGTCGCCACCCAGGCCGCGTCCCAGTCGATCGTCTCCGCCCCCCGCACCAGGACCGCCGGCACCCACCCGTCGGTCTGCGGGTAGCCCGCATAGCTCAGATCAAAGAGCCAGGAGTCCCCCGCATGCGCCCGAATGGGCAGCCCGGTCGGTATAGTTGCCGCCATGGTCCGATGGTATGGACTCGGGCGTCAAGGGTCAAACCGACTTGTAACGGATTTCTGTTACACGCACGGGAGTTAGCCCTTGGTGGGCACCGTGGTACGGAGCAGGTAGGTGTGGATCTGCGTGGTCGGGAGGTTCCCGCGCTCAAAATAGCCCGCCTCCGTGAGCCGGCGGATACTGACGGCGACGTGCTGGAAGCGCATCCCCGTGGCCCGTGAGACCGACCGGACCTTGAAGGGCCGGGGTTGGTAGAAGCTCAGGCACTCCAGGGCGTGTTTCCAGACCCGCAGGTCGCTCCGCACCAGGCGCCGGTCCACGTAGGCTTGGAGGCAGGACTGGGGGATCACCAGCGCCCCTTGAGCCAGTTCCGTTTCGGCGGCTGCGGACGTTTCACGGGGAACGTGCGAGGAGTGGGGAGAATCAGGGGAGGGGCGGCCGGTTCGGTCCCCTTTTCTCCAGATTCCGCCCGTTCCGCCCCGATCGGGACCGGCACCCTGGCACCCGTGTCCAATCGCGCCCGGAAGCCCGCGATCCCGAGCGCGGCCAGCGCGTACACCTCCATGTCCAACGCTTCATTCCGCCGGCCGGGCAGTACTTCCCAGCGCCGCGACCACCGGCCGGCCGACAGTTTCCGCACCGGCCGCTCGCTGGTCACTTGCGGGTAATACTCAGAGTCGATGCCCGCGAACGTGTGCATGAACCCGGGGCCGTGAAGACGCTGCCGCAGCCGAGCCGCGATCTGATCCTTGCCCGCATCCACGCCGAGGAGATACAACGGCACCGGCGGTTTCCCGGAGCGGCCCGCCTTCTTCGGCACCAGCGGGCGGCCCGGCATGCTGTGCCCCTTGATCGCGTAGACCCGGCTCCCCCACCGCGGCCGGCAGTAGTCGTAGACGGCCTGGGTATGGTGGCCGGAGTCCACCGCAACGGCGGCCACGTGGAGGGGCTTCTCCGTCCCGGCATACGGCTTCTTCCAGATCCCATCCAGCACCGACCAGGGCGAGCCCGTCGCGCCGACCCGCAGTGTCGGGTCGCCCGCGATCCGGCCGTAACCGATTCGCCAGCTCTCTTCCCCGCGTCCCCAACCCACGACCAGCCACTCGATCCGGTCGTCCTGGACATCCACGCCCATGGTCAGGCACACGACCCCGTCGGGCACTTCGGCCGGATAGACCTCCTCTCGCGCCGCGAACGCTTCCGGGGTCATCGTCCCGCCCGTGTCCTCCCAGACCTCGCCCAGCACGAGGTTGACGAACGTTTGCAATCGGGTGATGTCGCCTTGCGCCGCGATCCACTTCTCGGCCAGGTCACTCCAGCGAGCCCAGGGCGAGTAGAGGGCGTTGATGTGGAACCCAACCACCCGCGCCCCCGGCCGGGTTGCCACCCAGGCCCCGGAGGCCAGCAGCCGGCCCTTCTGATCCTCCGGGATCAGCACCCCACAGCCGGCACACGCATAGGCCGCCGAGTCGGGGTTGCCGTCCTCCCACTTGAGATTGCCCCACACGAGCGTCTGAGCGTGGTCGCAGTCCGGACAGCGCACGAAATACCGCCGCTGATCCGACCCGTCCCAGTCGAGCTCAATCCGGCTGGCGCCCTTGATCGTCGGCGTCGATGCCAGGACCACCTTGCGGTTGGGGAAGTTCGAGGCCCGGGCCACCGCCAGCGTCACCGGATCGCCTTCCCGTCCCGCTGACGCCGGATACCGATCGACTTCATCCAGGAACACATACCGGATCGGTCGGGCGGCGAGTCCGGACGCCGCGTTCGACCCCACGATGGTCAGATGGCCGCCCGGGAACTCTTTGTGCAGCATCGTGTCGCCGCTGTTCCGCCGGTTTGACTCGACCACCTTTCCCACCAACGCCGGCGATTCCCGCAACATCGGCTTCAGCCGATCCGTGCTCCAGGACTGGGCCATGCTGAGCGTCGGCTGGACCACCAGAATCGGCCCCGGATCTTGATGGATCGCGTAGCCCACGGCGTTGCTCAGGATCTCGGTGGCCCCGACCTGCGCCGATTTCATGAAGACCACCCGCTCCACCAGCGGGTCCGAGATTGCGTCCATGATGCCACGCTGATAGGGCGCCCGAGCGGTAATCCAGCGCCCCGGCTCCGCCGATGCCTTCCGCGACAACACCCGGAATTGGTCCGCCCACTCGGAGAGCGTCAACCGGGGCCGCGGCAGGAACGTGTCCCGCAGGACCGGCGCGAGCCAGGCCGGCCCGAGCTCCTCGGCGGACATCAGGTTCAGGGCGGGCGCGGTCACGCCGCGCCCTCGTAGTCGCGAATCTCACCGATCGCCTCTTCGATATGCCATTCGAGGATGACTTGGCCCTCCGCGGGCTTCTTGAGCCCGACCAACGCCGGGGACGCCTTCGCCGGGAGCGCCCGGAGGCGCCCCAAGATGCGCTCCGCCATCGTCCGCCAGGCCGTGAGAACATCCGCCTTCCGAGCCAACACTTTCCGGGCCTCGTCCAACTCCAACTCCGCCATCTGCGCTTTCGCGATGGCCAGCCGCTCCTCGGCCTCGTTCCTGTCCTTCGGCCGGGCCTCGTCCTTCGCCTTCTGGCGCTCCCGCTTGTAGTACCAGTGCCAGATGTCCGGCCACGGGTAGCGTGCGGTCTTCCCATCCCCGACCCTGGGAAGCCCTTCCCGAACCAAGATCGAGAGGGAGCGGACGGGCATGTCTCCCAGAGCAGCCGCCGCCTGCCGACGGGTGAGAAGTTTGGTCACGGGGTAAGTGTTATCAACGTATCAAGTTTCGTGTATGGATGCTGATTGCGGCAGCGCGGTACC
>Ga0315273_10012943_pt1 | contig 10711 bp, 16 predicted proteins | sample YL17G02_0_MG_FD_205753 | JGI IMG/M metagenome (GOLD analysis project Ga0315273, IMG submission 205753) | Sediment microbial communities from Yellowstone Lake, YNP, Wyoming, USA - YL17G02_0 | ecosystem: Environmental > Aquatic > Freshwater > Lake > Sediment | place: USA: Wyoming | collected... | reverse complement strand
CGACTGAGCGTCTTATTGGTGATCGCCGTATCGTTTGCGGCGACGACTTGGGACAGGGCCGACGCCGCCCGGGCGATATCCTTCGACGCGATTTCGGGCATCACGATCTTGTAGTCTAGGGCCGCGTCACGGTAGAGCGCCGGGTTCTTCCCCGTCGCCCCTTCCAGGGCGTAGCGAATCATCAGATCGACGAACGTCCGGAATTCCTTCTGGCGGGCCTTCGGCGTCTTCATCAGGATATCGTTCTGGCCCTGGATCGTCGCGTTGTTCGAATCCGTGTCCCCGAGATACGAAATCGGGAAGCCCATTGATCCGCCGATATGCTTCCGAAGCATCGTCGCGACTTCGCTTCGGTCCTGGGCCTTCAGGTCCGGGGTCCGGGCGACCAGTTCTTCGTCTTCATTGTGGCCGAAGACGGATCCGGGCTTCGGCGTCGGGAAGTTCGCCAGTTTCGTCTGAATTTTCTTCGCGTCCGCGCCCTTGATCGTGTAGTCCCAGACGAACGCCGACAGGAGTTGAAGTCGTTCGACTTCGGCGAACAGGTATTGATCATACAGATCCAGCCAGTCCGCCAGGGGAAGCAAGTCGGACCGCCCGCGAAGGGAATTCGGGAGCTTATTGATCGCGAAATAGAAGGTGTCGCCTTCCAGGATCCCCGTGTCCGGGTTCTCGCGAATGATCTTCAGGCGTTCGCCTTTCTTGCCGGCGAAATCCTTCAGGATCAGGGTGTCCGGGATCAGGATGTTCCCTTCGACGTGTTCGACGTCGCTGACCTGGTAGGGATCGATGAAGCCGAAGACGGGCCGCCCGCTGATCGTGTTCTGTGTCACCGGGAGAATGAGTTCCCCGGTCAGGGCCAGGAAGTTATGAAATTCCCGGATCCGGGTGTTGAACTGGTTGATCCGGTGATTCCAGGTCTTATCGATCACTTCCTGGATCCGTTGGTCTTTCGCCACGACGGTCAGGCCGTCGCCGATGATCAGATCGGTCATGAGTACGACAAGCCGCCGGGCGAACGGGTTCTGTTCCCATAGATACCAGGTGACTTGCAACATGCGATCGTGCTGAAGCGGCGTCAGGTCCCGGCGTTGAAATCTGGCCCCGCTTGTCAGTTTGCGATACTGCCAGTCGTCGGCGTCCAGACCATACTGGGCCGCCATTTCCAGCCCTTCCCGCTGATCGTGCCGGCGGGTCAGGACGGACAGATCCACCAGGTCCCGCTTCGCCGTCAGGTCCGGAAGCGCCGTCGCCAGGACCGCGTTCGCCGGAGTCCGCCGCCAGGGTAGCAGTCGATCCCATATTGCCATGATGATCCCCCCGAGTCCCGTCCGCCGTGTCCGCCGGCGAGTCTAGCAGACTTTCGCGATCGTGTCACGCCGCTTTCGTGTCCGCCGAAATACCTGGCCGGCGATCAGCGTCGAAAGATCCCGCCGCTCCGCCTGAACCCGCCCTGAAGCGCCGACCGCCCGCCGTCGTTCCTGGCCGGCGGATCCTTCATCTGGCCCGAACCGCCCTGGGCCGTCCGGGCCGCCCGATACGCCAGGGCCGCTGCCGAAATCGTGTCGGGCAAGTGTCCGGCCCCGTACAGATCGTCGAACGTCGCGAACGTATGCTCTTTCTTGAAGATTCGGATCGCCAGGCTCCCGTCGTCCGGGATCAGGATTTCCCCGTGTTCGATCGCGTGAACGTATTCCGTCAGCAGGTCCGCCCGCGCCTTGCCGACCATGATGAAGGCGTCGGCTTCGACGTTCAGGTAGCCCGCTACCACGTCCCCGACGCCCGTCCCGTCATGAATCGCCGGCCCGCCGTACTTCCGGACGTGGGCTTCCAGGTAGCCGACCATCGTCGGCCAGGGTTCCCGGGCCGCCGTCGTGATCTTTGCCAGGGTCAGGGGACCGCGCCTGGCGTCCGTAGGGCCGTCCGCGTCGTCGCCCGTGTCCGCGTCCGCGTCCGGCTCCGCCGGCTTCCTGAAGGTCAGGACGACGGTCCGGTTGGTCTTCCTGGCCCAGTCCGCCCCGTGGGCGTAGTCGGCGTTCGGGTCCGCCGGCCCGTCCAGGTCCCCGGCCGTGAACATGGCCCGAACCGCGTCCTGGTCGATCGCCCGGTTCTCGCCGGTCGGTTCCTGGAGTTCGTATTCCGTCCGCCACATGAGATCGGTGATCATGCCGCGCAACCGGGCGACTTCCGACAGGGGAAGCCAACCGTGGGGTTCCTGGGTTTCCCGGAAACACCACTCATGAACCGGCCAGCCCTTGACGGCCGCTCGCTTCAGAACTTCCGCCATTGTCCCGTCCGGGTATTGATGCGTCGAACTGATCACGGTCTGCGACAGGACGTCGCCCCGGCTCATCGGCTGGCCCATCGCAGAATCCAGGATCGCCAGGTTCATTTCGTCGGCTTCGTCCAGGCGAAGCCGTTGCGGGTGCGGTCCCCGGACCGACGTCTGCGACGCCATCAGGGCCTTGATCGTGTTCCCGAAGGTCAGGACCGTCTTCCGGCTCCCCGGGTCCGTCCGAAGGAACTGACGGGGTGCCGTCGGCCAGGCCCATAGTTTCGCCATGCTTTCGAGAATGCGCTGACTCTGTTCGCCGGAGCCGCCCAGGACGTTGACGTCGGCCCGCAGGGTCAGGGCTTCCGTCAAGCCGAGAAGGGACAGGGTGAACGACTTTCCGCCGAATCCACGGGACGCCTTCCAGACGGCGATCGGGGACGCCGCGAAGTAGGCCGCGTGGAACGCCGCGTGGGGTGTCGAATGTTCCGCGCAAACCTGAACGGACGGCAAGCGGACGCCGAAATAGTCCAGAAGAAAGCGGTCCAGGTCCTTCGGGGTCCGAATCACCGGAAGGGCGTCAGGCTCCGACGCCGCCGCCGCGTCCCGGTCCCCGGCCCATCGCATCTTCCCCAGGAGTCGCTGTTCGGTCGTATTCCCGAGCATCGTTCAGAGCCCGAACGTGGTAGAATTCATCAAGGCCGACGGTCCCGGTGTGGCAACCGGGAAGGTCTGACGCGCACCTGTGCCGGGTGATCGGTCGGACGAACGTCGGCCCTTCCCTTTCACTTCAGGGCCGGGCGTTCCCGAACCCAGGCCCGGAATTCCTGAACCGTGCGACAGGCCAGGATGCCGGCGTTCGGTTCCGCGCAGACCAGATCCCCGTTCGGAGCCGTCTTCAGGATAATCGTCGAAGCCGGCGTGAACGCCTGGGCCTTGAACGTCACCGCCTTCTGGCCGTAGGCTGTCCAGGTGAGTAGTAGAATCAGCATCGCGATCAGGGTCAGATAGATCCGCCAGTTCGTCGTCATTGTGGGATCACGCCTTTCAGTTTCAACGTCAGGGACAGTTCCGCCACGTTCCGCGTTAGGGCCGCCGTTTCCCCGTTCAGCCCGGTCACGGCCGCTTTCAGGTCGGTGATTTCCCGGGTTTGCGTCTGGATCGTGTCCCGGACCGTCCAGGCCGCGCCGCCGGCCGACAGGACGAACGCCAGGATGGCGATCAGGGTTTTCAGATCGACCGTCGTCGTCGCCAGCCAGTCGGTCAGCGTCATCGGGTCCCCCTGTTCCGTCGCCGGCTCGCCTTCGCCTGGCGGTCCCGCGTCCGGTCCGTGCGTGACGTCGCCCGCTTCGGACGCCGCTTCCGGGGCCGGCCGTCCGGGATCATTTCATGGGCCGCGTGGATCGCCGCCAGGGCCGGGATCAAGGATCTGGGTTTCATTGGGTCCCCCGTCAGTGTGTCGGCGGAGTCGTCACGCCGGAGATATTCATCAACCGTTCCCATCGGTTCAGAATCCGCCGAATCAGATCCCGATCCTGGCTTTCTTCCCGAAGGGCGTCGATCATCCCGACCATCATAGCCGCCACGCGGTCCGCGTTGATCGTGTCGGCCGTCGCCTTGTGCCGGTTCACTTCCCCGGTCAGTAGGCGATCCCGTTCCTGGAATAGTTCCCGGATTTCGGCCCAGGTCCGTTCCCGGGTCCGCCCGCCGTCGATCGCCGCCTTCAGATCGACCAGGGCCGTCCGGGCCGCGTTCAGATCGTCGCCCGCCCGTTCAAGCCGGCCCATCGCTGCGACGGCCAGGCCCCAGGCCCCGCCGCCGCTTTTCAGGTCTGTGCAAAGTTCGTGGATCCGGGCGTCGCCGATCGCGATCTGTTCCTTCATCGTCTGGAGTGCGGGATCCGCCGCCGCTCGCCGGGCCAGGTCCGCCAGGTCCGCCGGTAGGGCTTTCGAGAAGAACCCGTGTTTCCAGTTCGGGGACGCGATTCCACGCGGGGACTTCCCGCCGTGCAACCGACACCGGGTCCGGCCCTTGATCGCGAACCGCTGACAGGGCTTCCCGGTCGTTCGCGCATGGGCTTGACACCGCAGACCGCGCCCGGGCGGGTGGTGACTGTGCCAAGCCCCGATTTCGCGGGGTTTGGTGGTTTCCGTGGGCTTCGCCGGCTTGTCTCCGCTCATCGGGTCCCCTTCCGCGCCGGGGATTCCCGGCCCTTCCGCACCTTCGGCTGCCGGACGTCCCGTCGCGTCTTCGTCTTCGGGTTCGGCTTCCAGGATATCGGCGGGGGATTCGAGTCGTCGGGGTTGCTACTACTCATCGGGTGTTCCCTTTCAGGATCCTGACTTCGATCGCCCGGGGTCCCTTCGGGTGTTCGATCGGGGTGAACGTCACTGGGTCCCCTTCCTGAAGATCCGCGAACGCCGGCCCGAACGCCTGGATCGCCCGCTTGTGGAAGAACCAGTTCCCGCCGGCGTCGTCGCGTATGAACCCGTAGCCGCGCCGTTCGCCGGTCGTGTGATCTTGGGGGAGTGACTTGATCGTGCCGTTCATCGGGTGCCTTTCCGCTTCCAGTCCGCCAGCTTCCAGATCAGCCGAATCACCGCCGCCCCGGCCAGGACGACGAACGCGCCGAACGTCCCGTCGTCACCGGGGAGCATGATCGCTCAGAACGACGAAGGTCAGCCAGGCCGCGATTTCATCGTCCGACGGAATCGAGTCCAGATCCCGAGCATGGGGCCAGTCTTTCCGGATTTCGTCCAGGGCCGGCTTCGTGACGAAGACGACGAACCCGCCGGCCGCGTCCCGGGTGACGACGGCTTCAGGGACGCCAGGGGCCGGGTCGATCGGAACCAGGTTCGCCTTCCCCCGGAATTTCGCCCAGGGTGCCAGGATTTCGATCCGCTCCGTCAGGTTGCCGAGTATCAGATCCCGTCCGTTGCCGTTCGCCATAATCAAGCCCTGTGCCAAGTGTTTCCGCCGAAATATGCCGCCGTCAGAATCCCAGGGGAAGCGCCAGGCGTCCGACCGCGATCGAACAGGATTCCACGTCCCGCTCGATCCCGACGGCCCGGCATCCGGCCGCGCCGGCCGCGATCAAGGTCGTTCCGGTCCCCATAAACGGATCCAGGACCGCCCCGCCCGGCTGAACCGCCAGGGTGATCAAGTATTTCATCAGGGCCAGGGGTTTCTGTGTCGGGTGACTGAAGACGTGATCGCCGTGCGGTTTGCCGTGTTGATGGGCCGTCCAGGCGTCCGGATAGAACGCGACGCCGCAGATCCGACAGTAGGACCAGCGTTCGTTCGTCGCCGCCTTCGCGCAATAGAAGAACCGGGCCGCCGATCCCGAGTCGCCGAACCCCGCCGCATAGCGCCCGGTGTAGCGGTATCCGGACGGTCTATCACGTTGACTTGGACGGGCGATCTTCCCGGTTGGGCATTCTTCAGGGAAGACGGCCAGGACGTCCGGGCTTCCGTCATGAATCAGGTTCGCCGGCCAGCGTCCCAGGGCGTTCGGTGGGGCTTGCGTCACTTTCGACGCGCCATGGTCCGCCGCCAGGTAGGTCGTTCGCGCCATCGGCCGCTTCTCCAGATTCCCCGGGTGATCGTAGTCCCCTTCGCCGACGTCGATCCGACAGGCGTCCAGGTTCAGGCCGCCCGTCCCGTAGGCCAGGATATTCTCCGCAACCGTCCCGGCCAGGGGCTTCCGCGCCACAATGATCGGCTCCCAGGCCGGCTTCAGGGCCGTCCCCCATCCGGACCAGGCTTTCGCCGCGTCCGTCGCCGGGGCTGTCACTTTGCAGGTTGCTTGCGCCCGGTCCGTAGCAAAGTTCAGGGACGATCCCTTGCCGGTCCATCGGTCCGGGATTTCTCCGACTACGTTGTCAATCCCCGCCGCCTTGTCAATCGCCTTGCTCACGTCCAGGGACTTTGGGAAGCCGCTCCCGTAGATCCAGCCGATCGTGTCCCGGAGTTCGAAGCCCGCGTCTTCGATCGCCACGGCCAGCCGGTGAAAGGTTCGGGTCCCGCCGAACGCCAGGACGAACGCCCCCGGCTTCATCACGCGAAGAACTTCCAGCCAGAGCGCCACGCCAGGGACGCCATGATCCCAGGCTCGCCCCATGAACCCGAGTCCGTAGGGCGGATCGCAGATCACGGCGTCCAGGCTGTCCGCCGCCAGCGTCGGAAGGACGTCCAGGGCGTCCCCGTGGTGAATCGCAATCCCGTCCCGGTCGTAGAACATCACGCTACCAGATCAGCCGCGTCAGAAGGCCGACGACGAACCCGATCGCGCCGCCGAACAGGAACAGGACGGTCGCCGCGTTCAGGGGTCGGGGTCCCAGGGGCTTCGCGTAGGATTCCCGGACCGCCCGGGGTGTCAGGTTGCACGGACAGCCGTTCGGCATAATCGGAAAGCCGCACCGTTGACAGATCAGGATTCCCATTGTCCCCTTCAGTCCGGGAGTCTCGATCCCCGTTCCACTTGCCAGGCCGCCGCCTGACGCGCCCAGGCCCGGGCCGCTTCGACCTTTTCCGGCGTCACGCCGACCGTTGCCGCCAGGCTTGCCCAGGCGTTCGCTACTTCCGGGGCCAGGGCGTCCCGGCCGCATAGGACGAAGACCGGCTCGTCCCAGGCGGTCTTATTCCAGGTCGATCCGTTCGTCGTGATTTCTTCAGCCTTCGTCATGATCCCCCCGTCGGCCAGGCGTCCCCGGCCGCCAGCCGGCCGGCTTTCAGGCCGGTGTATTGCTCCCATCGTTCGACAATCACCTGGGCGAATCGGGGATCCAGTTCCAGGGCGTAGCACGTCCGGCCTTCCGCGTCCGCCGCGATCAGGGCCGTCCCGGAGCCGGCGAACGGTTCGAAGACGATCCCGTCCGGCGGACACGAATTCTGGATCGCCTTCGCGAACAGGGCGACCGGCTTTTGTGTCGGATGAACGTAGACCGGATCCCGCGTGATCTGCCAGCAATCGGACTGTTTCCGGTCCCCGTGCCAGTTCGACGGGTCCCCGCCTTTCCCCTTCCAGCCGAAGAATATCAATTCGAATTGGGAATGATAATTGTTGTGACGAAGCAAGAAGGATTCTTTGACCCAGACGATCAGTCTCGGCATGATCCGCAGGTAGTGATCGAACAGTTTCCAGTACGTCATCAGGTTCGTCGAACCGCCGCAGAGATAGATCCGGGCGTCCGGCCCCAGGGCGTGTTCAAGCGCCACGGCGAAGGATACCGGGATTTCCGCTTGCGATAGGTCCCCGCGAATCGCGTTCGCCTTCCCGCCGCCGCTCCCCCCGAACAGGACGCCGTAGGGCGGATCGGTGATCATCACGTCGGCCCATGTCCCCGCCATCAGGGTGTGGACGTCTTCCCGTTTCGTCGCGTCGCCGCAGAGCAACCGATGGCGTCCCAGGCTGAAGCGGTCCCCGAGCGTGACGTTCGCCGAATCCCGCAAGGGCGGAACGTCGTCCGGGTGTTTGCGCTGACCGCCCTTCCTGGCCGCCAGCTTCAGGGTCCGGACGTCCGCGTCGGAGAAGATCCCCGCCGTCAGGCCGGCCGCCGCCAGCGTCGCGATCATGCCGACGTCGTAGGTCCCATCGTCGCCGGTCCGATTGTCCCAGAGCGCCGCCCGGGTTTCCTGGGCCGGCGTCAGGTCCGTCCGTTGCACGGCGATCAGGGTGTCCGCGTCCCCGGGAACGATCTTCAGCTTCAGGCCCAGGGCCTTCGCTTCCTGGACGATCCCGTGGCCGGCCAGAATCTTTCCCGTCGCGTTGATCAGGATCGACCGCCCCGCGCCGACGTCCGCCAGGCTTTGACGGATCCGCGCCCGGTTCACGTCGCCGTGGGTCCGGGCGTTCTGGGGGTCCGGCGTCAGGTCCGCCAGGTCAGGGCCGCCGGCCAGGACCGCCGGGGCCGTTCGCTTCGCCATGTTCATCCTTTCAGTCGGTGCAACCGTGCAATTCGGCCTGATCGAAGTGATCGACCATTTCGCCCTGGGCGTTCTTCGTGATCTTGAACCCGGCGGGGTCCCCGCTGAACGTCACCGAACCGAAACCGTCCGCCCGGTCCGCCACGGTGACTTGTTGGCGACAGGTCGGACAGACCGACGGGACGATCGTTCGCGTCAGAATGCCGATCAGTTTCATCCGTTCCCCCGTCAGAGTAGGTCAGCGGTCAGGCCATCCACGCGAAGCAATTCCGCCTGGGGGACCTTCCAGCAGGGCCGCTTCGCTTCGCCCGGGTAGTCGCGTAAGCCGTCCGGGAAGTAGAACGCCGGCCGCGCCAGGATCCAGGCCCCGAGTCGGAAGCCCTGGAGCCAGACGTTCGGCGGGATCACTAGGGCCAGCATATAGAGCCGTTCCGGGTGAACCCGCCCCGCCACAATCACCAGGTTGTAGGCGTCCGAATGGATCGACTTGACGTCGGTCCGGTCCCCGATATCATGACGGTCCGGGTCCTGGTGATCAGACGTCGGCTCCGGCAAGCCGAAGAACTTCGCCGCGCCGAATTCCCCGAACGCGCCCTGAATGTTGTGATCCAGCCGTTCCTGGGGTGTCCCGTGGTAGTGATTCGAACCCGCGTCGGATTGATCCTTCAGGACGCGCCAGCGCACGGTCCCCAGGGCCGTCGCCGTCTGGAGTTCGGCCGCTGTCAGGGTGATCACGGGTCCCCGCTCGCCAGGCGTCGAAGATCGTCCCGAACATCGCGTCCCGTCACTTCGTAACCCGTGACGGTCCAGCCCGGCACGGAGATACGCCCGAATAATTCCAGGTTCCGCGAAGCCGACGCCGGCCCAGTCGCCGATTCGATCAGCCGGTGAAAGGCCGCCGGCTTTTCGGAGTGTTTCCCGGGCGGAACCGTGATCAGGTTCGGGAGTTGACACCGGAAGGGCGTCACGTCCCCCCGGACCCCGAACAGGAGTTCTTCGATCTGATTCCTGAACCAGAATCCCATGCCGAGCCGGGCCTTGTTCCAATAGACCGTCCCGACGTAGCGAAATCCCCACGTCGTCAAACAAGGTCCCCCGTGGCTGAACTTCAGACTTGTCGGACACCATAGGAACACCGTCGCGTTCGCCGCCAGGACCGAAGGGATCGGAAGGCTCCGGATATCGTCCAGGCCCATCGTCTGGTACTGATCGCCGGCTCCCGACGTGAAGGAACCGCCGGTCCGCTTGTTGTCGTATTTCCACGGCGGGTCTGCCAGGAGTACCCTGGCCCGATAGGGTTCGCCCATCACGTCCGCCGCTTTCGAACCCGCGCCGGCGGAATCACCGCGTCCGCCAGGGCCGTCGGCGTCCCGTAGGACGGTCCCAGGAGTAGGCCGAGCAGATCGTTCCCGGTTCGAATCAGGGTCACGGGCCGGCCGCGCCAGCGTTTCGCGAAGTCGATCTGGCCCGGCTTCACGTTCCCGCCCGGGGACTTGATTTCAATCATGGCGTCGGTCCCTTGCCAGCCGACCGAAGCGTCCGGGCATCCGTCGCCGTGGTCTGCCAGATCCAGCCAGGACGCGCCGATCCGTTCAGCCAGGGCCTTCAGGTCCGCGTGATTCGAGTCCCGCCGCTTTCGGTGTAGGAACATCAGGACTCCGGGGACCGATTGAAGACGCCCGGGTCGTGATCGACGTCCTGGGACCGCTCGCCCGTCCCTTCGGACGCCCGAATCAGGTCGATCACGTCTACGCCGACGCCTAGAGCGCCGGTGGTGATACACTCCGCGCAGATCCGAACGTCGGCATGGTGGCAAAGAACCGGAGCCGTGTCCCCGACGATATCGGCCGGTTCCCCGGCGTCCAGGGCGTCGACCAGGGCCTTCATACCGAAGCGCCTGGCTTCTCCGGCCATCCGTTCCGCCGCCTGAACCTGGGCCGGTCCCCAGGTCGTTCCCTTCGTGATCGACAGGCGGACCGCGAAGAATATCTCGCCGCCCTTCAGGCCGATCGTTCTCGCGCACGAGTCGCACCTTCTCAAGTTCATGGTCCCCCCCGTTTCGGGTAGTTTCCGCCGAAATAGGTCTAGGCGTTCAGGTCCGCGTCCTGTCGCCGCCTGGCGTCCGCGATCTGATCCGCCAGGACTTGATCCGGGTTCTTCCGGCCTGTCGATCCCTTCGGCCGGCCGCGTCCCCGCTTCGGAGCCGTCCCCGCTTTGGAAGCCGGGAACGCCGGGGCCAGGGGTTCGTCGGAGCCGGCCGCCACGTCCCTGGGTGCGTCGTCTGGGTCTGGCCCCGCGCCGGCCGCCTTCCCGTCGAACGGAAGCGCCGGGCTTTCCAGTTCATACGTCACGTAGACACCCAGTTTCAGGTGTTTGATCAGCCCGATCACGGTCCGTTCTTCGAAGGGAAACATCGCCAGCCAGGACAGGATCCACGTCCCGGCTTCCGCTTTCTTCGCCCGGACGCGCCGGAGTTCCACGCCGGCCAGCCGGCCCAGGGGATCCAGGTCAGGGTGC
>Ga0315273_10012942_pt1 | contig 10711 bp, 1 predicted proteins | sample YL17G02_0_MG_FD_205753 | JGI IMG/M metagenome (GOLD analysis project Ga0315273, IMG submission 205753) | Sediment microbial communities from Yellowstone Lake, YNP, Wyoming, USA - YL17G02_0 | ecosystem: Environmental > Aquatic > Freshwater > Lake > Sediment | place: USA: Wyoming | collected... | reverse complement strand
CGCCCACGGTCACCGCGCCCGCCGCGGCCGCGGGGATCCACAGCCGGAACGCCCCGGCGCCGTCGGTCTGCGCACTGTCGCACTGCCCGCCCGCGCACGCTGCCGAGCCGAGACGCAGCCACACGTCGGGCACGCCCGCCTCGCCGCCCTCGGGTCCGCCGTTGTTCGCGATGCCGCCGCCCGCGCCGTCGTCCTGCGTCACCCGGCCGTCGAGCGTGCTGCCGTTCCACAGGCCGAAGTCCTGGTTCGCAACGTCGAGACCGCCCACGACCAGGCCCGAGCGCACGCCCGGCGCGGCCTGCGTGCCCACCCAGCCCGACGGGTACGCGGGCGTCACGTCGGTCGCGGTGGCGTTGTCGTCGATGACGAGCGAGTACGTGTTCGCGGCGACCGCGGTGAACGCGAACGCGCCCGTCGCCGGATCGGCGGAGACCACCTGCGTCGCGGTTTGCGGCAGCGGCTCGCGCACGAGCTTGACCCAGATCGCGCGGCTGGTGCCGGCCTCGCCCGGGTCGCGGCCCGAGTCGTGGTTGAGGTCGGCGTAGGCGAAACCGCTGACGGTCACGCCCCCACCAACGGTAACCCGGCCGGAAAACTCGGACGTGCCCGAGGCGGCGATCGTCGCGGTCGCGGTCAGCGACACACCTGAAGAGACGCCCGGCGGGGTCGCCACCGTGAAGCGGAAGCGGCTCGTGTTGTCCGCTCCCTGGTCGACGCCGTTGATCGCGCCCGAGTAGCTCGACGTGGTCACGTCGAGGTCGGAACCCGAGCCCTCGACAAAGGTCGTGACATAGGTGCGGCCCTCGCCGAAGCCCGATGGGTCGGTATCCGCGACGAACAGTTCGATGGTCGAGCCCGGGCGCGCCCAGCCGGTGAGCGTGAGGTTCGCGCCCGCCACGGTCGCCTGCTCGAGCACCGGGAAGTTGAGCAATGCGTTGCCGCCCGTGTCGCCGTCGCCGCTGTCGTTCCTCGTGCGATACGGCGAAGTGCCGCGGCCCGCGTCGTCCGCGGCGGCAAGCAGGTCGATGCCAACCTGGCCCGACGCGGCCGCGCCGCCGGCGGAGACGATCGTGCCGTTGTTGTAGACCGAGTTGCGCGTCAGGATGTTCGTCGAGCCGCCCGACGCGACCATGACGCCCGCGCCGTAGTTGCCCGAAAGCTCGTTGCGGTCGGCCGTCGAGCCGGCGCCACCGAGCGCGAGCCCGGCGGTCTCGGTCGGCGCAGCGCCGGTGCCGACACCGTTCGCCGAGATCGTGTTCTGCGCGATCGTGTTCGCGCCGGTGCTGGTGCGCAGGTCGGCGCCCAGCGCGCGGTTCGAACGCACGAGGTTGCCGCTCAGCGTGAGCGTGCCGCTCGACGCGAGCGTGAGGCCGTCGGCGATCGGATCGGCGAGGCCGTTGGACTCGATCTGGCAGCCGGTCACCTGCCAGCCGTTCGCCCCGGTTGTGAGCACCAGGCCCGCGCCCTGCCCGAAGCCGAGCAATGAGCTGGTGAGCGCGCCACCGGTGCTGCCTGTCGCACGGATGTGGTCCCCGCCCGAGCGCTGCGCGGCGCCGGGGTCGGAGAACGCGGTGGCGGACGCGCCCACGATCAACTGGTTCAGCACCGCGGACGTCGCGCTCGCATTGAGGCGGATGTCCGCGTGCGCGGTGTTCGACGTCGCGTTGCCGAAGCCCGAGATTGCGATCCCGCGCACGGTCGTGCTCGCGGACTGCACGTCGAGCCCGATTGCGAGCGACGCGGCGTCGACGATCTCGACCTCGGGGCGCGGGACCGTCGCGAGCGCGAGCGACGCCGCGCCGACGATGCCGCCTGCGCCGAGCGTGCCCGCGTTGGTGTCGCCGACGTTTGTGGCCTGGGTCGTGCCGTCGAGCTTCGTCGCGGCGTCGGTGAACCACGGCAGGTTCGACAGCACCGAGACGCGCACGACCCCGCCCGTGAGCAGGTTCACAAGGCCGGCCTGCAGACCCGGGTGCGTGAGACCGTCGCTCACCATGAAGATCGACGCCTCGACGCCGGCCGTCTGGCCCGACTGCGCGAGGCCCGTGTTCGCCAGCCCGGCGGCGTTCGCGAGGAACTGCCTGAGCGAGCCCGCGCCTGCGTCGTTCGCGTTCACGATCGTGTCGAAGTTGTAGCCGAAGTCGACGCCCGGGATGTTCGTGGCGGCGAGCGTGACCGGCGCGATCGACTGCGGCGTCGCACTCCCCGTCGTGAGCGTGGCCAGCGCCTGGTTCGACACGTTCGCGTTCGCGTCTGCGAGCTGCGGCGCCTCGCCGCCGACGCGCGCGGCGTCGGCGACCGCGACGCCGGTCGTGGCCACGGTGCGGAACGTCTGGACGCCGAGGTTCGATGCGCCCGCGCCCGCGCGCGATGACAGCACAGTGGAGTTCACGACGCGCACGGTGTACGAGCCCGGCGACCAGCCGTCGAATGCATAGAGCCCGGTCGCGTCGGTGGTCGCGACCTGCAGCAGCGTGCCCGTCGAGCCGTACAGCTCGGCGCGCGCGCCCGGGCGGCCGACACCCGAGGACGCGGCCTTCGTCCGGCCGGCGCCGCCGCCGTAGTTCACGTCCTCGAACACGGTGCCTGAGATCACGGGCGCCGTGACCGTGGTCGCGGTCGGCTGGAATCCGGCGGTGATCGTGTCGGCGTCGGAGAGCGTGTTGAACGCCGTGCCGAGCTGCGCCGCGTTGAACGCCAGCGCGGCCTGGTTCGACACCGACGTGGCGTTCGGCACCGGCGCCGTGATCGTGGCCCGGAACCGGACGGTGGTCTGCACGCCGACCAGGACCGTGCCGCCGATCACCGCCGTCGCGCCCGTGCCGAGGCGCGCGACGATCGTACGGCTGGCGGAGACATACTCGGCCTGATCATCGCCCGCGGCGTCGGTCTTCGCGCCGGCGTTCGGACCGTTGACGATCGAGAGCGAGCCCGGCACATAGGTCAGATTCGACGCCAGCGCGTCGCGCATGACAACCGTGGTCGCGTTGTCCTGCCCGGTGTTCTGCATGCGCACCGTGTACTCGAGCACGTCGCCGGGCTGAGCCGCGCCGCCGTTGACGTCCGTCACCAGCTTGTTGAACGAGTTGCCCTCCATCACCGGCGCGTACAGGTCGGTGGCGAACGTCAGCACCGCCGGGTAGTACGTGTCGCCGTTGGTGGCGACCGCGATCGTCGCCGAGGTCGCGCCGTTGGCAAGAATCCCGTTTGCGGTCAGCAGGTCGATGTCGAACCCGAGCTGGTTGACGTAGTTCGGATTCCTGGTCGTCACGTTTGCGCCGAACTGACTGATCGTCGAATTGAAGAAGTTCGCCGCCGGATTGACCGCGTCCGAGAGCGTCGTGCCGTTGAGCGAGAACGAATCACCCGTGAAGCCGACGTCACCCTCGTAGGCGACGACGCCAACCCGCGACTGCACGATCCCCGCCGGTGGCGTGACGAATCCGTTGACCGTGAAGGTCACCGTCGAGGTGTTGTCGACCAGCGCGTAGCCGTCGGCGACCACGAGGTTGCGGTTCGGCTTCGTCGCATCGCGGTAGACGACGACCATCGCCCAGCCGGCGTAGACGTCGGCCGCGCCCGGAGTGGAATAGACGTTCGCCATCTTGTACGTGCCGGCGCCGCCGGCCTGGACGAGCGTCGTGACGTCCTTGAAACACGAGTACCGGGTGTTCGCGCTCACATCGGTCTGGGTCGCCGTCTGCGTGGCGTAGCCGGCGAGCGGCGTGCCGAACCTGCAGGTGTTGCGCGCCGCGTTGTTCGTGTCGCCGCCCCAGTAGAGGCCCGCCCACAGCACGGTCGCACCCGCCGGCAACGTGAGGTTCGCCGTGCTCGAGCTGAACGTTGTGGCGTCGGCGTCGATGTCGACGTAGGCCATGTTGAAGTCGTTGTCGTTCGTGCTGTTCCCGGTTCCGTTCTGCCCGCGCGTGCAGGTGTTGCCGTTGCCGCTGCACGACATCAGCGTGTTGCCGAGCAGCGTGATGTCGCCCGGCGCGTTGATGCTGTAGCGCGCGGTGAACGCGCGCACGACCTGCGCCGATGCGGAAGTGGCGAGCAGGGTTGAGGCGGCGAACGCGAGCAGCGCGGTGCGGAGGGGCTTCATCGCGCCTCCTCTTGCGCGGCGGCATCGCCCGCCGGCGCGTCGCCTGCCGGCCGCGTCCACAGGGTCTCGTCGAAGCGCGCGCGGATGCGCAGGTACACGCCCTGGCGCGTCCACTCCTCGCCGGTCAGCTCGTCGTCGGCGTAACCGGTCAGGTTGTAGCCCGCCGACAGCCACACGCCGGGCTGAAGCCGGCGCCCGACCTCCGCGCCGACGCCCGGGCGACGCACGCCGGAGCCCGCATGGAGGCTGGCGGTGAGGCCCGCGTCCCAGCGCGGAGCGAGCGCCCACGCCGCGCGGCCGTGCAGCCAGTGCGCGCTGGTGTTCGAGTTCACCCCGTCCGAGCCGTCGTGCGCGAGCTTGCCCGCCCACGCGAGCGCGGCGGTCGTCTTGTCGCCGAGCGGACCGCCGCCGTGGAGCGACAGGATGTTCGCCAGGCGCAGGCCTTCGAGGCCGGCGGTCGCGCCGCTGTCGGACGACTCGTAACGCAACTCGTAGCGCCCGAGCGCGTCCCACCCGGGGCCCGGGCGGTAGGCGAAGCCGACCTGCATGCGCTCGCGCAGCGTCTGCGGACCGCTGCTCTCGTCCATGAGCGTGAACTGGCTGCGGCCGAGTGCGCTCCATGCCCGGCCCAGGCGATACGCGCCGGCGAGCGTCGACAGGATGCCGTCGCTCGCGCGGCTGGTGCGGAACTCGATGCGCGCCGAGCCCTTCCAGCGCGGATCCCGCGCGTAGTCGACCGCAATCGTCGCGGCCATCGTGGCCGACGCCGTCGGATCCGTGCCGGGCGCGAGTGCGTTCGTCCCGCCCGTGCCCATCGGCTGCACGCGCTCGAGCGAGCCGTTGATGCGCGCGCCCGACGGCAGCTTCCACGTGTTCGCCAGGCCGATCGCCGCCTCGCCCTCGCGCGCCCCGAACACGCCGTCGGCGCGGTATTCGCTGAACAGGCGCGCGTCGGGGGTCAGGTTCGCGTCCACGCCGATGACGGTCGCATGCTGGCGGCGTCCCGCCTCAAGCGCGTACGGCCCGAGCAGGCTCGAGATCAGCTCGTGGCGCGCGTACGCGCGGCCGCGCGCGGTGAAGCGGTACTCGCCGCCGAGCGCGACCATCTTGCGCTCGGCGTCGCGCGTGTCCTGTTCGTACTCCAGGTACGCGTTCGCGCCGGCGGTGGCCGGCAACTGTGCCGTGACCTTGGCGCGCACCGTGGCCTGGAACCGGTCATCGGTCGTGTCGTCCTCGGCCCCGCCCGAGAGCCGTGTGCCCAGTTCCACCCGCAGCTTCGAGTCGAGCTGGCGCTCGAACGCCAGCAGCAGTCCCCCGCGCTTCGCTGCGCTGCCGGCCGGCCCGGTCACGATCGCCTCGGACAGGAGGCGCGTACGCGGCGACAGCGCGAGGCTGAGCTTGCCGCCCGCCTCGAGCCGCCCGGGCGCGTAGCCCGAGGTCGCGTTCGCGAAGTTCGCGCCCGTGCTCGCGCCGTAGACGCGGGCCTCGACGCCGGTCGCCATGTGGCGCCACTCGAACCGGCCTGCGTCGTCGTGCCCCACACCGGCGGCATTGGAGCCCGCGAACTCGGCCTCGAACGTCGACGCGGGCCCGAGCTTGACCCCGGCGAACACGCTGCGCAGTTCGGAGGCGCCGGCCGGATCATGATCGTCGACATAGCTGCCGCCGACTTCGAGCGCGTCGCTCACGCGGACACGCGCTTCGAGACCGCTCACCCAGAACGGCTCGCCGCCCTGGTCTACTTCGTACGTGACGCGCAGGTAGATCGGGTTCAGGTCGCCGTCGAGCGACGGCACCGGCGAGCGCATCAGGATCTCGCCCGTCAGGTGGTCGATCTCGTAGTCGACGAAGCGCTGCCGCGCCGAAGTCGAGCGTACGATCGCGGGCTGGTTGCGGTCGCGCACGACGATCTCGACGCGCTCGCTGTTCTCGATGAACGGCGCCTTCGACACGCGGTACGGGCCCGACACGCCGCGGCCGCGCAGTTCGTCGACCACGCGGCCTTCGTGGTCGCAGCTGCTCCAGGCGTCGAAGCGGACGCGCCCGCCCTCGTACTTGCCGTAGCCGCCCGAGAGGCTCCGGCTGTAGGCCGCGAGCGCGCGCCCGCCGCCCGCGCCGGGCGTCACGAAGTCGCCGTACATGAGCGACGTGCCGCGGCGGTCGACGCGCGCGTACAGGTTGTTGGTCGAGCGCGCCTCGTAGCCCTTGACCGACGCGTCGCCGTACAGCGGATAGAACGCGTCGGGCTGGATGTCGCGCAGGCGCCTCAGGTCGTCCGGGCGATCCGAGTCATACCCGATCGTCAGCAGCACGTCCTCGCGCACGCGGCCCTTGAGGAACATCGCACCGTGCGCCGCGGCCCACTGGCCGCCGTCGCCGCTCTGGGAGACGAACATCTCGATCGGGGCCTCGAACGCCGGGCCCGGGTGCTTGAGCTGCGCGCCACCCGCGCCGGACGTGCGACCGGACAGGCCGAGCTGCGCCTCGAACGCGCCGACCGCGAGGAACGGCCGCAGGTCGGGCACGAACTCGACGCGGGTGTGCCCCTCGAGGCCGCCGCCGGTGACCCGGATGTCGGCGATGCCGGGCACGCCCTGCGCGTAGAGCGTGACGTGCGCGCGGCCGCCCTCGACCGCGACCTGCAGCCCGGCGGCCCGCGGGTCGAGGTCGGCGCCCGCGAGACGGCCGAGCGTCGCCTCGACCATGACCAGCGTGCGCGTCGCGACCGGCACGCCGCGCGCGTCGACCAGGCGCAGTTCGATCTCCGCGGGCGAGAAGCCGTCCGCCGGAACGTAGCGCGGCGCGTCGATCTCGATGCTGCCGGGGCGATCGGGCGCGACCACGGTCGCGCGGGCGGGCGCCGGGTGCGTGCCGTCGGGCAGGTCGGCGGTGAGCACGAGCGCGTTGTCGCCCGGCGCGAAGTTGACTCCGACGTATTCCCACACCTCGACGCCCGCGCCCGGCGCCGACGACTTGCGGCCGACACGCGCCGCTGGAACCTCGTTGCCGGAGACCGTGAGGTGGAACGCCGCGCCGAACGGACCCTTGACGCGCACCGACGCCTGGCCCGACGCGAGGGTGTCGCGCGCGGCGAGATCGACGAACCCGAGCGCCGGGCCGAGCGCCGCGTAGGCGCTGTCGGCCGGGGGCAGCGCGGCCGGCGCGGGGCGAAGGGCGATGCCGCTGTCGGGCGCCGCGTGTCCGCCACCCTCGGGCACGCGCGGGAACAGCGGCAAGCGCCCCTCGCCGGTTGTGATCGCGTTCGCCGGCAGCGAGCGCGCATCGGGCTCCGCGCGGCGCGGATCGAGCGGCGTGCCGCCGAGCGCGATCTCCCGCCCCAGCTCGACCTCGGCCGGCGGCGCGCCGGCGAGACGCCGTGCGCGCGCGATGTCCGCGAGCGTGGAGTCGCCCGGGATGCGCCAGTCCGCGCGGTAGAGATCGCCGTTCGTGGGGTCGACGAACGCGATGCCGTTCGACCCGGCCTCGCGCGCGTCGCATGAGATGGCGCGCGCGCCGAGCGGCAGCGTGTTGCCGTCGACCTTGAGCGCGTGCGTGCGCGGCGAGATGCCGTAGAGGCTGTAGCGACCGTCGGCGTCGGTGACGCTGAACGACCCGTCGTCGAGGTAGAGCCGCACGCCGGGCATGCCCGGGTCGCCCGGCCCGAGGCGCCCGTCGCCATCGAGGTCGACGTACACGGTGCCGAGCACGGTCGCATCGGTGGCGAACACGCCGGGCACGAGGTCGACCTGCGCGCTCGCGACGTTCGACACCAGCGTGCCGCGCGCGGCCCAGGCGCGATTGACGCCGTCGCCGTCGAGCGCGCCCGCGCCAACGCGCACCCGGTAGCGCAGGGTGCGCGTCTGCCCGGCCGCGAACGTGCCGAGCGCGAACGTCAGCTCCGGGCCGCCGCCGCCCGCAGGGTCGGCGAGCGTCACGCCGTCCTCACGGGCGGTGCCCTTCACGTAGGCGAAACCCTCCGGCAGGCGATCGATCACCACGACCGAGTCGAGCGGCACGTCGGCGCGGTTCGCGACCTTGACCTCGTAGTCCAGCGCTTCGCCGAGCTCGACGTACGGGCTCTGCGCCGTCTTTTCGACGAACAGCACCTCGCCCGTCTGGTTGTCGAGCGGGACATCGACCACGATCGGCGCGAGCGAGTCCGCGGCCACGAACGCGCTGCCGTACGACCCGATCGCATCGACCAGGCGGTCCGGCGGCAGCTGCGCGGGCGCGATCGTCGAGGGAAAACGGTAGCCCGGCGCCGGCACGACGTCGAAGCGATACGTGCTTGCGGGGACGAGCGCAAACTCGTACGCGCCCGATGCGCCCGTCACGATCGTCGCGGGCGCGGCGGTGACGCCGTCGCGTGCCCACACCCGCGCCGGCGCGCCGGCGGCGCCGCCGTTGCCCTGGCCGGTGACGTCGATCAGGGTCACGCTCGTGCCGGCGACCGCGCGATCGTCACGCGAATCGAACGCGACCGCGCCCGGGTCGATCCAGATCTGTGCGTTCGCGACCAGCCCGCCCACCGCGCTGCCCGGCGAAGTCGGCACGGCCGTCGCAGCCACGACGTCGCCGCGCGTCACGGTGACGGTGGCATCACCGAGAATGACCGCCTGGGTCGAGATCGTGGACGTGGGCTGCGCAGGCGCGGTCGGCGCCGCGGGCGTGACGCGGAAGACGCCGCTTGCGGGCGCGGTCTCGATCGCAAGATAGGTCTCGCTGTCACCGGCGCGCTGGCTCGCGAACGTGACGTACGCCGAGTCGATCGCCGCCGGCCGTACGTCCCAGCCGGGTGCGATCGCCTGCGCGTAGAGCGGCTGACCCGCCGTGCCAAAGCGCGTGGACGTGAGGTAATCGGCAGCTGTGAAGTATTCCAGCACGGGCGCGGCGGTGACCGACGGCGTGACCAGCGTGTCGACGTTTTCGGCATACGCGCCCTGCGCCAGCCCGGTGACCGAGAGCGTGATCCATGCGACGGCGGAGCCCGGGGCCGAGATGGGCACCGAGCCGGCGAGCAGCAGGTCGGCGCTCGCCCCCGGCCCGAGCGTGATCACGCCGCCGAGCGCGATCGGCGTGTCGCCGGCGTCCTGCGCGCCGTTGCCGTTTCTGTCCTGGACGAGCGTGAGCCCGATCGCATCGAACGCGTCGCCGGTGGCGTTGGCGGCATCGATTCGGAAGTCGAACGTGTCGTTGCCGGAATTGGTCAGTCGGTGCGCAAACGCGAAGGGCAGGCCGGGGGAAATGCCCGCAGTACGAGGATCCACGAGGCCGACCGACTCGAGTGGCTGCACGACCGCCCGCACGGTGTTCGAGAGCTGCGCGAACGGAGGTCCGCCCCAGGCGTGGACCCCGGTTCCGCTCGCGGTGTTCAGGATCGAGCTGCCGGCGAGCGGTCCAGAAGCCCCCGGAGACGCCCAAACGCACAGAGCGGCCCCGAGCGCGCCCATGAAGACCAGGGCGCGGAGGCCGCTCCGCTTGCGCTTGCCGCTCCGCGAATCACTCATGCCTAAAACCCGAGACTCCGCTCGCCGCAATGAAGCGCGGCGGCGGAGCGATAGGGTCGCGGGATCCGCCCCGGGGAGAATCCCGGGGCGGCGCCGCGCGAAAGGACGGCGGGGAGGGCGATGGCCGCTCCCCGCCGCATGTCGACTATGGGTTGATCCGGATCCCGAATCGAATCACCACGGACGCGCCCGGGGCGATCGTGCCGACAGTCGCGGTGATCGCACCCGCCACGCCGTTCGCCGGCGTGACGATCGATCCCTGCGACGTCGTCGCGCCACCGGCCGACGAATACACGGTGTTCGCCGGCGTGGCGTCATTGACGACCGCACTGGTCACCGCCGTCGTGCCGACGTTCGTGACCGTGATCTCGTAGCGCACGCAGGCGCCGGGGATCGCTCCGGTCGTGATGTCGAGCACGTTGTACGCGTTGTCCGGGTTGCCATCGCACGTCGCGTCGATCGACTGGCGCTTGACGAGCTGGAGCTGGCCGTTGATCACGGTGGTGACGTCGTTCGCGTTCGCGTTCGCCGGAGCGGGCGACAGGTACGTGACGTTCAGGGTGGCAACCGTGACGGTCGACGTGTTGACCTGGCCGAGCGGAGCGCCCGCCGGCGAAAACACCTGCTGGAACACACGCAGGTTCGCTCCCGGGGCGAGGCCGCCGAGCAGCACCAGGTCCGTCAGCGGGAGGTCGCCCGCGTCGAACACGCCGCTGTTGTTCGTGTCGTAGTACAGCGCCGAGGTCCAGCCGGCCTGGTCGTTGGCCGAGCTGAACGACGTGAAGCTGCCCGCGCCGTCGCCTTCGGTCACGTTGCCGTTGTTGACCAGCACGTGCGTGTAGACGACCGAGCCGCCCGGCGCAACCTGCGCCGAGTTGTTCGGCACGAGCGTGAAGCCGCGCACGACGTTGACGCTCACCGCGTCGTGGATGGCGTCCGAAGCGGACGAGATCGGCGACAGCGCGCGGAAGAAGAGCGACACCGCACCGGCGACGTAGCCGGCCGGGACGTCGACATCCGCATAGACGAGCTTGTTGCCGCCCGCCGCGATGTTGCCCGTGTTCGTCAGGATCGCGTTCGAGGCGTCGCGGAACGTCACCGC
>Ga0315273_10012941_pt1 | contig 10711 bp, 7 predicted proteins | sample YL17G02_0_MG_FD_205753 | JGI IMG/M metagenome (GOLD analysis project Ga0315273, IMG submission 205753) | Sediment microbial communities from Yellowstone Lake, YNP, Wyoming, USA - YL17G02_0 | ecosystem: Environmental > Aquatic > Freshwater > Lake > Sediment | place: USA: Wyoming | collected... | reverse complement strand
GTCGCCGCCCTTCGAAGCCTCCCCGAGCATGACGGCATTATTTATGTGGGAGCGGGCCACGCAGGCGGTGTCACAATTAATATATATGAATGCTATATTTAATATAGTTTGATATTTGCTCCAATAGGTGGTGTTTATGGAGTTTCGGTATGGCGATCGTTATCAAGGGACTTTTTTCCCTTCCTCGCGGGATGATCTGGTTCCCGAGGATTCCCCGGTGCGTGTCTACAACGAGTTTATTGACGCCCTCGATCTCTCGCAGGCTGTGTCGCAATTATAAAAAAGTCATTCTCCGTGATACTTCGAAGGGGAGGCGGCAGGGCACCTGCTCCGTCTCAAATTCCCGGTTATTTAATGTTTTTTAAAATTCGGGATATGTTCTTATGGATTTGCAGTATTTCCAGATGTTCGAGGATTTTTTCGAACGTTGGGAAGATGAATTGGAGGTAACCGGTTTTTCCTTTTGAAGCCTGGTTTGCGAATGTGCCGATGGCCTTGATATTTCGTTGGAGGGCGGTGATGCGGTTTTGTTTCTGGAATTCGTCAAAACTTATTTCGATGCCAAGTTTCGGAAGTGCTGCAAAGAAACGCTTTTCTATCGTGGAAATAATATCATCGGACGGTGCGATATAAGAATCCCAAAGGAGGGATGCGAGGTCGTAATTATATGGTCCCAGCCGGAGGTCCTGGAAGTCTATTATCTTGAAGCCGCTGCCGGATACCATTATGTTCTTGCTGTGAAAATCCCGGTGGCATAGGACGGTGGGGAAGGAGGCGGCCTCGCGGGCGAGATTTGTGAAAAACTCTTTAAAGATTTTCAGATTATCATCCGCCGGTCTTTTTTCAGGGTATAGTGTCAGGTAGTTATCGAGGAAGAAGTCCAGTTCCCACGAGAGCCGTTCGAACCCCAGAATCTCTTTCTCGCCCGTATAATCTCGTTTGAATTCAGGAGCGAGAGATGCAATCTTGATTGCAGCATCAGTGAATTTCTTGTAATACGCTATCCTCTCTTCCTCCGATAGAGACGGGTGAAGCGAAAAATAATCCGCACTGCCGAGGTCTTCGAGGATGATCTTCAGCGATTGCGCGTCCGTTTCCAACACGGCGGGGACGGGAACCGAATGAGCATTTAGAAAAGCCTGAGTCCGGATATATTTTTCGTAATCCGGCTCGTGCGTTTTCGGCGTTATCATTTCGACGGCTGTCGAACCGTCCTCGAAAAAAAGGCGCGAGAAAATCCTTACCGACGCGTCTCCGGCGAGACGCTCGATTCGAACCGGTTTATAGTTTTTTTTCAATTGATCGGGCAGATTTTACGTTTTTAAGCGCCGTGGATGCATTTTCCTTCCACGGCTTCGAATGCCTCGTGAACGACCTCGGAGAGGGTGGGGTGCGGATGAACGGCGCGGCTGAGCTCGCTGATTTTCATCCCGGCGGTCAGCGCTGCAACCCCTTCGCCGATCATCTCCGTCGCGTCCGGGCCGATGATATGGAGGCCGAGCAGCTTGTCCGTTTCCTCGTCCGCCACGACCTTGACAAACCCTTCGGGGCTGCCGAGGATCTGCGCCTTGGCAAGGGCGCTGAACCGGCACATCCCGGTCTTGACCTTGTGGCCTTTCGCAACCGCTTCCGCCTCCGTCATACCGACCGATGCGATCTGCGGTTCGCAGTAGGTGGCGCCCGGAATGAAGTCGAGGTTCAGGGGCTCCGGATCAAGACCGGCGATCCGCTCGACGGCGTTTATCCCCTCCGCCGACGCTGCGTGGGCGAGCTGGGGCGCTGGAATGATGTCGCCGATTGCCCAGATGTTCTGGACCGAGGTTTGGAACTTATCGTTTATAATAACAAAATCCCGTTCCGTTTTCACTCCGGCATCCTCAAGCCCGATGCCGGACGTGTTCGGTTTCCTGCCGGTTGCGACAAGTACTTTCTCCGCTTCAAGGCGATTCTCCGCCCCTTTTCTTTCGTAGGTGATAAACGCCCTGCCGTTTTCGACATCAATCTTTTTTACCATAGCCTCGGTCAGGACTTGTATCTTTTTCTTCTTGAAAGCGCGGGTCAGTTCCTTGCTCACTTCTTCGTCTTCGAGCGGGACGATTCTCGGAAGCATTTCGAGGATCGAAACTTCTTTGCCGAAAGAATTCATCACGGTGGCGAACTCAACTCCGACGGCGCCCGCGCCGATCACAGCTATGGATTCCGGCAGATTTTTCATCATGAACATTTCCTTGTTGCTGATTATCGTCTTCCCGTCGAATTCGATTCCGGGGATGGACCTCGCCTCGGAGCCGGTCGCGAGGAGTATATGTTCCGCTTCCAGGGTTTCTTTTTTGCCGCCCACGAATTCGCACTCGACCTTTCCTTTTCCCGCAAGCCGTCCGCGGGCGTTCACGACCTCGACCTTGAATTTTTTCAAAAGGGCTTTGATTCCGCCTTCCATTATATCAATTATCTTCTGCTTGTATTCCATCAGAAGATTCATATCCACGGCCGGTTCTGCGCATAATATCCCGTTTTTCCCGGCCTCTTTTATTTCTTTGAAGAGATGGGCTTGGTGCAGGATTGCCTTTGTCGGGATGCAGCCCCAGTGCAGGCAGGTTCCGCCAAGGACGCTTTCTTTTTCTATCAGTATCGTTTTCAAGCCGAGCTGTCCCGCTCTGATCGCAGCGACATAACCGCCGGGACCGCTGCCGAGTATGATTAGCTTTGTGTCAGATGACATCGTTTACCTCTTTTCAATTAATAGAATGCCAATTGTCAAAATAAAATCAGGATTAGCAGACAAAATAATTAATGAAGGGTATGTGAATTGTCGTCCTCCTCAAAATATTTATCGAGTATGTCTTTCTCGTCGTCCAGAACCTTGAACCTGGTCTTCCTTTTTGACTGTTTCTTTCGATATCGAACATCCTTCAGCCACCAACGGAACCGGTTCAAATTCAGGTAGAGGAATCCGACCACTATTCCGCCGAGGTGTGCGAGATGGGCGATGCCGCTGCCTCCGCTTGTGCCTATCGCGCCAATGAATTCTATTACAACCGAAGCGATTACGAGATATTTCATTTTGATTGGAATGATAAACCAGAGCAGTACCGTCCGGTTGGGCCATTTCAATCCATACGCGAGAAGCAGCCCCATGATCGCGCCCGATGCCCCGATTACGGGAATCTCTGAATTTGGCTGAAGCAGATGGAACAGCCCGCCGCCGATACCGGTGATGAAGTAATATCTCAGAAATATTGCGGAGCCCCAGAGCTTTTCCAGCTCGGAGCCGAACCACCACAGGAAAAGCATATTGAACAGGATATGCATCATCCCGCCGTGCAGGAACATATAAGTGACCAGCCGCCACAGCTGGAATTCATGCGTAACCGAATATGGGATCAGCGAAAGTTGGCTTATCAGGAAATAAGCGGTTTCCTTCGAAAAGATGAGAAGCAGATAAAAAACGGCATTGATGATAATCAGGGATTTTACAACCGGAGTGCTTTCCGGCAGAACTATAACCCTTCTTGAATACTGGCTGTCGTCGTAATTCAATTAAACTCTCCGTCTTCGAGTTCTCTAACAATATTATCATATACGATAATCACTTGCCAACGTGGGAGGTCTCTGAAGATTTCATAAGGAATTGCTGAAAATAAGCACAAATTGAATAAAAGACACTTCTTGCGAGGGTAGTTTATGGCTGACCGAATGCCAAAAATTCCAATCGCCGCAGAAAAAACAACAAGGAGGAGAATTATTGGTGCTGCGCCTCTTCGTCCATTTTCACTATCGCCGGCGGTACCTCGATCATAATTATTATCGAATTAATTCCTGCGCTCATATCTGCAATCAGATATTTTCCGTCCGGTGACCAGTCCAATTGGTCTATGTATGCCTCCGTCGGATATGTCGGGAATATCCTGATCAGGCTTTTTTCATAAGTATCGAAAACCACAAGGGCGTTCTCATTCATACTGATATTGGGGCTGTCTCCTTTCCTCGCCCGGACCCAGCATACGAGGAATCTGCTGCCCGGCGAGACCGCGATCTGTCCGTATGAAGTCGGGTCCGTCGTAAGTATTTCGGTTGAATTCATAAGGTATTCCATCAGGTCGGCGGAGGTTTTAAGGCCGGATTGCTTTAGCGTTCCAGTCAGGTTTTCCAGGTTGACCCGGCAGATATTGCTATTGTTGGGATTTGCCGGATCGGTCCGCACGAAATAAATCGCCTTGCCGTCGGGCGAGAACCGCGGGCTGGTGTCCAGATATGGCATTTCGGCGATTACAGCGCGGTTATCCTTAAGAGATGACAAGAACCCCGCGGGATTGAGCGTAAAGTCCGACGCCGGCGGAGCGTTCTCATATTGGCGGGCGAGGATATCGAGGCCGGTAACGGGCATCAGCTCGCCTCCTTCGAGGTCCAGTGTCCATATCAGATTCGCATAAGCGCCAGCGATTTTCTTTGCGGCGTGGCTGTAGTCGAAATTCGTAATGAAATTGTATTCATAGGAAGAGTATATGGTTGTAAAGTTGCCGGTGTTGGCATCCAATAGCTCGAATCTGAACGGTTCGGTTGGAGAGATTTTTATGCCGGGGAAGATTATTTCCGATGCGGAGTACCAGTACATCTGTTTATTGCAGGTCGCAGGCATTTCCACGATTTCGGCTGGTTTGTCCTCGTTTTCCAGATTGATCTTTAGCAGATGGATTGTATTCTCAAGCATATTGTTGGGCGCATAGTTCATCACGGCCATCTTTCCGCTCGGGGAAAAGGAGGGGTTCTTTGCCTGGCCTTTTGGATTGTCCAGCAGCCTGTAATAGGTCCCGGCGTCGGCGACAAAGAAATTGCTGTCCGCGCTGGTGCTGATTCCGCTTATTCCGATGAATGATCCGATAAATCCGACGATCAGCAGAATAGTAATAATCGTTTTTACGAGAGATTCCTTTTTCCCAAGGTTTTTTATGAATAGCATATAGCCGGTGAAGGAAAATATTAAACCGAAAATCAGCAGTCTCACGAAGAATATCTTGTCGTAAGGGTTGTTTACACCGATTCTCAGGGTGTCTATTATCCTTAACGAGAAGAATGCTAAAATTGTTATTGCGATCGTAATAATTTTATAGGTAACCTCATTTCCTGAATGCTCTTTACGATCGCTGATATAAGGTCCTTTTTTTCTCTCCTCCTGTCCGAATGGGAACCCGCCGGCCTCCCATTGTCCTGTCCCTCCGGTTCTGGAAGTACCTCCGACGGTTTTTGGCTGAAGCGTAATGTTCGCTCCATCCTCCCGGGCCCGGGCGAATGCAGGCGGAAGACTGTTATCATCCTTTCCGCCATAAGAGGGGAAATCGAATTGATTTCCCTGGGAAGCGATATAGTCCCCGCTGCTGAGAACCTCCATTTCATCATGAGCTGGTTTAATATCTATGCCTGATTCGTATGACGGTTTCTCGGTCTGCTGATGAACGGCAGGCGGCATAAAATCAGCGGAGAAAGGTTCGTCTGCCGGAGAGGCTGGGGACATGGGCTGTTGCGGGATGTTTGAATGGAGGGGAACCGGAACCGGTCTGACGGCCTGCTGCGGGATCTGCGGATGCGTCGTAACCCCGGGCGGCGTGGGAGCGGAGAACTCAAAAGGCTGGATGATTCCATTCTGCGCCGAAGGCCGTGAGTCTCCGAAATTCACAGCTGGCGGAGCAGCCGGGATGCGGATTCCCTGCGGAAACACCTGCTGCGGCTGAATACCCGGCGCGCTTGGCGCTCCAAGCTGTTGAATCGGAACCGGATTGATCGGTCTTGGCTGCGCCGGTGGAGCCGGATATACGGGTCCACCTGTTACCGGTCTCGGTTGAACCGGTTGCGGAGCTATTCTATGAGGCGGCTGTTGAGCGAGCGGCGGTCTCAAAGGTTGTCCCGTCGGTAAACCTACGGGGCGAAGCGGGACGGGCGGCTTTATCACCTGTGGGATATTACCATGCTGATGAGCCGGCGTTGCAGGGCGTGTTGGAATCGCCTGTGCAGGCTGCATTTGGGGGTGGGCACCCGCATGGGGAGGATGGATCAAAGGAGGTTGCTGCGCTGCCGGTCTTATAGGGATTCCCTGCGGAGGCATATTAACCTGCTGCTGACCCGGGACAGGGGAGTGTCTCACCGGCGTTCCCTGAACAGGTTGGCTTGTTCGCTGAGGCTGAGGCTGCCCGGGAAATTGTTGAGGCGCCGGATTTGAAGCGATTCGAGGCTGCATAGGAGGCTGGGTCTGGGGCTGTGCATAAGGCGTGGCTGGCTGCGGACCGGGAGCCTGCTGCGGGTTCAAAGTAACCGGCTGTGGGAGAACCTGCACGGGTGCGGCTGGTGTAGCAGGCATCGGCTGAGGTTGCTGTGCCTGGAATTGCTGATCGGTTGTTTCATTTGTCGCAGCCTGGCTTACTCTACTCAAAAAATCCTGATTTTCGATAATGGTCGTATCGAAACGCTTATCCGTTTGTTTTTCCACCAAGCCACCGCAATAGCCGCACTTTTCCGAACCTCCCACTTCTCTGCCGCAGTTTAAGCATCGCATAGAGAATACACCCCCTTTGAATTACTTAACCCTATATGTGTATTATAAGTCTAACAGACACAATATACAACTTTGCGATAGAAGTCATTATACTCCTGATATTATAGATAATCGTCAATATCTGCAAATAAAAGGAAAGACAATTTGCTCATCAAAACAAAGTTTGGGATTTGGAATCAATAGCACGAGGAATTTTACCAAATGGTTTCTCAGTCTTTAGTTTTTATCTATTGTCGAAATCTCTTCGGGTATATCAATGCGCTTTATGGATGAATGCAGCAATCTGTTAATCTGGATTAGGATGAAATTTCCTTTCCGGGACCAGTCTATATAGCTGACAAACTGATCCGTCGTTCGGTCATCAGGCTCCAAAGTGTAGATTTTGATATGTTTGTTCAGTTTCATATCGAACAGGACTAGGGCTGCTTCATCTCTCGTGGCGCCTGTGTCCTGATAGGCGAACACCCATGCAGCAAGGAATCTTCCTCCGGGTGAAACGGAGAAATTGAGGTAGTTGTAGATGTCGTTTGTCACAAAAGCAGGGAGCAGAGGCTCATCAGCATTGAGAGAGACCGCTGTATCGAGCTGGAGTATGTCATTATCAATTTTCTCGCCGATACGCGTCCTGACGAAGAAAATTTTGTTCCCTTCTTGATTGAATTCAGGCCAGGTATCGAGATATGGATTTTCGATATCTCCGCCTCTGGTAATTTTTTTCGAAATGCCCGAAGCGGGGTCAATGAGCCAGATGCCGCCCATATAACATGCTGCGATCATGCCGGTTTTTTGGTTGAAGGCGAAATGATATTCGGCCTTATCCGGCGACGTGTATATCATGCTGAGTTGCATAAGTATCGTGTTCTCGCTTTTATTTACCATCTGTTTCAGATACAAGCTGAACGGCAATTTGCTTGTGAATTGATAATGCTGCATGGCGATACCGCTCTGAAGGCTGAAAATGTTGAAGGTTGAAGTGAAATCGAAATAGAGCTCGTTTTTTGATGCCATCAACACCGGGTTGTTCATCTCGGTGGGAAGTTCGATTTTTAGATCAGAGAAGATCACCGAATTGCCATCATACCACTGGAAATTTCCGTTGACGGCAAGCTGGGTATCCTTGAGATTCGATGTGATCCCCTTGTTCTGGGTTCCAAATTCGATGAGGCCGATATGATGAGCCGGCGATTCGGCTCCATAGACCCTTTTCGAGTAGAGCGCCTGTGCGCCTTCGGATGATATGGCAGGCTCCGTTGCGTCGAACGAATCGTCCTCGACTATAGTAATCGGATTGCCTGTCTTGATGACGAAAAAGTTATTTGTCTTATCCGGTTTGATCACGATTTTCAGGCTGGCTGTCCCATATATGAACAGACCTGTAATAACCAGCATCAATGGAATGAGAATCGGGAGCCTCCCCGCAAGATTTTTTATAAACAGACTCGAGATAGAAGCGATTGCCATCAAGATGAAAACGAGATATCTGGTCGTTTTAAGCTGATCATAAGGATTCAAACCCGAGTTTATCGTTGCGAAGACGTCCATGAGGAAAAACAAAGAAACGGCGAGCAAGATGAATGCTATTTGAAAAATTACGCTTATTATCTTGTTTCGGTTTTTATCCTGATAATCGCCATGTCTGGATTTTGACGACTGATAAACGCTTTGCGCCGATGAGGTTCTTACCGGCGACTCGGTTCTGAGATCGGTCGAGCTTGAATTGTCGAATGAACGTGCAAAAGAGGGGGGGATAAATCTCTCCTCTTTTTCAGCTTCCTGCTGATTTTCGATTTTTTGAGCATATATGTCTTCTCTATGAAAACTTCTATCGGCTGCGCTGTCTCCGAGCGCTTGTTTGTAATAGATTGAAGGTTGGAAATCATATGAGGTTATTTCGCCAGCGCCACTTCCGGGATCATTAATAAACGGCGAATGGACATTTTGACGAGGGATTTCGGGTTGAACGAAAGAATTGAAGCCCCTGCCTTGATGTATTATTGAAGCTGGGCCTTCTCGTGTCGGCAACGGTGCTCTTGGGATGGCTTGCGGCGCCTGGTTAGACCCAGCGGGGACAGGAGGGACGATATCCTGCGGGGGATTTCGAAATTGACTGACGGATAACCCTTCCGGTTGTTCGATGCCGATTTTTCTTGCCTGAAAATCTGGCATCGGCGGATAAACGGCATTGGGTCTCATTCCCGCATTTTGGACCGCTGCCGGCTGGCTCGGTTGAGGCGAATGCGGCATTGCTGGAGTCGGGTGTGGTTTGCCATCGGAATAATCGCTTGATTGAATAACTCCGGTTACAGGAGGAGCTTGCGGCGTGGTTTCGTGTATATATTCTTCCGGAGTCGGTTCCGTTGCCCCAGCTTGACCGGAAGGATTTTGGTTCGACCATTCTGCAGCGGCTGGTCCCCCATTTACAGTCTCTATGGGTTTATCTTCAAGAAGGGTATCTGCATCCGCAAACTCCAAGTCCTGGTCGAAGGAATAAACCTCATTTTGTCTGGGGGGTTCACCATCTCTGGTTTCAGTTTCCTCTGGTTTGGCAAACGCTGCTTGCGGTTTTTGATCCCCTGATGGGAGTTGAGTTTTTTCTTCGCTTGGCATCGGGGTGCCGCAATTTTCGCATCGTGCCAAATCTACGACATCTTCTCCGCATGTTGGGCATTTCATAACGCATTACCTCATAATATTTTCCCTGCGTCACCCCCTACTTTAAATAATATGCTTATTTTTGCATTTTTCAAGTTCGCTATGATATATGAATAGTTTGACCGGATTGAGAAATTGGATTGTTTTGTCTGTCTATGGCGGCATTTTAGCTTAAATATCCTCCATCGGCGGTCATTTTACGACTTTATTAATGGCAGTAGGAGCTATTTGGCGACTTTATTCTTCCAAGACTCATCCGGATATTGAATTACATAATAAAAGTCTTATAATATATATGAGTGATCAAAAAAAAACTAAATTACTAAGGTTTCGGGAGTTTTCAAATGAATATCAAAACGGGTAAAAAGATTTTTACCATTTTGATTATTTTCATCATTGTTGCATTTTCTCATATCTTTTCTCAGACCCCCGAGCGGGGAATAATCACGATGACAGATTTATCGGGTTTGTTGAAGCTGCTTTCAAACATCGAGGATTCGGTAATCAGGCATGAATGGGATATCGTCTTCAACAGTTTCCTGTCTCCTGAATTTTCATCGCTTTACAAGGCCAATGAAAGATGGAAATCCGCTGAATGGCTGGCTCTCATTTTTTATCCTGAGATCAAGCCGGCAAATCCCAAGGAAAGCCTGGAAATTGCAAACAGCATCAAGGCTATGAAACATTTCATTTCTGATATTACTGTCTACAAGGATACTTCCTGCGATTTCGCAGTGGAGATAAAAGGGGTGAGGACGATTGATTTCCTGCCGGGGAAAAAATACATACCGGTGGATATGCGGTTCTGCAAGAAAGGGGACCTCTGGATATTGCAGATGCAGCCGTAAGATTTGGCCGGAGGAATCGGATAATCACCGCTTTCAATTTTCATTCAAATTATTTTTTAAAAGTTGGAAGATTTGTATTTGAAAACGCCTTGCAGGATTCTATAATCTGATACTTAAGTGAGTGTGCAATGCTTGATATAAATTTTATACGGGAAAATACGGAAGCCGTCAGAAAGATGCTCCTCGACAGGAAAAGCGACGCTGATCTGGAGCGTTTGCTGGAAACGGATAATCATAGACGCGACCTGCTGAACAGAATTGAAATCCTTCGCCATGAGAAAAAGGAATCCTCCAGGAGATACGGCGAAATGAAACAACGCGGGGAGGTTGATGAAGCCCTGATGAAAGCCGCCTCCGGGATCGGAGATGAAATCCAGAAGCTGGAAGAGCGGCATAGAAATGTGAATGCGGAATATGATTCGCTGATCCTTGCCTTTCCCAATATCCCGCATGAAACCGTGCCTGTCGGCAAGGACGATTCGTTCAACAGGACTGAGCGAACCTGGGGTGAAAAACCGTTATTCGCTTTCACTGTCAAACCTCATGATGTCATTGCCGAAGGCCTGGGCATCGTGGATTTCAAGAGGGCCGGAAAAATCACCGGCAGCCGTTTTGCTACGTATGTTGGGTTAGGAGCCAGGCTCGAACGCGCCCTGATCAATTT
>Ga0315273_10012940_pt1 | contig 10711 bp, 10 predicted proteins | sample YL17G02_0_MG_FD_205753 | JGI IMG/M metagenome (GOLD analysis project Ga0315273, IMG submission 205753) | Sediment microbial communities from Yellowstone Lake, YNP, Wyoming, USA - YL17G02_0 | ecosystem: Environmental > Aquatic > Freshwater > Lake > Sediment | place: USA: Wyoming | collected... | reverse complement strand
CCTGCGTCTACAAGCCTGTCGCCGGCGAGCAGCCGCTCTGGGATTTCCCGGACGGCACGCTGGCCGGTCGGGAATACGGTGCCTTTGCGATCTCGGCAGCGTTGGGCTGGGACATTGTGCCGCACACCATCATTCGAGATGGTCCCGCCGGGCCCGGCATGCTTCAACTCTGGATCGAGCAGCCGGATTCCGACGATGCCGACGGAACGGACCGCGACCCCGAACTGGTGGACCTGTGGCCGGCCGAATCCGTTCCGGCCGGCTATCTCTCGGTGATCCGTGCCTTTGATTACACCGGCGGCGAGGTGACGCTGATCCATGCCGATGATTCGAGGCTGCACCGAATGGCGGTATTCGACGTCATCGTGAACAACGCCGATCGGAAGGGTGGCCATATCCTGACCGGTCTGGACGGTCGGGTGTACGGCGTCGATCACGGGCTCTCCTTTCATGTTCAGGACAAGCTGCGTACGGTGCTGTGGGGCTGGGCCGGCAAGCCGATCGACGACGAGACACTCGAGGGAATCGCCGCCTTGGAGACCAGCATCGGCGGACCGCTCGGCTCCGAGTTGCGCGAGCACATCACCGCCGCGGAACTGGCTGCACTGCGCCGCCGGGTGCGAGCACTGCTCGACAATCCGGTGATGCCCGATCCGAATCGGCGCAGCCCGCTTCCGTGGCCCGCGTTCTAGCCGGTCGATTCTGCGTCGTCTGTATCGGCCGCTGGGTTGTCGGCCGTGGGGTCGTTGTCGGGGATTAGTCGTTCGGGGTGGTGGTAGTCGTTGGTTCCGCCGCGTAGGGGCAGGTGTGGTGGGGGTATCCATTCGGTTCGGCCGTCTTTGCGTTTTCGGGTTTGCCAGCCGCCGGGTTTGATAGTGGCGTGGTCGGTTTTGCAGGCGAGGGTGAGTTTGTTGATGTCGGTGGTGCCGCCGTGGGCCCATTCGTCGATGTGGTGGATTTCAGTGTGGTACCCGGGGACATCGCAACCGGGCGCGGTACAGCCGCGTTCAAGGGCGTGCAGGACGAGTCGTTGGTCGCCGGTGGCGATGCGTTTGGACCGGCCTAGGTAAAGGGGCCGTTGCGTGTGCTTTTCGTAGACGCAGAGGTAGTGGTAGGCGTGGGCGCTCATCGCGATGAGGTCGCGCATCGGGATCAGGGTGCCGCCGCCGGTGACGGCGATACCGGCGCCGGCGTGGAGTTGATCCAGGGTGGCGGTGACGATGACGGTCACGGGGAGGCCGTTGTGTTGGCCGAGTTTCGGGTCGCCGAGTTGTCCGCGAAGTAGTGCGCCCAAAGCGTCGTGTTGGCGCTGGGCATGGCTGCGGGAATCGCGGTCGATGACATCCTGGGTGGGTTCTGTTGTGACAGTGGCACTCTGGTTCTCAGGGTTGCACATCCCGGGTGCGGCGAACTTCGCGCACCACGCCTCCAGCAGAGCGCGAAGTTCCGGCGTCGCGATGAGCTTTCCGATGCTCATGCCATCGGGGCGTTGACGCCCGCACCAGGTGAACCCGCGGCGCAGGGCACGATCTTCATCGCTGAACTTGCCATCGGGATTGATGGTCAGGGCCAACCGGTCAGCCGCCGTCTCCAATTGGTCGGGCCGTAATTCTGCGGCCTTCTCTGCCAGGAATTTCTCGGCCTTCTCCACTTCGGCCGGCGCAACGTGTCCCGGAAGGTCGCGGATGAACTTCTGGATGACCCGCAGGTGGTCGATATCGAGTGAGCCTGCGGCCCAGGCGGTGGCGGTGGCGGGGAGTTCGGGGGGCATGGGCGCACCGGTGAGGGTGGTGCGGGGGTGCAGTTGTGCGGCGTCGCGCAGGCGGCGTCGGGATTCTTTTGGGCTGATGCGCAGGACGTCGGCGATGACCCGGTAGAGGCCGGGGCCGATCTGGCCGTCGTCATTGCGGTCCAAGGATCCGGCGATATCGTGCGAGGTGGTGGTTTGGCGACGCCGCGCGGTCTCGAGCCGATCGAGCGCGTCGAGGCGTTCCAGCGCGGGGATGCGTTCCCAATCCAGGGCACCGAGTGCCGCCACCGCGTCGTCGAGCGCGGTGAAGACCTCCTGGACCTGATTCGAAAGCATGTTCGAATAATAAATTATGCCTCTGACAGAAAAATTTCCCGAGTCCCGCGGGGCATATAACGCCTACTGCGGGTAGCGCAACACCGCGGTGATCGGCGATCCACCGGGCAACCGGTCAGCCGACAGTGCCAACACCCGGCCGCCATTGGCCACCACCCGACGGGCCAACTCCTCGGCGATCACCGGTCCGTCCGGATCCAGCGTGAGTGCGCCGTCGTCGCCGATGCTGCCGCGCTCGTCGTACTCGGGATCGATGATCAGCGTGGCCACCGCACTGATGGTGGCGGCCCGAGCGATGTCAGCGAGGTCGGTGGTGGCGCGCCGTTGTCCGCGTCTCTCGTCGACTGTATTGGCAAGTGCTGCATCGGTTTCCGCGGCATGCGCGACGAGCACGGGTTTGACCGCGTCGGCGATCTTGGTCAGGCTCCACTTGTCCGGATTGGCCTCGACGCCGAGGGACACCAGTGTCGGTGCGCTGCACACCTGACGGAAGATCGAATAGATCGGCTCCGTGGCGATCAGAATCAACGGGCGTTCATCGCCGCGCAGCATCGGCATCAGCGCGTCGTCGACCAGTCGCGCGAACTGCCGGATCCGAACTCGTTTGCCCTCCGAACCCACAAGCCGGCCGGACGGGGACCGATCCTTCAGCGAGGACTTTCCGGCGGCACTGGCGGCATCAGAGGGCATGCCTGCCACCTTCACCTCCTTGGGCGGGAGATCCGCGGCGACGTCGACCAGTCGGACCTCGCCCTCGGACAGGCACAGCACGTGTGCATCCTGCGCGGCCGTCGCGGCGATCAGTTGGATCAGGTTGGCTTTGTCGTCGACGTGAACCTGGGCATTGGGCCGGTGCGGCAACCGGAAGGTCCACTGGCCGTCGGGTGTGGTGATCACGCCGAGGCCATGCGACTGGTGCGCCCAGAACTCGTCGTCGTCAATCAGGTCGAGCAGTTGCACCTCGATGTACTCGTCCTCGCCGCGCGGCAATTCGGGCCGCTGACGAACCTCGATCATCGCTTCCTTGACGAGGTTGTGCAGAGCCATCGCTTCGGCGGCGCCGTCCTGACTGATCGGCGTCGTCGGCATGTAGATGGTCACCACCGCGGGTGCGTTGATCGCTGCCAGTAGCCGCAGTTCCGTCTCGCTGGGGATATCCAGATGCCACATGCTGCCCACGTCCCATTCGCCTCGGGGTCTGAACGCCCCGAACAGTACGGGACGCCGGTTGCGGACGGCCCGGTTAGGGTTCCGAGGTGTCCGTCGCCCACATGATCCTGATCGCGGTTGCGGGACTCGGGGCGGGCGTCATCAACTCGCTGGTGGGCTCCGGCACGCTGATCACCTTCCCGACTCTGGTGGCGCTTGGTTTTCCGCCGGTGACCGCGACGATGTCCAATGCCATTGGCGTGGTGGGCGGCAGTGTCTCGGGCACCTGGGGGTACCGCAAGGAGTTGAGTGGCCAGTGGCATCGGCTGCGCTGGCAGATTCCCGCCTCGGTCGTTGGCGCACTGATCGGTTCATTCCTGTTGCTGCACCTGCCCGAGAAAATCTTCACCCAGATCGTGCCGGTCTTGCTGATCCTGGCGCTGATGCTGGTGATCGCGGGCCCGCGGATTCAGGCCTATGCGCGTCGACGGGCCGAGGCAGCCGGACGATCAGCCGATCAGGTGCTGCCGCTGCGGATGGCGGCCTTGGTGCTGGGCACCTTCGCGGTGGGTGTTTACGGCGGGTATTTCACTGCGGCGCAGGGCATTCTGCTGATGGGTTTGATGGGCGCGTTGCTACCTGAAGACGTCCAGCGGATGAACGCGGCGAAAAACCTGCTGTCGCTTTTGGTCAACGTCGTCGCGGCGATCAGTTACACCCTGGTGGCCTTCGACCGGATCAGCTGGCTTGCCGCCGGGCTGATCGCGATCGGGTCGTTGGTCGGCGGATGGCTGGGCTCGCGGTACGGACGTCGGCTGTCGCCGAATGCGCTGCGGGCGGTGATCGTGGTGGTCGGGTTGATCGGGTTAGTCCGGTTGCTGATGTTGTGAGGGCCCCGTCCGGCGGATTCGGGTGGCCGCAGGGCGCTGCGGTAGGCTCGTTCCCTGCTGCCGGCGATCTCGGCAGCGCCGCGGGCTGTGGCGCAGCTTGGTAGCGCACTTGACTGGGGGTCAAGTGGTCGCAGGTTCAAATCCTGTCAGCCCGACGTTTGAAAACCGGCTCTGAACAGCGGTTTTCGTCACCATCTGCAGTTTCAGCGCGGGCTGCATCAGTCTTGGGGCCAGTATTGGACCAAGCGGCCACCCCTGCGGGGAGGTAGCGGCTCACGTGCCGCTGGGAACCGCGAAATCTGGCTCGACTTCAATCCGAACGCGGATACCTAGTTTGGAAGCGATCTCCACCAGGGCATCGAGGGAGAACTTCGAGATCTTGCCTCGATAGACATCGGACAGGCGAGGCTGGGTGATGCCCAAGTTCTGGGCGGCAGCAGTCTGTGACCAACCGTTCTCATCGATGCGGGAACGGATAGCGCGGATCAACGCCGCCCGGAGTTTGAGGTTCTCTGCTTCAGTGGCTTCGTCGGCGATGTCATCCCAAACGCTCATCTTCGTGCTCGCCTTTCCTGTTCGTACTGCTTCCTGGCTTCTGAATATCTCTGAGTGCCGATCGCTACGTCTCGCTGGGCAGTCTTTTGGGACTTTTTCGTGAAGCAGTGCAAGACGAACACCGCATCACCGAACTTCGTTACGTAAAACACCCGAAAGGCTCCATCGGCGGTCCGGATCCTGATTTCCCGAGAGCCCGCGCCGATGGCTGGCATGGGCTTCCAATCGTCTGGTTCCAGACCCAGTTGCACCTGTTCGAGTTGGAAGCCGGCATCGTGGCGGGCATCCTTCGGGAAGTCCCGAAGGTCGTCAAGCGACGTGCCGATCCAGACGACTTTCTTCTTGTCGGGCACAACATGACTATATCAGGACCGATATAGTCATGTCTTTCGATTGCTGGTGGGGAGGTAGATGTGAATGGGGGATACCGGCTGCACAATGGTCGGATTCGCAGCGAGAGCCGCCCAGGATTCGAGCCGTTGGTGCTGCGCGCTTGGTGAGCAATCACGAGGCTCATCGTCTCACTCAGGAAAACTTGGCCCTGTACGGTCAATGTCCGTACACTGACGTTCAGGAGGTTATTGAAAATGGCGGTGAAGGCGAAGCGTATTGAGATTCGCGCAGAGGAGGCGACTCTGGATCGCATCCAGCAAGCCGCCAGCGCGGTTCACGAACAGACCTCCGAATTCGTCCGAAAGGCGGCACTGCAGCGAGCCGAGGAAGTGCTGCGCAACGAGTTGGTGACGATGATGGAGCCTGAGCAGTTCGACAAGTTGATGGCGTCGCTCGACACCGCTGATGACGCACCCCGCGTGGTGGCCGCTGCACGCAAACCCGCAGTTTTCACCCGCCGCTGAGCCGGCCGGATGTTTGAGTCGGCGCGGCTCGGCGGCCAACACCAACTTGACGAGTTCGACTGCGGCAATGAGGCATTGAACTCCTGGCTTCGCGAGCAGGCGCGACGTGCCGACTCCAGTGGGATCGCTCACGTCTACGTGTGGACACCAATACGTGAACAGAAGGTTCGCGCCTACTACGCGATCTGTCCCACCGAAGTCATTCGCAACGACGCCGGGATCTCCGGGTCCCTGGCCGGCGGATACTCCCGGATGCCGGGATATCTCATCGCCCGCTTGGCTCTCGATGTGTCCTTTCACGGCCACGGATATGGCGCACACCTACTTCTTGACGCACTCGACAAGGCCGTAAGGGCGGCCGAAATCGGCGGAGGCCGGCTCGTCGTGGTCGACGCGATAGACGATGCGGCTTATGAGTTCTACAAACACTTCGACTTCATACCGGTGAAGAACCGCGGGGGACGGTTGGTCATGAAGATGTCTACTGCGGCGTCTGCGCTGAGAGCGGTCTAGGACGAGCCTTGACTCCCGAGTTTAATCCAGTCGCCGCAGCACACCACGCGTGAGCAGTTACAACGTGCCCGCCCCATTCCCTGGGGGTCAAGTGGTCGCAGGTTCAAATCCTGTCAGCCCGACCAGGTCAGAGGGTTTTTTGGTCTTGCCGAACCGTTCAGCTGTACAACAGGTACCCCGCCCGGCTGGCGCGGAACTGGGCGGCCGCTCGGTCCCAATCTGCCAACAGCGGTGCGAGTCGACCGGCGTTTATCGCCAGGCGCACCTGATCTGATCCGGTAAGCGCGTCGATCGACGGCCCCCAGGCGAAGTCCCCCGGATGCTGTTTGCGGATCGTGTCAATGAGCAGCAGCGCCGTGCGAACCGGTCGGTATGCCTGCCGATCGGTGATGGTTAATCGGATAGCCGGGATGTTTTGTCCGGGAAATTTGGCGGCGGTGCCGGCGACCGGGACGGTGACGGCCCCGAAGGCGATGCCCGGCAGGGCAAACGCGTTCATCGTCGCGACCACCGCCGCCGCATCCAGCCACGGCGCCCCAATCTGCTCGAAGGGCCGGTCGGTGCCGCGGCCCTCCGAGAGATTGGTGCCCTCGAAGTAGACCGTGCCGGGGTAGCTCGTCACGGCCGCCAGCGATCGGAGGTTGGGTGACGGGTTCACCCAGGGCAGGCCCGTTTGGTCGAACCACTGCCCGCGGCGCCAGCCCTGCGCCGGAACGACGGTCAGGTCTGCACCGATACCCTGCTGCCGGTTGAACAGCGTGGCCAGCTCGCCGACCGTCATGCCGTGCCGCGCGGGGATGGGGTACATGCCGATGAATGACGCGAAGGCCGGGTCCAGCAGGGCGCCTTCCACGATGTCGCCGCCGATCGGATTAGGCCGGTCGAGAACGACGAACGGGATGCCCTTGCGCGCCGCGGCCTGCATCGACAGCGCCATGGTCGACACGTACGTCCAGGTGCGTCCGCCGACCTCCTGAAGGTCATAGACCAGGACATCCACGTTCTTCAGCATCTCGGGAGTCGGGCTGTTCCCTTGCGCCGCATAGAGGGAGTAGACCGGCACGCCGGTCTTCGCGTCGACACCATCACCGACCGTGACACCCGCCTCGAGGGTGCCGCGGATACCGTGTTCCGGCGCCAGCAGGGCCACCAGTGTCAGGTCGTCGCTCTGGGCGATCAGATCGATGTCCGACGTGCCTGACCGGTCGACGCCGGTGTTGTTGGTGATGAGGCCGACCCGTTTGCCGCGCAAGGCAGCCGGCACGTCATCGAGGAAGACCTCGATGCCCGGACGCACGCCTGCCGCGGCCGGAGCCGCCGACACCGGTGACGGCGCACCGCACAGCAGCATGATGAACGCCAGGAAAGCGCTCAGCGCCAGCCGGTGGCCGGACGGTGTGGCGTGCATCCGCGCACTATATCGGGCCTACCACGGTGGTCACGCGGCGCCGATGAGACCATGTGGGGGTGAGTGAGATGAACATCGCCGCTCCCAGCCTGTGACCGCCGACGACGCCACGTCCGTCCCGGGCGAGGACCGCTACCACGACTTCCCCGACGGCTTCTTCACCCGGTCCGACGAGGACGACGACCGTGGCTTCTATGGCGCACCGCGGCTGGTGCAGCACATCGACGACGGTGCCATCGCCGCGGTGCGCGACCTCTACGACGAGCTCGGCTTGTACGGCGAGGTGCTCGACCTGTGCAGTTCCTGGGTGTCGCACCTGGCCCGGACCCCGCATCGGCTGGTCGTGCTCGGTATGAACGCCTTTGAGCTCGACCAGAACCCGCAGGCGCACCAACGGGTGGTCAAGGACCTCAACCGCGAGCCCGCACTGCCGTTCGCCGACGCCTCCTTCGACGGGGCGATGTGCACGGTGTCGGTCGACTACCTGGTCCGGCCCCTCGAGGTGTTCGACGAGGTGGCCCGGGTGCTGCGGCCCGGTGCGCCGTTCGTGTGCACGTTCTCCAACCGGTGCTTCCCGACCAAGGCGATCCGGGGTTGGCTCGCCACCGACGACGAGTTCCACGTGCGGCTGGTGGCCGAGTACTTCCGCCGATCGGCCGGCTGGGATGAGCCTCGCATCGACCAGCGCCCGACGCCGGGTGACCCGCTCTTCGCCGTGTGGGCCCACCGCTCCCGACTGCGGTGAGGGGGCGCGACGTGCCCGCCGGAATGGCCTTGCGCTAGGGATCTTTGAAGACGCCGTGGTCGCCGATCCGACGCCAGCGGCATCGCAGCTGCTCGTCGACTGTGACAAGTTCGAAGGTGGCCCGGCCGTCAGGGCTCGCGAACGACCACGTCATCTCAAGCACGCCCGGGGCGCCTTGGACGGATTTCACTCGCAGCCCTTTCGGCCAGACCGCTGCAGGATCTACTTCCACCGCCGCGCACGCGGGTATGAACTTGGTCTTCAGTACCTCTCGGAAGGCCGCTCGATGTTCGGGCTTGAGCCGTTTGAAATCAGCGTCGAAGGCAGGGGTGGTTTCAAACTTCACTGGCCGTCCGCGTGCGCGTCGAGCTGGCCGAGGTGCTCCAACAACGCGTCGCCGTCGTTGTGCACTGAGACCTCACCCGCGGCGACATGGCTGTCCACCTCGCGCTCACGCTGCTGCCACCGTTCGGTCCAGAACCATCGCTGATCCGCCGGAATAGGCAATGCGGGCCGCAGTTCCAACACTCCGTCGCTGCGCTCGACGATTTCCACCTGTGCGCCTGGTTCGTCGAGGTGCAGCCTGCGACGAACCTCGACCGGCAACGCCACGACTCCTCTGGACTGAACAGTTACGTACCCATGGAAAGCCATAACAGTATCGTCGCACGCATGCAGTATTACTGCAATGCGGAATAGCGGTTTTGCTGCACGAGCTAGCCCATCACAGCCCGAAGAATGCCAGCGCCTGCGCGATATAGACCACGTAGGGCGTCGGACTGTATGGGCCCGGCTGATTCTGGCTGAGCACGACGCCGACTAGGCCGGTCGTCGGGCTGACGAAGAATGTCGTGCCGTAGAAGCCCGACCACCAGTAGTCGCCGGTGCGGTCGAACGTGGCTGTCGCATCGCCGTCGACGACGACCGCCATGCCCAGCCCCCAGCCGAGTCCCTCGATGCCCTCATCGACGAGTACGCCCGATTGCACGGCGGGTTGTGTCATCAGGGCGACGGTTTCCGGCTTGAGGATCTGAGTGTCTTGATATGTGCCGTCATTCCAGAGCATCAACGCGAAGCGCATGTAATCCCCGGCAGTGGAAACGAGGCCACTTCCGCCCGGCGTCCAGTCCAGTGAATCGCCGCCCGGCCGATCAACGGCCACGAGGCGGCCGGCCGAATTCTGGGTGTACATGGTGGCGAGTCGGTCGCGCGGGGACTCGGCCGTGAGGAACTCGGTCGACGTCATACCGAGCGGATCGATTATCCGACCCGTAACGAAATCTCCGAAGGCCTCACCGCTGGCCACCTCAACCACGCGGGCGAGGACGTCAGCGGACCAGCCGTAGCGCCAGACGTCGCCGGGCTGCTCATACAGCGGCGCGGTCAGGATCCGATCTACCCGCGTCGCCAGTGAGCCCGAGCCGGTGTAGAGGTTGTTCGCGGCCCAGATGCGGTCGAGATCGGACGTGGTGGCGTTTCCGCCGATGCCTGATGCGAACTTCAACAGGTCCCGCACCGTCAGAGGTTCGTCGAGCGGAACGCTGGGGATCGTCCCATCCGGCAAAGCGGTCTGACTTGTGGCGACGCGCAGGTTCGCGGCGGCCGGAATGTATCGCGCCACCGGATCGTCAAGGCCCAGGCGGCCCTCTTCGACGAGGATCATCGCCGCGACCGCGGTGACCGGCTTGGTCATCGAGGCGATGCGGAACTGCGTGTCGAGTCGCATGGGCGTTTGCGTTGCGATGTCCGCGTAGCCGGCCGTCGCCGCGTGCACAAGCTCGCCGTCGCGCGCGAACATCGCGACGTAGCCCGACTGCAGACCGAGCAATACCCCGCCGTTGAGGAAAAGGTCGAGGGCGATCCGCGCCGGCCGCGCGAGACTCGGCGCGTTCGGGCCGGCGGGAGTTCCGTTGAAGCCCGACTTACCGGCCGGGCTGCCGTCGACCCCGACGCCGCCGACGCCACCGACACCACCGGTGCCGAGGAACGACAACACGCCGGCGTTACCGCCGTCACCACCGGTACCGCCACCGGTACCGCCGGATCCGCCTTGGCCGCCGTCGCCCACGAACAACCCGCCGGAACCGCCTCGGCCGCCGGTCCCGCCGACCGTGGTGGCCGCACCACCTTGACCGCCGGATCCGAACCATCCGGCCGCGCCGCCGTTACCGCCGGCGAAACCGTCACCGCCGTTTCCGATCAGTCCGCCGTTACCGCCGTCGCACGCACCGGTGGTGCAGGCGCCGTCGTAGGTCGTGTACGAATAGCCGTTGCCGAGCAGGATGCCCGCGTGTGGGTTGTCGGCGGTGCCGTTTCCGACGAAGACCCGCAGCACGCTGCCCGGTCGCCAGGTGGTCGGGGCGCCCGGGACGGACGCCGCCGCCGCGGTCGACGAGGCCGCTACCGGGTTGACCGGTTCGGCTGGCTGGCTACGACTTGCCGGGGCCGCCGTGCGCGATACGCCGCCCAGTTCCCGCCGGACCGCGGCCGCCGCGGCCCATGGCAGGG
>Ga0315273_10012939_pt1 | contig 10711 bp, 11 predicted proteins | sample YL17G02_0_MG_FD_205753 | JGI IMG/M metagenome (GOLD analysis project Ga0315273, IMG submission 205753) | Sediment microbial communities from Yellowstone Lake, YNP, Wyoming, USA - YL17G02_0 | ecosystem: Environmental > Aquatic > Freshwater > Lake > Sediment | place: USA: Wyoming | collected... | reverse complement strand
CGACGCCGAACTCCGGCAGGACAGGTTGGGGACCGGTCGTTCCAGTCGGACCGGTCGGTCCAGTACCGCTGAGTCCGGTCGGCCCTGTCGGGCCCGTCGTGCCGGTCCCAGTCGGTCCGGTGGGCCCAGTTCCCCCCGCGCCCGTCGGTCCTGTCGGCCCAGTCCCTCCGGCGCCTGAGACCGTGATGGTCTTGGCGGCACCGGTTCCCGAAGCGAGTACGCCGGCCCCGACGAAGTCGAGAGACGCCGCTGCCGTCGTAAGCGCAACGCCTTCCTCGAGGATCGTGATGGCCGCGCCACCACCGGAGATCGGCACAAGGGCGTTTCCGCCAAGTGCCGACGCAGCGGCTGGGCCCGTCGAGCCCAGGTACAGGACGGCGTACTCGCGAACGCTCATAAGCGGCTGTCAGACCTGCCAGTCCAGATAACTCATCGGGTCATAAGGGTCCGGGTAGCCAACGACCGTCGCGGCCCATACGACAGTCGCAATCTCTCCGGGGACCGTGTGCGCCCAGATGTACATCAGGTCGGCGCAATGGAGTTCGACGGACTCCCCAGGTTCCAGCTCGTAGAACTCGCCGGAAGAGCCGACGTATACCAGGGCGGCCGGATCGTTGAGAAGGATGGACTTGACTCGGACGCTTCTGGACGGGATCACGCCGCCGCCGTACACCGAGAGTTGCCAATGGGTTGATCCGTCAAGGGACAGGTTTCCGGTGATGGTGTTGAGCACCGTCAGGTCCTGAACCGGAAGGGGAGCATCGACGGATAGTGGAATGGCAACACCGTCCCCGCCGACGTCGAGCTTGACGACCTGGTACTGGATGCCACCGACGTCGTCGGTCGCGATCGTGGTGCCGGACCCCGAAGTGATGTCTACGTTGTCGGCCATGTGCGTCTCCTCCTAGTCAGATGTCAGGCCAAGCATCGGCCAGTATCGTGTCCCATGCCCTACGGGAACGCCGTCCACTTCCATGAGCGGATCGGCGACCGCCAGCGAGATGCGGACGGGGTCCGGGGAGATGTCCGTCGAAGGCGGCGGGTCGGGAGCCACCGTCGGATCGTCCAACAGGTCCGCGATCGGCAGGAGAGCCATCGTCCCCAGGTAGGTCCCCGTCGCGTCCATCTGCGAGCGGTAGGTGTCGATCTGGTAGTCGCGCAGCGAGTTGACCTTGTGGTCGATGACACGCACCACGTCGCTCTTCTGGATGGCCGGGTTACCGATGATGCCCACGTCCACGACGTCGCGCCGTCGGGCCAACTTGTCCAGCCGGCGGGCGGCGGTCTCGGTGGCCTGTGCCAGCGACTTCACGGCGGGCACGTTGAGCGTGTCACGCCGGATCTCGTATGCGTGGTCGTCGTCGGTCGGGTGGGAGTCGTGTTCCCGAGAGCTGATCTGCGCGAGCAGACCAAGCTCGTCCTCGAGGTCCGTATCGATGACTTCTGCGAACACTTCGGTGGTTATGTCCTCCGCGGCCACCAGCGTGAACTTCGCCGTAAGGCCGGAGGTTTCGTTGTCCCCATAGCATTCGGCATGGGTGGTGGTGTCCATCTCGCCGCCGTGGAGCGAGCTGCCGGCGGTCTTGACCACCTTCGTGACCGTCCCGGGAGCCGACTCAGAGCAGACCAGGAACCGGGCCGTCGTGCCACCGTTGGCCCAGAACAGGTGAAGCGTCGTCCCGTCAACCATCAAGCCAGATGGATTGGACTGGAGCGACCCGTAGGTGTGTCGGTAGCTCGCCAGGGTGGAAGCGTTAGCCTTGCTCATCTTGTAGAAGCGGTCGGTATCGAGGTTGGTCAGCCACATGTACGCCGCTGACACCTTGATCGCCGACCAGCGACCGCTGGGGATGCTCCACCTGGCGAGGACGTGGTTGTCGCTCTTCCGCATCTTGATGACCTTGTTGCCGCCGGACACACCGAACCGCCAAGGGCAACTCAGGAGGTAGTAGACGTCCGCGTTGGCCGGGTCGCCGCTGACGCCCAGCGGGTACGGGCAGACGGTCGAAGCGCCGACGTAGAAGTACGAGAGCACCACTCGGTCGCTCTGACGCATCTTGTAGAGCCGCTTGGTGCGTCGGTCCAGGACCCGGATGTTGCCGGGGTCGGCCGGGTCGTACCAGATGCCCACCGGATAGCGGAACTTGGTGGTGCGCCATAGTTCGCGCCAGGTGTCCGTGAGCGTCTGGGTGGTCAGCGGGCCGCGCACCTTGACCCGAGTCCGAAGTTCGTATTGGTCGAGTTCGTTGGCGAGGGTTGTGATGTCCTCCCCGCTGTGGAAAATGTAGACCGGGGGCACGGGTTCGGTCAGGATCTGGGTGTCCACGCTTGGCGCGAAGTGGAAGACGCCATTGGCGTCTGTCCAGGCGTCGAAGCCGACCAGTCCCGTCAGCTTCTCCGGTCCGATGATCGCGTCAGCCCAGGATGACCCGTCCGTAATGACATACTCCTCGAGCAGGTAGGACGTCTCGACGATCTCGATGTGCCGCGCGGCCGGGTACCCGGATCTGGTGATGACGTCCTGAACGATGTACGAGACCTCTCGGTTCAGGTAGACGCCATTGTCCTCAGTCCTTACCGCACCTTCCTCGTCAACGCCTTGCGGGGCGGTGGCGCTGAAGGTCTGGTCGAGCAGGATCGCCATCATGTCCCGGCAGGTGATGGACGTCGTGAGCAGATCCCGGCTGTCGGTGACGGAGTCGATGATGCCGGTGAACGTCAGCACCTCATTGGCAGCGGGCCCGTACCACTGGTAGATACGGATGCGCGAGTTCGTCGGGAAGATCGACTCCGGCCCCCATCCAAGCGGCAAATCCTCGTTGGCGAATGACACCGCGGCCTGGTCGGCGACCATCCGGAGACTCTTGTCGATGCTGATCGACTTCGCCTGGTATGACGTCGTCTGGTGGGTCCACATCCCGGACGTGGAGAATGCCACCAGCGGCGTCCAGGTCACCGACACCAAGCCGTAGCCGCCGCTGGGCGTGCCGCCGGTGCTGACACAGTTGAGCGAGGCGTAGTGCGCACAGTAGCCATCGTCGGGGATGGTCACAGACAGCGCCCCCACCGGTTGCTGGTCACTGTCGATTACCGAATTGGCGCCAGACCTATATGCCTTCAACAAGAGTTCGGCGTTGACCAACGGGTACGGCGTGCCGCTATTGACGATGAGCCCGTCTACGGTCTCGATGGTCAGTGTGCCAGGGCCGATCATCGTGAACCGGATGCCGAAGGCCACGGAGGAAGACAGGTAGTCGATCCCGCCGCCATTGCCAATGATGTCGTCCATGACCGTGCCGCCGCCGCCGCCGTTGCCGATGGAGCGGTCTGAACCTGGAGTGGGATACTGGGGTGCAGACTGGCCGATGGACCAGTAGGTGAGCAGATCGGTTGAGATTGCGTGATAGATGCCAGCCGTCCACGTTATGCCGATTGGGCCGGTCGTACCGCCAGGGGTGTAGGGATACTCGGTGCCGTTGAGCGCGACGCAGGTTGGCGGCGAGTCGAACGCCGGGGCATCGACTTCGATGCGCCCCCGAAAGCCGTCTGCCCCCGCCTGGAAGGTGCTCTTGAGGATCGCCGTCAGGTCGTCGGTCAGCGTCTGCATTCAGGCACCGGGATATGCTTCGAGCAGGGTGAGCGACACGTCCCACACGCCCCTGAACTTCAGCGATCGCGCGAAGTCCAGGACGCGAACGGTCGTCGCGGTGCCGTACCAGTCGGTGAACGTCACTTCCTCGCGACTGTCGTACCAGCCGCGCATCAGCAGCATGTCCGCGTCCACCACGGAGCAGCGGAGCTGGGCCTGGCGGGCCGTGAGGGCGCTCTGCTGTAGGACCGCGTTGTAGGTGCTCGTGCCGGTCCCGATCAGGTTCACCACCGTGGCGTTGTTGGGGTAGTCGAACCCCGTGAAGGTGTCGTCCATGATGCTCGTCCCGATCACGCTGTACGGCCCGGCATCATCGACTTCGACGTAGGCGTCACCCGCGTCATGCGCCAACTTGAGCGGGGTGACCAGGTCAACTCCGGTGCCACCGTTGACGGTGCCAACCGTCGCGACTTCGTGGATCTCTGTTTCGCCCGCATCACCGATCTTGAGGAAGTCGCCGGCCGTCAGATTGGTCACGCTCGAGACCTTGATGTTCGTGGCTCCAAGGGAGCAATCCGCGTACAGCGTCCCGCTGCATCCACCGGCCGTGGTAGCGCCCGTCTCCCCGCCCACGGCGACCATCGAGAGAAACCCTAGCGTCATCAGAACGCCCCCGTCCGTGCGCGCTGCTCCCTGAGCCCATACGCGACCTCATCGAGTACAGCCTGACCGAAGCGCCGAGCCGTGCCGAGTGACGTGTCGGCGCCCGGCGTCACGTTGACGGTCAGGTTCATGGTGGTGGTGTTGGCGGTGCCGCCGCCCATGCCCTTGCCGGCGATCATCGCCTCCGACACGTTGTGCGGGATGACGACGCCAGGAGTCGTCGGCACCCACAACTCACGACCCCGCTCGCCGACCCACGACGGCTGCCCAGCCTCGAGCGCGTTGCCACCCGCGCTTACTCCGACGCGCCCTCCCCTGGCTATCATCGGGAGGATCTTGATGCTGACACCCTCCCGCCCAACCCGCTGGAGCTTCTCGATCGCGGCGATGAGGTTGCCGATGTACGTCTTCGTCGTCCCGGTCGCCGTCTTCCAGCGGGTCTTGAGATCCTTGAGCCACTCGGACTGCGCCTTGGCGGACAGCGTCCCGGCGCCGAGCATGTTCAGCCGTGCCTGGTCGTAGGTCTCCTGGGACTTCGTGTACGCGGCGCGGGCCGCGTCGAGGTCGCGCTGTGCCGCTGCCCGGGCGGCCGAGCCTGCCTTCGTCAGAGCGAGTGCCCTCTTCGCCGCGGCCACCGCGAGCCGGTTCTCCTCGACCTCGTTCTTGGCGGCCAGGAGATCCTGCTGCTCGATGATCGGCTCGTAGTAGCCGCTGATGAGGTCTTGGGCCACTCCGGCGAGGTACAAGGCCAGAGAGCGAGCGGCGTTCTTGACCGCGAGGGCGTTGTCCCGGAACTTCAGGCCCATCCGATCCGCCGCACTGGTCACCTTGCCGACCGCCGTCGCGGCGGTGCGGCCGAACTGCGAGATCGGCGAGCCCGACGCAGCCACCCTGCTCATCCTGCTCGCCAGATCGCCGGTCGCCGCCCCGGCGTCCTTGAGGTCGGCCGTCAACTCGGGCACCACGCGGAACGCCCCGCCCTTCCCGGCGAGCCACACGTCCTGCACCTGCTCCGACTTGTCCTTCAGGTTGGCAAGCTGGACCCCGATGGAAGCCAGCGGGACGGCGAGTAGTGTCAGCGGGATAGCAGCGGCAGCGAGGAACGATGCCGAGAAGGCACCGCCGGCCGTGCTCCCGACGGTCTCGGCTGCGACCGTCGTGGGCACGGTCCACGCCCCGATGGCCGCGACGATCTTGGTCCCGACAAGCGCCAGGCCCGTTCCCAGGGTAGCCCCGAGCCCTGTGACCAGCTTGGGGCCGAACGCGGAGGCGACCATGAGCAGCGGCCCGAACTGCGTCCCGAACTCGGCCAGCGCCCCGCCCGCGTTCTTGAGGATCATCTGGAACTGGGCCCCGAACCCGGACTCGACGGCGGCCGCGGCCTTGGTGGTGGCGCCGGTGGTATCCCCGAGGCTGGCGGTCAGGTCCGCGAGCGACTTCATGCCCGGCTTGATCGCCTGGGCCATCGCGATACCGGTCTTGGCGCCGAACAACTCCATCGCCTTCTGGCCGCGCAGGACCGGGTCTTCGATGGCCTCGACCTGGGCGATCAGGTCGTTGATGTCCTGCCCCGGCTTGAGGTTCTTGACGGCAGACCTGAGCATCGTGGTCGCCTTGGCGGCATCGATGCCGCTCAGGGCGAGCAGGTTGAGGAGAGCGATCCCGTCGTCCACAGTCATGTTCATCGACTGCATCGCCGGCGCCATATCGGCGAGGGCCGACTGATTCTCGGTGAGTGAGCCGCCGTACTTCTGCTGAGACACGATCAGCTTGTCCATGACCGAGGCCGTATCCTCGGCGGTGAGGTTCCAGGCGTCCAGGATGTCGTCGAAGTCTGAGACCGCCGCCGATGCGTCCTGACCGGTGGCCGTGCCGAACTTGAGGAACTGGGCAGTCAATGCGTCGGCCGCCTCGCCGGTCAGCCCGAGGTCGCTGTGGACCTTCGCCATCGCGGCGCCGATCGCATCGAAGCCCTGGAGGTTATTGCGGTACATGCCCGCGAGCGCGTGCTCCGCCTTCTTCGCTTCGGCGGCCGTCATGCCGGTATCCGCCTGGAGCTGCCGAGTCGCCGCGTCGAGCTCGTTGGCCCCGACGAGCGCGATGCCGAACGCTGCTCCTGCGGCAGCGCCGATCGCACCGCCGGCCGCGGCCTTGAGCTTCGAGCTGAGGTTGGCGCTCATCCGGTCGCCGACGTTCTTGCCCTGCTTGTCGGCCAGGGCGGTCGCCTGTGCCTCGAAGCCCGTGCCGTCGAGCTGGAGCCGGACAGCGGCGAAGACGTCGGCGAGGGCGCTCATCAGTTCACCTTCTTCAGGATGCCGAAACCGGCTAGCTTGCGGAGCGCCGCACGGTACTGTCCGACCGTCTGGGGCGGGACCTCCGGCAGGTAGGACGGGCGCGGCAACTGCGGCGCCTTGTCCATCGCGACGGGCCACGTCGGGACGGCCGATCGCTGCAGCGCGTCGCTCACGGCCACGAAGGTCTCGGTGAGTCGGTCGCGCTGCTCGCGGTTCATGCGCTCTTGCGCCTTGCGGAAGTAGAGACCGACTTGGCGGAACGTGAGTGTGGTCTCAAGGTCGTCGGGGCCGATGTGCCAGGTGGCAAGGGCGAACTCGCCGAGCTCTCCTGCCGTGATGCGGCGGCGGTTTGCAGGATCGCCACCATCAGGGCCACCTGGCTCGCTGCTTGGGGGAACGCCACCTCGACGAGGCGGTTGTAGACGGCGTCGATCTCGCGCTCGGTGGCGTCGTCGAGGTCGCCCAGCGCATGCGTGACGTCATAGGCCATGATCAGTCGCCGCTCGGCGTCGGCCATCGCGGCGATACCGGACGGCGTGTCGCCCGGCACCGTCGCGAGTTCGACGAACGTCGCCTGGAGCAGCTCCTGCCACTCCCGGTTCGCCCGCCACTTCAACTCAGGGACGCGCCGGACGATGCCGTCGATTGTGAAGGGGAGGAGACCGCTGGCGACCTCCTCCTCCATCGCGTCATCCATCAGCCGACTTCGATCGTCACCGGCGCGACGGTGGGCGTGGCGCCCGTGTAGTAGCCGGTCATCGTCACGTCAGACCCGGCTACTGCGCTGTCGCTCATCTCGATCTCGAGCTTGCCGTCGGACAGGGCCGACGTCACGGTCACCTTGAGGTGCGCCCCATCCAGGCCGACGCCATCGAGGATGACGGTCTTGAACACGGCGGCATCGACGCGGCCGATGCTCCAGGACGTGACGGTCGTGCCGGCATCGTCGACTTCGAGGTAGGCATCCCCGGCGTCGTGCGCTCGCAGGAGCGGGGTGACCAGCGTGACGCCGGTGCCGCCGTCGACGGTGCCGACGGTCTGGACTTTGTGGATCTCGGTCTCGCCGACGTCGCCGATCTTGAGGAAGTTGCCTTCCGCCAGGCTCGTGACGCTGGTCACCTTGATGTTGGTGGCCCCGACCACGCAGTCCGCGTACAGGGTGCCCGAGCAGCCGCCGCCCGTGGGAGCGCCCGTTCCAACGACGGATGAGGATCCGGGCATCGACCAGGCGAGCTTGCTCGCGGTCAACTCGTTGACCGTGAACGAGACCGCCGCCTTGATCTTGGTGTTGAAGACGGCCCCGGAGATGGGCCCGCCGGCGCCCTGGAAGTCCGGCGCGTACTGCGTCGCTTCGATGCTGCACTTCGGTGCAGAGATCGTCGCGCCGACTTCGGTGCCGCCCACGGTGAGTGATGCGGGAGCCCCGAAGAACAGGGCGGTGCTGTCGATCGTCGTGGTCATTGGTGTCTCCTTGTCGCGATGGTTGGCTGGGTCAGGATGGGATGGCTTGGATGCTGACGTTCAGTTCGACGATGCCGTAGACGAGCGGCTGCTGGGTGTCCGGATCCTTGTCGAATGTGCCTCCTCCCGCGGCGACTGAGTTGTAGATGCCAAGACGGGATGTCGCGATGCGCGGCCCCTTGCGATGGAAGACAGCGGTACAGGCGAGGTACAGCGCCTCGGCCGCCGCGAACGTGGCCGCATAGCAGCGGAGTCCGAGCATCACGTTCGATGTTGCGGTAGACGCCTGCCACGGCGCATCCAGTACGGACACCACGACGAACGGGACGTAGCTCCCAGGCGCCTTCGCGTCGGCCGCTCCGGGCTCGACCGGCCGGATGCGCGTCGTGATGCCGCTCACGGTCACGTCGGCCGAGAGTTCGGCGATGGCGGCACCGAGCGGACTCAGCAGCGCAGTCATGGCCGCAGCCTCGCCGCTTCGGCCCGCAGGACAGACGCGAGGGTGTCGCTCTTGGATGGTGGCGCCGTCCGCGGAGCTCGCGCCCAGACGCTCGCCTTGCTCCCCGCGAGCCGTTTGCCGATGGCCGGCTCGATGACCCCGGCCAGCCCGCCGACGTTGCGGTTGAAGGCGGGGATCAGGAATGGGTGCGCGGGCATGTTGACGGTGCCCAACTCCTGGAGGTGGGCAATCGGCGAGTCGAACATCGCGAACCCGACGACCTGGTCGACGGGCGTCTTGGCGCCGCGTGGCTTGTTCCCCGCCTGCGTCCGTTCGGTCGTGCCCGAGACGAGCAGGCTGGCGGCCTTGCCGCTCTTGTTGACGCCACCCGCGAACACCGCGACCCGCCCGGTGTCCTTCAGCATCGGCACTCCGCGCTTGGCGGCGATCACTGGGTCGGTTGGCGCGCTGGCCGAGGCGTCGGCGATGATGGCGGCCATGACCTGCTCAAGGGCGTCGGCCATGCCGAGGGTGATGGCACCGACGGCGTCACGGTTCCACACGATCCGCGCCTTGCGGAGCCCCGTGACCTTCGCGCTGGGCGGGGGAGTCCAGGTCGCCATCACGTCACCGCCTGGAGCGCGAGCTCGAGGTGGTGGCCCAGCCCCGCGGCATCCGGCATCGAGAGGATGTCGTACCGGACGCCGCCATACTCGATCCAGCAGTCCGTCCCGAGGTTCGCGAGTGGTCGCATGTACCCGACGTAGTCGCCGATGACCGCGCCGGACTGCGAGGCGAGGGCCACCTCGTGCGCCCGGCGCGGTTGGATAAGGCCAGCCACCGTGTCGAGCGTCGTCGGAGCCATGACCGGCTGCCCGTAGTCGTCCAGCGTGGTCGTCCCGGCGTCGTCCACCTCGCGTACCTGGTCGCCGGAGTCGTGCGCCAGCACCAGGGGCGCGGTAAGCGTCACGACGAGCGCCAGCACGGACGCCACCTGCCGGATCTCGCGCTCGCCCACGTCGCCGATACGCAGCCAGTCGTCGTCTGCGATGGCCGCCGCCGAGGCTACGGAGAGGGTCGTCGCCCCAGCGGCGGTATCGGCCGTGAGAGTCGTGGCCGCGCCGCCGCCAGTTTCGGCGCCGCCGGACGTGGTCGCCGTCATGCGCTTGACGACGAGGGTGTGAATGAGGCGGGCATCAAAGCTCATCAGAAGATGCCCTCGCCCGACCCGAGGGATGCGAGGATCGCGGCCCGCTGCTGCGCCGGGTCGGTCCCGGTAGCGAACGACTGCGTCCATTCACCGATGCGCTCGCTCGTGACCCCGCCGGCGCCGATGATGTCGAGCATCACCAGGTCGCGCTGCACGCGCTGGCGCTGCGCCGTGTCATCGGCCGGCGTGTACGTGACATCCACTCGCGTCGCCCAGTACCGGCGCGGGTTGGTCCCTGTCGCCAGCCGGTAGAGCATCTGCCCGGAGTCGCTGAGTTCGTAGTCATCGGCGGCGAGGGTGAGCGCAGCGTACCGGGCGTCCTCGACGACGGACGTGATGGAGTCGGCCTCGCGCGACAGCATCAGCAGCTCGCCGCCGTTGACGTTCATGCGTTCCTTGAGCACGCCCGTCGGCCCGGCCGCAGCCTCGATCTCATCCTCGGCCGCGGCCAGCAGGATCGCCAGCGCAGCGTCGCTCAGGGTCGTCGTCACGAACTCGCGGAACTGTGCAACGGTGAGGAGCGTGGTGCCGATGCTGCCGGGCGGGACGACCTCGACCTGCTCGGAGCCGCCCGCGGCCGCGCCGTCGACCGTCGCGTCCCAGGTGGCGGTGTAGTCGCCGATCGCCAGCAGCACCGGAACCGCCCAGACGTAGTGGTACTCGCCAAGGTCGTCACGGACGATGGGCGGGATGGCAACGGGGAACCCCGCCACCGGGTCACCGAGCGAGTCGAGGATGGTCAGCTCGAGCAGCGGATCATCGGCGGGGCTGCCGTTGGCGTGACCAACGACCGCATCCAGCCGGACGCTGCCACCCTGGGCGACTATCGGCACGTGGCTACCCTCCGGTTCATCAGTCCCATGTCCCGGTCCTCGGGCACGATCGGCAGAATGGATAGGCGTCCCGGCCGCCTGGCTGAGACAGCGTCGCGAGGATGGCTTGGTGCTTGTCGCTGTTCCACAGTTCGGACACCGTGTGGTCCGCGACGTTGCCCAGCTTCCAGATACCGGCGATGTCCTCGCAGCACAGGAGCATGTCGCCCTTCCAGTCGAGGA
>Ga0315273_10012938_pt1 | contig 10712 bp, 6 predicted proteins | sample YL17G02_0_MG_FD_205753 | JGI IMG/M metagenome (GOLD analysis project Ga0315273, IMG submission 205753) | Sediment microbial communities from Yellowstone Lake, YNP, Wyoming, USA - YL17G02_0 | ecosystem: Environmental > Aquatic > Freshwater > Lake > Sediment | place: USA: Wyoming | collected... | reverse complement strand
CGCACGGCGTGCGTGAACGGGCGACGCGTGCTAGCGTCGGGATGACGATGTCCTCCGCCCTCTTCGCGGCCCCCGGCGGCCGCCTGCGCGCCCTGCGCCATCGCAACTTCCGGCTGTTCTGGATCGGCCAGCTCGTCTCGGTGCTCGGCAGTTGGATGCAGAGCGTGGCGCAGGCCTGGCTGATGCACCGGCTCACCGGCTCGGCGATGATGCTCGGCGTGCTCGGTTTCACCCAGTTCATCCCGGTCACGCTGTTCTCGCTGTGGGCGGGCGTGGTGGCGGACGCCGTCGACAAGCGCAGGCTGGTGCTGATCACCCAGACGCTGATGATGGTGCAGGCGGCGGCACTCGCTGTGGTGGTGTCGCTCGGGATCGTGCGGCCATGGATGGTTCTGGTGGCGGCATTCCTCTACGGCACCATCAACGCGTTCGACCTCCCGGCGCGGCAGTCGTTCCTGGTCGAGCTGGTGCGGGGCGAGAAGGAGGATCTCTCCAACGCCATCGCGCTCAACTCGGCCGCGTTCAACACCGCGCGCGTGCTCGGCCCCGCGCTGGCGGGCGTGCTGCTGGCGTGGGCGGGCGAGGCGGTGTGCTTCTGGCTCAATGCGCTCAGCTTCCTCGCCGTGCTGCTCGCGCTGATGCGCATGGACCTGCCGCTGTTCGCGAGCCGGCGCTTCGACCTGGGTCGCGCCGCCGGCGATCTGGCCGAGGGGGTGCGCTACGCCTGGTCCACCGGCCCGCTGCGCAATCTGCTGGTGCTGCTCGCGCTCATGTGCGGACTCGGCTTCCAGTTCTCGGTGCTGCTGCCGGTCTACACCAGGGACATCCTGCATGCCGACGCGAAGGTGTTCGGTCTTCTCGTCTCGGCATTCGGGGTGGGCTCGCTCGCCTCGGCGATCGTGATGACGCGTCAGACGGACCGCTGGGGACTGCGCCGCAACCTGCTGCTCGGACTCACCACCGCCGGGGTCGGGATGGGCGTGTTCGCCTGGTCACGTGTGCTGTCACTCACGCTCGCGGGCGCGTTCCTCGCCGGCTTCGGGCTCATCCTCTACGTCGCCAGCACCAATGTGCTGCTCCAGCACACCACCGAGGACCGCTACCGCGGCCGCATCATGAGCCTGTACACGTTCATGTTCATCGGCACGGCGCCGTTCGGCGCGCTCACGGTGGGCGCGATCGCGCAGCATGCCTCGGCCCCACTCGCCACCAGTCTCTCGGCGCTGATCCTGCTCTCGGGCGCGCTGTGGATGTCACACCGCCTGCGCGTGCTCGCCGCGCGCGAGAGCGCCGAGCCGGTCGAGACGCCGCACATGCCGGGGCGGTGAAGCGGTCGTCCCGACCGCATCCGCGGGGGCCTGGTCGTGGTTCGGGCGCCAGGCCGTGGGGCCCGGCCTCCGGCCGGGAAGGCCGGTCGGACCCGGTCGGACCCGGCATGGCCCCGGCCCGCGGCCAGGTGTAACCTCGATGGGTGTGGTGGTGCGGCGCACGAGGGTGCGCGGTGCCGCGCCGTCCTCTGCTCCCGCGCCGATCTCGCCGCGCGTACGGCCGCAGCCCCGGTGTCGTATCAGTTCGATTCGCGGAGGTCATCGTGCCATCCGTTCCCGTTTCTCCATTCCTGCGCGCGCTGCGTGTGGCTTCGCTCACCGCGTGGAGTGCCCTGAATGCGCTGAGCGTGGCGCCGGCGCACGCGGGCACGCAGGCGTTCGACGGCATCTGGTCGTCGCTCGACCCCACCGCCACCGCGCCGTCCGCGCGCCGCGAGTACGCCGCGGTCTACGACATCCAACGCGATCGCTATCTGATCTTCGGTGGTTGGAACCAGGACGGATACTATTCGTACAACCTCCTCAACGAGATCTGGGTGCTGACCCTCGGGGACACGCCGACGTGGTCGCTGCTCACGCCGGCCGTCCCCGGTCCGGGCGAGCGGCACAGCCCGCAATGGGGCTATGACCCGGCGCGTCAGCGCCTGCTCATCTTCGGTGGCTACGGCCACCACTACCCCGGTGGCGACAACGAGTACCTGAACGATGTGTGGGAGCTGTCGCTCGACGGTACGCCGACCTGGACCGAGCTGACTCCGGGCGGCACGGCGCCCGAGGGACGTCTTGCGGGGGCCGCGGTCTACGATCCGCTGCGCCAGCGGTTCGTGGGCTTCGGCGGCACGCGCGGACTGCCAGTGGACACCTGGGAGCTGGATCTCTCGGGCCCCCCGGCCTGGTCGACCGTCGACACCGACAGCACGGGGCCTCCCGGCAGCTATGGCATGACCATGGTCTACGACCCGGTGCGCGACCGCATACTGACCTTTGGTGGCTCCACGAGCGACGCCTACTTCGGCGTCCACAACGATGTGTGGGCGCTCGATCTCGAGAGCACGCCGACGTGGCACAAGCTGTCACCCGGTGGCGCGCTGCCCTCCGCGCGCCGCTCGGGGACCGCGATCTACGACCCGCTGCGCGATCGCATGGTGATCTACGGCGGCTGGGACAGCGGCCCCTCCATCGAGGCGTTCCTCGGTGACGCCTGGGCGATGTCGTTGTCGCCCGACCTGACCTGGTCGCCGCTCGGCCCCACCGGCCCGGCCCCGTCCAGTCGCGACGCGATGCAGGCGGTCTACGACCCGGTGCAGGATCGCATGGTGGTGTTCGGCGGCTGGAGCGGCGCGGCGCTGCTCAACGATACCGGGTTCCTGTCGTGGAACGTGCCGTCGTCATCGGCGACCGTGAGCGCGAGCGTGCAGACGGATTCGGCGGTCGCGACGGTGTCGTGGCAGCTCCAGAACGTGACCAGCAAGTACACCGGAGTCTACCGGCGGCAGAACGGGACGCCGTGGACCAGCATCGCCACCGCGCAGCGGGATGGGTCCGGCAAGGTCACGTATGCGGATCACGCCGTCACGCCGGGCGCGCGCTATGGGTACATGGTCGCGGTCGCGTCGCAGCGGGGCGAGGTGTTCGGCGGCGAGACATGGGTGACGGTGGCGTCCTCCACGGCGGTGAAGCCGGTGGCGCCGGCGGGCCTGAGACTCGAGCCGGTCGCGCCCAATCCGGTGACCGGCCGCTTCCGGGTGTCGTTCACACTGCCGGGCGCGACCACGGCGCGTGTGGAACTGGTGGACCTGGCCGGACGCCGCGTCCTGTCACGCGAGGTCGGAGCGCTCGGGGCCGGTTCCCATCAACTGGAACTGGGTGATGCGAGCACGTTCCATCCGGGGATGTACTTCCTGCGGCTCGCACAGGGCGAAAGCAGCCGGATGACCCGGGTCGTCATCGGGCGCTGAACGATCGATCCCGCGTCCCCCGGGGCGCGGGATCGGATCTCCCGCGGCGCTGATCATGGAGGAGGCCTCACGGCCCCGCGGTCAGCGCGCGGCGCCCGATGCCCGGACGCGCACCACCCTCTCGCCCCGCAGCAGGCCGATGGCGTCACGGCGCAGCGGACGGACGCGCTCGGCCTGTGCCATCGCCTCGGGCATCACGAACACGTTGCGCCGCTCGTCGAGGGCGCGTGCGAGAATGGTCGCGAAGGCCCGGGCGCCCGCGGTGTCCTCGGGCGCGGGGACCCCGAGCAACTCGATCCGCGTGAAGAATGGCAGGGCCACCAGTCCCTCGCCGAGCACGGTGCGGCCGGGGTCCGTGACCAGCAGATCGCCGGCGTGGAAATGGGATCTCCCGAACGCGACCAGGTCGGAGTAGGGGGCGCGTTCAGCATCGCACCGCGGCCACTGGGCGCCGATCAGGTTCGACACCCCAAGCACGGCCAGCGCCAGTGGGACGACCACACGCGCGCGGCCGGGTGAGGGCGCGAGTACGCCGGCGAGGATCGCGGCGAAAGGCGGCACGAATACCCAGAACACGTGATTCCAGGGCTGGTACCAGCCCACGAACGCCGTGAGCGCCACACCCGACAGCGCGATCGAGCCGAGGAACGGGTGCCCGGGGCTGCCGCGCCGTCGCGCACCGCGGAGCGTGGCGGCGGCCGCGAGCCCGGTCGCGAGCATCGCCGCGAGCGCGAGCCCCGCCGGCCCCGCCGGTCCACCGGAACGGTAACGTGCCACCGCGTCCAGGCTCACGACGCTCTCGATGAGGCCCCGTGCGGTCTGGAACGCCATCGCCACCGGGCGCCCGGGAGCGAACGTGGCGCGATGCCCGGCAGTCACCACCCAGCCCGCGAACTGGGCTGGTGCCGTCGCGTGAGCGTAGAGGACACCGACCAGCATGTAGGCCAGCGCGATCGGCGCCGCGCAGGCCAGGCCGAACGCGAGCACGTCACGCCGGCGCACCCGGCCGCCCCGCGCGGCGGCCATCCAGCCGAGGAATGTCACGGCGGCCGGCAACACGGCGAGCTGATGCAGCAGGACCGCCGCGGCCATCGTGACGCCGGCGGCGACCGGTCGGCGCTCGATCGTGAGCCACGCCGCCATCAGCATCGCCGCGAGCGAGGGCGTGATCGCGGCGATCTCGGTGGCGTACTGCCACGGCGCCGCCGCGAGTCCGGCGGCAAGCATCACCGCGAGCGCGCGTCGCTCCGAGGCGCCGAGCCGCACCGCGATCCGGCCGGCGAGGAACGCAGCGAGCGCGCCGCATGCCGCGTTGAGGAGCTGCAGCGGCAGGAACGGATCGCGTGCGAGTCCGAGCGCCGCCAGGGCGTGATGCCATGGCAGCGCGAACGGAAGGAACAGCAGGTGCTGGGGGTGGAACAGGCGCGTCGAGGTGTAACGCTCGGCCAGCAGCGGGTCGCCGGTGACGCGCGCCACCTGCGCGATGGTCTCCCACGTCTGGATGCGAGCCCGGGTCGCGGCGTACAACGTCGCGAGCGCGATGGCGGAGGCGAGCGGGGCGATCGAGACGACGCGGCGGCCCGGCATCCCCTCATCCGACCCGTGGCGCCACGCCGCCCCGCCGCGCGTACTGCCAGCGCAGCAACTGGTCGCCACGCACCGTGAGCAGCGAGCCGAACGCGTCGGCGAACAACTCGACGCGGCTGATGCGGGGACGGCGGGGCCCCCACGGGAACTCGTTCTCGGCGTGCACGCGAGCGAGCGATCCGAGCGCCCACAGCGCGGGCCAGAGGCAGAACAGGCGATAGCGCCAGTGCCGCCGCGGGACGTGCGTGACATAGTCCGGCACCTGCGCCAGCGCGGCGCGCGCGAGGCGCTCGAGACGCGCGACCAGCGCGGGCAGCGCGCGGTGCGGCGCGCCGGCCAGATCACGCGGCACGAGCCCGTGCTCCGCCAGCCATGCGGCCGGCAGGTAGCAGCGTCCCCGGCGCACGTCGGCCGGCCAGTCGAGCAGGATGTTGGTGAGCTGCAACGCCTCGCCGACCACCGGTGAGAGCCGCATGCGCTCCGCCATGGCGTCGTCGTCCGGCAGCGTGTACTCGGCCGCGTGCAACCGGGTCAGCATCTCGCCCACGCAACCCGCGACGACATAGCAGTAGTCGTGCAGCTCGGCTTCGGTGTCGAGGTAGGGCACGGCGTCGCCGCGCTCGGCCGCGCGCGCGGCATAGCGGCTCATGCCATCGGCCAGCGTGCGCACGCCGAGGCGCACCGCGGCCCGGTGCCGCTCGGGCAGGGCGGCGGTCACGCCCAGCACGCGCGGCAGCGCGCCCACCAGCTCGAGGTCGTCGCGGCCGCGGGCGAAGGCCGCGGCGTCGCGCGCGAGCGAGTCCGCCGCCGCACCGTCGCCGTCGAGCGCCGCGAGGAAGCGGGCGAAGCGCTCGCGCACCTCGTCCGGGCTGCCGGGCCACGAGTCCTCGAGGGCGTCGGCGGCGCGGCACAACAGGTATCCGGCCCGCACCGACTCGCCGAGCGTGCGCTCGAGCAGTCGGATGTTGAGCGCGAACGTGCGCGAGACCCGCGGCAGGATGTCGCGGCACCAGGCCTGGTCGGCGGGATTCGAGGGAGGTCTCATGGGCGAGCACGCAGTCTAGCACCGGGACCTCAAGCGCCGCCCCGTACAAGCCGATAACCCGGGGTGTCCCCGGAGGTCCCCGTGTCACTCTTCCCACGCGGCCGCGCGAGCATCCTCGTCGCGCTCGTGCTGCTTTCGCTGGTGCCCGTCGCGGGCCGTGCACAGGACTATCCGCGTCTCGGGCTTCACATGCGTCTGTTCCAGAACGGCTTCCCGATGATCACCGGCGGGAGCGTGACGGGACCGCTCGACGTGTCGGTGCTCGACGCCATGGCGCGCTTTCAGGAGGTCACCTTCGGGGCCAGTCCCACCTCCGAGTACCGGCCCGACATCGTGAGCGAGTTGCGCGCACGCCACCCCGGCATCCATCTGATGGGCTACGTGATGGTGGAGAAGATCTACGATGGCCCCGACGCACCCGACTCCACGGTGAATCTCGCCACCCGCATCCGCCACCTGGTGCGCGACGACGGCGGCTGGCTGTACAACCGCTCGGGTGCCGTGTACAGCTTCGTGAACATCAATTTCGCCAGGCGTGGTGCCGGTGGCCGTTACTCCGTCGCCGAGGATCTCGCCGACCTCTACCAGTCGGCACTGGTCGGCACCGGGCTCTGGGACGGTCTGTTCTTCGACTACATGTGTGACGGCGTGGTGTGGAGTCAGACGCCGGCCGAGAGCATCGACGTCGTGCGCGCGGGATATCCCGACCAGGCCTCGTTCGACGCCGCGTGGCGGGCCGGCACGCAGGCGTTCGCGAACCGCCTGCGCGCCTCGGCGGGGCCGGACTTCGTGCTGATCGGCAACTGCGGTCTCGGCACCCAGTACGGCGCCTACAATGGCTGGATGCGCGAGAACTTCCCGAATCAGAACGGCGGCACCTGGGACGCCAACATGTTCCGCGATCCCGGCGGCTACCTGGTGGACGAGGTGCGCTTCCGTCAGCCCACGCACGGCTACAATTTCACCGCGTGGGACGGGGCGTTCGATCCCTTCGCGTCGCGCAACACGCGCAAGGAGAGGTTCGGACTCGCCAGCTCGGCGCTCGGCAGCGGCTACGGCATCTTCGCGCCGAGCGATCTCGACATCGTGAACCACCCGTACGACCACTGGTGGTACGACGAGTACGCGGTCGATCTGGCGAGCGGGCGCTCGGACAGCCTGCTGACGCACACCGGCTGGCTCGGTCAGCCGCTCGGCGGCGCGTACCAGATGGTGTGGCCGGGCGCGACCGCCGACGCGGTCGGCAACCCGGGGTTCGAGACCAGCGCCACCAGCGGATGGAACTTCGGCGCGTTCGTCCCCGCCACGCTTCAGCAGGACCTCACCACCGCGGCGGTCGGGAACGCCAGTGCCCACATCACCGTGCCCGCCGCGGGCGCGCAAGGCTACTACGTCACCTTCGCGAGCACCGGCACCATCCCGGTCGCCGCGGGGATGCCATACTCGGCGACGTTCTGGGCCAAGGCCTCGGTGCCCGTCAGCCTGCCGGTGGTCGCGGGTATCCAGGGCGCCGGGCAGGTGGCGCAGCGCGACGTCATGATCGGCACCGAGTGGCGCCAGTACCAGGTCGTGCTGGTCCCGACGGCGTCGCAGAACGCGCAGCTCGAGTTCTATCTCGCCGGCCAGGCCGGCGAGGTGTGGTTGGACGATGTGCATTTCCAGGCCGGTGTCACGTCGCTGTGGCGGCGCGACTTCCAGAACGGCACGGTGCTGGTGAACCCGTCCGGCACCGCCATGACGGTGCCGCTCGGCCGGCCATACCGGCGCATCCTCGGCATGCACGATACGGCGGTGAACGACGGCTCCACCGTGACGCAGGTCGCGGTGCCCGCGAGCGACGCGTTGTTCCTGATCGGCAACGACGTGACGCCGCCCGCCACCGTCACCGACCTGCACCCGACGCCCTTCTAGCCTTTCGAGGACCTCCCTCGATCGCGGGAGGGTGCCGCAGGAGCCTGGCCGGGGTCGCGGCTCACCCCCGACGGACGTCCCTGCCAATCGGTCAGATGCCGGGCGGGAGCGCATGGCGGCCCACGGCGCGGCAGCCCGTGCCACGGCACCGGAACGCGGCCACCCGGATGGCCCGGCGGGGGCGCGAAGACCGGTTGAAAACGCCCCCCGATATGTTAGCGTGCGCGCCCGTCCGCGACACACCCTCCACCGACCCGTTTCCTCCGCCCCGAAGCGGGGTGCCGGGTCGCGTCTGCCCGTCGAGAGGGCCGCCCCGGAGACCGGATTGACCCGCGACCACTACGGCACCGTCCAGAGAATCGGCCTCACGACCGCCCTGCTCATGTTCGGGTTGATCGTGCTCGGGTCGGTGGTGCGTACCACGGGCTCCGGGCTGTCGTGCCCGGACTGGCCGCTGTGCGAAGGGCGCCTCATCCCGCGGCTCCAGTTCAACGTGCTGCTCGAATGGACCCACCGTCTCGTCGCGCTGGTGGTGGGCATCGGACTGCTCGCCACCACCGTCGCGGTGTTCGCGCACCGCGACTCGCGCTTCCGGCTGGGCGGGCTCGCCACGGTGGCGATCGCGCTCTACCTGGCGCAGGCGCTGCTCGGCGCGCTCACGGTGTGGAAGCTGCTCGACCCGAACGTGGTGGGCGGGCACCTGGCGGTGGCGCTGCTGCTGTTCTCGACCCTGCTCATCATCACGCTCGTGGCCGCTCACGAGGCCTCCGGCGGCGCGACCGCCGCCGCGCCGGTTCGGCCCGCGGGGCTGCTCGCCACGCTCGGCGCCGCGACCATGCTCACCTACGCGCAGAGCGTGATGGGCGGGATCGTGTCCACGAACCACGCCGGGCTGGCCTGCGCCGAGTGGCCGACCTGCAACGGCGAGTGGCTGCCCGCGATGCAGGGGCTGGTCGCGCTGCAGATGACGCACCGCCTGATGGCCTACCTGCTCACCGGCCTCATGCTGTTCGCCGCCACGCGGGTACGATCGGCGCCCGACGCCGGCATCCGGCGCGGCGCGCCGTGGATGCTCGGACTCACCGTCGCGCAGGTGGTGCTCGGGGTGTGCAACGTGTTCCTCGGCACGCCGCCGTGGCTGTCGGCGCTGCACCTGGCCACCGCCACCGCGATCCTCGCCGTGTCGGTCACCCTCAGCTTCCGCGCCGCGAAGCTGCCGGCCGGCGGCCCGGAGCTCGTGGTGGCGCACGCCCGATGAGCGTCGAAGCGAACCGCCCCGTCGCCGCCCTGCTGGCGCGTCCGCGCGCGATCCGGCTCGCGCTCGCGTACCTCGAGCTGACCAAGCCGCGCATCGTCATGCTGGTGGTGATGACCGGTGTACCGGCGCTCCTGCTGGCGGCCGGCGGCATGCCGCGCACGGGCCTGTTCATCGGCACCATGCTCGGCACCATGTTCGCATCGATGTCGGCGGCGGCGTTCAACCACTACGTCGACCGCGACATCGACGGGCTGATGCGCCGCACCCGCACGCGTCCGCTGCCCTCCGGCACGCTGCCACCGTCGCACGCGCTCGCGGTCGGGTTCCTGCTCATGATCCTGTCGTGGTCGGTGCTGCAGGCCTCCGCCAACGTGCTCGCGGCCTCGATCGCCATGATCGGCATCTTCTACTACGCGGTCGTGTACTCGGTGTGGCTCAAGCGCCGCACGCCCCAGAACATCGTGATCGGCGGTGCCGCCGGTGCCTCCGCGCCGCTCATCGCCTGGGCGGCGGTCACCGGCTCACTCGCGCTGCCGGCCTGGCTGCTCGCCTCGATCGTGTTCTTCTGGACCCCGCCGCACTTCTGGGCGCTGTCGCTCTACCGCTGCGAGGACTACGTGCGCGCGGGCATCCCGATGCTCCCGGTCACCCACGGCGAACCCGAGACGCGGCGCCAGATCCTGCTCTATTCGTTCGTGCTGGTCCCGGTCACGCTGTCGCTGCCGCTGCTGGGGCTGACCGGGCCGGTCTACGGCGTCGGCGCCGCGCTGCTCGGGGCGCTGTTCCTGGCCTCGGCGCTGCGGCTCAAGCGCACCGGCGCCGTGCCCGACGCGGTGCGTCTGTTCCGATTCTCGATCCTGTATCTGTTCCTGCTCTACGTGCTGATGACCGTCGACGCGGCGTGGGGCGCCTTCGGGCGCCACGTGGCGGGCTGACGGGACCGCCCCGCCGCCCGGACCCGGGTCTTGTCCGGCCGGCGTCGATTCGTGTATAAGCCGGGGCTCCCGTGGCCGCGGTGGAGTCCCCTTGATGCCCGGGAGCCGGGCGGCGCCGCGAAGCGCCGTTCGTCGACCCAACGCTGGGAGGCGTCCTTGTTGCGCAACGTCTATGTCGGCACGATCGCGGTGACGGGGCTGGTCGCCCTGCTCGCTGGGTGTGGGGGCGGGCAACAGACGGCCGCGACGCGCGGTGAGCAGCTGTTCAAGACCTGCGTGCCGTGCCACGGACCGGACGGTGGCGGCAGCCTGGCGCTGCGCACGCCGGGGATCGCCGGGCTGCCCGATTGGTACCTGCGCACCGAGCTGCGAAAGTTCTCGACCGACATCCGCGGCGCGCACCCCGACGACGACGAGGGGCACCGCATGCGGCCGATGGCCCGCACGCTGTACCACCCGGGTGACATCGAGGCGGTCGCGGGCTACGTCTCGTCGCTGCCGAAGGTGCCCGAGCCGCGGGCCCTCACCGGGAACGCCGAGGCCGGCCAGACGCAGTTCACCACGGTGTGCATCGCCTGTCACGGCCCCGACGGCAGGGGCAACATCGCCGTCGGCGCGCCGCCGATCGCGCAGCAGTCGGACTGGTACCTGCTCGCCCAGCTCAAGAAGTTCAAGACCGGCATGCGCGGC
>Ga0315273_10012937_pt1 | contig 10712 bp, 10 predicted proteins | sample YL17G02_0_MG_FD_205753 | JGI IMG/M metagenome (GOLD analysis project Ga0315273, IMG submission 205753) | Sediment microbial communities from Yellowstone Lake, YNP, Wyoming, USA - YL17G02_0 | ecosystem: Environmental > Aquatic > Freshwater > Lake > Sediment | place: USA: Wyoming | collected... | reverse complement strand
GATTCCTTTCATTGGTAATACTCTTTTCCCCGCAGATTGGCATGTTCAAGCAGGGGGAAAGGGGTTTGAGAAGAAGCACTCATCAAGGGCGCTCGATCTAATCCTTTCTTGAGGATAGAGTCCACGTTTTTGTACGAATAGGCCTTCATCTGCAGAGCCCGGACGCAGGCCGCCTCTAAACGCTCCGGAGAGTAGGTTTTCCCCAGACGAAGCAAGCCCAGGCAAGATCGGTACCCTTGCTCTGGATGGCGGCGATTCTCCAGGATGCAGGCGACCAGTTTCTGGGTATGAGGTCCGGTTTGTCCTGCCCAGCGGATCAAGCGGGAGGGTGTCCATTCGAGGTATTTCTGATGGGATTTGGGCATGTGCTCGCGCAGCGTCGAAGGAGTTCCCTTGCGATAACTTCGTGGGTGAGAGGCGATTCTCCGTCCCTTGAAGAAGACCTCCACGAAGGTATCCGTAAAGCGAACATCGAGCTTTTCATGGACCAACTGGTAAGGGACACTGTAGTAGTGGTGGTCCACTTCGATGTGATAATCGATATTGACCCGGGCGCTCTTCCATTGGGCATAAACATAGGGATGAACCGGAAGGGGTTTCAGAACAGTTTTTTCGAGGGTTTCGAACAGGAGCTTACGGGTACTTTCGAGCTTTTGAAAGGGGCGGTTATTGAGAGCTTCGAGCTTTTCTGCGATGGCTTCTTTGAGCTCGCTGAGGCTGAAGAAGGTTCGGTTTCGCAGGGGAGCCAGGACCCAGCGTTCCACCTGAAGCACTCCGGATTCGACCTTGGCCTTGTCCTGGGGTTTTGCCACCCGGGCAGGAATAATGACGGCCCCGTAATGCTCCGCTAATTCCCGATAGGTGGCATTGAGATCCGGCTCGTAACGGCAGGGGCGCGTCACAGCAGACTTCAGGTTGTCAGGAACAAGGATCTCAGCGACTCCACCAAAGAACTCAAAGGCATGGACATGGGACTGAATCCAGGAGGCAAGCCCCTGAGAAAGGGCGGCTTCGGCGAAGGTATAATTGCTGGCTCCCAGGGTGGCTACAAAAATCTGAATCTCTTGAATCTCTCCGGTTTCGGGGTCCGTGATCTCCATGGTCTGCCCGGCGTAGTCGACGAAGAGCTTTTCTGCGGCCCGGTATTCCTGGCGGAGACAGAGATCCAGTTTCTTAACCCATTGCTGGTAGTGGTAGCAGAACCGACTGTACTGGTAGCCGTCGGGGTTGGCTTGCTTGTACTCGTGCCACAGAAGCTGAAGGGTCATGCCCTTTCTCTTGAGCTCCTGATAAAGATACTCCATGGAGGGTATTTGACGCTTTTCTTGAGCGACAGAAGGGACCGGAGGATAAAGCTGGCGTTCCAGGGAAGTTTCATCAAGATCAGCGGCAAGGGACCAACTCAATCCCGCCCGCTCAGCTCGGTCCAGATAATCCTGAACCGTGCTTCGGCCAATGCCTAAGCTCTTGGCAATTTGCCGGGTTGAAAAGCCTTTTTCATAATGGAGTCGAAGAACCTCTTTGATTTTGCGCACAGATAATCTCCTTTTGGCCACGATTCCCTCCTTAAGGTTTTTTCAGGAGGGTAATGGCTTATGGGTTGATTATCCAGCGCCGCTTCGATCATACGTTACAACGTGTCCGGAATGGACTGGAATGAGTGTCCGGAATCAAATGGAATAGGTGTCCGGATTGCCCCGGAATACGCATCTCCCATATTAATAAGATATCCCTACCACATACGATTCGTCAAGGTTGCAAGTAAGCACCTCTTTTCCCGTGATAGAAATCCATGAAAATGCCAAATCCAGAGGGGCAGGCGGGCCAGCGGAGAAAGATTTAGGGCGGCACCGCTTAAGGATTCACTCCAGACGCTCCAAGACTAATAATAACCTCATTTTCATTGACTACGAAAGTTTCCCTTAAACTTCTAATGATCCGCAATCCTAAAGATTTCGGAGTCTGGTCCGCCTGCCCTTCTGGAGTCCATTCTGTCATCACAAAATTGGAGATGCTTCCAGGTTGCCCTCATAGCAGATAAAAATAACCCAATGGCAGACAGGTGAAGAGAGTAAGTGTTGAGGATGTCAATGAAGAATTTTGAATCCAGGGTTTGAAGATATATTTTCTTTCCCGCGAAGTGCGGGACCTGGGACATTCGGAAAAACCGTTCGTGTTAAACCCTTCTGCTCACCGTTCGCCTTTTGAGAGCCTCAGGGTGAACGGTATCGTGCGACCCATTGAAAAGTCGTAAAAACTAAACGAAAGATATCTTTTATGGGGATGGGTCATCATCTATCTTTCCGTAAAGTTTAAAAACCTTGCAATGCTTGCATTCTTTTTTGATGTTCGTCAGGGCTTCACATCGCGTATAGGGAATTTCCCAACAAGGTCTCTCCGGATAATGATAAGCAGGGCAATTAAGACAGACATATTGAGAGCATCCTAAAACTATCCAGCAAGGATCTTTCCCCTCCCAGTAATTTTTCTCCATTTTCTCCCCCCAATTTCTTCTACATTTTAGATTAATTATTAAGAAAAGCAACATAAAATTTGCCGCAGATGAGTAAAATTCCCCATTTCTCTGTGGGAAAATACCTAATCTTATCGGAACAGAATTTTCTTCAGGTTTTATAAGAAATACCAAAAAACAAAATTTTCATTAATAATTAATTGGTTAAACGATCAATGAAATTTTTGTTCAGCTTCTTTCTCATTAAGGCATATATTTTGCCTGTAAAATGGTGTCAAATCGCATAAAAATGGAAAAGATCAACTTTTAAGCTCAAAAGATTATAAAAAATTGGGGTGAAAAGGGAATCACCGATGTTGATTTATGAGGTCTATTACAAAAATTATCAGAGGAGGGAAACAGAAAGGATAGCCATATTGCCGGAAAGGAGAATTGATCCCTTGAGGCAAAATGGATTGAAGTGGGCGAGGGGGCTGTTTGGAAGTGGGGTTCAAGACCCTCATTCCATTTTTACAATTTGCAGGAAAACAGAGGCAAACCCTTGAATAAAAGCCTCAAAACGATTCTGCTTACCTTCTCTTTATTATTCAGCCTTTCCAACCGGGTCTGGCCTGCGGACCTTCTGCCGGTCGGAGGTGGACAACCTCCCCTGATTAGCCTCCCAATGCCTGTCAATCTCGATGAAAAAAGCTATCTTGGCCTTTCCGGGAAAGGATACTTCAGGATTTCTCAGATCAAGGGAAAGGCATTGATCATTAAAGTCTTGAATATCTATTGCCCCCCCTGCCAGAGCACGGCAACGGCGATGACCGAAGTCTATCATTTGATTCAAAACGATGCAGAGCTTAGAGACCAGATAAAAATAATCGGCATCTTTGTTGGGAATTCATTTAATGAAGTCAATTTTTTTAAGGAAGCCTATCGTATCCCTTTCCCCATTTTCCCGGACGAAGATTTTAAAATTCATAAGGCGCTGGGAGAGATCCGAACCCCGTACTTTATTTGCACCGTCAAGGATAAACTCGGTGATCATCAGACTGTTCACACCCATTCGGGCGGTTTCACAGAAGCCGAGAAGTTTCTTGAATCGGTGCTCCAGGCTTTTGAATTGAATGGAAAAGATTCACCAAAGATAAGAAAAAAACTTGCAGTTTCAACAAAGGATTAGGCTTCATCCAATTAATTTATTGATACCAGGTTCAGGGGGGTAGCGCTTATCCACTCACAAAAAGTCCTCATTGCGGATGACGAGTTTTTGATCCGATGGTCTCTGACCAAGGCCCTCACCCAGGAGGGCTATGAAGTCGTTGCCGTGGAGGACGGAAAGAAGGCCATTGAGGCAGTGAGAACCGGGAATTTTGATTTTATCATTACTGACCTCATCATGCCGGAATTAGATGGATGGGAAGTGCTTGAATTTGTTCGGCAAACCCTCACCCCTCCTCGGGTCATTATGATCACAGCCCACGGAAATGAGGACACTGAGAAAATCGCCAAAGAGAAAGGGGCATGGGCCTATGTGGAAAAACCCTATATCATTGAGAATATTAAAGAATTACTAAAGGGAGTTTCAGATGAAAAACTTGGACATTATTATAATTAAAAGGAGGAATGGAAGAGAGATGAAGAAAAGATTGACGGGCGTTGGAATTCTGATCGGTTTTGTTCTTTCTATTCTGATGGTTTCTGGTGTCTTTGCTGCAAAAGATGAGATCGTCTTTGATGCTTCTAATGGCAAAGTAACATTCAGCCACAAGAAACATAACGAAACACTTAAGATTGATTGCCTGAAATGCCATCACACCTGGAAGAAGGGAGAAACCGCTGGCAAATTATGCAAAGAGTGCCACAAGGCCCAGAAGGAGGGTAATACTCCTTCGGCAAAGGATGCCTTGCATAAGGACTGTAAGGGTTGTCATGATGAAGCAAAAAAGGCGAATAAATCCGCTGGCCCCACAGGTTGCACTCAGTGCCATGTAAAGGCGAAGTAGTTGTGTGACCGAATCCCGAATCATGAGTCACGGATCACAGACACAATTTGACGATGGGTCCCTTATTCCAACCGTTTTGAAAGCGATTTCTGGGTAGACTGAACCTTTCCCTCTGCGTTGGATAATATTTTTTGGGCATAGATAAAGTTGTGAACCCCTTTGCTCTTATCTTCATCGATCGCTTTCAGAAGTTTTTCTATCTCTTTTATTAAGGCTTCAACCTTCCTTTTTTCTGGATCGGGGGTCAGTTTTTTCCCGCCCCTCAAGGCTTCAAGGGAGAGTTTCAAGCTCTTCATTCGATCAGAAACTTCCTGTTGCCAGTCGTCTGCCATCTTTCCGTATCGAGTTTCATGACATTGAATACAGGTCTTTTTGACCTCCGCCAGGGAGTGGCGTTGAGAGATGGTGCTGTGACATTCGATACATTTCACCCCATCGGCCATCACATCCGAGTGGGGCTCTTTTTCGCCGAACGCCTCTCCCCGAATAAATTGAGCCTGAATTTCGTGACAGTCAGTACATTTCGATGTTGCTTGATGATGACAGCTCAGGCACTCCATTTTCGTCCTGAGGATCTTCCCGTGCTCTTCTCCGGTGGCATGGCAGACGTGGCAGTTCAATATCCTTGCGATATGCTTTCGATGGGGAAAGGGGTGGTTGTAAATCCTGATCTTCGCGTCCTCAAATCCCTTGTGGCATTTGCTGCACTCCGAATGGGACACCTCCGTGGTCTTTGGCAGGGGAATCGTCCCTTTGGGATGACAGGTAGAACAGGCTGTCCTCTCACGTTTGTGACACTCAAAACATGCCTCTTTCGGAGGCCGGAAGGTGGGTGGGTCATGAGGGTCGTGATAGATATTGTAATGGCAGGAGGTGCAGGAGTTTTTTAGTTGTTCGACATGGAAACGGTGTGGAATTGAGATATTGTAAGGGTTAAGGCTGGGGGAAGTCTGCTCGATTTCAAAGACGCGCGGATGGCAACGAATGCAGTTCGGATTGATCTGATCCAGTTTGGCAGAAAAGCCGGCGTGCTCCCCTCCGCTTTCAAGAGGGAAAATATTGATGCTCGGGATCAATGCATGACCTGTCGCATGGCACTCCGAGCAGTTGATCTTGGGATGAAGGGTGGATTGCTCCCAGAAGGAAGACTCCTTCTGCTGATGATGACAGGTGATGCAGAATTCCTTCTTCGTCGTGGTGTAGGTGGGCAGGGTAATGGCGGCATTAACGGCCAGTATCGTCAGAACTCCCCCTAAGGTCCAGACCCAGAAAGGAAGATGAGGAAGTTTATACTTCAATGTAATGTTCATGACGGGTATGTCACCCACGAACGATGATAATTTCCAAAGGAATCCCCTCTCCCTTGACGGGAGAGGGTGGGGGTGAGGGTGCATAGAAAGATTTTTCCCCCTCCCCTTCATCCCCTCCCGCCGGGGGAGGGGAAAAATTGTTTTTGGGGCTATTTTCTAGGCAATCCCCCATTACTCATTGATAACCCCTCCTGGGAGCCCAGCCTTTTTGCCCCGTTAGAAAGCCCCGCCATTTATGGCGGGGATGATAGAAATAAACAATATTCATCTAAGAAAAGGTGGGGTTTAAAACCCCATCCTTTCTAACGGGGTTTGCCGATGGCTTGAAGGGTATTGGCAATATCCAGGGTGATGGGAATAATGGTGCTGTTCTTTTCTCCGGCGATCTCTGTGAGCGTCTGGAGATATCGCAACTGCAAGGCCGCAGGCTCAATGGAGATGATATGGGCTGCCTGCCGAAGGGTTTCTGCGGCCTGGAATTCACCCTGTGCATGGATGACTTTGGCTCTTTTCTCCCGCTCTGCTTCTGCTTGTCTCGCCATGGCCCTCTGCATTGGGTCGGGCAACTGAACATCCTTCACTTCCACCACACTCACCATCACCCCCCAGGGTTCTGTATGGTGATCGATAATCTCACTCAAACGTTTGTTGATCTTATCTCGCTCGAAGAGAAGTTCGTCGAGGTCAGATTGTCCCAGGACGCTTCTGAGGGTGGTGAGAGCAATCTGAGTGGTTGCCTTGATGTAGTCGGCTACCTGCAGAATCGCCTTAACGGGGTCCTTCACCATGAAGTAAACGACGGCGTCGACCTTAAGGGTCACGTTATCCTTGGTGATGACGACCTGTGGTTCCACCACCATCGTAACGACACGAAGTTCGACCTTAATCATTCGATCGATGATGGGGATGATCATATTGAAGCCAGGCTCTCTTGTTTTGATAAGTCGGCCAAATCGGAGAACCACGCCTCGTTCATACTGTCTGACAATCTTGATGGCGAGACCCAATAAAGTAATGCTGAAGAGTCCCAGGATGATGATTAGAGACAACCACCGGATGGTTTCCATGAATCTGTTCCCTCCTTAAGTAATGATTTAGAATAACCTTACGATGTTTAGCGCCTGTCTAAATCCCCCCAACTCCCGATTTATTCTGGGGGGAGAAGAAATGGGAAAGGGGGGATTTAGACTTTTTCCAATTTGATCACTGTATCCATCCATCCTTGTCCTTCCCCTAAAGGATCTTGATGAATGGGAATGATGGAGTTGGGATGAACCCCTGTCCCGTGCTTTCCCCACCAGAGGAGATCGGTTTCCGGATCCTCACTTCGAAACGGTTTTCCTCGAGCGATCCGACCATAATTCCAACGTCCCACACTGTCAGAAAGAGCCACGACCTTGGGGTGAATGCCCTGAGTGATGAAGGCAGGAGTGACCAGGGAGCCCAGGGGTGAGGTAATCCTAACCTGATCGCCATCATTTAAACCCATCCCTTTTGCAGTCGCTTCATTGATCCAGAGTGGGTTTTTATGGACAATCTCCATGAGCCATTTGCAGTTGGCCGTCTGGGAGTAAGAATGGACATTCCATTGAAATGTAATGAGATGAAATTCGCCCTCTCCCAACCGCTGGTGATGGGGAATTGGCAAATAAGTGGGGAGAGAGGGCTCGAATTCATATTTTCCGGAGGGTGTTTTCAATCTCTTTCGATCAGGTTTTAATTCGGAATTGACCCAGATCCCTTTATCCATCAGAAAATCGATTCCTCCGGCATCCACCAGCTTGGGAATCTTACGAATCATGGCTTCGATATAATGCTCCGTCCTCCCGAATCTGAAATAACGCTCCGTCACTCCACCCACTCGATGGGCAAGCTCAATAAGAATATCTGAAAAGGGGAGGGATTGGCCTAAGGGTTTCAAAATGGGTTGTCTCAGAGCGATAAAAGGTACCCGCTCCATCGGAGGAGGCGAGAGGAGGTCCCATCGCTCAAGATAGGTGGCCTCGGGCAGCAGGAGGTCTGCATAAAAATTACTCTCATTAAAAAAGGGATCAATAGAAACATGGAAAGGAATCTTGCTTTCATCTTGAAGGAGACCGGAAATAAGTTTGGAATGCGGTCCTTTGTAAACGGGATTGTCCATGTGGGTCATCAGGACGCCTATGCGCTGTGCACCCTGATGGACTCGGACAAAGAGGCTCTGAGATTCCGGATTCATCCTCTTTGATTTTGGAGGCCTCGGATCAGGAGGGTCCAGGAGATAACCCTGGGGGAAGAAGAAACCTCCCTTCGTATCCATGCTTCCCACCATGGCATTCAGAAGCAGGATGCTTTTGAGGTTGGAAGTACCGTTGATATGTTTCAGGACACCCCCTCCCCCTATGGCCAGGGCCGGTTTCGCCTGGGCAAACTCGATTGCAATCCGCCTGATATCAGAAGCCTTGACACCGCTCACACTTTCCGCTTTTTTAGGGGTATAAGGGGTGAGGTGCCGTAAGAGCCGGTCAGGAGAGATATTGGTCCACCGTTCAATGAATTCCTTGTCCCAGAGGTCTTCATTGGCAATGACATGGGCGATGGCCAGCGCCACCATGCCATCGGTCCCGGGGATGACCGGGAACCACTCGTCGCTCTTCCCGGCGGTTTGGGATATCCTTACATCAAAGGTGACTAATTTTGCTCCCAGGTTGATCCTCGCGTCGATCAGCCTCTGAATGAAAGGAACATATAAAAAATACGATTCATATGGATTGGCCCCAAAATTGAGGAGGTACCGCGTATGGGCCACATCGCCCACGCCCATGGAATAGCCAGAGATGTCCTGGATGGCAAAAGTCCCATTGGGAGATTCGAGAATGGCATGTTGAAAAGTGGTTGAGCTCCCGAAGGCGGCGGCAAATCTTCCTGCAAACTCATTGCTGGATAAATCCCATGTGTTTCGGACAATTAAATCATGCTGCTTTTCGGCCTGGATGGCCTTGAGCTGGAGGGCAATCTCATTCAAAGCCTCATCCCATGAGATCTGTTTCCATCTCCCCTCGCCTCTTTTCCCGGCCCGCCTCAACGGGGTGAGGATGCGGTCAGGGTTGTAGAGGTGGTTGATCCCTGCAATCCCTTTGGCACAGAGCCTCCCCCGGCTATTGGGATCGAGGGGATTTCCTCCAATCTTTACCACCTTTCCATATTCGAGATATCCTAAGATTCCACAGCTTGCCGGGCACATCATGCAGACACTGGGGATCGATTTTCGGATACGGCCAGTGGTCCGGGAGACGCTCTTCCCTTTTTCAAGAGGAGCGGCTTCTTCCAGATGGAGTCCGGTGGCCAGGAGGGCCATCCCTCCTACACCCCATTTGATAAACTTTCTTCTGGTAATCCTCGACATCAACGCTCCTTCAACTCAATGGAATGCTCAATCCTCCTACCACCATGATGTAGCGCATGGCCAAGATCCCGATCATGACCAGGATTGAAGCAATGGCCAGACCCGGAATCCATCGTTTTGTAAAAGGCAGAAGCAGGAGGAGGAGGGGGATGACCCCTCCTAAGAGGACCTCGACCCCCAGGAAGAGGTCGCTGAACCCTCCCTGGAGGAGCATGACGGCGGCCTTGTATGCCTCGGTGTGGGAGGTGAGAAGGACCGTCAGATCAATCCCGATCAGAATAAGATCGAGGACAATACTGACCACCAGGAGTTTTGAAAGATTGTAGAGGAGTGCAGGATCGTGCTCCTCCTTTCTTTGAAGGATATAATTCTTAATAATCACCACGAGGATCATCATGGCAAGGCCTGAAACCATAGCCGAGACGAGAAAGATAGGAGGCATAATGGCCGTGTTCCATAAAACCCTCGCCTTTCCCAGGGCAAGGATAAATCCCGTGTAACCATGGACCAGAAGGGCCAAGGGAATCCCGATCAGGCCGAATATCTTAGTCCTTTTGAGGTCTCCTTTGAACATGAAATATCCATAGACGATACAGTTCATCGGATAGAGGGTTAGGAGAAAAGTTCCCCAGGTGATCGGAGAGGTAATTCTCAGATAGAGAATCAGATGCCAGAATCTCAGGGGCTGTTCAAGGTCAACGAGTAAGATCAAGGGGGCGATTACCAAAAGAAGGGTTGCCAGCACCACCCCTATTTTCCCCAAGGGCTTGAATCTTATCATTCCAAATCCGTAAGCAAAGGTGGAGATGATAAAAGATCCAGCACTTAAACCCGTCAGATAGAAGTAGAGAGCGATCAGGATCCCGAGGGGCATTTCATGCTCGATATTGTAGATGATATTTACATCCATTCCTTCCTCCCGGCGAAAGGATCCATGGCATCCGCATCCGCAGCAATATAATAGACTTGTGGGTACGTCCCCATCTCCGGCTTCAGTGTCTGAAATGGATGCCTGGAAAGGAGTTTCGTCACCTCATCTTCGGGATTGTTGAGATCTCCGAATATTCTTGCCTTGGCAGGACAGACCTCAACACAGGCAGGCTCTAAACCTGCATAGACCCTGTGGTGGCAGAAGTAGCACTTTTGAACGATCGGCATGAGAGGATTGATATATCTGGCATTGTACGGGCAGGAGGCAAGACAATATTTACAACCGACACATCGATGTTCATCGATGATGATGATTCCATCTTCTTGCTTCCAGGTGGCCTGGACCGGACAATTGATGACACAGGGCGGGTGGTCGCATTGATTGCAGAGGGAAGGGAGGAAGTGGCGTGTGATATTTGGATACCTCCCTTTCTCAATAATCTTCACCCAGGAGCGAAATACACCTAAGGGAACACGGTTTTCAGCCTTACAGGCAACCGAGCAGCTATGGCAGCCGATGCACCGCCGGAGATCGATGGCCATCGCATATCTTTTCTTGTTCATTGCATTTTTCATTGTTTCTGTCCACCCGCAGTCTAATTTTTTAATGAGATTTTGTCTAT
>Ga0315273_10012935_pt1 | contig 10712 bp, 8 predicted proteins | sample YL17G02_0_MG_FD_205753 | JGI IMG/M metagenome (GOLD analysis project Ga0315273, IMG submission 205753) | Sediment microbial communities from Yellowstone Lake, YNP, Wyoming, USA - YL17G02_0 | ecosystem: Environmental > Aquatic > Freshwater > Lake > Sediment | place: USA: Wyoming | collected... | reverse complement strand
GGCTCGCGGAGCACGAGGGGAGGCCGGTCGCCTACGTCCGCGTCGAATGGCAGGACGAGGTGCGCGGCGGGCGCAGCCACGCCCAGGTGCTCGCCACGCGGCCCGACGCGCCGGCCGGCACCCTGGAGGCGATCCTCGACTGGGCCGAGGCGCGGAGCCGGGCGGTCGCCGCGGCACTCCCCGCCGACCGGCCCGCCACGTTGGGCGCCTACCTCAACGAGGAGACGCCCGAGCACCAGGCCGTCCTGGGGTCGCGCGGCTACCGCGCGGTCCGGTTCTTCTTCGGCATGGTCCGCCCGACCCTCGACGACATCCCCGACCTGCCGCTGCCCCAGGGGGTGGAGGTCCGGCCGGCGCGCGCCGAGGACCTCCGGACGATCTTCGAGGCCGAAGTGGCCGCGTTCGCCGGCCACTGGGGCGCGAGCAACGAGGACGGCGGCGAGGATCGCTGGCAGAGGTTCCGGTACGAGCCGCTCAACGACTTCTCGCTGTGGCAGGTGGCGTGGGCCGGCGACGCGGTCGTCGGGATGGTCCGGCCCTACATCAACCCGCCGGACTTCGACCTCCTGGGCGTCCGGCGCGGCTGGTGCGAGAACATCTCGACCCACGCCGCCTGGCGGGGCCGCGGGATCGCGAAGGCCCTGATCGCCCGGGCGCTCGTCGCCCTTCGTGATCGGGGCATGACCGAGGCGGCCCTCGGCGTCGACGCCGAGAACGAGACCGGGGCCCTGGGCGTCTACCAGGCGATGGGGTTCGTGGAGCGAACGCGGGAAACCGTCTTCCGCCGGCCGCTCGTCGCGGAGGATCCGTCGTGACCGGCGACGACGCGGCCCTGCTGGCCCTCGGCTGGGACGACGCGTGGGCCGCGGCGTGGCAGGCCGCCGCTCCGGATGCCGGGCTCCTCCCGGCTCGCGTGGTCGCGGCCCACCGCGGGGCCTGGGACGTCGCGATCGCCGCGGCGTCCGAGCCCCTCGAAGCCCGCGTCACGGGGCGCCTGCGCCACGGGGCGGGTCCCGCCGATCTCCCGGTCGTCGGCGACTGGGTCGTCGTTGAAGCGCGGCCGGCCGAGGGCGCGGCCTCGGTCCACGTCGTGCTCCCCAGGCGGACGCAGCTGCGCCGCAGGGCGCCCGCCGACAACGGAGCGTCGTTCCAGGTGCTGGCCGCGAACGTCAATGTCGTCTTGGTCGCCACCTCCCTCAACCGCGAGCTCAACCCGCGCCGCATCGAGCGCTACCTCGCCATGGCCTGGGAGTCCGGGGCCCGCCCGGTGGTCGTCCTCACGAAGGTGGACCTCGCCCACGACCCGGTCGAGGTCGCCGTGGCCGAGGTCCAGCTGGAGGAAGTCGCCGTCGGGGTGCCGGTGGTGGCAACCAGCGCGGTCAGCGGCGAAGGGATCGACGCGGTGCGGGCAATCCTGGGGGCCGGGCGCACCGTCGCGCTCGTCGGGTCGTCCGGTGTCGGGAAGAGCACGCTGGCGAACGCGCTCCTCGGCGAAGAGCGGTTGCTCGTCCGGGAGATCCGCGAGGACGATGGCCGCGGTCGCCACACGACCGCCGTCCGGCAGCTCGTGGCGCTGCCGAACGGCGAGGGGCTGCTCCTCGACACCCCGGGGCTTCGCGAGCTCGGGCTGTGGGACGACGGGACGGGCCTCGACCTCGCCTTCGCCGACCTGGTCCGGGTCGCCGGGGCGTGTCGTTTCACGGACTGCCGGCACGAGAGCGAGCCGGGCTGCGCCGTGCGGGCGGCACTCGAGGACGGCACCCTCGGCACCGGCCGTTTCGAGTCCTGGCGCAAGCTCGCCCGCGAGGAGCGCTTCCGGGCGCTCGAGATGGACGCGGTCGCCCGCCGAGCGGAGCGGAAACGGTGGGCCGTCATCGGCAAGGCGGGGGCCGCCCGCGCCAAGGTGAAGCGCGGGGAGTGAGGGCGGTAACGGCCGCCTAGAGGGGCAGGTGGCCCTCGCGCCCCACCAACTCGAGCCACGGGCGCTCGCGGGCGATCGTCGTCGCCGCGCCGTGGCCGGGGAGCACGCGGAGGGCGTCGGGGAAGGTGGCGAGGCGGCGAAGCGACTCGACCATCGCTGCAGGGTCGCCGCCGGGAAGGTCAACCCTCCCCCACCCGCCCGGAAAGAGCGTGTCGCCCGAGAAGATGAGCCCCGCCTCGTGGGAGACGAGGCAGACCGATCCCTCGGTGTGGCCGGGCGTGTGAAGGACGTCGAGGCGGACGTCGCCGAAGCGGATGACGCCGCCTTCCGCGAGCTCGACCGCCGGGACGCAGGGCGGAATTGGGAACGGGGCGTAGAGGGGCTGCGGGTCGATCAGGCGATGCCAGTCGGCGGGGTGGGCCGCGATCTTGGCGCCGTGAGCCGGATCGGCGGGGCGCTCACGGCCGTCGGGGGAGACGACGACAAGGCCGTGCTCGGCGGCGTGGGCCTCAAGCGCGGCGGCGGCGCCGGCCGTCGCGCCCGCGGCCGCCGTCCCGTCCGCCGCCTCCCGTGACCATGCCTGGAGCGCCGCGTTCTCGCCCGTGTGGTCCCAGTGCCCGTGCGTGGAGATGATGAGGGCGAGCCGCCAGCCACGCGCGCCCAGCTCTCCGGTGATCCAGGGCAGCCCCGGGATCGCCGTGTCAATGACGATCGCCTCGCGCGTCCGCGCGTCGGCGACGAGGTGGACGTTGGTCTGCAGCGGACCGATCACCGCGGTCACGAGCTCCATGGCGTGAGTGTCGCACGCCCGCAGATGGCGGGGAGGCCCGCGACGGCGGACCGTCAGCGCGGCTCCCAGGCGACGATCCCGGTCGCCATCGGGACCTGGGACGAGAATCCGACGGTGCCGTCCGCGTGCTCGACGATGCGACGCGCGAGCTCCTCTGACAGGACGGCGTCCCTCGCGCTGCCGGGTTCCAGGAAGAGCTGGTTGCGGAGCCAGCCCGCGAGCTCTTCGCGCGTCGGGAAGCCGCGGACGGGCCGCGGCACGCGGACGTCGCGGGGTGCCCGGCCGCGGGCTCGAAGGAGATCCAGGAAGGCGTCCAGGGCGGGAAGCTCGGCTCGCTCCTCCCCGTGGACGGGAGGCCAGAACGCGTGCGCGGGCGCGGACGGCTGGCGGTCCGCGAGGATCGCCATGCACAGGCGGCCGGCGGCGGCCTCCATGGCGTCGAGGAACGGCCCGATCGCCTCCACGTCGTAGCCCAGGTTCGCGATGAGGGCCACGTCGGCCGTCGGCGATGGACCGGCGGCCGGATCGACCGGCCAGCGCCCCTCGATTGTCCCGACGTTCGGGATCCCGTGTTGAGCCGCCTGTTCGCGAAGCGCGGCCAGCATCGCGGCCGACGGGTCGAGGGCGACCACCTCGCGGACGCGCAGGGCAAGCGGAAGGGCGTAGCGCCCGGCGCCGGCACCGATGTCCAGCCAGGCGTCGTCCTGCCGGGCCAGCGGGAGCAGGTGGTCGAGCACGGGGTCGTCGGTGCGACGAGGGTCGGCGATGAAGAGGCGGCTGACCGGCGCGTAGAAGTCGCCGCCCTCCGGCGTCTCGCGGACGCGCGCCGTCTGCTCGTGGTGGGCGCGCACGCGGTCGCCCCAGGCGGCCTCGGCGGCGACACGATCGGCGGTGCTCACGGGTGCGCCTCCTCGAGTGCGGCTGCTGCGGTCCGGTCGGCCGGGACGGCCAGGTCGGCGAGGTCCTGCGGCGTGTCCACGTCCGGGTTGGTGCCGGCGACCGGGACGCGGACGACGAGCTCCGGGCGCGAGGCCAGGAACGGCCCGACTCCCCGATCACCCTCGAGCCGAGCGGCGACGGCCCACGCGGGCGGCAGGAGGAGCACCGGGTTGGGGGCGGCGTCATCCGCGTAGACGGGGGCAACCCCGCGGGTGCCCGGCGGCGCGTCCGCCGCCGCCGCAAGCACGGAGGCGATCACCTCCGGGCGGACACGCGGCTGGTCGCCGAGGAGGACCAGCACGCCGGATGGCACCGGGGCAGCGGTCGCGGCCGCCAGCCCCAGCCTCAGCGACGAGGCCAGGCCGCGCTCCGGGGCACCGTTGACGGCCACCAGCATGCCCTCGAGGGCGCCCGGATCCGCGGCGACGAGGGCCGCCCGGACGTCGACGGCATCGCGCCCGAGGACGAGCACGATCCGGGCGAGGCCCGCCTCCCGCGCCGCCGCCAGCACGTGACCGACGAGCGGCCGGCCCTCGAGGGGCGCGCGGACCTTCCCTCCGCCGAAGCGGGTTCCGGACCCCGCCGCAAGGACCAGGCCCGCGACGGCCCCGGAGGTCATGCGGCCCCCGGGCCGTCGACGCCCCGCAGCACGTCGAGGATCGCGTCGACGGCGCGATCGCCGTCCTGGGGGGTGGTCGCCCAGTTCGAGACCGAGATCCGCATCGCCAGCCGGCCGTCCCACGTCGTCCCCCCGGCCCAGGCCGTGCCCTCGTCCTGGACGCGCCGGATGACCTCGCGGGTCGTCTCGTCGGAGTCCCCGAAGCGCACCAGCACCTGGTTCAGGACCACCTCGTTGAGGATGGCCACGCGCGGGGAGCGGGCCAGCCGGTCCGCCATCCTCCGGGCCACCGCACAATTGGATTCGACGAGCGCCCGAACGCCGTCCCGTCCGAGCGATCGGAGCGCGGCGTACACGACGAAGCCACGGCCGCGACGGCTCATCTCCGGGACGTACTCGAACGGGTCGCGCTCGGCGCCGGGCGCGGGCGGGAGGTAGGCCGCGCTGACGCCCATCGCCGCCCGATGCGCGGCGGCGTCGCGCACGAACACCACGCCCGCGTCGTACGGGACGTTGAGCCACTTGTGGGCGTCGGTGCCCCACGAGTCGGCGCGCTCGAGGCCCCGGGCGAGGTGACGCAGAGCCGGCGACGCGGCCGCCCACAGCCCGAAGGCACCGTCGACGTGGAGCCACGTCCCCGGCCGCTCGCGGACGGCGTCCGCGATCTCGTCCAGCGGGTCGAAGGCCCCCGTGTTCACCTCACCGGCCTGCGCCGCGACGATCGTGGGACCCGGTGGCAGCTCCGCGAGCATGCGCCGCAGATCGGCGGCGAGCATTGCGCCCTCGCCGTTGACGGCAACGCGTCGCGCTCCGCGCCGGCCGAACCCCACCAGCCGGAGGGCGAGCACCATCGAGGCATGGACGTGCTCCCCGATGACCACGTGCACCGGCGGGGCGCCGACGAGCCCATCCTCCTCGACGTCCCATCCGGCTGACCGGAGCACGGCGTGGCGCGCCGCCGCGAGCGCCGTGAAGTTGGCCGTCGTCGCCCCGGTCGTGAAGCCAACCGACGTCCCGGGCGGCAGCCCGAGCAGGTCGACCAGCCACGAAGCGGCCACCTCCTCGACGATCGACGCGGCGGGCGTCGAGAGATAGAGACCCACGTTCTGATCCCAGGTGGAGACGAGCCAGTCGGTGGCGAGCGCCGCCGGCACGGACCCGCCGATGACGAACCCGAAGTAGCGGGGCGAGCTCATCGCCACCAGGCCATCGTCGACGTCCGCGACCAGCCGCTCCACGAGGGTCGCCGGATCCTCCCCGCCATCCGGGAGCGGCCCGCCGAAGCGTGCCCGGAGCTCGTCTGCCGTCAGGCCGGATCGGGCACCGACGCGGCGTTCCCCGACGCCGGCCCGGTACGCGATCGCCCGCTCGGCTGTCGCCCGGAGAAGCTCACTCGTACCGGCTTCGTCGACGCGAGGGTCCCAGCCCCGCCTCGATCCGTCCATCTCAACCCCCTCCTGCGGCCGCGCTCATCCGCGCGCCAGGTTCCGCATCGGCACGCCCGATCCACCGAATCGTTCCGCCACGACCTCCGCCATGATCGCCAGCGCCGTCTCGGCGGGCATCCGACCGCCGAGGTCGAGCCCGATCGGGCCCCGCAGGCGGGCCAGGTCGGCCTGCTCGACTCCGGCCGCGAGCAGGCGCGCCCGCCGGTCGGCCTGCGTCTTCCGGGACCCGATGGCGCCGACGTAGCGGCACCCGCGACGCAGCGCCTCGACGATCGCGGGCTCGTCGAACTTCATGTCGTGCGTGAGGACGGCCACCGCGTCGGCCGGTCCCAACCCGATCTCGTCGGCGACGTCGTCCAGCCAGCCGATCACGAGTCCCTCGACATCGGGAAACCGGTCCCGCGTGGCGAATGCCGCCCGAGCGTCGACCACCACGGTGGCATAGCCCAGCTCGCGGGCGAAGCGCACGAGGGGGATCGCGACCTGCACCGCGCCGACGATCACGAGACGCGGCGCGGCCGCGAAACCCTCCACGAAGTACTGCCGGCCGGCGACCACGATCGTCGCGGCCCCGTCCCGCGCCAGCAGGTCCCGCGCCGCCCGCGAGATCGCGGCGTCCACTTCCGGCGAGCCGGTGCTCCCGGTCGTCGTGCCGTCCTCGGCAACGGTCATCGTAGGGGCCGGCGGCTCGCCGGTCCCCGGCTGATGCGGCCCCAGCGCCGGCCCGGGCGCGTCCGCGGGGAGCGGGATCACCACCGCCACGCCGCCCGGTGCCCCGGCCGCGTCCAGGACCTCGGGGCGAAGGAACGGCTCCACGAGCACGTCGATCGTGCCCCCGCAGGCGAGGCCCACGTCCCGCGCCTGTTCGTCGCTGATGCCATAGCGGATCACGCGGCTGACGCCGTCCGCGCGGGCGCGGCGGATCTCCTCGACCGCGGCACCCTCCACGCAGCCGCCGGAAACGGACCCGGCGAGGCGGCCGTCCTCCGCCGCGACGAGGCTCGCACCCTCCGGCCGTGGCGACGAGCCGAACGTGCGGACGACGACGGCTCGCCCGAGCTCCGGCCACTCGGCCTGCCAGGCGCGGACCACGTCGAGCAGCTCCTTCACGATCGTGCCCCTTTCCCGGCCCGGCGCGCCCGCCGCTGACCCATCTCGTTCACCCGACGAGCGGCCGCGCCGCCGCCGGGTCGGTCCCCGCCCCGCCCGCCCGCGATGGCAGGCCGAAGACGCGGGGAGCCACCGCGGTGATCGCGCGCCGCCCGCTCCCGGCCGGCTCGATCCGGTAGACGTGCGGCACCCCGGTCCGCGGCGGGCGCCCGGCCGCGCCGAGGCCCAGCCCGCCCAGCACCTCGCCCAGGCGCTCGAGCGAGGCCAGGTTGTGGATCGGCAGGAAGTCGTCCACGAACGGGTATGCCATCGCCATCCCGGCGGCCAGCGGCTCGTACCCGTCCCCGCCGGCAAGCGGATTGAGCCAGATCAGGCGGTGGCAGTTGCGCTGGAGGCGCGCCGTCTCGACGCCGACGAGCGCCGAGTCGCCACGGTCCCAGCCGTCGGAGACGACGATCACGACGCCGGACGACCGCAGCACCCGCCGGGCCCAGCGCAGGTTGAACGTGCGCAGCGACTCACCGATCCGCGTCCCGCCGGACCAGTCGGTGACCGTCTCGCTCACCCGACGGATGGCGAGATCCGGGTCGCGCCCGCGCAGCTCGTGGGTGATCCGGGTGAGGCGTGTTCCGAAGACGAACGACTCCGTGCGCACCCCCGAGGCGCGCGTCAGCGCCTGCGCGAACCGCAGCAGGATCCGGGCGTGGCGCTCCATGGAGCCCGAGACGTCGCACAGGACCACGATCGACCGAGGTCGGCGAACCCGGCGCCGCCAGACCCACTCGACCATGTCACCGCCGGTGCCGAGGTTGCGCCGGAACATGGCCCGCGGGGCAAGCCGCCGCCCGTGCGAGTGGTGCTCGTACCGGCGGGTGAGGCGTGTCTCGAGGCGCGGCCGCAGGAGGTCGATGAGCCGCCCGGCGTCGCGCAGCTCCGAGGCCGACATCCGGTCGAACTCGCGGTGGCTGAACGTCTCCGCGATCGAGAAGGCCCGCGGGGCGACGACCCTCCCCTCCCCGGTCTCCCGGTCGTCATCGCCCTCGTTCGCCGGGTCGGCCTGCCCGGGCCGGCCGATGCGCCGCTCGCCCCGTCGCTCCGCGGTCGATTCCGGCGCGACTGCACCCTTCGACTCGTCCGGCTTCTCGCGCCGGGCACCCTCGATCGATGCCGCCGGCGCGATCCGGGCCACGTGCTGGCGCCAGAACTGGTCGAAGACGGCGTCGTAGAGGGGCAGGTCGGCGCGGCGGCGACAGAAGAGCGTCGCGCCGGCCGCGTGGACCTGGGTCCGGTCGCCGATGTCGACGAGGGTGAGCGCCCGGGCGAAGTCGAGCGCTCCGCGCACGTCGGTGGGCACGCCGGCCGAACGAAGGGCGCGGGTGAAGAGGACGGCGTTCTTCAGGAAGACGGCGCCGTCGAAGCCGGCGAGCGGATCGGGCACGGGCGCGCGAGTGCCGGTCATGATCCCTCGGCTGTCGGCCCCGGCCGGGCCGCCTCAGATCCCTGCCGCGGCGAGCTCGTCGACGTAGGCAGCGGTGGTCGCACCGCGGACCCGGCGCACGTCCTCCTCGTACTTGAGCAGGACGCCGAGCGTCTCGTCGACGAGGGCGGGGGCCAGCTCGCGAGCGCCGAGCGCCAGGAGGGCGGCTGCCCAGTCAAGCGTCTCGGCCACCCCTGGCACCTTGGTCAGGTCGGTCGAGCGCAGGCGACCGACGAAGCCGACCACCTGCCCGGCCAGCCGCTCCGGCGTCGCCGGCACGCGGGCCAGGACGATCTCGATCTCCTTCGCCGCGCTGGGGTAGTCGATCCAGTGGTAGAGGCAGCGGCGTTTGAGGGCGTCGTGGACCTCCCGCGTCCGGTTCGAGGTGAGGATGACCCGGGGCGGGGTCGTCGCCCGGATCGTCCCGATCTCGGGGATCGTCACCTGGAAGTCCGACAGGATCTCGAGCAGGTAGGCCTCGAACTCCTCGTCGGCCCGGTCGATCTCGTCGATGAGGAGCACGGGAGCGTTGCCGTCGGTCGCCTCGAGCGCCTGGAGGAGCGGCCGCTTCAGCAGGAACGCGGGGCCGAAGATGTCATGCGCGGTCGCCCGCTCGATCTCGCCGCGCGCCTCGAGGAGCCGGATCTCCAGCATCTGGCGGGCGTAGTTCCACTCGTAGACGGCCGTCGTGACGTCGAGGCCCTCGTAGCACTGGAGCCGGATCAGGCGTGTGTCCAGGGTCTCGGCGAGCGTCTTGGCCAGCTGCGTCTTGCCCACGCCGGCCTCGCCTTCGAGGAGGAGCGGCCGCCCGAGGGCGAGGGCGAGGAAGACCGAGGTCGAGAGGCCCCGGTCCGCCACGTAGTCGCGGGCGCGAAAGGCGGCCTGGAGGCCCTCGATCGTGGCCAGCCCCTCGGGGAGCGGCGCGCGCGTCTCGTCCATCGGCCCTCGCTGCGTTCGGCGTGGTCGGGATCGTACATCGCCGGTCGCGAGCGCGGCGACGCGCCGCCCGAAGGCAGCGCGTCGGTCCGGGGTCGAGAGCGCTCCGGGCGGAACGCGCTACTTGAGGCTGACCAGGTAGGTGACGAGATCGTCGAGCTGCTCCTGGCTCAGGCCGTCGTACGCCGGCATCTTCTCGTTCTTGGGCGTCACGATCTGGCGCCGGATGTCCGCCTCCTCCCAGCGGAAGCCGGCCCGGGACAGGTCCGGCCCCGTGTGCCCGCCGATGCCGTGGATCTGGTGGCAGGCGGTACACCCCTGCTCGTTGTAGACGGTGAGCCCCCGGAGCTCCTGGTCCGTCATGCCTTCCGTCGGCGGCACCTGGACGACGCCTGCCGGCGTGCCCGTCGCGCCGAGATAGGTCAGGCCCACGACTGCCACCACCGTGACGGATACGAGGGCCATCGCGATCGGGCGCTGACGCGGGTGACGCGCCCGGCCACGGTCGAGGAACGGCACCAGGACGAACACGGCTGCGCCGACGGTGAAGATCAGGAAGATCAGGAGCGGCTCCTGCTCTCCGGTGAAGTACCACAGCAGCTGGAAGACATCGAGGAAGTACCACTCCGGCCGGGGCACGTAGTCGGTCGAGTTCGGGTTGGCCGGTGCCTCCAGCGTCGCGCCCACGACGAGGGCGAGGGCAAAGACGACGGCAAGGATGACGGCCGCGACGACGACGTCCTTGAAGATCGCCGCCCAGAATGGCTTGCCGATCGCCTTCTCGGCGTCGTGCTCACGCTCGTAGTTCTCGCGACGGCCGAGCTCCGGGTCCGGTTCGACGAGCGGCTTCGTGCGGGGCGACGCCGCGATCCCCTGCCGGATGACGCCGAACAGGTGGATGCCGACGAGAATGAGGAGCGTTGCCGGCAGCACCCACACGTGGATCCCGTAGAACCGCGCCAGGGTGACTGCGCCGAGCTGCTCTCCTCCACGCAGCAGGCCGATCACGGCGCCTCCGATGAGGGGCGCCGAGCCGGCGATGTTCGTCCCGACGACGGTGGCCCAGTACGCCTTCTGGTCCCAGGGGAGCAGATAGCCGGTGAACGCGAACCCCAGGACGACGAGGAACAGCAACGCCCCGATGATCCAGCTGAGCTCGCGCGGATACCGGTAGGCGCCCCAGACGAAGACGCGCAGCGTGTGCAGGCCCAGAGTCAGGACCAGGAGGCCCGCCGACCAGTGGTGGATGCCGCGGACCAGGGCGCCGAACGGTGTCTGGTCGATGTAGAGGATGCTCTCGTACGCATGGTCCGGGCTCGGGACGTACGACATCGAGAGCACGATGCCAGTGACGATCTGCACGACGAGCAGGAAGAGCGTCGCGCTCCCGAGGGTGTGGAACCAGCCGATGTTGCCCGGGATCCGTCGGTCGAGGAAGCCGGTGACGACCGAGTAGACGCCCAGGCGCTCGT
>Ga0315273_10012933_pt1 | contig 10713 bp, 7 predicted proteins | sample YL17G02_0_MG_FD_205753 | JGI IMG/M metagenome (GOLD analysis project Ga0315273, IMG submission 205753) | Sediment microbial communities from Yellowstone Lake, YNP, Wyoming, USA - YL17G02_0 | ecosystem: Environmental > Aquatic > Freshwater > Lake > Sediment | place: USA: Wyoming | collected... | reverse complement strand
TCGACCTGCTCCCACTCCTCGGTGAGCGTCCAGGTCTTGGGGTCGGCGACATGGGTGTGGGTGAGGATTTCGGGGGTGAGATCGAAGTTGGGCGAGAGGACGTTGTGGGCCACCTCAAGCCAGGCATCCAACTCCGAAGATGGGAACTCGGGAAAGCCCTGGTCGATGCGGCCCTGGCCGGCGGGGAACGGGATGAAGCTGAACTTGCCCTTGATGCCCGCCTCGGCGCACCACTCGCCCCACTTGCGGGCGAAGTCGGCGGGAATCCCGTGCGGCAGCTTGTCGACGCGGTCGGGATCGCCCTCCCAAGCGGTCGGGTTATTCACAATAGCGCCGGGCTGGTGGCGGGCCTTCCAGGCGTGGCGCTGCTTCATCCAGTAGTAGGCCAGGTTGATGACCGGGCAGGAATCGTCGACGATGAGCGAGAGCGGGGTGCGAAGGAGCGGATTGCGGACGGTGGCGATCATCGCACCACCCCTTTCTTCGTTCAGAGTCTCCCCTTCAGGGGGTCTTCGTTTGGAGTCCCCCCTTCAGGGGGTCTTCTCTTCGCACGAAAACCGACCCAAGGCGGGACCACAAGCTCTTCTGTGCCACGGTCGGCTTGTCCGACCGTGCCGTCCGGCGCCACAGCGAGGAACACGGCTGGACAAGCCAGCCGTGGCACAGGAGGAAGAGAGGACCGCCTAAAGGCGGGACTCCAAACGAAGAGGCCCCGTTCAGAGCGCGGCGCGTTTCAGCGTCAGCCAGTCCATCTCGGCCTGGGTGAGCCGGATCTCCGAGCCTTGGACGCAGGACTCGACCTCCGCAATCGTCGCTGGGCCGACGAGGGCGACGGTTGGGGCAGGGAGGTTGAGGACATAGGCCAAGGCGATCTGGACGGCGGCGACGCCTTTGCGCTGCGCCAGCTCGCGGGCGCGGCGGAGCTTCTCGAAGTTCTCCGGGATGCCGTGGTAGACGCGGCGGACGTCGCCGTTCGGATCATCGGGGCCGGACGATTCGAGGAAGAAGCCGCGGCCCTGGGACGACCAAGCGAAGAAGGGGATCTTCGACTTCGCGTGCCAGGCGATGTCCTCCTCGCTGGCCTGGGTGCAGTCCTGCCAGAACGGCTCCTTCGCGGTGGCGAGGCAGACGTGGGGGCTGGAGAGACAGAAACCCATCAGGCCGCGCTTGGCGGCGTACTCGTTCGCGTCGCGGACGCGGGCGGCGGTCCAGTTCGAGCCGCCGAAGGCGCGGATGCGTCCCTTCGCCCGCTCGTCGTTGAGCGTCTCGACCAGGTCGCCGACGGGGACGGCCGGGTTGTCGCGGTGCGAGACCCAGATGTCGATGTAGTCGGTCGCCAGGCGGGTGAGGTTGCCGGCGATGGCCTTGCGGATGTTCTCGGTCGTGACCGACTCGACGCTCGCGCAGCCCTTGTCGAGGATGATCCAGTCGGCGCGGCAGTTGCGCTCGGCCATGTACTGGCCGATAGCGACTTCGGACTTCCCGCCGCCGTAGACCTCCGCGCTGTCGATCAGGTTTCCGCCGTGCGCGCGGAAGGCATCCAGGAGCTGGGCGACCAGCTCCTTGCGGTCGGGCGAGAAGATCATCGAGCCCATGCCCAGGCGGGAGACCGGGCGGCCTAGCGCGGGGATTTGCAGAGTCTTCATCCGCTGTCTGTTCCTTTCACGCTTCGCAATCGAACTTCAGTCCCATGCTCTTGCGCAGGGCATCCATCGTGCGCACTTGGCCGAGGCTGTCGGCCCAGGTCATCGCGGTCGGGGCGGCCTGTCGCTGGTCGAGGTGCTCCGCGACGGTGAGGGCCTCGTTGGCATAGAGGTCGCGGCCATACTTCACGTCGTAGGTGTCCACCCGGCCGCCGGCGGTGACGACGAGCGAGGCATTGTCGTCGGACGGGAACCAGGGGTTGGAGACGATGATGCTGCCCTGGCTGCCGTAGATGTGGGCCATCGAGGGCGTGCCGCACTGCGTGGCGCAGGAGAAGTGGGCGACGATGCCGCTGGGGAACTTCAGTATGCCGGTGGCCTGCTCGTCGACGCGGCTCTTGTTGCCGATGTGGCCGACGGCGTGGCACTCGACCGGCTCCTGCCCGGCAACGAGGCGGCAGAAGGAGACGCAATAGCAGCCGACGTCCATCAGCCCGCCGCCGGCGGCTGGGTTCGACAGGCGGATGTTCTCGAGCTGGAGGCCCATGTTGAAGGCGAAGCTGCTCTGGAGGATGCGCACCTCGCCGATGGTGCCGGCCTGGATGAGATCGAGCACCCGCTTCCATTGCGGGTGGCAGCGGTACATGAAGGCTTCCATGAAGAAGACATCGCGCTTCTTGATGACGGCGAGGACCTTCTTCAGTTCCTTCGCGTCGACCGTGACGGGCTTCTCGCACAGGATGTGTTTGCCCGCTTCGGCAGCCTTGATGGACCACTCGGCGTGCATCGAGTTCGGGGTCGAGATGTAGACGGCGTCGACCTCGGGATCGGCGAGCAGCTCGTCATAGGAGCCGTAAGCGCGGGCGATGTGGTGGTCTTCGGCGAACTTCTTCGCCTTGTCGAGGTCGCGGGAGCCGACGGCGAGGGCTGTGGCCTGGTCGGTGATCGTGGCGAGGCCCTGGGCGAAGCGGCCGGCAATGCGGCCGGCGGCGAGCAAGCCCCAGCGAAGATGCTTCATGGGTTTCTCCTGGTTTCGGAGCGAAAGTGGAAAGCGATCAGGCGGATCCGTCCGATCCGACAGATCCGACCGATCCGACAGGCTGCCTCTGGCTCCTTCACGGCGCGACCACGCGGATCCCCAGCTCGGCAAGCTGCTTCTCGCTGACCTGGGACGGCGCGCCGCTCATCAGGTCGAGCGCGCGCTGGGTTTTTGGGAACGCGATCACCTCGCGGATGCTGTCGAGCCCGCAGAGCAACATGACAATGCGATCCAGGCCGAGCGCGATGCCGCCGTGGGGCGGCGCGCCATACTGGAGCGCGTCGAGCAGGAAGCCGAACTTCACCTGCGCGTCCTCGTCGGCGATCTTGAGCAGGCGGAAGATCCGCTGCTGGACGTCGCGGCGGTGGATACGAATGCTCCCGCCGCCGATCTCGATGCCGTTGAGGATGATGTCGTAGGCGCGGGCGTGGACGTCGAGCGGACGCTCCTCGAGGAAGCCGAGATCCTCGGGCCGGGGCGAGGTGAACGGGTGGTGGCGCGCGTCGGGCCGCTTCTCCTCCTCGTTCCACTCGAAGAGCGGGAAGTCGGTGACCCAGCAGAACGCGAAGGTGTCCTTCGAAACGAGGCCCAGCTCGGCGGCGAAACGGCGGCGCAACTCGTCGAGCGCGCCGGCGACGACGGCCGGCGCGGCGGCGACGAAGACCATGAGGTCGCCGGGCGCCGCACCCATCGTCTGAAGAAGCTGGACCTTCTGCTCCGCGCTGAAGAACTTGGTGATCGGGGATGACGGGGTCAGCACCCCGCCCTCATCGAGCTTGGCCCAGGTGAGGCCCTTGGCGCCGAACTTGGAGAGCCACTCGGGGAGTTCCTTGTCGAGCTGGGTCCGCGAGTAGTTCCCGGCGGCGCCCTTCGCGGTGAAGCCGCGGACCTGGCCGCCGGCCGCGGCGATGCTCGCGAAGACGCGGAAACCCGACGCCTTGGCCATCTCCGTGATGTCGACGAACTCCATCCCGAAGCGCAGGTCGGGCTTGTCGGTGCCGTAGCGGTCCACGGCCTCCTGCCAGGTGAGCCGGGGGATGGGGGTCTCGATCTTGCGGCCGAGCATCTTGTCCATCAGCTCCGCCATCAGGCCGTCGATGAGGGCCTGGATGTCTCCTTCGTCAACGAAGGACATTTCGAGGTCGAGCTGGGTGAACTCCGGCTGGCGGTCGGCGCGGAGGTCTTCGTCGCGGCAGCACTTGGCGATCTGGACGTAGCGCTCGAAGCCTGCGACCATGAGGATCTGCTTGAAGAGCTGGGGCGACTGCGGGAGCGCGTAGAAGGAGCCGGGGTTGACGCGGCTGGGGACCAGGTAATCGCGGGCGCCCTCGGGCGTGCTCTTGGTCAGGAGCGGCGTTTCGACCTCGATGAAGTCGCGGTCCGCGAAGTAGTCGCGGATGAGGCGGAAGCAGCGGCTGCGGAAAAAGAAGTTCTGCTGCACCGTGGGCCGCCGCAGGTCGAGGTAGCGGTAGCGGAGGCGCAGCTCGCCGGACAGCTCGGCCGTCTCGTCGATGGCGAAGGGCGGGGTGAGCGATTCGTTCAGGAGTTCGCACTCCTCGGCATCGACCTCGATCTCGCCCGTCGGGAGCTTGGGGTTGACCATGCCCTCGGGCCGGTGCGAGACCTTTCCCTTGGCCGAGATGACGAATTCCGAGCGGAGACGCTCGGCGAGCGCGTGCGACGTGCCGTCGCGGCCCGGCGAGAAGACCACCTGGGTGAGGCCCGTGCGGTCGCGCAGGTCCACGAAGATGACGCCGCCGTGGTCGCGGGCGCTGTGGACCCAGCCGGTCACGGTGACCGTCTGGCCGACGTGGCTCGCGCGGAGTTCGCCGCAGGTATGGGTGCGCTTGAGAGGCATGGAGCATATCCTTTCGGAAGCGGTGATTCGTGGGGCTTGGATCGCGGTTCGAGAGGCGTAATCCGCAATTCGTAATCCGTAGCCAGAAGGAAGAGAAAGCTGTGTGGGGGTTTCTCTGATTACGGATTACGAATTATGGATTACGGATTTATGTCCACTCCGCCGGCGCCGGCGCCCTCCCACTCGCGGACCTTGCGGATGACGGCCGGGATGTCCGCGAGCGGGGCTTCCTCGCCCGTGGCCATGTTCTTGACCTTGAGGACTCCGCTCGCCAGCTCGTCGTCACCGAGGGGGAGCGTGAAGCGGGCGCGGAGCTTGTTGGCCGAGCGCATTTGGGCTTTCGGGCTGCGGCCCTCGTAGTCGGTGTCGGCGGCGAGGCCCGCGCGGCGCAGGGCCGTGAGATGGCCGAACGCGGCCTGACGGGCGGCATCGCCGATCGTCACGATGTAGACATCGAGCGGGGCAGGCTCGGGCGCCGCGCTAGAAGCCTGAATGGCCATCAGCAGGCGCTCGCAGCCGAGGGCAAAACCGACGGCGCCCAATGGCGGCCCGCCGAGGTCGGAGATCAGATTGTCGTAACGGCCGCCGCCGCACAGGGCGTCCTGGGCGCCGAGCGCACTGTGGGTGATCTCGAAGACCGTCGCCGTGTAGTAATCGAAGCCGCGGACGAGGTAGGCGTCCTCGACGAAGGCCACGTGGGCGCTGTGGAGCGCCTTGCAGACGCGGGCGAAATGGGTCCGCTCCGCCTCGGGCAGGTGGTCGAGGATGCGGGGCAGCTTCCGCGTGATGGCGATGCAGCTCTCGACCTTGCAGTCGAGGACGCGGAACACGTTGCGGTCGATCCGCCGGCGGCAGTCGCCGCAGAGCTTCTCCGCCTGCGCGGTCAACTCGGCCTTGATGAGGTCGCGGTAGCTGCCGCGCGACTGGGGCGTGCCGATGGCGTTGAGGCGCACGCGATAGCCGCTCAGCCCCAACTCATCGAAGAAGTGGCAGGCGAGCGCAATGACCTCCGCATCAAGGAGCGGGTCGGTGGCGCCGATGGCCTCGACGCCGATCTGGTGGAACTGGCGTTTGCGGCCCGCTTGAGGCCGTTCGTGGCGAAACATCGGGCCGATGTAGTAGAGCTTCTGGAAGCTCTTCGACTTGTGGAGGTTGTGCTCGAGGTAGGCGCGGACGACCGGCGCCGTGGCCTCGGGGCGGAGAGTGAAACTCTCCTCGGCGGAGCCGAAGGAATACATCTCCTTCTCGACGATGTCGGTCGCCTCGCCGATCGAGCGGACGAAGAGGCGGGTGTCCTCGAAGACGGGCGTGCGGATCTCGCCGTAGCCGTAGCGCGCGAAGAGGGCGCGCGCGGCCGCCTCGACCCGCTGCCAGAGCAGGGCCTGCTCGGGAAGAATGTCCTCGGTGCCGAGGGGAGCCTGAACGTCCATGGCGCCATCCGATCCTGCGAAAACAGAAAAAGGGCGGGCGCGTTACGCGGGCCTCGCCCTTTCTCGACAGGGGGTGATTATAGCAGCGTTGGCTTCCGGGTGTCAAGCTCCGCGCGCCCCGAAGGCGGGACGCGGCGTCGGACTGATCCGACGGATCCGACCGATCCGACGGATCCGACCGATCCGACGGATCCGACGCGGACGCCACGCGCTCAGTGCTCGGCTCTCACTCCGGCCACGCGGCCTCTTGCAGCCTCACTTGGCATTGGCCGTGGATCCAGCATTCCACAGACACTACACAGCCGGCGAATCCAGTTCGAGCAGCTCGTAGATCTCCTCGACGGCGTGCTCGGTGGCGTGGCCGGGGTTGTAGAAGAGGTCGGCCGCGGCGGCGCGGCGGAGTTCGCCGTGGCGGCCAGGGCTGGCCAGGCTGTCGTCGATCGCCGCATCCAGCGCGGGGATCGTGGCGATGGTGCAGCCCACCTGGCGGCCCCAGGTCTCCAGATCCGCACCCCTGTAGCCCGCGAGCAACTCGGGCACGTCGCAGAAGATCACCGGGCGATCGAGCAGCAGGAACTCGTAGGCCACGGAACTCGCGTCGCTGATGAGAACGTCGGCCGCGACGAGGCTGGGGCACACATCCCACTCGCGGACGACGCGGACGTTGGGCGAGTCGTCGAAAACTTTGAGGGCTTCCGCCCAGTCGATGCGGTTGTGGCGCGGGTCGTAGCTGTGGTCGTGGAGCTTGATGAGGAAGTTGACGGGCCGGCGCGCGACGGCCTTCATCATGCCCATGCCGAGCGTGTAGAGGGAGCAGTGCTCGGACCAGGTCGGGGCGTAGAGAATGGTCGGGCGCGCGGGATCGAGGCCGTAGGATTCGATGATCACCTTACGGTCAAGCGAGCCGTCGACCAGGCAATCGGTCTTGGGCATGCCGACACGGGCGATGCGGGGGTCATCGGGGGTGAGGACGCCCAGTTCGATGAAGCGGCGGCGGTGGTAGTCGCCGACGAGGAACAGGCGGTCGTAGAGAAGCGCGTGGTCGGAGAGGGCGTAGTTCTTGAACGAGACGCCGTGGAAGAAGTGGGCCTTCTTGCGCGCGCGGGGGGCGGCGACGCGCCAGCGGGCAACGAGATAGAGGTCGAAGCGGGTCCAGCGCGCGCGGAACTCGCTGATGATCTTCTGGTCCTCGAGGCCGACCTGGGCGTAGAGCTTGCGCGGGTCCTTCTCGTCGAGGAACTTGCCTGAGAACCAGAAGTCGAGGCGGGGGTCGCGGCGGAGGCGCGCGTGGACCGGGCGGAAGATCAGGTAGTTCATCGGGGAGGAGGCGTAGAAGAGCAAACGGCGTTCAGCCATAGCAGCGCTTCGGTTCCTTTATGACAGTCATTCTGAGCGGAGCGGAGCGAAGTCGAAGAATCTCTCCTGGTTCGGCTTCCGTCCGCCGTGCGGCGGACGAAGGGGAACTGCCCACTGGCAGCCAAGCGAAGAGAGATTCTTCGACTTCGGCCGCCAAGAGGCGGCCTCCGCTCAGAATGACCCCCAAGAGAGCTGTCTCTCAGGCAAGTAGCGTTGTAGTGTTCGTCAGGAGAGCCCGACCGGGGCCTCCAGGGCCTGCTTGATCGCTTGCAGGAATCTTGCCCCAATGGCTCCGTCGACCAAGCGATGGTCGCAGGCGATGGCCAGCGTGGTCATTTGGCGAATGACGATGGCCGAGCCGATGATGATCGGGCGCGCGGCGATGCGGCCGACGCCGAGGATGGCGACCTCGCCGGGGTTGATGATCGGCAGGACGGTCTCGACGCCAAACATGCCGAGGTTCGAGACCGTGAGGCAGCCGCCCTCGTACTCGTCGGGCGTGAGCCGCTTGGTGCGGGCCTTCTCGATGAGCGCGGCGGTCGCCTCGGCGGTCTGGGCGAGGTTCTTGCCCTCGCAGTGGCGGACGACGGGCACGATGAGGCCGGTGTCGAGGGCGACGGCGAGGCCGATATTGACCTCCTCGCGCTGGATGAGCGCTCCGTCGGCCCAGGCGACGTTCATCTCGGGAACCTTGGCGAACGCGAGGGTGCAGGCGCGGAGGATGAGGTCGTTGAAGGAGACCTTGCGGCCCTGCGTTTCGGCCAGACCGCGGCGGAAGCTCACCAGCTCGGTCATGTCCACGTCCATCGTGAGATAGAAGTGGGGAATGGTGGCCTTGCTGTGGGCCATGCGTTGCGCGACGATGCGGCGCATGGGCGAGAGAGCGACACGCCAGCCCGCCGGAAGCCCCGGCGCGGTCGGACCCGTCGGCGCCGCCTCGACGTCTTCCTTCATGATCCGGCCGTCGACGCCGCTGCCCTTCACGCGAGTGAGGTCGACGCCGCGCTGGAAGGCCACTTCGAGGGCCGTCGGAGAGACGCGGAGGCGCGAGACGCGCTCCGCATGGGCCAGAACGTCGCGCTCGACGATGCGGCCCCCCGGCCCGCTCCCGCGGAGCAGGCGGAGCGGCACCTTGCGCTCGGCCGCGCTCCGCCGAGCGCGCGGCGAGGCGAAAAGCCGGCCAGAGGGGGGCGGGGCGACGCTGGTCGGAGCAGCCGTGGAGGGTTGAGGGTGGAGAGTGGAGGGTACAACCGCCGGCTCCTCGGCTTCTCTTCTTTCTTGCGCTCCACGCTCCACGCTCCCACGCTCCACCTCTTTCTTCGCGCCCGTGGCCATGGCCGCCCGGACCGCCTCCTCGCTCACCAGGTCCTCGGGGTCGCCGATGAACGCAATGACCGCGTTGACGGGCAGCGTCGTGCCTTCGGGATAGAGGAGCTTCTTGACGACGCCGCTATAGAAGGATTCGACCTCGAGGGCGGCCTTGTCGGTGTTGATCTCGAGGAGGATATCGCCTTTCTGGATGGCGTCGCCCTCCTTGCGGTGCCAAGTCTGGATGGTGGCTTCTTCCATCGTCTGGCCGAGCTTGGGCAGCGCAATGTCTCTGAGCATTCAGAGCTCCTCTTCAATCGTGCTCGTTCTCATGCCCTCGGAGACCCTCGGGCCAGGGTCTCGTCGTCTTTCAGGATGCAGGCTCTTCAGGCTTTTCGTAATCGTAATCTTAGTCCTAATCGGTCTCTACTGCTCGGCGGCCAGCGAAGAAGGATCGATTACGATTACGATTAAGATTACGATTACGAGTGTGGACGGCTATCCGCATCACAAACCACTCAGCCTCGCGAAGATCTGAACCCAACGGGAGAGGAACTGCTGGCATCCTCCATGGCGACCTGGAACGCCGAGCCAATGAACGCCAGCACATCGGTCGCCGTGAGCGAGTGCTCGCCGATCTTCTTCGCGGCGAGGTCGCCGGCAAGCCCGTGGAGGTAGACGGCAAGGCACGCGGCCGAGAACGGCGCCAGCCCCTGGGCGCACAGGCCGGCGACCATCCCCGTCAACACGTCGCCCGTGCCGCCCGTGGCCATGCCGGGGTTCCCGGTCTCATTCTCATAGAGATCGGTCCCGTCGGTCACGACTGTGCCGTGTCCCTTGAGGGCCAGAACGACCTTGTGGCGTGCCGCAAACTCCCGGGCCACACCGGTGCGGTCGGCCTGGATCTGCTGGGTGGACAGGCCCGTGAGGCGCGACATCTCGCCGGGATGCGGCGTGAGGATGCGCGGCGCGGGGGCTTCGTCGAGGAGGTCGGCTTGGCCTTCCAGCGCGTTGAGGGCATCGGCGTCCAGGACCAGCGTGCGATCGAGCGACCGCACGAGAGCGTGGACGAGCCTCTCGGTCGAACGGTGGCGGCCCATGCCCGGGCCGAGTGCGACGACGTTGCAGCGGCCCGCGAAGGCGAGGATTTCGGGCAGCGCGCCGAGCGCGAGCGCCCCATCGCGCACCTCGCGGAAGCCGTGGGTCATGCAGGCGGTCAGCTTCGTCGCGACGATGGGCAGGAGCGAGTGCGGGACGCCAAGCGTCGCCAGCCCCGCCCCGCTCGCCAGAGCGGCCTCGGCCGCGAGGCAGCCTGCCCCGACGAACCCGGTCGAGCCCGCGAGCACCAGCACGTGGCCGAACAGGCCTTTGTGTGCATCGGGCGGGCGACGAAGCCCAGCGAGGAGGTCGGGCGGGCGAACCACGGCGAATTCCTCAGTAGCCCGCCACTCCGTGGCGGACGGGATTGCCGCCTCGGAGAGGCGGCCTACTCTCTGGCCTTCGCGATGGAGGCCATGAACTGCCGGGCGAGGGTCGTGATCTCGTCGTAGCGGCCGAGGGTGAGCGCGTCCTTCGAGACGAGCTGGGAGCCGACGCCGAGGGCGAAGGCGCCCGCGCGAAGCCAGTCCGCCGCATTGCCCACATCGACGCCGCCGGTGGGCATGATCGGGACGTCGGGCAGGGGCGCGCGGAGCGCCTTGAGATAGGCGATCCCGACCGTCTCGGCGGGGAAGAGCTTCACGACGTCCGCCCCGCCTTGCCAGGCGGCGGCGACCTCGGTCGGCGTCAGCGCGCCGGGCATCACCGCAATGTCCCGCTGATTGCAGAAGCGGACGACCTCGAAGTTGGTATTCGGCGCCACGATGAAGCGGGCTCCAGCCGCGACGGCTGCCTCGGCCTGCTCCGTCGTCAGGACGGTGCCCGCGCCGAGCAGGATCTGGTCGCCGAAGTGCCTCAGCGTCTCCGCGATCATCTCGGGGGCGCGGGGCACGGTGAAGGTGATCTCCATCGCCTTCACGCCGCCTTCGACAAGCGCCGCCACGACGGACAGCACCTGCTCGGCCTTGCCGCGGATCACCG
>Ga0315273_10012932_pt1 | contig 10713 bp, 8 predicted proteins | sample YL17G02_0_MG_FD_205753 | JGI IMG/M metagenome (GOLD analysis project Ga0315273, IMG submission 205753) | Sediment microbial communities from Yellowstone Lake, YNP, Wyoming, USA - YL17G02_0 | ecosystem: Environmental > Aquatic > Freshwater > Lake > Sediment | place: USA: Wyoming | collected... | reverse complement strand
GGGCCGACGCCAGGCCCAGGACCGGGACGCCGACGCGAACGGCCTCGCAGACGACGGTCCGCAGGGCGGTTGCCTTCTCGTTCACGATCGCCGCAAAGAAGCCGTCCACGAGGAGATTCGCGAGGTCCGGCTTCCTGCGATAGGCCGCGGTGATCGGGTCGAGGAGTTTGGAGCGGATGATGCAGCCGCCTTTCCAGATCCGCGCGATCTCGGGAAACTTCAGATCGTACCGATACTCCTTGGACGCCTCACGCATCAGGGCGAAGCCTTGCGCGTAGCAGGCGACGACGGAGACGTACAGGGCGTCGCGCAAGGCCTTCAGGAGCGCCGCCTTGTCGGCCGAGGGCTTGGCCGCCGGCCCTTTCAGGATCTTGGACGCCGCGATGCGCTCCTGCTTGAAGGCCGAGAGGATGCGGCCCTCGACGGCCATGTCGATCGTAGGGACGGCGACGCCCAGGTCCAGCGCGTTCTGGCTGGCCCACTTGCCGGTGCCTTTCTGGCCCGCCTGGTCGAGGATGAGGTCCACGAGGGGCTTACCGGTGTCGGGATCCTTCGTCGCGAGGTTGACGACGGTGATCTCCATCAGGTAGCCGCCCAGTTCGGCGGCGTTCCACTCGGCGAAGACCTTACTCATCTCGTCGGCCTTCATGCCGAGGACCGACCGCATGATGTCGTACACCTCGGCAACGCACTGCATGATGCCGTACTCGATGCCGTTGTGGACCATCTTGACGTAGTGTCCGGCGCCGCGCGGGCCGATGTAGGTGCAGCAGGGGCCGTCAACCTGGGCGGCGCACGTTTCGAAGATCTCGCGGACCAGGGCGTAGGCCTCTTCGGAGCCGCCCGGCATGATCGAGGGACCCTTCAGGGCGCCTTCCCCGCCGCCGGAGACGCCCGTGCCGATGTAAAGGATGCCCTGCTTCGCGAGTTCCTGAACCCGTCGCTCGGTGTCCGCGAAGAACGAGTTGCCGCCGTCGATCAGCAGGTCGCCCTTATCCAGGTAGGGGATGAACTGCTCGATCATAGCGTCGACCGCCGGGCCCGCCTTGACCATCATCATGATCTTGCGAGGCTTCTGGAGGGCCGCGCAGAACCCCTTCGGGTCGTAAGTGGCGTGGATGTTTTTGCCGGCGGCGGGCCCTTCGACGAAGTCCTTGGTCTTCGAGCCGGTGCGGTTGAAGATGGCCACGGAGAAGCCCTTGCTCGCCAGGTTCAGGACGAGGTTCTGGCCCATGACGGCCAGGCCCGCCAGGCCGATCTGCTGCTTCGCCATAGTTCGCTTCTCCTCCCGGGGTTTTCCCCGATGCGGCCAGGGCAGGCATTTTAACACCCGGCCTCGGGGTGTCAAGGAAGGCGGGCGCGGGGGCAAGCGCCCACGGCTGTACCTCGGTCCGGAACGCGGAGTAGCGAGGACAGGGCGAGCGAGGAAGGGCTCAGGGCGCCGGCGGTGTCTGCCCGTCTTCGCGCCACGCGGCCCACCGGGCATGGTCCTGGCCGAAGTCCTGGCCGGTGATGGCCTTGAGCGCTTCGGCCGCGTACAGGCGGACGGCTTCGCTTTCGTCCTTCAGGGCGTCGATAAGGGCGTTGAGCGTCCGCGGGTCCTTGAGGTGCATGAGGCCGACGGCGGCCAGCCGGCGGACCTCGGCGTCGGGTTTCTTGAGCGCTTCTGTCAGGGGCTCGACGGCGCCCACCGCGCCCAGCGCGACCGTCGCGCCGCGCTGCCAGTTGACGTCGTGGCTGTCGAGCGCCCGCGCGAGGCGTTCGACGGTGTCGGGTGCCGCGATCCGCTTCAGGGCCAAGGCAATCGGGCCATCACACCAGCGGTTCTCGTCCTTAAGACATTCGATGAGCGGCCGGACGGCGCGCGGGTCGCCGATTTTCCCGAGCGACTCGGCGACCGCCGAGCGGATTTTGCGATCCTTGAGAAGGGTAAGGAGGGGTGCCACGGCCCGCGCATCACCGCTCTCGGCGAGCGCCTGAACGGCCGCTTGCCGTGCCTTTACGTCGGATGGATATCGGCCGCCGGCCTTCATGGCCGCGATGAGCGGCTCGACCGCCCGCGGGTCCTTGATCCGCCCCAAGCCCAGCGCCGCCGCCTGGCGCACGGAGCCGTCCTTGTCTTTGAGCGCTTCGATGAGGGGCAGGGCGGCCTGCGCGTCGGCGATCTCGGCGAGCGCCCAAGCAGCCCCCGTGCGGGCGTACCCGGCCTGCATGTCCGCCAGGAGATCGATGAGCGGTTGGACGGCACGCGGGTCCCTTAGCGCACCAAGCGCCATGGCCGCATGGTAGGCGATCTGCCAGTTCTCCCTCGCCTTCAGCCGTGGGATGAGCGGCTCGACGGCGCGGCGATCGCCGATCTTCGCGAGCGCCTGGATGACAACGATTGCATGAGGACTCTGGAGCAGGGGGATCAGGCGGTCCACGGCCCGCGGGCTTCGCGTCTCGCCCAGGGCATAGGCCGTCGCTGGAAAGACCCGGTCGAAGGCCTGAAGGAGCGCGTCGACCGCCCGCTCGTTCTTCTTTCGCCCCAGGCTCATGGCGGCCATCATCCGGGCGTCTTGGTCCTCGTCGGCAAGCGCCGCAATGAGGCCGTCCAGAGCGGCCGGGTCGGCGATTCCTCCCAGGGACGTGGCCGCGCAGACGCGAACGTACGGGTCCGCGTCCTTGACGAGCGCCGAGACGGGACCGGCGGCCCGCACGTCGCCGATCCACCCGAGCACGCAGGCCGCGTTGCCGCGAAGGACCGGCCGCTCGTCGGCCAGGGCGGCGATGAGCGGTTCGACGGCCGCTGCGCCGATCCGCACAAGCGCCGACGCCGCTTGTTCCGACGGAGTGGGCGGAACCGCGTGGGTCGCTTCCCGCGCCGCCAGGACGGGCTCCCACGGATATCTGAGGGTCAGGACCGGCGCATCGGCGAGCACCCGGATGAGGTCGGCGATCTCCTGGGCGGTCGCCTGCTCGGCGGCCTGGACAGCCGCCTGCCCGGCGGCGGAGGTCCAGGCGGCCAGAACGAGGGCGCCCGAGATCGCCTTCGGTAGCCACGCCTGAAGTGTGCCCATCACGTGCGCCTCGCTTGCCCGCCGTGTTGGACTCCGCTGGAGGGCAGGCGGTTCGGGGAAAACTTTACGGCCAGGTCCACGTGGGAGAAAAATCGCGCGGACAAGTCGCACTCCTGAAACGGGCAGAAGAATACCGGCCCGCGGCCTTCCTGCCCGGCGCCGGCAGGCTCAATTGGGCCTGGGGCTGGCAACCGCGCACCCCGAACTGCTATACTGGGTCCCGTCACCCGTGCGAAGGGAGCCTGGGATGCCAGGGCAGGGCGTCCGCGAACTCGAACTCGTCATTCCCCTCTGGGGCAGCGTCCTCGTGGCGCTCGTGGGCGTGGCTTATCTGGTTTTCGGCAGCCGCTGGCCGAGGCTCTTCGACGTCCTCAGCATGACGGTCCTGGGATGCGCGGCGGGCCTCCAGGCCAGCGAGTGGGTGCCTCTCTGGCAGCCGCTCGTCATCGTCGCGGGAGGCATCGCGCTGGGGGGTCTGACGGCGTTCTTCCGCACCGTCGCCCATGCTGTGCTCGCCGGATTGGTGTTGGCGGCAATCTTCGCGCACTTGGCCGCCTTGGCCTTGGGACCTGGAGGCTTCGCTTCGTATCTCGTCTTCGCCGTCCCCGACCGCAGTTACTCGATGCAGATGAGCGGCCCGAACCTCGGCGAGGACGCGGTGCTGGCGGCCTCGCTCGCGGGCCTGGCACTGGGGGCCGGCGTGGCTGTCATGCGCTTCGGCTTCAGCGAGCGGCTGGTCACGAGTGCCCAGGGCGCCGCGCTTCTGGTTCTGGCGGCCATCCACATTGCCGGGCTCTATCGCGAACCGGCGCCGCCCTCGCTCACGCAAACGTTTCCGCTGACGCTGGCGGCCGGCTGGGTGTGTCTCGTGGGAATCGGACTGGCGGCCCAGCGCGCCGTGGCCGGCGCGGCCGGCGAAGAGGAACTGCCGATCGAGCCCCGGCCGCGCGGCAGACGGCGCCCCGAGAGGTGAGTTCATGCTTGCCGAAAACGCCGTGCACTCCGCCTGGGTGGGCGCTCCCGACGCCGTCGATGCCTCCGTCCAGGCCTTTCCGGAGTTTCTCGCCGGGATTCCGATCTGGCAACTGGTCTTCTTCGTCGTTCTTGGCTTGGTCAGCCTCCTGTACGGGCTGAAACTTTTCAAGGGGATGGTAGTCATCTACGCGGCGATGGCGGGGGTCGTGGTCGGCGGCGCCGTCGCGGTCCGGTTCGGAGCCCCCGGGCCTCTCGGCTCGGTGGTGGGCGCGGTTGTCCTCGCCGCGCTCGCATGGCCGCTTTTGAAGGTCGCGGTCAGTGTGCTCGGCGGGATCGCCGGCGGCTTGCTCGGAGCGATGTGCGCCCTCTGGCTGAACGATCCCGTGTACGTTCTCATCGGGGGCCTGGTTGGTCTCGTCCTCGGATTCGTCCTGGGGCTCCTCCTGTTTCGCGGCGTCATCGTCTTCACCACGGCCGTGCTCGGGGCGCTGCTCGTGGTCCTGGGGATCGTTGGGCTCGTCATGGCGGCGCCGAGCGCGCGCGAGGCGGTCATCGCAGGCATCCACGCGCATCGCCATTGGCTGCCCGTGCTCGTGGGCGTGCCGGCGGCGATTGGGGCTGTCTACCAGGCGGTCCAGACGCGGACGGAAAGCGAAAAAAAAGAATAGCCGCGGGGTGCTTCGTACAACGCTTAACCCATGCGGCACACGGTGATAATCGCGGTTTGACGTACGTCTCGGTGCAGGTCCGAAGTCAGGGAGACAAAGGAGATGGCCATGTCATGGAAGCCGACTCGCAGGCAGTTCCTGAAGACTACGATGGCGGGGGGGGTGATTTACCTGGCTGCGGCCGGGTGCGAATTGCCCGCCACACGCGCCGGCCGCCTGGACCTCGTGAGCCCGGGGTGCCGGAAGTCCAAGGTTCGTGTGGCCAAGGTTTACCTGGGCCAACCCAAGGCGCACTGGCCCACACCCGCACTCGACCTTAAGGAGGAGATGGCCCGCTACGAGGCTCAGTTTGTCGCCATGAAGGGTCAACTGGCGGACGTGGACTTCGTCGTCAACGAACTGGTCACGGCGCCCGAGCAGGTCCGGGCGCTCAAGGACAAACTGGCCGGCGCTGACGGCATCCTGGTGATTCACCTCTCCATGGGCATTGTGCCGATCCTCAAGGAAGTTCTGAGTGTCGGTCGGCCGACGGTCCTCTTTGCCACGCCGTACTCCGGGCATGAGTGGACCGACTTCGGCGCCCTGCGGAAGCAGAAGGAGGGAGCGCTCCTGGAGTGTCTGCTGACGAGCGACACCGCCCAGTTGGCCGCCGCCATCCGTCCCTTCCGCGCCATCCACCACCTGCGCGAGGCCCGCATCCTGAACGTAACCACGCGCAACTTTGACGCCTACGCCGCGGCGGTTAAGCAGAAGTTTGGCACGGAGATCGTCCGCGTCGAAAAGGACCGCGTGTTGGCTGCCTACAACGCCGTGCCCGATGCTGCGGCGGAAGCGGAGGCCCAACGATGGATCCGCGGGGCCGAAAAGGTCGTCGAGCCCTCCCGCGACGAGATCTTCAGGTCCTGCAAACTGGCGCTTGCCCTCGAGAAGATCATGAATGACGAGGGCGGCACGGTCATGACGATTGACTGTTACGGGAGCATGTGGCGGCAACTGCCGGCATATCCGTGCATCAGCCACGCGCGCCTCAACAGCATGGGCCTCGGCGGCGTGTGCGAGTCGGACCTCCAGTCCTGCACGACGCATGTCCTGCTCCAGGCCCTCTCCGGCAAGCCCGGCTTCGTGAGCGACCCCACGATGGATCTGTCTGCCCCCGGCATCATCTTGGCCCACTGCATGGGTTCGCCCGGCATGGATGGGCCGGATAAGCCCTTCGCCCCCTACCGGCTGCGCTCCGTGATGGAGCGGCAGGAGGGGGCCGTCCCGCAGGTCCGCATGCGCCTCGGCGAGAAGGTGACGCAGGCGGAACTCCTCGGCACCGACCGCCTCATCTTCTTCACGGGCACGATCCTCGACGCGCCCGACCTGCCGCGCGGGTGCCGGACCAAGATCACCGTCAAGGTGGACGGCGACCTGGAGAAACTCTGGCAGAATTGGTCGCACGGGCTTCATCGCGTGACGTGCTACGGCAACCTGCGGGAGGACCTCCGCCGCTTCTGCCGTTTCACGTCCGTCGAACTGATTGACGAGGCGGCGGACCCGCCTGCGCCGAAGGCGTAAACGCGGAATCCCGGGAAGCGCCTCGGCGCGGAAGGGCTACGCGAACTCCTTGGTGGCATCCGTGTTGCCGTACGAACCGATCCAGACGTCCTTCAGGTGAAGTTCCACTTCGGGCGACCCGTGAAAGTCCGAGACGTGGCAGGTGAATGCCACGCCGCACGATCCGGCCCGCGTGAGGGCGTCCACCAAGTCGCCCATGTTCCAGCCGAGCACGCGGCGCGCCCGCCCCGCCTGCGTCAGGTGCATTTCCAGATGGCTGCCGCGCCGGCCGAGGCGGCGCGCCGAACCGACCAGTCGTAGGTGCTTCGCCGCAAAGACAGGCCGCGGGTTCCCCGATCCGAACGGGCCGAAACGCTCGAGCGTCTGGGCGGTCGCCAGGTCGAGGTCCGCCAGGTCCGCCTCGGCATCCACGAGGACCTGCGGCACCAGGTCGTCCGCGGTAAGGCGTTCGCGCGCCCAAGCGAGGAAGGCCTCGCGGAAGACGGGCACGTCGGCAGCGGCGAGTTGGAGCCCCGCGGCCATCGCGTGGCCGCCGAACGTCCGCAGGTGCGTCGCGCACGCCGCAATGCCTTCGAACAGGTTGAACCGGGGGATGCTGCGGCCGGAGCCTTGGGCGTCCGGGCCGTCGACGGCGATGAGGACCGTCGGCCGCCAGTACCGTTCGACGAGTCGCGAGGCGACGATGCCGATGACGCCCGCGTGCCAGCCCTCGGACGCCAGGATGATCGCCGCGTCGCGCTCGGGCGCGAAGGTCTCGGCGATCTGGGCCTCGGCCTGCTCGAGGATTTCCTTTTCGGTTTCCTGGCGCTGCCGATTCAGGCGGTCGAGCCCCTGGGCAATTGCCAGGGCGGCCTCGGGCCCCGCCGTGGTCAGGAGTTCCACAGCCTCGGCCGCGCTGCCCATCCGGCCGGCGGCGTTCAGGCGCGGGGCCAGCATGAAACCGACGTGCCCGGCATCGAGGCGCTTGTCCTGAAGCCCGGCGACCTGAAGCAGGGCGGCGATTCCCGGCAGTCGGCTGGCGGCCAGCGCCTGCAGGCCGAAACTCGCCAGGACGTGGTTTTCCCCGATCAGAGGCACGACGTCGGCGATGGTGCCGAGCGCCGCCAGCCCGGTCGCGGCGATGAGAAACGCGCGGAACTCTTCGCTCACCCGGTCGCGCCGGCTCAGGCGCTGGCCGAGCGCCCACGCCAGTTTCAGCGCCAGCCCCGCGCCCGAAAGTTCGCGAAACGGATACACCGACCCCGGCAGTTTCGGGTCCACGACGACGAGCGCCTCCGGGACGCGGCCGGGGTCCGGCTCGTGATGGTCGGTGATGATGGTGTCAAGGCCGAGGCCCTTGGCCTTTGCCACCTCGTCGGCGCTCGTGATGCCGCAGTCCACGGTCACGAGGACTTTCGCGCCCTCGGCGGCGAGGCGCTCGATGGCCTCGCGGTTCAGCCCGTAGCCTTCTTCGAGACGGTGCGGGATATAGACGCGGACGTTGGCGTCGGCCAGGCGCAGCGCGTGCCAGAGGATCGCCGAGGCCGTGATGCCATCGGCGTCGTAGTCGCCGTAAATGACGATGGGTTCGCCGTCGCGAGCGGCTTGGGCGAGACGGTCGGCAGCCACCAGCAGCGCGGGCTCCGCCTCCGGAGGATGAAGTTGCGAAAGGTCCGGCGCGAGAAACTCCCGCGCGGCCTTGGGGTCCGCGAGGTCGCGATTCGCGAGGACCACCGCCACGAGCGGCGGGACGCCGAGGTCACGGGCCAGCAGGCCGGCCTCGGGCGCCGGCGGGCGGATCGTCCACGGTTTAGCCATCGCGGCCACCCCCGTCGCGGGTGTCGAAACCGATGCGGCGAAGAAAGTCGTCGGACTCGCGCCGGATGCCGATCCGGTCGATGCGGCGGCGCATGGCCTTGAGAAACGCCCGGTTCCCCTCGTGGCCGGTTTCACGCGGGTTGACGTGATGAAAATCGGCGCGGTTCGTGACGCCGCCCTGGAACCCCATTCGCACGAGGTCCTGGGGAAACTCGAAGAACCCCTCGGCGGCCGGCTCGCCGCGCGTGTTCCACGTCCAAAGGTCTATCTTGCCGAAGAGTTCGCGCGTCGCAGGGCGGACGGGGGCGAGGCCTTTGCCGGACGGCCCAGGCCCGACGACCATGACGGCGAGGTCGGCCCGGCGGGCCCAGAGGAAGGCGTTGCCCTCAACCAGGATGTTGGCACCCCGGGGCAGGGCGGTCAGGAGCGTGTCGAGTCCCGCTTCCAGGCCGCGCGCTTCGGCCAGGAGCACCGCCGTGGAGACGGCGCCGGCGTCGTGGAGCCGGCGGACCTCGGCATCGTCGGCGTCCATGACGACCCGGGATCCTTCGTCGCCGATGCGAGCGGCGTCGGGGATCTCATCCGCCACGCGGACGCGGGCGGCATGCCAGCCCTCCAGCCGTGCGAGCAGAAACTCGGCGACGGCCGTCTTCCCGATCCCCCGCGCGACGCCGGCAATACAGACAATAGCCATAGAGACTCCGCAGAATGTCGTAGCGGCGGCATTGTAACACAGGGCGGGGGGCGGGGAAAGACAGGACGACGTTTCCCTTTCACGTGCTGGACAAGGCCATGCCGATCGCGTAGAGTAGGGGGGGTCTTGGGGTCATTCGAGACGAGCGAGCAATGATCACCGTCACGAACGAAGTGCTGGAGCGGATGGTGGAGGCGATCGTCCGCGAAGTGGACCCGGAGGAGATCTGGCTGTTCGGCAGCCGCGCTCGCGGTGAGGCCGCGCCCGACAGCGACGTGGACATTCTCATCGTCGAACGCGAGCCTTTCGGGGTGCAGCGCAGTCGTTTGGCCGAAATCACTCGCGTGTACGATGCCTTGCGCGATTTTCCTCTGGCATTGGACGTGCTCATGTACAGCCGCGAGGAACTGGAGAAGTGGCGGGATTCGCTTAACCACATTGCCGCGCAGTGCCTGCGTGAAGGGCGGCTCGTCTATGAAAGACCCTAAGAAACACGCCGCCATGATGCTCGCGCTGGCGCAGGACGACTTCAGGGCGCTGAAGGCCTTCAAGGACCTTCCTCAAGTGACAACCGCCATCTTCGGCTTCCATGCCGAGCAAGCGCTGGAGAAGGCCCTGAAGGCGTGGCTTACGGAGGCCGGCGCCCTCTACCCCAAGGTCCACGACATCAGGTTGCTCCTGAAACTCCTGACAGACGCCGGGCAGACCGTGCCGGAGGCCTTCCGCCAGTTGGTGTACCTGACCGCTTTCGCCGCCCAGTTCCGATACGAGATGACCGAGGAGTTGGTGCCCGACCTCGACCGGGCGGCGGTGATCCACGAGGTGGCCCAAGTCGTGGAACATGTGGAGCGGCTCATTGGCGCGGCCGGGGCGTCGTCCTGACGGTGCAACATCTCTCGGCAGCGGGGACTTGCCGGCCCCTGAACGCCGTGACTCCGAGCTTTCACTTAGCCCTTATTCCTTGCATGCAAGACGGACAAACCAGTTGGCCGCTTTCGATCTTGGTGAGAAGGTCAATCCGCCCACACCCCTCGCAGGGGCCAATATCCATCCGGTCGGCAGGAGACAATAGAGATACGGACACCTTGAAAGGTTCCGCCAAGTAGGGCATTTTCGCGTCGGGATTCGCTTCACGCCATTTTCCAAGCATTAACCTTCCGAGGTGGGAAGGCACTGCGGATAGGTCATCCTGGACAGCCTTAATGAGTTCTGATTCCGGGTAGACCCGGATTGCCCTAAATGCTTCGCCCGTTCGCGGTGAGGCGACATTACATGCCTCCAATCCGTTCCCTGCCGATCTAGTCAGTTCAACGCCATGCAGAACGATTTCCCCGCCCTGAACAGAATAATGCACGTCAACGCACACCGTGAGGATTGTAATTCGGCTCCCCAGTGGAGTTCTCAGGGGCTTTGCCAGCCTAACTGCAGAATTACACCAATACCCTCTAATGGTGCATATGTTTAGCGGGGGAGGCACCAAGCATTTCTCCTTGCAGTACTCATCTCCGGAGCGTGGCGGACGCTCCTACTTGAAATATTTCACGCCGCGCTTGAAGATCGCCAGGCCGTCGCCCGCCTCCCGTGCACCGAGGCGCGTCCACTGCGGGTGGTGCCAGGGCAGAACGTGTCGCTCTGGGTGCGGCATCAGGCCGAGGATGCGGCCCGTGGGGTCGCAGACGCCCGCGACGTCGCCGACCGACCCGTTGGGGTTCCAGGGGTACCCCGCGCCGGTTTTCCCATCGGGACCGACGTAGCGGAGGGCAACCTGGCCGGCGGCCTCGAGTTTTGCCAGCGTCGCTTCCGGGCCCGGGACAAACTTCCCCTCGGCGTGGGCGACGGGCAGGTAAAGCGATTCGCCCTTCTCGAGAAAGACGCAGCGGTCCGTCTCGGCGACGAGGTGCGTCCAGCGGTCTTCGAACAGGCCGGAGTCGTTGTTCGTGAGCGTGGCGCCCTGGATGAG
>Ga0315273_10012931_pt1 | contig 10713 bp, 7 predicted proteins | sample YL17G02_0_MG_FD_205753 | JGI IMG/M metagenome (GOLD analysis project Ga0315273, IMG submission 205753) | Sediment microbial communities from Yellowstone Lake, YNP, Wyoming, USA - YL17G02_0 | ecosystem: Environmental > Aquatic > Freshwater > Lake > Sediment | place: USA: Wyoming | collected... | reverse complement strand
AGAATAACATCCACCATGCTCAACCGTTTTTATCCTGATTATGATGATTTGTTTACAAAATTACGTGACCTGGTTACCCCCAAGCGGAAAATATTCATGGTTGGGGGAGCCATCCGGGATATTTATCTAAATCGACCAACAAACGACTTTGATTTTGTCCTTTCTTCCGATTCGGTCCTGGTGGCTAGAAGCATTGCTAATCAACTTAACGGGGATTTTTATATCATGGATAAGGAAAGGGGTACAGCGAGGGTAATTACTGAAAGAAATAATAAAAGATTTAGTTTAGATTTTTCACTTTTTCAGGGGGAAACCATTGCCCAGGATTTGAAGTCCCGCGATTTTACAATTAACGCCATTGCGCTGGACATTTCCAATCCTGGAGAAGCAATCGATCCGATGGAGGGACGGGAAGATATTCTCCAAAAAAAGCTTCGTATGTGTTCCCCTACTTCTTTTCCCGATGATCCAATCAGAGTATTACGGGCAATTCGATTATCGGTCGGGCTTGGATTTTCTATCCCTGCGGATACGGTGCAAGCTATGAAAGCATCCACAAATTTCATAACACGTTCCTCTGCCGAAAGGCAACGGGATGAACTATTCCACATCATGGATTTAAGAAAAACTGATTCCGCTTTACGTTTGATGGATCATATCGGAGCCATAAAGGTCGTATTGCCGGAATTAGAACTGTTACGTAATTTGCCTCAATCCGCTCCTCATATTCATAGGGTTTGGGAACACACGCTGGCAGTAATCGCATGGTTGGATAAACTATTCCAGGTTCTTGTTGATGGTTATAATGAAGAAGCTTCCGCTAGTTTATTGATCGGATTGGCAGTGCTTAAATTGGGACAGTACCGTCATAACCTTTTCCTACATTACCAAACAGATCCTATTAACGACCGTTCCTACAGAGCATTATTAAAATTTATTGCGTTATATCACGATGTTGGAAAAGCCAACACTTACCACGAAGATGAAAATGGTCGCATCCGTTTTCTACAGCATGAACAAATCGGGTCAGAAGTGATTAAGCGGCGAGGCAGGCTTTTGGCCCTAAGTGAAAATGAGATTACTCTGGGTGAGGTTATTGTTCGTAATCATATGCGTATTCACAATTTAGATTGGAATGGAACCAAGCCGACCCGCCGGGCGATATACCATTTTTTTCGTGATACAAATTCGGCTGGCGTGGACGTATGTTTGCTTTCCCTGGCTGATGTTCAGGGAACATATGGGTCTACATTAACCCAGGAACACTGGATAGAAAAATTGAATATTTGCCAGACGCTTTTTTCTGCCTGGTGGGAGGAAAGATCCAGCATCGTCACACCGCCACGCTTGATTACGGGGGATGACTTAATCCAATTATTTGGCCTTAAACCAGGTCGACAAATTGGGGAGATCCTTGAAAGCGTGCAAGAATCTCAAGCTATTGGTACAATTACGGATAGAGAGGAAGCCATCAATTTCGTAAAAGATCTATTGCAGAATGAATAGATTCAGGGATTGAAAATGGAGTTAAAACGATGAATAACGATACTGTACCGCTATATTTCGAAGAATTCGGTTCCGGAATACCAATTGTCCTGGTACATGGATTTCCCTTGGATCACACGATATGGGAACCGGTTGTGGCGCCTTTAACCAAGCATTCACGGATAGTACTTCCCGATTTACGTGGTTTTGGGCGTTCTCCAGTTCCACCCGGAAAAACAAGCATACGAATGATGGCTGAAGATTTGGTTGTCCTCTTGGATTTGCTGAAAATAGATAAAGCGATTATGGTAGGGCATTCAATGGGTGGTTACATCTGCCTTTCCTTTGCCCAGGCGTATCCTCATCGCCTGGCAGGGTTGGGTTTAGTGGCAACTCAGGCTGCTGCAGATACCCCTGAAAAACGACAGGCGCGATTCAACACTGCAGATGAAGTTGAACGGCATGGTGTGAAGGTTATTGCAGATAATATGGTACCGAAGCTGACTGCCAATGCCGAACTGCAAACAGTTTTGCGCGAATTAATTTTGAAAACAGATCCAATTGGAGTGATTGGCGCACTAAAGGCAATGGCTGAGCGCCCTGATTCAACCGGACTTCTATCTTCAATATCCGTTCCTTCGGTTGTTCTGGCAGGTTCTGTAGATACCTTAATTCCGATTGAACGTTCCAAGACAATGGCTCAATTGCTGGCGAGAGCCTGGCTTGCTGAGTTACCCGGGGTTGGGCATATGCCTATGATGGAAGCTCCACAACAGGCAGCAGAGACTCTTCGCCAGTTAATCCATGCTGTTGAAGGTTTTGCACCTGGATGAGATCAGTATCCCGATGGATAGGCTGTAGGGGTCTCTTCAACCGGGGTTGTCTGACATACCGCGATTTGACCCTGAACTGTACAACCTGAAAGGCTCCCGCTGCTGATATATCCGGATAATTCCTGGAGTGATGATACTGAATCTGCCAGGAGAACCAGGATGTTCTGGTCTGTGCCTGGGGTGTAGAGTATCAACCCCACCCCTTTTATGGGTAATTTTCCGAAACCAGCAACAGTAACACTTCCTTTACTGAATTCCTCCACAACAGTCTCTTCTGGTGTACGTGTCGGCTCTGGTTTGCCAGTGGCTTCAGGAACAAGTGTTTCCGTGGGGGGTATTTCTGGTGTGGGGGTTTCCAAAGCCATCTCGTCTACAGATGGTTCTTCGGTTTTCTTTATATCAAATTTCAATCCAAAAGTATCTGTGTAAGGTTTTAAATCATCGATGATATTATAGGTGCCAACCACCAGCAAATCATTTCCTTCAATTGGTTTATCAGAGATCTGAACTTTTATGTTGAGAAGATTTAACCCGTCTTGAACCGAACTCAAAAGGCCTAAAAATTTCGAATCCATGGGGATTTTTTCATTCGTCAGCAGAGTTACATTTCTATTGAACACTCTGGGAAAGTCAACTAGATCGTGGGTTTTCACACCAGTAACCAGGAATTTCGCAATGTTTACCATGAAGTGTTGATTATCTGCCACCTGGATATATGGATTGGTCATAAAGGTCATGTCGCCGATTGCTAAAACTTTGTCCTTCGCTCCTGTGGCAGCTAAAATCAGGCTTCCTCCTTGATCAGTTAAGGAGGAAAGTGTATTTTTGTCTCCAATCACAATAGGATTTTGGCCGGTTAGAATCGACTGGGCGCTGTACAGGACCAATTGCGAGAGACCCTTAACAATATCAGATTTTCCGAACTGCGTATAGATAACATTGCGGAAATTACTTTCGTTTATTTCCAGGTTATAGACATAATCATTGCTAAATGAAATATCAAAGGATTTTGTCAACAGATTGAGAACGTCAACAGCATTTGTACTTGTTCCACTGATGTAGTCGCTATAAACATCCCTGGTTGGATCTGCAATCACGAGTAGACGTCCACCACGTTCAACAAACTGGATGACAGCATCCATTTCTGATGTTGTAAAGAAGCTGGTGGGCAGGATAACTACATACGCGGAAGCGGTTTTAAGTTGATCTCCTAGGGTCAAGTTATAGTCACTGATCTCAATTTGAGCTCCCAGGTTATTCAATGCCCGGGTAAATGAATCGATCTCAGAGAATAAGAAGCTGTTGGTATGAGACATATCGAAAACAACGATCGGTTTTATTGAAGCCTTGATCGGCTCTTCAGGCACCGGTGTGGACAGTTTGGGTTCTTTAAAATTCAGGCTGGCATAATCCGGTGTTGAAATCATAGCCGGGTTGTAGACTCCTTGATAAAACCACAAGGTACGTACCACAATGGGGATGAGAAGACAAACCAATATGATGATTATCCGTATGGGTTTCATGGTTGATCCTCCATGAAAGGTATATAAAGATAGTAGAGGCCCGGTTCCGTTGGGTAGTGGGCAGTGACCCCTTCATTTGCTTTTCCATAGAAGGGCAGGGGTTGAGGCTCCGGAAGACCAGCCAGGTTGCGCAGGTTTTCGATGCGATAATGTGAGATTTTAGCAAGACTGGCAGCTTTATCATAGGCCTGACTCTGGGCTCCTAATTCGTCTATAAGCCCCAGTCTGAGACCGTCAGCACCCGGCCAAATTTGGCCGCGCAAGATAACATCCTGGGTGGTCTTGAGACGATTCCCCCGACCTAACAAGACTGCCTGTAAGAATCCTTGCTTGAGCATTTCAATTTCCCGCACATAGGTGTCACGTGGTGATCCCCACATTTTGTATGGTCCTGTTGAATATATGTTTTCCATGACAAATGGTGGATCTGGTAAGTAGCCAATGACGCCAATATTTCCGACCATTGAACTGGGTTTGGCAAAAACATAATCTGTACCAACTGACATATAAAATGCCCCGCTGGCTGCCATTCCTTCTACCATGGTGACGATTGGTTTGGTTTCCCTCAATCGATTCAATTCCATGTATACGGATTCCGTATCTGTTACCGTTCCACCAGGGCTGTCAAGGATAATCACAACTCCACGTACATCTGGAGTATCCCGTGCGTAACTCAATTGTGCAATGAGATCTTTTGCGGTGGTAGCATTGATATCATCGCCAAAATAAATTACTCCCAAAATTGGGCGTGGAACTAATAGTGAGAGCAAAATTCCCGCGATCAGGGGTAAGAGAATAATTACTACCCATATCTTCCACCCCGACGACCTTGATTTACTGGATTCCTCCATAGAGTATTCTCCTTGATCCGATACAAGTCTCAGATCCCGACGCCTTCTTATTTTTATGGATAAGAAATTTATTGGCTAAGGGTAGATCTCTTCAAGATCCGGTTGATAATAACATCGGCACCCATTTTTATGGGAACATCCTTCAATTGGAAGATCTGGTACGTTATCTTTTGAATAAATACCTTGGGCTTGCTGGCATGTTGGGCATGCGTCTCCCGATACCGCAATGCGCATAGATTTGACCCTGGGATTTTCTTTTAACTGGCTAAGCGTTATTGTTAACGTGGAATATTCTGCTAAGTTGGAATAGCAATTCGGGCAAGTTTCCAGATCATCTACTACCTGTACATTACATACAGAACAGATTTGCAAGTTGGATCCTCCAATCTGTTTTTATTGTACTACAAAAGGATGTATTGACGAGGATTAAATGGGTGAAACTGCGATGGTTGGAAAACTCTGTCCCCGACGGGCGAGTTTATGGATATGTGCCAGGAGCACACCGCTCGCAACCGGTTTTATCAGGTAATCGTCAGCTCCGGCATCCAAGGCTGTGGCAACTAATCCCGGACTATCAAGAGCAGAGAGGATCAGGATAGGTATTTTGGAAAATTCGCGGATTAACTTGCACACTTCCCAGCCATCCATATCGTTCATCATTAAATCCAGAAGGATTAGGTCTGGCGATTGTTCTTTCACCTTTTGAACGGCATCCAGGCTCGAATTTGTTGTGATTATTTCCAGCTTCGTTTCAAGCGTAAGCCGTAAAAGGTCTGTCATTGCAGTGTCATCATCTATCGCCAGAATTTTCATGTAATCTCCATGGAATAGTATCTGGTTATATTATGCTCGAACATCACCACTTTATACCTTTCAGGTTGTTTACAAATATGTAATTAAGGGATTAAGTCATAGAGATAGGGTATCATTTATCCCATAATCCCAGATTGGCTTTGTGGTAGAATGAAAAATCAATTGCAGAATGATCATCTATCCCGATCTGGGATAATTAGAAAGATTATTTTAGGAGGAAGATATGCCCAAGAAATTTGTTTATCTTTTCAATGAAATTGACGAAGCAGAAAGTTATATGGGGGGAAGCTGGGATGGTGTGCGGGGTTTGCTGGGTGGAAAAGGCTCCGGTTTGGCAGAGATGACCCGCATTGGTGTCCCGGTTCCGCCATTTTTCACGGTAACGACCGAAGCCTGCAATGCTTATCTGGCGGAAGGAAGTAAATTCCCAGAAGGTATGTGGGATCAAATGATCGTTGCGCTTAAAAGTATCGAAAAGAAGTCTGGAAAATTATTCGGTGATTCTAAAAACCCATTGCTGGTTTCCTGTCGTTCTGGAGCAAAATTTTCCATGCCGGGAATGATGGATACCGTATTAAACATTGGTTTAAATGACAAAACTGCTGATGGTATGGTGAAGCTCACCGGGAATGAACGATTTGTATATGACTCATACCGCCGGTTAGTGCAGATGTTTGGATCTGTTGTTCTGGGTCTTCCGGATGAGGCTTTTGAAGATGTAATGGATGAGTTTAAGAAACATAAAAATGCAAAAGCAGATACGGGCTTGACCGCCTCGGATTTGAAAGAACTGACGGAAAAATTCAAAGTAGTTGTACGAAAACATACTGGTTCCGACTTTCCTCAGGAACCACTTGAGCAGCTTAAATTGGCAACAGAGGCTGTTTTTAAATCCTGGAATGGAAAGAGGGCTGTGGATTATCGACGTGCCGCGAATATTCCAGATGATCTTGGCACGGCTGTCAACATCGTTGCAATGATTTTTGGCAACATGGGTAATGACTCGGGAACAGGTGTTGCTTTTACTCGTAATCCATCAACAGGCGAAAAGAAAGTTTACGGCGATTATCTGTTGAATGCACAGGGTGAGGACGTGGTAGCTGGTATCCGCAATACCGAACCCATCTTAGATATGGGTAAAGATTTACCGGAATCATATAAAGAATTTATGGAGATTTGCGCAAAACTCGAAAAACATTACAGGGATATGCAGGATGTTGAGTTCACAATTGAGCGGGGAAAATTGTGGATGTTGCAAACGCGCAGTGGAAAGCGAACAGCACTGGCAGCCGTGAAGGTTGCCGTTGATATGGCCAATGAAAAATTGATTACCCAAGAGGAAGCGATATTAAGAGTAACACCGGAACAGGTTGATACTCTCTTGCACCCACAATTCAATTTAGAAAATAAGAAAAAAGCAAAAGCAGAGGGCAGGTTTTTCACAACCGGTGTGAATGCGTCTCCGGGCGCGGCTGTGGGACAGGTGTACTTTGACGCTGATACAGCCGAACGCATGGCAAAAGAACAAAAGCAGGCTGTTATCATGGTAAGACCTTTTACCAAACCAGATGACGTGCACGGTATGCTGGCTGCGAAAGGAATTCTGACCAGCGAGGGAGGTGCAACGTCTCATGCTGCTGTTGTGGCTCGCCAGTTTGGTGTTCCTTGTATTGTTGGCGCTTCAAGTGTAAAGATTTCCCTGGATAAGCGGATTATGGTAGCCAATGATATCGAAGTGAAAGAAGGAGAATGGATATCATTGGACGGAAGCACGGGAGAAGTGTTTACCGGAAAGATTGATCTAACTGCCGCGTCCCTGGAAGAACAAACTGACTTGCTGACTTTATTAAAGTGGGCAGATGAAGTATGTGCCCGTTCAGGAATTCGCAGCGGAGAAAATAATGGTCCAAAAACTGGCTTGCAAGTGTGGGCAAACGCGGACTATCCTAAAGATGCGCAACGAGCCAGGTCTTATGGCGCAGTGGGCATCGGCTTATGCCGAACCGAACACATGTTTTTTGAACCTGAAAGATTGCCCATCGTGCAGCGGATGATCCTGGCAGATAAAGCTGATGATCGCAAGAAAGCCATTGACGAACTATTGCCATACCAGAGATCTGATTTCTCTGGTTTGTTTGAGGCCATGGATGGGTATCCGGTGATTATACGCTTGATAGACCCTCCCTTGCATGAATTTCTACCATCAGAAGAGAAATTGCTGGAAGAAGTAATTACCATGCGAGTTAAAGGAGAAACTAAGGGTCTTGCGGAAAAGGAAAAAATGCTGGTTGCCGTGCAGGGACTACATGAGTCCAATCCGATGATGGGTTTGCGCGGGGTACGTCTGAGCATATATATGCCCGAGATCGTTGAGATGCAGGTTCGAGCAATTTTTGAAGCTGCTGCTGATGAAACATTGAAGGGTATCCATGCGAAACCAGAAGTGATGATTCCATTAACCGGAACTGTAAAGGAACTGGAGTGGATTCAGCCGCGGTTGGTGAGGATTGCAAAACAGGTCATGGAAGAAAAGAAGGTGAGCTTCCCTTATAAATTTGGAACGATGATTGAAATACCGCGTGCCGCTGTTACTGCTGCTGCGATAGCCGGGATTGCCGAATTCTTCTCATTTGGAACCAATGACCTGACCCAGATGACCTTTGGATACAGCCGGGATGATGCAGAACGTAACTTCTTGATTAAATACGTTGAAGAAGGGATCCTTCCAAATAATCCATTCCAGACATTGGATCGGGATGGGGTTGGTCGACTGATGAAGATGGCTGTTGAAGATGGTCGCCAGTCAAGACCGGCACTGGAGGTCGGGATCTGCGGAGAACATGGCGGTGATCCATCTTCCATCGAGTTCTGCCACATGATTGGGAATAACTATGTCAGCTGCTCTCCTTTCCGCGTTCCCATCGCCCGCCTGGCTGTTGCTCATTCAGCTTTGAAATTTGCTCCCAAGAAATAAAGTGGAGATAGAGGTCACCATCTGACCTCTTACTGTAAATAAAAATAGGTGTTATTACAGCGAATTTTGCTGTAATAACACCCAAATTTATTTTTAACCCGGAACAGATTACAGATTACACATGGTGGGATCAAACCAACCGAATATATTACACCACCAATCTGCGGGCATAAACCATAAAACAGCAGCAAGAATAATGCAAAAGAATACGGCAATTACAACCAGGACAATGATCCACGTTGGAAAGCCCTTCTTCTGGACTGGTTGATAGTACTGGGGTGGAACCTGCCCAGCATATGGTGGAGGAGGTGGAGGTGCCATTCGCTGGGGTGGGGGAGCCTGGTAAGCTGGCGGGGGCGGGGGTGGGGCCTGATACACGGGTTGTTGGTAGGCCTGTTGGGTCGATGGCTGGTAGGCACCCTCAGAGATACGTGTTGCATCTTGATCAGGTCGCATCGACTCAAATAACAGGCTGATGTGCTCCCCGAAAGTGATCATCTCACCTGGTCGAAGTGCGTAGGGTCCGACCAATCTTTGACCATTGACGAAACAACCATTGGTGGATCCCAGGTCTTCCAGAACATAGCTCGACCCTTGCAGGAAAAAGCGGGCGTGCCGTCTTGAAATTTCCGGATCATTGATGACGATATCGTTATTTGTGTCGCGACCAACAAAAACCTCACTTTTCTCAAGGGGAAAAGTATTTCCTGCGGTCGGTCCTGACCGGATAACGAGACGAAACATAGCTATCATATATTCCTCCTCTGGATGGATTCAATAATAGTTTACTGATTAATTTGAAAGATGTCAACTCATTTTGAGAATGAAAATGAATGGGTTTTGACTGCAACTCCCAAATCCCTTTTTGATCTTAAGTGAAAGTTTATTCTTTCTTTTGGCTGGCAAGTTCTTTTTGCCTTGCTTCTACAACGGCTTGGGTGATATGTGTCGGCACAACTTCGTAGCTGGAAAAATCCATACTAAAGATACCCCGGCCGCCGGTGATTGATCGCAGTTGTGTCGTGTATCGAAGCATTTCTGCCAGAGGGACGGTTGCAGAGATCGTCGAACGTCCGCGTTCAGTTTCCATACCCAGAACACGCGCCCGGCGGGTATTCAAATCGCCGAGGACGTCTCCCATATGATTTTCCGGAACGATTATTTTGACATTCATGATTGGCTCCAATAACATTGGACCTGCGTCATGAAATGCGAGTTTAAAAGCTTCCCGTCCGGCAATCTCAAACGCAATAGGTTTTGAATCAACTTCATGCATCTTCCCATCATAGATTGAAACAATCACCCCATGAATGGGAAATCCCGACAAAATTCCTTCTTTCATTACACTCCGAATTCCTTTTTCAATTGCCGGGATGAAGTTAGACGAAATCGCGCCACCAAATATATTATTGTTGACTTCCAAATCAGATTCGGTTGAAGGTTCAATCCGCAGCCAGACTTCTCCGAATTGTCCAGACCCACCAGTTTGTTTCTTGTGCCGATACATCGCCTGACCTTTTTTGGTAATGGTTTCCTGATAAGGCACTTTTGGTTCAGCGATAGAAATTCCGACCTGGAATTTTGATTCCGCGCGGCGGATGGCCACGTCAATGTGCTGATCCCCCATACCTGCCAGGATGGTCTGGTTGGTGGTGGGTTCCATATGCCAGAACAGGGTCATATCCTCTTCGCATAAGCGAGTGAGTGTAGGACTGATTTTTGCGGAATCCCCCATGGTTTTTGGGAATATCGCCACTTGATATAAGGAACCGGGGTATTCAGGTACAGGCAAAGTTAGTGGGTGAGTGCGATCGCAAAGTGTATTTCCAGTAGATGTTTCGCTTAGCTTTGGAACAGTTCCAATATCACCGGTATGGATCAGTTTTATGGGGAATGTTTCTTTACCACGTGGTATCTGCAGTGTGCCTAATCGTTCTTCAACGCTTTTTGTTTGGTTCCAAACACGGCTATCTGAATTGAGTACACCAGAAAAAACGCGGAAAAATGTCTGCTTTCCGACGAATGGATCTGCGCTGGTTTTCCAAACATAAATAGCCAGAGGCCCGGTATCAGACAATTGCAATTCTTCTGGCCCACTTTTTCCCTGTGCAATTATTGTAGGAATCTCACTGGGTGAAGGCATGAGATGAACGATTGCATCCAATAATTGGGTAATACCGATTTCAAGCCCACCGGCTATATTAAACACAGGGATAAAGATGCCTGCTTTTACA
>Ga0315273_10012927_pt1 | contig 10715 bp, 10 predicted proteins | sample YL17G02_0_MG_FD_205753 | JGI IMG/M metagenome (GOLD analysis project Ga0315273, IMG submission 205753) | Sediment microbial communities from Yellowstone Lake, YNP, Wyoming, USA - YL17G02_0 | ecosystem: Environmental > Aquatic > Freshwater > Lake > Sediment | place: USA: Wyoming | collected... | reverse complement strand
CATGCCAGTCGCGTCGGCCCCGATGGTCTTCAGGATTGCATCGGGCCCCTGCTGGTTCATGACCAGCGCCATGGTGAAGACCTTCGAGATCGACTGGATCGATACCTCGGTCGTCACGTTGCCGGCGGTGTACACCTTCCCGTCCGCCGTCACGACCGCGATACCGAACAGGTTGGGGTCGACCTTGGCCAGCGCCGGGATGTAGTCGGCGTTCTTGCCGTCCTTGAGGCCCTTGTACTTGGCAAAGGCGGCGTTCACCGCCGCGGTGATCTGGGCATCGGTCGCGGGCGGTGCTGGATTCCGCGCTTGCGTTGGATTCCGCCGGGCCTGCCCACCCTGTGCCGGCGCCGGTGCCGCGCTGACCGCCGCCAGCAGGGCGACCAGCACGGCAGGGATGACCGAGCGCCGCAGCATGCCCGCACCATCAAGAGCGTATCGCATACTCACTTTCCTCCGATTGAAGCCGAGAAGGCGTACTTGCCCGAGACCTGCAGTCGGAACCCGCCGGTGTTCCAGCCATCGGAGAAGTTTGCGCGATGGATGTACTGCACCTCGGGCCCGAACAGCATGCCTGGCACGGGAGTGAACAGCAGGTTGACGAGCGAATACCAGCCCTGGCGATACGCCGACGGGAGCTGGCCATCGGAGTTCCCGATGTCCACCATGGACCCGCCGATGGTGCTTGACCACTTCTCGTTCCAGGTGCGGTCGTAGAAGGCCACGAGGCCAAGCACGGGGAGGGCCTTGCCGACGATCGGCCGCAACGGGTCGGAGAAGTTGTTCTGGACCCCGACGTCTACCGGGGCGTCGTTCATGTAGTTCTGGACCCCCGCGCCGTAGATGACCTCGAGGCGCAGCGTTCCCTTGGGATCCGTCTTGACATTGGAGCTCAGGTTGAGGCCCCAGCCCACCACGTCGCCGGCGAGATCGTATTGCTGTAGGCCGAGGTCATCCCACTTGACGTAGCGGACGATGCCGGCGAGGCGGATGTAGCCCCAGTCGTGGCCGCCCCACTTGTAGCTCGCCGAGAGGTCGGGAACCGGAAAGCGTACGGCCACATCGGTCAGCTCGATGCGGTCGGCGTATCCACCCTCGTCGCCGCTCCCGCCCGGCCGCTCGAGGGCGAACTGCAGAACGTTCTTGTCCTGGATCGGCGTCCAGCGGAACTGCACGTTCCGGAAGAACACCATTCCGTTGGGCCCCCAGTAGTCCAGCGAATTGGGGAAGATGTCGAGGTCCATGAAGGGGCTCTCCGACTGCCCCATGAGGAACTGACCGATCTGGGCGTAGGCATGGCGCAGGCGGAATGTGGTTTGCCCCTGATCAACGCCGACACCGTACAGGTCGAAATCGAAGACCGCCCGGGCCTCGCCCAGCTTGGTGGGCACGTGGGTACTCACGCCGAACCGGGTCTGGCGCACACCGAGGAAGAACTGGCCCGGCTTGCCGAACTCGTTCTCGAACGCCGGCAGCCGGGTCGGGCGCGCCCCATCCAGCCAGCTGCCGTTGATGCCGGTGCCATCGTAGATGGCGTCCGCCATGGCGAATCCGTACAAGTCGAGTCCCGCCTTCCGCTGGCCCGCCGCGTCCTGTGCGGCGGCCGGTGCCTTCGGCGCCAGCAACAGCACCGCCGCGCCCAGCCAGGTGGCGCACGCTCGCACCATGAAGTGCATCGTTCCCCCCTTGTGTTGGCCTGTTCTCACATTGGAAGCACCCGACGCGCACCGTTCATGTGCGCTGTCCGTCGTCCGAAAAGGTTGCCTTGTCTCCGCCGCCGCGTACGAACTCGATGGCGGCGAGCAGGTCGGTCGCAATGTCGCGCTTGAGCACGAACGCATCGCCGCCCGCTTGCATTGCTGCCCGACGGATGGTCTGCTCGTCGTGCACGCTGAGGACAACCACCTTGAGGTCGGGGGAGCGCTGCCGCACCTCGCGCAACCAGCCGAGCCCGCCGTGCTCGGCCAGGGATAGATCCACGACCGCCACATCGGGCCGAAGTCGGTCCGCGGCGTCGAGCAACGACGCCTCATCGGCCACCATTACCACCGTTCCGAACGCCGTCGCGAGCATCCCCCGCACACTCTCAGTCAGGGCGTGGTGGCGGTCCGCGAGCAGCACACAACTGGGGGATTTGTCGGACACTGAGGCGGCTCCGTTCGCTGGCCGTCTGATCGCGATGCCTGCCGGCTCTGGCCTTCCACACAAGGGTAGGGGAGAGTCGGGGGGCCGTCGCCTCGGAGAATTACGGGCTTGGCGGTGGGAGAATACGAGGTAGCCTGCCGATCGCCCTTTGATGTACTTCGCCGGGATCCGAGGAGCGTGCCCCCACGGTCACGGCAAGAAAGGCAGTCCATACCTCCACGAGGTGGGGAAAGAAGAGGTCCTTCGCCGGCGCATCGGCCAGAACGAGCTCGATGCGATCCAGCTCTGCCGCGACTACGTCGAGGCGCAGCGGGCATACTCGCTCGAGAAGCACGACGGGGCCATCGTGAACCAGTTTGCCCAGCGTGTCATCAGCACACCTGGCAAGCAGGTCGGACTGGCCTGGCGCGCCGCCGATGGCACGTGGCAGGGCCCGATGGGCGAGTCCATCGCGCGCTTCATCTCCGAGGGGTACACGGAGCGTCACGAGCCGTTCCACGGCTGCTACTTCAGGATCCTGAAGGGGCAGTGCCCCGCGGCCCCGCTGGGTGCGATGGACTTCATGGTGGAGGGGGCAATGCTCGGTGGCTTCGGCCTCGTCGCCGCGCGGCGACACCGACGCTCGAGCAGTTCAAGACGATGGAGCGATACAACCCCGACTCTTCGTGGCGGGTCGTGCAGGATCCATGATTGGACAGCTGACGGGTCAGAGCTCGACCAGGCCGTGCTTGATGGCGAAGTGGATCAACTCGGCGCTGGTGTGCAGGCCCAGCGTCTCCATCATCTGGTATTTGTGAAACTCGGCGGTCCGGGTCGATATCGAAAGTGACGAGGCGATCTCCTTTGCCGACCGCCCTTCCGCCAGGAGGGAGAGGACCTCGCGCTGCCGCGGCGTGAGGGAGGCGATGGGGTCGGCGGTCCGCTCCGGCCCCTGCTTCATGGCGTCCAGGACCTCCCCCGCGAGCTGCGGTGTGAGGTAGGTCTTGCCCTCGAGTGCGGCGCGGACGGCCGAGATCAACTCGACCGCCGCCGAGTGCTTGAGCACGAAACCCGACGCCCCGGCTTCGAGCGCGCGCCGCGCAAAGGCGACATCCCGGTGCATGGTGAGAAACACCACGGGCACTCGATTGCCGCCTCGCCTCAGTTGGACCAGGGCGTCGATGCCGTTGAGGTGGGGCATGGTGATGTCGGCGACGATCACGTCCGGCCGCAGTCTTCCGGCCGCCTCCACCAGCGCGTGCCCATCCCCCACCACGCCCACCAGGTCGAACTCGGGGGTGAGCAGGCTCTTCAGCGCCTCCGCCACCAGGAGATGGTCGTCGGCGAGCAGCACCCGCGGGCGGTATGGGGAGGTCATCGCGATCCGCCTTCCGCGGGAACCCAGGCAACGATCGCCGTGCCCCGGCCGGACGCGCTCTCGATGTCGAGCGTGCCGCCGACTAGCTGCACCCGTTCATGCATGCTCGCCAGCCCGAGGCTCCTGTCCTTTCCAGGCCTCTCCAGATTGAAGCCGATGCCATCGTCACGCACCGTCAGGAGCAGACCGCCGTCCCTCGGCCGCAGCGCGACGCTCGCCGTACGGGCACCGGCGTGGCGCACCACATTGCTCAGCGCCTCCTGCGCCACGCGGAACAGGCAGAGCTCCGCGTCTTTCCCGGCGGCGGCGGGTAGCGGATCGATCTCTGCCGAGAGATCGACCCGGCCGCTGCGCCCAATCCGTTCGCATTCCGTCCGCAGCGCCTCGGCCAGGCCGAGCTCCTCCAGGACCGACGGGTGCAGCTGGTACGCCAGGGAGTGGACATCCTCGCTGAGGCGCACGAGCCCATCGCGAACTTCCCGCATCACCGCCGCCTGCGGTCCGCTGGGCGCGATGAGCTCGCCCCGGCCGACGTCGATCGCCAGGACGGCAAGCCGCTGGGTGATGTCGTCGTGCAGCTCGCGCGCGAGCTGCGCGCGCTGCTCCTCGTGGGCCCGGATCAGGCGCCGGCTCAGGTCGCGCAGGTTGTCCTCAGTCCGGCGAAGTCCGGCGATCAAGTCCCTCCGCTCCAGGGCGCCGACGAGCATCTCGCCAAGGACGTGCAGCCGCGTCACGAAGCTGTCGGGCCACTCGCGCTCCTGGCGCACGGTCTGGATGAGGACCAGATGGCCGACGACCGGCCCGGTCTCGATCGGGAGGGTCAGGGTCGACCGGATCGACATCTGATCCCAGACCGGGCGTTCCAGGTCAGCCTCGGGAGGAAGGTCGGCCGTCCGGGAGACACGAACAGGCACGCGCTCGACCAACAGCTTCCGGGACGACCAGGGAAACAGCGGCTTCAGGTTGAGTTCTGCAGATACCTGTGCGATTCCCTCCCCGTAGGAGATCAGGCGGATCTTCACCACCTGCTGATCGGCACTGACTGAGAGGAGCGCACATCGGTCGGCGTCGAAGAAGATCCGGACCCGTTCCAGGGTGCGCGCGACCGCGAGCTCGACCGCGTCCGGCTGCGCCGCAAAGAGTGAGGCAGACGTGTCGGCGATCAGCGTCTCGAACTCGAGGCGTTTCTCGAAGTCGTGTGCCGCAGGGAGTCGTGCTGGACCATGTTTCGGTGCCATAGGGGGCTCGTTGGTGGCGCCGGAGCAAGGACTCGCGTGGCAAGCTGCCCTCGAAGGTACTTCGAGTACAAGGGCGTGTGAAGCGTCCCTTACGATCGATGTCGCTGCACCAGCTAGGCCAGTTTGACAGGGATCGCAGGCCCGCTGAGGTTCCGGTGTCCGTAGCAGGACCACGCGTCAACAGGAGAGGATGCAATGCGTGCACTATCGGTTTGCGCTCTACTGATTGTGATGGCGGCCCTGCCGCTGGCGGCGCAGCAGCCATGCGCGGCTCAGCAGGAGCACATGGCGGCGATGCACAAGGACCATGACGCCATGATGGCCCGGATGGATTCGGTAGATCAGGTGCTGGCACAGCAGGTGGCGACGCTCAAGACGGCCAAGGGTTCGGACCGGACGGCCAGACTCGAGGCCGTGGTCCTCACTCTCGCCAGCAGCCACCTGTCGATGCGCGAGCACATGAAGGAGATGATGGGCGGCATGGGAGGGATGGGCGGCATGGGTGGTGGGATGGGCATGGGCATGCCCAGCGGCGCTGCACCCTGCGCCCAGCCGGCCGACAGTGCGAAGCAGCATCAGCATTAGCCGGTTGGGGCGCTAGGGCGCAGTCTCGAACACCCCGATCCAGGCCGCCGGGATCGGGGTGGCAGGACGCTCATCATCCCAGACGGCGCCGCTGATCCACCAGCGGGTGCCGTCCCAGTACAGCATCAGGTAGTTGATGCCGCGCCCGGTGAGCGGTCCCGCCAGCGACTGCCGCGTTTCGTAGACGCTCCGCACCTGCGCCACGTTGCCGAACTGCTCGATGCGGGAACCGATCTCGATCTCGTAGAACCCGTTCTTCACGAAGCCGGCATTTGTGTTCTTCCGGAACTCCTCGGGGGTCATGAGCGCCGGCACCGGCGCGCCCTGCCGCTCCCGCATCGCCACGAACATTGCACCGGGCATGTACAGGGTGCTGTCGCGCTGCCACTGGCGTGGCGCGCCGGGCGGGCCGCTGATGACCTCGTAGTAGGCGCGCACGATGCCGGGAATCGTGGCGACGTCCGCCGGGTCGGCGGCCGGGACCTGCGCCGCGAGCGCTGGTGCCACGCCGAGCGCGATGAGGAAGCCGACGGTGAGGGTACGCATCTGCAGGGACACCTGTCGTTCTCCGGTTCGGGGTTGGTACCTTGTCGCATGCCACGCATCGACCTTCTCCTGCCGCTCACATCCCTGCAATCGCACCTCCTGTACGGCGGCGCCCTGATCGCCGCGTCCATCGCGCTGCTGGCGTTCGTCACCAGCGAGATTACGAGGAACTACAGCCAGGTCGACAAGCTGTGGAGCATCGTGCCGCCCGTCTTCGTGTGGTGCTCCGCCGCGGCGTCGGGCCGCGAACCGCGCCTTGTGCTCATGGCGGGGCTCGCCACCGCCTGGGGCGCGCGACTCACCTTCAATTTCTGGCGCCGCGGCGGGTATTCGTGGCCGCCATGGCGCGGCGTCGAGGACTACCGCTGGGCCGTGCTGCGCACCAATCCATTGCTCGCTGGCCCATGGCGCTGGCGGCTGTTCAACCTCGGCTTCGTGTCACTCTACCAGATCCTGCTGTTGTTCCTCATCACGCTGCCGTCGGTCGCCGCCGCCGGCGCGGCAAAGCCGATCAACCTGCTCGATGCCGCTGCCGCCGCGCTGTTCATCGGGTTCCTCTGCCTCGAAACGGTGGCCGACCAGCAGCAGTACGAGTTCCAGACCGAAAAGCACCGCCGACGCCGGGCCGGGGCGCCGCTCGACGGCGACTTGGCGCGCGGCTTCAGGACCACGGGGCTGTTCGGGCTGGCCCGTCACCCGAACTTCGCCGCGGAACAGGCCATCTGGTGCGCCTTCTACCTGTTCGCGGTGGTGGCGACCGGGCGATGGGTGAATTGGTCCGGTATTGGCGCGGTGCTGCTCATCCTGCTCTTTCAGGGCAGCACCCAATTCACCGAGAAGATCTCGCTGGCCAAGTATCCCGAGTACGCGGAGTACCGCCGTCGCGTGCCGCGCTTCCTTCCCCGGCCCTGGGCTAGGCGCCCCGTCTTCTAGCGCGCCGCCGCACCCCTCACCCACATCTGGTTGCCGCGGTTCAGGTCGGGAAAGGCGCTCTCGGCGTCGATCTGCACCTTCACGACCTCGGGCTGGCGCGGCACGCGGCCCGTGATGGTCTGCCGCCCCGTCAGCCATTCCTCGACTGGAATAGAGATGTGCACCACGCTGCCGTCCGCCCTGGTGACTGACAGATTCACCGGCATCGGCACCAGGCCGCGGTCCTCGATCGTGATGACCATCGCGTCGCCCTCTTCTACCACCGATGCGATGGCCTGGTCCAGCGGCCAGGCCTGGTAGAACCAGCTTACCCAGAACCAGGAGAGGTCGCGTCCGGCCACGTTGTCGAAGGTGTTGAAGAAGTCGGCGGGGTCGGGATGCCGCCCTGTCCATCGGTGCCCGTACTCGATGAGCGCGCGGTGAAAGGTGGAATCGCCGACGATCGCCTGCAGCGCGACGAGTACCTGCGCCGTCTTGTTGTAGTTCGAGATGAAGTAGAGGTTTAGCGGAAAGAGGTCGCTCCACTGCATCAGCGGCGCGTCGTTGCCGTTGCGTGCCGCGCGGGTGTAGCTTGCCCGCTGGCCCGCCTCGGAGTCATTGGCCCGCCCGCCGCTTCGCGGCTCGCCGTACAGCGCGCGCATCGCCTGCGCCGTGTTGAACTGGGTCAACCCCTCGTCCATCCACGCATGTCGAGTCTCGTTGGATCCCACCTGCATCGGGAACCACATGTGCCCGGTCTCGTGCATCAGGTCGCCGGCCAGCGACAGCGTATCCGCCCACGGCTGCATGAGCGTCATCATCGGATATTCCATCCCGCCACTCGTGAGCACCCCCTCCATGGACGTCATCGCGCTCCACGGATAGGGCCAGAGCCAGGCCGAGAGCTGCTCGATGGCGTCGCGGGTGAAGCGGGCGCCCCCGATCGGCCAGGCTGCTGCCGCCGCACTAAGCCGGAAGAAGCTGTGGATGGCCACCGTATCGACGGTGCCCCGGGCACGGTTCGGTACCAGCGCTGAGGTCGCGTCCCACAGGTAGTGGTTGCCTGTGCCCCAGGCGAAGTCGCGCACGTTGCTGGCGGTAAAGCGCCAGGTTGAGGTCGAGCCCTTCGATACCAGCGCGTTGCTGGTGCTGAGGTCGGACGCGGTGATGATGTGCGTCACCTCCCGGCGGCCCCGTGTCGCCGCGAGGCGGTCGATGGTGCGGGGCGTGAGCACCGCGGCCGAGTCGCGCAGCGTGCCTGTGGCGCCCACGACCCATCCCTTCGGCACCGTGACCCTCACATCGTAGTCCGCCATGTCCATGTAGAACTCGGCGCCGTTGATGTAGGGATCGGTCACCCACCCGTTCACGTCGTCGTATACCGCTACCTGCGGGTACCAGTAGCCGAGGAAGTAGACGTCGTCCTCGCGACCTTGCCGCCCGTCAGACGGCGACGGCGGGGGCGTGAATGACCACTCGAAGGCGAAGAGTGCGCTGTCACCCGGCGCGATCGGTCGCGGGAGCTTGATCCACATCACGGTGCCGCGCACATCATAGCCCGCCGCCGCGCTGTCGGGTCCGCCGTCCGCCGGGCGCAGCGTCAGCCCTTGTGCCTCGACGCGGGCGAGCGTGACACCGCCGGTGAGGGGCACCGCTTCGCGCCGCGGGCTGCCCGGCGCAAAGAGGTTCTGTCGCAGGTACACCGGCACCGCAAGCAGCGTATCGGGTGATCGGTTCTGGTAGACGACGCGCTCGCTGCCGGTAAGCCGCTGCTTGCCGGGATCGAGGCGCGCGTCGATTTCGTAGCGGATGTACTGGGTCCAGTACGTGGCTCCGGGCTTGCCGCTGCGGTCGCGGGTGCTGCGCTCGACGGCACGCGTGAAGTTGCGGGTCTCGTAGACTGGGCCGGGAATCGGGCGGCCGCCCTTGGCGGTGGCAACCGGGTCCTGCACCGGGGCGGGGCGGGTTTGGGCGGCGCCCGTCGGCGCGGACAACATCGTCGAGAGCCCTGCCAGGACGACTCCGATCGCGAAACCGCGCTTCTTCATCTGTCTGAAGTGATCCACCCGGGCATGCGAGAGTGATTTACTATTCGCGGCAGGGTGCCAGATCGTTGCCACGGAGGCTATCGAGGAACTACCCGATGGGCAAGGGAAGACTGGAAGCCTTCAGCGACGGCGTGATCGCCATCATCATCACGATCATGGTGCTGGAGCTCAAGGTGCCGCACGACACGGGGCTGGACGCACTCTGGCCGCTGGCGCCGGTGCTGGGCAGTTATGCCCTGAGCTTCGTATTCGTCGGGATCTACTGGAACAACCATCACCACCTGCTGCAGGCCGCACGGTCCATCGACGGGCGGATCCTGTGGGCCAACCTGCATCTGCTGTTCTGGCTGTCCCTGATCCCGTTCTGCTCGGGCTGGATGGGCGAGAATCACTTCGCGCAGGTACCGGTCGCGCTCTATGGTCTGGTCCTGCTCATGTGTGGCGTGGCCTACTACATCCTGTCGCGGGCGCTGATTGCGCTGCATGGCCGCGACTCGACCCTGGCCGTCGCCATCGGCAGGGATCGCAAGGGCATCGTGTCGCTCGTGCTGTATGTCGCCGCCATCATCCTGGCCTTCTTCAGTACCGCGGCGGCGCTGGCGATCTACGTCCTTGTGGCGGCGATATGGCTCATTCCCGATCGCCGGATCGAGAAGGTCTTGCGGGCCTGACGCGTCGAGTACCGCCTAGCTCGGACCCGCCAGCGCCTGCCGGATCGCATCGCCGACTGTCACCCGGTGCTCCACGACCAGCCGTTGCCGCAAGGTTGCCTTCCCGGACTCGCCGCCGATCCGGGCCAGTGTCTGGACCGCACTCACCGCGAAGAGCGGATCAGGATCGGTCAGGTACTTCGTTGCGGTCGCGATGGCAGGCGCCTTGTCATCGCGACCGGCCAGATACCTGAGCCCGGCCTGGCGCAGGTTTCTCGGCTCCGACGGAGCGGTGAGGGCGATGAGCGCGTCGACCACGCGCGGGTCGGACTGGTTCCTGACCTGGTAGGCGGCCGACTGACGGAGGCCCAGCGGCCAGCCGGGCGCAGTGTGGGCGATGAGCAGCTCGCGGATCGCCAGGTCGGCAGGATCGAGTTCGGCGATTGCGCGCTCGCGAACCGCGCTGTTGGGGTCGGTCTCGAGCAACTGACGCGCGGCCGGGCGAGCGGTCGCTGAGTCGAGCGCCGCCCAGGCCTCGATGGCACTGCCGCGCACGCCACTCGCCGGATCACGAAGGGCGGAGCGGACCAGCGGAAGGTCGGCCGCATCGTGACGTTTCGCCAGCTGATCCATGGCCTCTTCGCGCAGGGAAGGCTCCCGTTCATTGAGCACGATGAACCGCCGGGCGCTGTCGGCCGCGGGGTCTGCATTGCTGTCCAGCGCCCTCAGGGCCCAGTTCCTCGCACCGTATTCGAGGTCATGCATCGCAATCGCCGCCAGCTCGGTCGGCGTCTGGTCCGTCCTCACCGTGCCGAGCAGCCAGGCGCCTTCATCGAAGCGAAACGACAGGGGCTCCTGGGGCAGCGAGAGCGCGAACGTCTCGTTCTGCCTGGTCACCATGATCTCCCGGCGCACCACCGAGTCGGCCGTGATCAACCGGATCGTGACCGGGAAGCGGAACAGCGGATGGGTGGAGTCGATCGTCTGGGTCTGGGTGACGGTGACGTGCAGGGACCTGGACGGCGCGTCCCAGTGACGTGTCACGTCGACCTTCGGATACCCGATGCCATAACACCACTGGTCGAAGAACCAGTCGAGGTCCATGCCGGCGGTGCGCTCGAACGCCACGGCGTAGTCCTCGGTGCGGACGGGCTGGTAGGCGTTGTCCGTCAGGAAGCGTTGCATCCCCGCCCAGAAGAGCGAGTCGCCCAGCAGGCGGCGGAGCTGGTGCGCCACC
>Ga0315273_10012926_pt1 | contig 10715 bp, 10 predicted proteins | sample YL17G02_0_MG_FD_205753 | JGI IMG/M metagenome (GOLD analysis project Ga0315273, IMG submission 205753) | Sediment microbial communities from Yellowstone Lake, YNP, Wyoming, USA - YL17G02_0 | ecosystem: Environmental > Aquatic > Freshwater > Lake > Sediment | place: USA: Wyoming | collected... | reverse complement strand
TATCAATTTCTAATAAAGAATTATGTAATGATTTGTTACAATATGGAATTGGTCCTCAAAAAACATTAACCCTTCAATGGCCAACTAATTTAGCAGAAGAATTTGAAATGATTTTTATTTTAGGATATTTTGATGGTGATGGCTGTTTGGGATGGGAGGCGGATAATAGACCAGGATATATCACTTATAAAGGATGTTGGGGTTGGACATTATTAGGTCAGCCCGAATTTTTAAATGCTACAAAAGAAAAAATATATAATCATACTAATATAGAAATTAAAAACCCTATCAAAATGGGAAAATGTAATGTATATACCATACAAAAATCTGGCAAAAAAGCTGAAGAACTAGACTCTTATATGTCTCACTTCGACATCGGCCTAAAACGTAAACGAATACAATATTTTTGGGACTACCACGAGAAGCCGTTTTAATAATACTCGATAAGACGAAGAAAGTGAAGGGCCTTCTCCGAAAAGAAAGCCCTTCGCTTTGAGACTGTATTTACGGCCAATGGATTTTACAGCCACCAATGATTGGTACAGTCTGAATTACAGCATTCAATGGCTGGAGTCAAATAAAAAGCCCATCTGACGATGGGCTCTTCATGTTATTTCTTAAATGGGTTTCTTCCCATGTCCCAGTTAGTATTGGGGTTGGCAATTTTGTCTATATGCTGTTGGGCCAATGCTTGGGCTTGTTGCATCGCTGCTGGATCTCCGGCCTGCACTTTATCGTATAAATCAGGTGATAAAGCGAAGCCCATTGGAGAGGCCGATGCCCCTTTATAAGCATCAATCTCTGTGGGATAACCAGTCTTATCTGTAAATTTAATGGGTAATGCCCCTGAGTTTAACACAACATATCTTGGCCCACTAGAAGTTTGACCATTTATGTTTGTAGTATCATTGACCCATCCCCACTGCTGACCATAAGCATCTTGTTTTATTTGATTAGGCTGATACGCATACCATTGATTATCTCTAGGATCTTTCTTCCAATATTGTTTCCCATCATTATACCAATAGCTTTGGGGATCAAACTGCCGACCTCTTCCAGCATTAGATTGATATTCAGTAATTTTTGTAGCAATATTATCTCTATATCCTTGTAGGGCATTAACTTTCGCTGTTGCTAAGACTTGGTCTGTATCTTGAACTCCCATCATTTTATTTAAAAATGATGTTGGGGGAGTGGATTGTAATTGTTGTTTTGCAGTATTCAACTGTTGATCATAATTTTGTAATAACTGTTGTAGTTGTTGTAATGATAAATTATTTAAGGTAGTGTCCGATGAAACCGGGTAATTTGTAGATGACGCGGGAGTAGGCATTGACGGTGTGGTGGCTGAAGATTGCATCAAATCATTAGACTGCATCATGTTATTCATTTGATTTGCAGCCAATTTCTCCATCTTATCAGCCAACTTATACAATCCTTCTTCATCTAATTGATTGGCCATTTTTATTAATTTAATTAAACTCATCTTATTTTACCTCAAATTACATTTTATGCATTGTATCTTGGAGCCGGTTGCCCCTTATACCAAGGTTTCCCGGTTCTTAAATCATAACCAGCGATTTGAGTCTGATCAAATTGGTTATATGATTTCGGAGATGTCGGATTATTATATCCTGTAGATTGTGGTCCCCGTGGCCACATTAAGGCCGCTGCCCCCAACCCTCCCAGACCTAGTGCTTTCACAGAGCCTGGAGTATTTTGCCAAAGATATTGGTTTGAAATCGGCAATCTATAACGCTGTTGATAAAAATCCTGTAATAACTCTGGTTGGAAAAATTTTGTAGCTCCTCCATTAAATATGCCAAAGATTTGTTGGTCTGTCAGATTGGGATAATATCCTATAAGATTTTTAGCCTTCAAGCGTTGTACGTCTGTCATCATCTTATTGGGGAAGTATCTTTGAAGACTGGCAATCCTCCTATCAATAACTGACATGGCCTCCATGGCCTCAGGAGCAATTAGTTTAGCAGCAGGCATGGCCTTCTGATATGCAGCTTCATTCAATCTACCTAGATTCATTAATTTTAATTCTTGCAAGATTTGTTCTTGTGTCATATTAGGATGGTATCTTTTAAGATTTGCGGCCAGCCTATCAATAACTGACATGGCCTTCTGAGGTGCAACTTCACCAATCTCTCTCAATATATCAGGAAGAATTTTTTCAGCAGCAGGACCAATATCCCCAAACATAAATGGGAGAATTCTTTGACCAATAGCTGTCGCTGCATTCGCTGATTTTTCCATTTTATCAGCCAATTTATATTGACCTTTAGCATCTAATTGATTAGCTAATTTAACTAATCTCTTAAAAATCATCGTAATTTCCTCATCATTTTCTTAAACGAAAGATAATCTTCTCTCGCAGCCTCAACCATTGCCTCTCTTTCCATTTTATTTACTGTTTCCGCCATAGGAGGCATTCCCATGCCCATTCCTCCCCCAGGCGGAGCAGGTGGAGTTCTAAATTTCTTAATAGTTCCATAGGTCATACTCTTCATTAAACCAATTATTTCATCGATTGATGTAGTATCAGAGATATTATCCCCCGCAAGTAATCTGACCCATTTGGTATCCTCGGTATTTTTATTATCTGCATCTACGTCTTCGGGAGGTCTTTGAGCATCTTTGGATGTTCTCTGTCCCACCTTATTAAGATCAGCAACACCATTAGGCATACCGCCATAGGCTTCCCAAACATCAGCGGCAATTTCTTCATCATCCTTGTCTGGATGCAAAGCAATATATTCCTCAATGTTGAAATCATATAAAATTTCACCAACGCTTTTTAATGGACCAGGAATGGCTGGCCGAGGAGGCGGTGGTGGAGGACCAGGAGGAGCGCCACCCATTGGAGGCATTCCTCCTCCCATTGGGTCTCCCATAGGAGGCATTCCTCCCATTGGAGGCCCGGCTGGTGGAAGTTGTGCTAAACGTGTTCTCATAATTATAACCTCAGAGTAATAATCCCTGCGTCTTCTATGTTATAATTAAACAGTTCTACGGGAAATACCTTGTCAGAGAGAAGTGTACCAGGAAGAATTTTGTATGTTTTTGTGGATAAGTTAATTGTCTTGCCTTTATCTAATAATTCCAAACATAATATATACTGAGGACTAACTGAAGCCCCTATGCAATAAACACGAGGTTCTGGAAGACCATATAAATCAGATCTCAATTTACAAATGGCATAATAAGCCATAACTTGACCGAAAATGGTAGGCTGTAATTCTCCAGACTTCAATTCCACAATGACCTGGGCACCATCTTCGCCTTGGCAAAACAAATCCACATCCCCCAAAGAGGATCGGCTCTTGTAATATAGCTTATATTGTCTTCTTATCAACTGAAGGCCATCTTCAATCAAATCAACATGGTCTTCTAAATAGTTTTCTATCTTAAACTCAGTTTGAGAGTTTTTGGGAATGGTAATTTTTCTACTCATTCAATGATTATACAAATTAATATATAAAATAAAAAGCCAGAGAATATTCTCTGGCTTTAATAAATGTATATATAATAACTTTTAAATTGCCGATCTTACTAACATGTCAGCACGAGTCCTTTTGCTTGGTTCGGTCTTTGTGGCATCGACATGATATTCAATGCCATCGTGGGGAAGACCATCTTTAATCTCAAATTCTTCCATTCTAGGCTTGCGGCGAGGCTTTGGTTTAGGAAGATAAGTCTTTCCTTTAGGATCATAATATGAGCCTTCAGCCCCATTATACAAATCAGAAAGAGAAGCTGCAGTCTTTTCAAAGGTCTCAATGGCATTGTCAATTTGTTTACCATCATAAGAAGATACTCTCAATTGTGATAACAACTCTTCTTCGATATCCTTGAATTTGTCATTATACTCCTGGAATTCCTCGTCCTCGGTATCATCTTGGAAAGCTGCCAAAATTGCATCCAGCATACTTTCTTCCGAAACCTTCCTCTTCGAACTCGACAATTTTTGATAAGCACGGTTAACGATTAGACTCTCATCGTCTTTATCTAAGTCACCCGTAATATCACTCAGTAGTTTGATTAATTGATCACGGAGATCATTCATTTCATCTCCTCCAAGATATTCTCTGTTATATAAATTATCCATAAGAAATTAAAAGACCTGCTTTCTATTTGTTGCTTCTCATTTCTCACTGATATCTTTATATATATCTTATATTATCACCTTCTTAATTATCTATAGTCGCATTGGTTGTAAAGTAAGGAATATGAGTATTACAGTCTATTTTAATTATAACTTCAAAAACATATTCTGATATTCGGCAACTATAACCTACTGAAATATTGTCAATAAATATATTATTTTCATCCATCTCAAACCGCCCCATCATATCGGCCTTAATCATTGAAATCCTCAAATGACCACCCTGAATAGACCTTTTGCGATGAATTAGTTCAATATCGACTTCTTTTTTGAGAATAGCATCAGAAACCTTGATTAAATAAGCAGGGACCGCTTCAGTATTAATACCAGTACCTAAATAAAATGGTTCAGCACCAGAAACAGAACTACCAATATATAATAGTCCCGTGCAAATATCTACACCATAAAGAATAGATAAGGCAGGATCCATTAGGCCGAATTTCAATAAACCATCTCGGGGCAACTCGACAAAATTGATAGTTTCATTACCATTTTCATCAAATTCTAATAAAAATCCATTATTTAACGGAATATCTTTCGCCCCCAAACTTATATCCCAAGAAAATTCATTGGAAGCACACGGGCACTGTATATTATCATAATCTTTAACAGTAATTAAATTATTGCATCCCAAACAAATTGGTATTTTTAATGATGGAATCTTACCATATTCAGCATACCAAATTACAGGATATTTTGGGACATAAGCCACTCGAATTCCTTCGCCCATAGTTGCCTCCAAACAAAAATAGCAGCAAGTGACCATCGCTGCTATTATTATACTCGATTTTTAACTACAAACAAACATTAACTAAAGTCATAGCCAATCTGGAACGAGAAGTCAGTATAAGTGCCATCATAAGCCAATGATCCAGGCTGAGAAGAAAGAGCAATATATCTACTCTTAGCCCCAACCGTAATAACATTGCTTGCACCACGACCAATACTAATTCCAGCGCCTACAGAATCCTTCGTAGGATGATAGTCACTAGCTAAAGTGGTTCCCATTGAAGCACCAGTCAAAGCAAATAGCGGGGCAGCCAATGCTGTAGTGACGGTAATCATAAATTCAAATTTACGAGTAGTATTGCCTAAACTAACATTGCCTCCACCCTGTAAAAGTGCATAACTGTCATTCATCCAAAACTTAACGTGTTCAGCTTGATTAGTGGCAACTTTAGCAGTCAAAACTTTGCACGGACCCCATGCCCCAGCCGTAACAGTTCCTAATGTCAATGCAGTAGGAATTAAAGTTCCAACAGTATTTGCCGCAGAAACGTGCTTGTACCATGTAATATCAGGAGCAGCCATATTGTAAACCTCCTCGAAATAATTTGAGATATAAATTACATATTAACGAAATCAATATATTTTACCTTCTTTTATTATACAGGAAGAATTGGAATATCATTTCCAAATTTCAAATTGTTATATATGCTAAACAAAATTTCCTTTGACGAATGAGGCGGATTCACTGAATGTTTCTGGCACCATTCATCAAAATCCATTTGTGTGATTCGCCCGCCATACAAAATGCCTGCCCCTGTAGAATTATAGGTTGTTAAATCTAGCTCACCTAAATAGTGATTTATCCATTGCACAAAGTTAATGAAGCTCAACTCTGTCACCACGGGCTCTCCATTTAAATCTTTCCACAAGAAAACTGGCTTGTTCATCATCTTGTTCTTTTTCTGATAATCTGCCTTAGATTTATCAATGCCCGTGGCATAACCATGTTCAAAAGGTGGCCATTTCCAACACAAATCATGGCCAATGAATGTCGTGGGACCACAACCAAAATGCAACGCAATTTGATAAGCCATCCCTGTCGTTAATACGGCTGGTCTAACCAATCCCTTATACCCTATGTCTTTGGGGATCCATTTGCATAATTCAATTTGTGAATCAGCAATGTTATACCATGTTACAATACAATCAGATTTTCTAGCTTCATTAAAAGTCATAGGGTGAACTATGCTAGGTAAAACAGTAATGAAATCTCTACCATTTTGTAATCCGGCAAAATTCTTAACCTGCCTATCATATGGGTCTGCCACGACAACTAAATGAGGAGTGATGTTATTCTTGCTCAAAATGGGCAACGCTGCATCACAGGCAACAATTACTATTTTATTTTGATATTCCTGTAATGTTTCAATGTGTTCATCCAAACTAGCTCCGACACCAATGACAACCGCTGGCCGACCTATTAAAGCCCCTCTAAACTGAAGAATGCCAATCCCAGGCCCCACATAACTTTTAATTTGTTGATAATTTTCAGTATATACTTTGGTCAAACTACTTACTGCAGAATCGGAATACATTTTAACAAAATTATTTTGACTATCATCAGTCACAAAATCTTCAATGAACTGTGTTTGACTACAACTGTCATAAATCTCTTGATAAATATCTTCAAACCGATGGCAGAAATTGTCCCAACTATAAGCCTGATGCACTAAATTAGCAGAATATTTATTAACTGGTGAATAAAGATAAGGAGTTTTAACTACATTACTTATGGTTTCCTTAACTTCTATGTTACTGATGTTATTTAGCCTAGTAATAATACAATCATTAATGGCATCAACAAAACTAAAGGTATCACCATGCTGCACAATCTGGCCAATTTTATGGCCATCAATTCTTTTGACTAACAATTCATTAGCTAACCCAGTAGGAGTAGAAATGACAGGCAATCCTTTAGCCAATGCTTCTAAAATGCAAACTGGCCCAGAATCAATCTTAGAGGTGACCAAAACCCCATCCATAAGCCCATATAAATTGGGATAATCATCGTAATTACAATTAGTATCACGATCAAATAATTCAAACAAAGATGGGTCTAAATCATGTTCAGTGGTAATTTTAGCCAAATAATCAGCCCAATTAGCACCAACAAACATAAACCTAAATCGGCTCACGTTTGTAAAATTAAGAATAATATCAGTTAAGAATTCCTCTCCTTTTCTTCCATCAGGATACAATCTTGAAATAATTCCGAAACGAATGACATCTTTAGCAACCTTATACTGCTCTGCCAAGGCATGTTTATCTAAAATGTCAGTTGGTTTGAACTTATCAAAATCGACTCCTGCAGGAGTGTAGCGAATTTTCTCAATCGGAACTCCTCTTTCAACCATTCTCCCAATAATAGAAGTAGAAACCGAGCTTATCATTTTTGATCGATGAAAAGATGCTGCCTTGGATTCAAATGACCAGGATGGATTAAAATCACCCATTGCCTGCACTGTTACCAATGCCCGATGAGCCATTTTATTATTATTTATTGATGCTAAGGAACTATGCAAATAATGATAAACATCGTATAGTTGTGATTCATCAAGTTTTTCTGTCACAGTGATCTCAAAACGCATGGGGTCAACACCCATTAAGAGAATATTCACCATGTCAGAAAAAATCCATGAACCTGGGCCTTGATAGGCCCCACTGCCAGAAACCACATTCACTTTAATTTTATGGGACAATATGATTCACCTAATTTCTATGGAATAATATGATTCACTTCAAATTCTTCAATATCTATTAAAAATGGACTAGTATGGGTATTTCTGACTCCAAAAAAATTGCCAGCCTTATGGATGTGCTCAAACTTGGTCATAAAACCATTAATCTTTAAGAAGTTTTTAAGTCCATCTCTATTATACAGAAAATGAATGTCTTCTGTGTTAATAAATTCATGATTTGGGTGTAATTCATGATATTTCCCCATGATGTTTCTAAAACTACGCAAAGAGGTGGTGGAATATAGAATGGGGTATTCTGCTCCCTCACAATCAATTTTGAGAAGGTCTATTTGTCTATACTGTTTATTAGTAATATAGAAAACAATGTCATCCAATGAAATGGTGGGGACGGTAAAAGTGTTTGCAATCACAGAAACAGCATTCTGTCCTGTATTTTGAGTTAGACTTCCCATGGACAGTTCTGAAGGAGAATCTTGTTCAGAACTCCAGACTGCCATGTTATAAAGCTCAACATTTTTGAATCCGCCTCGTTCAAAAACATTTTCTTTGGCTATTTCATAATTTTCTGGATGAGCCTCATAAGCGAAAACATATTTAGCATTTCGCTGTAAACAAGCAATGGTGAAACTACCAATGTGAGCCCCGATATCAACAACAATGAATTTAGACAAATCATCGGGCAATCTATATTCATTTTGATGCACTACTTTATAAAAAATATAAGAATCTAATGTGTCTGGGCGAAATACAAACATAAATAGTCTCTCCATTGGTATTATACAAATGGCTCTGTCTAATAATTAAGACAGAGCCATTTTGATTTAGTTTTTAGGGTTCATTCTTTCGGCAATTAACTTAGAAATTTCGGAACGCTTTGAGCGAATTAAAGGCACTGCTGCAAAAATGGGATGATCCTTAAGACTTTCTACAGCTACGGAAAAACCACACGATTCAGCATCAGTATAAGGATTGTCTATTTGTGTCAAATCAGCAAGAATTACACATTTTGATTTTTCTCCCATGCGAGACAATGCGGTTCTTGCTTCTAAAATATTAGTATTTTGCATTTCGTCACATATTACCCAACTATTATGAAATGTTCTGCCTCTCATGAAAGTATAAGCTTCTAATTCCACATTTAATGCAGGATCACTAAACATATCTCCACCATATTTCTTACCTTTTGCCATTTCAATAACCTTAAGATTATCATAAAATGGTTTTGCCCAGTTCATTAATTTTTCTTCTTTATCTCCAGGTAAATAACCAAGATCTCTACCACCAACTGGAATAATAGGCTTGACATACATAATAGTCTCGATTTTACTATTCTCATAAGCCTCAATGGCCGCTGCGATACTCATAAGACTCTTTCCTGACCCAGCTAAACCTGAAATAGCCACAATTAATACTTCTGGGTCTAGAAGTACATCAAAGGCCATTCTCTGATACTCATCTATCGGATAAATACCTTGTACTCCAGTCTTAAAATCAGGAACAAGGATTAGCCTATCTCCTTTTTTGCGACATAAAATAGGAGCAACATTACCATAATTTTCAAACTGTACATGACAAAATTCATTGTGATAAAGATAATCAGGGGCCGGAATAATATCTTTATAAGGGTCCCCATTCTTGAGTGGAGGCAAAACCAAAGTCTCAGAATGCAACCCAGTGTAATGCTGATCCCAATTTTTAATCTTGGTGTTCAGATAATCTTGGGCTGGAATGCTATTAATGGCAGATTTAATTCTTTGCCCTACATCTTTTGAAACTAAAATAACATTTTCATGACTTTTTTGTAATTCTTTAGCACATTGGATGATTACATCATCTCGAAATGCTTTTGGTATTTCAGAGGCGACATCTAAATTTCCAGGAATTCCCAACATACTTACGGACAAATCCCCTTTGTTCTCTCCAAGGGTCACATTGACTAATGTGGGTGATTTTTGACTTAAACTATCTAATTGTCTTATAAATTCTCTTGCGGCTTGACCACGACCATTCGGAACTTTTCTTAACCCATCGATTTCTAAAATAGTTACATAAGATAAAAAAACATCGTGCTCATCAAAATTGTAAATCGCAGAAGGATCATGGATTAAAACACTAGTGTCTAGGACAAATTTTTTCTTCATTAAATTGTGGATACCACCTTGAGTTTTAGATTTTTAAATAAGTTTGTTATTCCCTCCTATGATATTTACTCTCTATTTCTTCCATCACTGACATACTACCTGCCCAAAAACAAAATGCCAATGAGAAAACTCCCATTGGCATTTTTAATCGCATTTTCAACCTATTCCTCTGACTTTGCAGTTCCATAAACTGTCTCATCTGCCGTCTTTAATAGTTCTTTTAATTGAGTTTGGTCTATCTTATTGGCCTCCTGAGCACTCATAAGAGCCCCAATCTCCTGATTTTCAATCTTTTTATATTGTTTTATGTAATTTTGCACGTTTCCCTCAATACAATCCTCAACAGCAGCCTTTAAACCACCATTAGTAATAAATTCCACCGCAGTTTCATATTGAGTAGTACCTAATAAATCAGCATCAATGAATTTGGCCCCCTCAATCTTGCCCTTTACTATGTCTAAATGGCCCACCTCTTCAACAAACTCATCAGCCTCACGCAAAATAACTAATTTAATACTTGGCAAACAAATATATATCTTAAAAGGTAATGCTTCGTCCAAAAATTCATCCTCTCCCGAGGTTAATTTCAATACCTCTTCTTCATCTTCAATAATGGCCAAAACCAACTCTTTCGACAACCCTGGAATGATAAACTCCCACTGATAATTATGAGAATGTTCATCCTCGGGCATGAATTTGATTTCCACATCTTCAATTCCTGATTCATCCAGTATCTTATTGAACAATGAGCAGCCAATTAAATCGGCCATGCTACTTTTACGATATGTGCCTAAAAAGGCCATGTCAATGCTGAAACCACCAGATTCTTCTTTTTGGTCAGCGATTCCGCCTCTATCATAAACATTTCTAAGAATGGGATCACTCAAAATGGTGTAAGCCCTCACCACTAAT
>Ga0315273_10012925_pt1 | contig 10716 bp, 10 predicted proteins | sample YL17G02_0_MG_FD_205753 | JGI IMG/M metagenome (GOLD analysis project Ga0315273, IMG submission 205753) | Sediment microbial communities from Yellowstone Lake, YNP, Wyoming, USA - YL17G02_0 | ecosystem: Environmental > Aquatic > Freshwater > Lake > Sediment | place: USA: Wyoming | collected... | reverse complement strand
GGCGCGCGGGTACACGGTGGCCCGCTTGATGTTGCACAGATCAGCGAACTCCATGTAAGCACGGATGTTGCGCTCGCTCACCTGCTCGTAGCCGATACCCTCGCTGTTGGCGCGCTCGATGATCTTGTCGTCGACGTCGGTGAAGTTGTAGCCGTACGACACCGTGAACCCGCGGTGCTCGAGGTAGCGCCGCATCACCTCGCCCGAGAGCGAGGCGCGGATGTGCCCGACGTGCGGCTTGTTCTGCACCGTCATGCCGCACACGTACATGCGAACCTGCCCCGGCGTGACCGGGGTGAACTCCCGCTTCTCGCGGGTCAGCGTGTCGTAGATCCGGAGGGGCACGGAGGTCTCCTCGAGGCGGGTCAGTGCGTGTTCGACGTCTCGGCGCCGACGCGCGGCGGCAGCGCGAACGGCAGGGTGGTGCTCACGCCCGCGCTGGTGAGCGCGGCGAGCAGACGGCGGCGCAACTCGCGCGCGGCCTCGTGGGTGTCGCGCCCCGGGCGCGCACGCACGAGCAGGCGCACGTGCGTCTCGTGCGTGCCGAGGCGTTCCACCCCGGGCACTTCGATTCCGCCGAGCAGGCGCGGTTGCCATTCGGGATCGATGCTCATCTGGCCGGCGACGGACTCGCACAGATGCAATGCCTTCTCCACGTCCTCGCCGGCCCCGATCGGCACATCGATCGCGATGCGGTTCCACTGGCGGCTGCGATTCACCACCATCTTCATCTCGCCGTTGGGTACGAACATCAGGAAGCCGTTGAAGTCGCGCAGGGTGGTCTCGCGCACGGTCAGTTCCTCGACCGTGGCCACGCGGCCGTTCACCTCGATGGTGTCGCCGACCCCGAATTGGTCTTCCGCGATGATGAAGATACCGGCGATGATGTCGCGCACCAGCGCCTGCGCGCCGAAGCCGAGCGCCACGCCCACGATGCCGGCGCCGGCCAGCAGCGGCTTCACGTCCCAGCCCATGACCTCGAGCGCGTGCACCAGCACCGCGCCACCGAGCAGCACGTTGACCAGGTTGCGCAGCAGCTGCCCGATGGTCACCGCACGCCGGCGGGAGTGGTCACCGTCGTGTCCGGCACGGCGTATCCAGTGCTCGATCCGGCTGACCACCAGGAACAGCAACTGCTGGACGACGAGCGCGCCCAGCACGGCGAAACCGATGCGTACTCCCATGCGGAGCAGTGCCTCGGCGTCGGGCAGGAGCCCCAGCTTGGCGGGATCGACGATGGCGAGGGTCATGGGCCGAGCATGGAAGCGTATCCGGGCGCGTTTGTCACGTCGGAGCGGGAGGTCGTGCGGACTTTCGCGGCTGCGCGTTGATCGGCTGCGCCAGCGGAGCGCGGGGCCACCCGCACCGAGATCGTGTGGGCCGGGGTGGGGACCCCGTTCGGGGCGAATCATCGCGGTGCGTGGCGGAGCCAGGGACTGGCGGACACCGCGACGCCTTCAGCGGAGGCCGGCAGGGATGCCGGCCGCAGCGGCCGCGAACGGGGTCCCCACTCCGGCCCGGATGCTCGCAACGCGCGAGACCTGACGGCAGGTGAGGGTTCGATCCGAACGACGAAACGGCGGGCGCCCGACCCACGGGCACCCGCCGTCCGGACCTCCGTGGCCAGGGCCTACGGCATCAGGCCCGCCACCGTCTTCGCGTCGAGCCGCTTCACCAGCGCCACCAGCAGCTTCACCGTGGCGTTCAGATCGCGGCGGTCGATGATGCTGATGTGGCTGTGGATGTAGCGTGCCGGCACGCCCATCGAGATCGACGGCACGCCCTGGCCGCTGATGTGGATGCGCCCGGCGTCGGTGCCACCCCGCTCGACCGACTCGTACTGGAGCGGCATCTTGAGCTTCTTCGCCGAATCCATCACCAGGTCGAGCAGGCCGCGATTCGGGATCGAGGTGGCGTCGTACACCACCACCAGCGGTCCGCCGCCGAGCTTCTCGTCACCCTCGGTGCCGGGCGTGTCGTGGGCGATGCCGACATCGAGCGCGAACGCCACGTCGGGATTCGTCTTGAACGCCGAGGTGGTGGCGCCGCGCAGGCCGACCTCCTCCTGCACCGTCGCCACTCCGAGCACGGTGTTCGGGTGGGTCTGCCCCTTCAGCTGGAGCAGCGTCTCGGCCACCATGGCGCAGCCGATGCGGTTGTCCCAAGCCTTGGCGAGCAGCAGGTTCGGGTTCGCCATCACCGTGAACGACGAATCCGGGATGATCGCGTCACCGGGACGGATGTCGAGGTGCTTCTTCACGTCCCAGTCCGAGGTCGCGCCGACGTCGATGTACATCTGGCGGATCTCGAGCACCTTCTTGCGGTCCTCGTCCTGCAGCTCGTGCGGCGGCTTGGAGCCCACCACGCCGATCACGTCGCCCTTGCGGGTCTTGACGATGAGACGCTGCCCGAGCACGACGTGTCCCCACCACCCGCCCAGCGGCAGGAACTTCACGAAACCGTCCTTGGTGATCGACTTCACCATGAAGCCGACCTCGTCGAGGTGACCGGCGAGCATGACGCGCGGGCCCGGTCCGCCCTTCTTCTCGACGATGAAGCTGCCGAGCCGGTCGCGCGAGAACGTCCCGATCCCCTTGAGGTGCTTCTCCATCACGCGCGCGACGTCGCCCTCGAAGCCGGGTGCGCCGTGTGCTTCCACCAGTTCCTTCAGGAACGCGGTCGAACGGTCCATGATCGGGTCCACTCCGGGTTCATTTCTTCGCCGCGGCACCCGCGCGCTGGCGGGCGTCGGCGATGGCGAGATCGAGCATGCGCGCCACGAGCTGGTCGTAACCCATGCCGACGGCCTTCGCGGCCATCGGCACCAGACTCGTCGGCGTCATGCCGGGGATGGTGTTCACTTCGAGGCACGACGGCTCGCCGTTCGCATCGAGGCGGAAGTCCACGCGACACACGCCGCGACAGCCGAGCACCTTCGCCGCCTGGAGACCGAGCCGGCCGACACGCTCGGCGAGCGGCCCCGGCAGGTCGGCGGGACAGAAGTAGTCGCTGGCGCCACTGGTGTACTTGGAATGGTAGTCGTAGAGCCCCGACTTGGGACGGATCTCGACGATCGGCAGCACCTGGTCGCCGAGCAGCGATACGGTGAGCTCGCGCCCTTCGATGAAGCGCTCGACCAGGATCTCGCCGAAGGGCGAAGCACGGTGCAGCGCCTCGGGCAGGGCGGCCGCGTCGGGCACGATGGTGAGCCCGACCGACGAGCCCTCCTCGTTCGGCTTCACCACCAGCGGGAACCCCCCGAGTCTCTCGACCTCGACCTGGTCGGCGACCGATCCCGGCGGCAGGAGCTGCCAGGCCGGTGTGGGCACGCCCGCATGCTCGAACACACGCTTGCTCATGGCCTTGTTCATCGCCAGCGCGCTCGCCAGCATGCCCGAGCCCGAGTAGGGCCGCCCGGTCAGGTCGAGCAGCGCCTGCAGCGTGCCGTTCTCGCCGATCGAACCGTGCAGCGCGATCAACACGACGTCCGCGCGCGCCAGTGTCTCGGGTCGCGCGATCGCGGTCTCGGCGGCGGGCTCGATCGCGGTGAGCGGCGGCGCGCCGTGCTCCTCGTCGCCGGCCGGCAGCAGCCTGCCGTCGGCCGCGTCGATCGACAGCGTCTCGTGACCCAGGTTGCGCAGCGCCTGGGCGATCCCACGCCCGGTCCGCAGCGAGATCTCTCGTTCGGAGGAGCGCCCTCCCATCAGTACGGCGACCTTCATGGTCTCCTATCCCTGCGTGCCCGCCGCCGCGGCGGCGAGACGCTCGATGCATGGCTGCTGGCCGATCAGCTCCGCCAGCACGGGCAGCTCGGGTCCGTGCGTGCGGCCGGTGAGGGCCGCGCGGACCGGCTGGAACAGGGACTTGCCCTTGACCCCGGCCGAGGCGCCCACCTGCTGGAGGGCGGATTTAAAGCTGGCGGCATCGAATGTTTCAAGTGCGGCGAGCGCGTCACCGAGCGCCCGCAGGACGCGCGCGGCATCCGGCTCGACCAACGCGCGCTTCGCGTCGTCCTCGGCCGGAGGGATCCCGGGCAGGAACACCGAGGACTCGGGCGTCACGTCGGCGAGCGTGGCGAGATTGCCGCGCACGCACTCGAGGATACGCTCGAGCCTGGGTGCCGGCAGCGCCGCCAGCCCGGGTGACAGGAACTCCCCGCTCCAGCGCCGCAGCGTCGCGGCGTCGGCGTGGTGCAGGTAGTGCGCGTTCACCCAGCGCAGCTTGTCGGGATCGAACACCGAGCCGCTCTTGCCGACGCGGTCGAGCGAGAACGCCTCGGTCAGCTCGGCGCGCGACAGGATCTCGCGATCGTCGCCGGGGTGGAATCCAAGCAGGGCCAGGTAGCTGAGCAGCGCCTCGCTGAGGAAGCCCGCGCGCCGCCAGTCGCCCACCGCCACCGCCGCCTCGCCGTCGCGCTTGCTCATCTTGGAGCGGTCGCGATTGAGGATGAGCGGCACGTGCGCGAACTCCGGCGGTGTCCAGCTGAACGCGCCGTAGAGCATGAGCTGGCGCGCCGTGTTGGGCAGGTGTTCCTCGGCGCGGATGACGTGGCTGATACGCATGAGCGCGTCGTCCACCACGCAGGCGAAGTTGTAGGTCGGCAGCCCGTTCGATCGCAGCAGTACGAAATCACCCACCATGCCGGCCGGGAAGCGCACCTCGTCGCGCACCGCATCGTGCAGCGTCCACTCGCGCGGCTCGACGACGAAGCGCACGCTCTCGGGCCGGCCCTCGGCGCGCCGCGCATCGCGCTCGGCGGGCGACAGGTGCCGGCAGTGACCGTCGTAATGCGGGGGCCGTCCCGCGGCCATCGCGGCGGTGCGGCGGCGCTCGAGCTCGACGTCGGTGCAGAAGCACGGGTACGCCGCGCCCTGCGAGACGAGCAGTCCGGCGTGGCGTTGGTACAGGTGGAGCCGCTCGCTCTGGCGGTACGGTCCGTACGGGCCGCCGATGTCCGGGCCCTCGTCCCAGTCCAGTCCGAGCCAGCGCAGATCGTCGAGCACGCCGGTCTCGCTCTCGGCGCTCGAGCGCGCGACATCCGTGTCCTCGATGCGCAGCACCAGTCTGCCGCCGTGGGCGTGCGCGTACAGCCAGTTGAAGTAGGCGGTGCGCGCGCCGCCGACATGCAGCCAGCCGGTAGGACTCGGCGCGAAGCGGACGCGGACCTCGCTCACGGCCGGTCCACCAGCGCCACCGCCCAGGCCGCGATGCCCTCGCCGCGCCCGATGGCTCCGAGTCGTTCGTTGGTGGTCGCCTTCACCGACACGTCAGCGGCCGGGATGCCCAGCGCCAGCGCGAGGTTCCCGCACATCCGGTCGCGCACCGGCATGAGCGTGGGCGCCTCGGCCACGACCGTGGCGTCGACGTTGATGATGCGCGCGCCACGCTCATCGAGCAGCGCACGGATGCGCGCGAGCAGGTCGAGACTCGAGGCGTCCTTCCAGCGCGGATCGCCGGGCGGGAAGTGCGCCCCGAGATCCCCGAACGAGGCCGCCCCGAGCAGCGCGTCGCCGATGGCGTGCGCGAGCACGTCGGCGTCGCTGTGGCCGTCGAGCCCCCACGGGCTCTCGAAGCGCACGCCGCCCAGCACCAGCGGACGGCCGGCGGCGATGCGATGGATGTCGTAGCCCAGGCCCACGCGAAGACCCATCTCAGTTCTCCGTCTCGACTCGCGACAGCCAGGCCCCGGCAAGCGCCAGGTCCTGCGCCGTCGTCACCTTGAAATTGAGCGGCTCCCCGGCGCTGACGCGAACCGGATGCCCGAGCGCCTCGACCAGCGCCGCGTCGTCGGTCGCCACCGCCGTCGCCGCGGCATGCGCCGCCTCGAGCCAGTCGCGGCGGAACACCTGCGGCGTCTGCGCGCACCACAGCCCCTGGCGCGGCACCGTGGTGTCGATCACCTCGAGACTCACGCGCTTGAGCGTGTCGGCGAGCGGCACCGCCGCGATCGCGGCACCGAAGCGGAGCGCGTCGCCGATCACCCGCGCGATCACCGCCGGCGTCACGAGCGCGCGCGCCGCGTCGTGCACCGCGACGTGCGTGCAGTCGGCCGGCAACACGGCGAGTCCGCGCGCGACCGACTGCTGGCGCTCGCGCCCGCCCTCGGTCCAGGCCACGATCTTGCGCGGCGTCACCGCGGTTGCCGCGAGCCGCTCCTGCAGCGCGCGCGGAGGGCCCACCATCACGATGCCGTGCACCGCGTCGCAGCGCTCGAGCGCCTCGAGACTCCATCCGAATAGCGGACGTCCGGCGAGCGGCACCAGCGCCTTCTCCATGCCGGCGCCGAGCCGCTCGCCCTTGCCCGCGCACAGCAGGATCGCGATCGTGCTCATCGGCTCGCCCCGCCCGTCGCCGGCTCGGTGGTGCGCTCCTCGCGCGCAGGCGGCTCGACCTTGGCGCCGAGCAGGCGTTCGACCGCCTCGCGCACCGTGGCGAGCGGCACGATCTCGATCCCCTTCACGCGCGCCTCGTCGGCCTGCGCCGCCGGTACGCCGGCGCGCACGAAGCCGAGTGCCGCGGCCTCGCGCACGCGCGCGTCGGCGCGCGAGACGCGGCGGATCTCGCCCGACAGGCTGATCTCGCCCACCACCAGCGTCTTCTCGAGCACCGGCCGGCTCTTCGCCGACGACGCGATCGCGAGCGCCACGCCGAGGTCGGTGCCCGGCTCGTCGAGCGTGAGCCCGCCGGTGACCGTCACGAACACGTCGTGGCGCCCCAGCCGCAGCCCCACGCGTCGCTCGAGCACCGCGAGCAGCACCGCCAGCCGGCGGCCGTCGAAGCCGTTGGTGACGCGCTGCGGCGTGCCGTAGAACGAGGTGGAGACCAGCGCCTGCACCTCGACCAGCAACGGCCGGGAACCCTCGAGACTCGCCACCACCGCCGAGCCCGGCTCGATCCGGCGGGACTCGGACAGGAACGCGGCGCTCGGGTTGGCGACCTCGACCAGCCCCTTGCCCGTCATCTCGAACACGCCCAACTCGTGCGTCGCGCCGAAGCGGTTCTTGGCCGCGCGCAGCACGCGATAGTGCTGGTAGCGCTCGCCCTCGAGATAGAGGACCGCGTCCACCATGTGCTCGAGCACCCGCGGCCCGGCGACGGCGCCGTCCTTGGTGACGTGCCCGACCAGGAACACCGAGGTGCGGGTGGCCTTGGCGTAGTGCATGAGCGCGAGACCGCACTCGCGCACCTGCGTCACCGTGCCCGGACCGCCATCGAGGTCGCCGCGCGCCATGGTCTGGATCGAGTCCACCACCAGCACGTCGGGCTTCGCGGACTCGGCCGCCGCCAGCACGGACTCGAGGTCGGTGTCGGCGAACACGAGCAACGTCCCCGGCACCTCGCCGAGCCGCTCGGCGCGCATGCGCACCTGCTCCTCGCTCTCCTCGCCCGCGATGTACAGCACGCGCCGGCCCGCCGCCGCCAGCACACATGCCGTCTGCAGCATGAGCGTGCTCTTCCCGATGCCCGGATCGCCGCCCACCAGCACCAGCGAGCCCGGCACCAGGCCGCCGCCGAGCACGCGGTCGAGCTCGCGCATGCCGAGCGGCAGGCGTGTCACCTCGCCCACCTCGACGCTCGCGAGCGGGCGCGGCACCGAAGCGCCCGCGCCGGTCCAGCGCGCGCGCGTCGCGGCCACGCCCTTGGCGGCCCTGGCGGGCTTGCCACCGGCATGCTCGGATGCCGGTGCCTCGGACGCGGTGTTCCACGCGGCGCACGAGAGACAGCGCCCGAACCAGCGCGGCTGCTCGTTGCCGCAGGCACTGCAGAAGAAATGGGTCTTGTTCGCTTTGGCCATCGGTTCCCCGGCGAGGGCGGGTGGGTGCGCTAGAAGATGCTCAGCTTCACGTACTTCTTCGGGTTCTTCTTGATGTCGTCGATGAGCGCCTGCAACGACGCCGTGGTGCCGCGCACCTGGGCGTACAGACTGTCGTCGTTCACCAGCTTGCCGAGCGTGCCCTCACCGCGATCGATGCGGCCGGCGACGTTCTGCATCGAGCCGCGGAGCGAATCGAGACGCACACTCAGGCGGTTCATGTTCTCGGCCGCCTGTGACAGCTCGTCGAGGGTATGGCGCCACTGTGCTTCCTTGTCGGTGGTGACTCCCTTCGCCGTGTGCGCCGCCGCCGCCAGGTCCTGCATGGTGCCGCGGAGCAGCACGCGATTCTCGTGCACCGTCTGCTTCAGCTCCTCGCTGGTGTCGTTGAAGTTGCGCACCGTCCGTCCGAAGTCGCCCTCCTTCTCGAGCGCCTCCGCCAGCTTCTGCATCTGGCGCGCGATGTTCGAGATGGCGCCCACCGACTTGCCGAGTTCGGCCATCACCTCGGGCACGCCCTGTTCGAACTCCCCGATGATCGTGTCGCGCTCGGCGATCGGCCGGCCGCCCTCGCGCAGCGACACCGCCACCACCTTCTCGCCCATCAGACCCACGTTGCTGATCGCGACGCGCGAGGCCGAGGTGAGCTGGACGTCGGACGACAGCGCGAGCTTGATCACCACGTGGTCGCCCGCGAGGTCCATCGATTCGACCGCGCCCTTGCGGATGCCGTTGACGCGCACCTCGTCGCTCGCGGCGAGCCCGCCCGATTGCGGGAAGCTCACCACCCAGATGCGCACCTTGCGCGCGAGCGACAACTCCTTGAGCCAGGTCACCCCCGCGATCACGATGGCCAGCGCGGCCAGCACGGTGATGCCGACCTGCACCTCGGTCTTGCGGCTCACGTCCCTCCCTCGTCGCGGGCGTCGTGCCCGCGGCCGTCACACCCGTATCGGTCCGGTGCTCGACCCCTCGATGAACTGACGCACCATCGGATCGGTGGTGCCACGCGTCTCGGCCACGGTTCCCGTGAACACGACGCGTCCCTCGTGCAGCATGGCGATGCGATCCGCCACCTTGTACGCGCTCGCCAGGTCGTGGGTCACCACGATGGTCGTGACCCCGAGGCGCTTCTGCATGCCCCGGATGAGCTGATCGATGACGTCGGCCATGATCGGATCCAGTCCGGTGGTCGGCTCATCGTACAGGATGGTGGCCGGGTCCATCACGATGGCGCGCGCCAGCCCGACCCGCTTGCGCATACCGCCCGAGAGCGACGCCGGCTTCATCTCCTCGACACCCTCGAGCCCCACCCACTCCAGCCGCTCGCGCACGCGGGCACGGATCTCGTCCTCACGCATCCGGGTGTGCTCGCGCAGCGACAGCCCGACGTTCTCGCCCACCGTCATCGAGTCGAACAGCGCCGAGCTCTGGAACAGCATGCCCATCTTCTTACGCACCTCGTTCAGCTCGCGCGGCTTCATGCCGACGATGTCACGCCCGTCCACCTCGATGCTCCCCGCGTCCGGCTGCATCAGCCCGACGAGGTGCTTGAGCAGGACGCTCTTGCCGGTGCCGCTGCGCCCGATCACCACCAGGCTCTCACCGGTGCGGATGTCGAGATCGACCCCGGCCAGCACCTTGCGCGAGCCCAGCGTCCTGGCGAGACCGCGGATGGCGATCATGACGCGAAGATGAGACGCAGCAGGACGTTGGCCAGCACGTAATCGGAGATCAGCACCAGCACGCACGACGCCACCACCGCGCGCGTGGTGGCGATCCCCACGCCCTCGGCACCGCCCTCGGCGGTGAATCCGTAGTAGCAGCCCATGGTGCCGATGATGCCGCCGAAGAAGTGCGCCTTGAGCAGGCTCGAGTAGAGGTCGTTCATGTGGAAGAACTCCTTGAGCCCGAGCACGTAGGTGTGCGAACCCACGCCGATCACCGTGACGGCCACGATCCACCCCCCGAAGACCGCGATCGCGTTGGCGAACACCGTCACCACCGGCAGCATGACCAGCGCCGCCGCGATACGCGGCACCACGAGATAGCGCACCGGGTTGATCGCCATCACGTCGAGTGCGTCGATCTGCTCGGTGACGCGCATGGTGCCCAGCTCGGCGGCGATCGAGGCGCCGACGCGGCCGCCCACCACGAGCGCGGTGAGCACGGGACCGAGCTCGATGACGACCGAGCGGATGATGACCGCGCCGAGGTACTTCATCGGCACCACGTTCGAGAACTGGTAGGCCGCCTGCACCGCGGCCACCGCGCCGGTGAACAGGCTCACGATCGCGACCAGGCCCAGCGATCCCACCCCGATCGCCTGCATCTGCTGCACCACCAGCCGGAACGAGCGCATCGCCGGGATGAAGGCGAGGAGCACATCGCGGATCATCAGCGCGATGCGCCCGACCTCGGCCACGCCATCCTCGGCGCTGCGCCACACGTAGCGGAAGCCGCGCAGCGCCAGTTCGTCCCTCAGCTCCATGGGATCAGAATCCCGGTTCGGTCTCGCCCGGCATCAGGTTCGCACCCTCGACGAACTTGGTGTACTCGTGGAGGAACGTCATCTCGACGTCTCCCGTCGGGCCGTTGCGCTGTTTGGCCACGATGATCTCGGCCTTGCCCTTGAGCGTCGGATCGTCACGCTTGTAGTACTCCTCGCGGAACACGAACATCACCACGTCGGCATCCTGCTCGATGCTGCCCGACTCGCGCAGGTCCGACAGCTGCGGGCGCCGGTCACCACCGGTGCGACTGTCCACCGCGCGCGACAACTGCGACAGCGCGATCACCGGCACCTCGAGCTCCTTGGCGAGCGCCTTGAGATTGCGGGTGATCTGCGAGATCTCCTGCACGCGGTTCTCGACGCGGCCCGACGGACGGATCAACTGCAGGTA
>Ga0315273_10012924_pt1 | contig 10717 bp, 8 predicted proteins | sample YL17G02_0_MG_FD_205753 | JGI IMG/M metagenome (GOLD analysis project Ga0315273, IMG submission 205753) | Sediment microbial communities from Yellowstone Lake, YNP, Wyoming, USA - YL17G02_0 | ecosystem: Environmental > Aquatic > Freshwater > Lake > Sediment | place: USA: Wyoming | collected... | reverse complement strand
CGCGCCCCTCCCGAGGCTCCGAAGTATCTGATCCCCTTAGGTTTTCGCGAAAGTGAAGGGGGGCAAGTTATCGCGTCAGTACTCCACTTTCATCAGGAAAAGCCCCTGAGGGGGCGCGGTCATTTTAGCCTGCCGCCGGTCTTGCGCCTTGAGGATCCTCTCGAACTCCTTAATGGATATCTTTCCCCGGCCCACGTCGACCAGGGTCCCGACGATGTTGCGCACCATCTGTTTCAGGAAACCCTCCGCCTGGATGGCAAAGCAGAGAAATGGGGCTTTCCCCGTGAACCAGTCAGCCCGGAAAACCTCCCGAACGGGGTTGTTCGTATCCGCATTCGCGGCCTGAAAAGAGGCGAAATTCTTCTTCCCCACCAAAAGCTGCGCGGCTCCCTGCAGGGCGTCCGCATCGAGGGAGACGGGGTAATGCCAGGAATAGTTGCGGTGCATCGCCGAAGGAACTTCCCGGTTCAGGATCACGTAAAGGTACGTCTTCCTCCTGGCCAGCAGCTGGGCGTTGAAATCGGGGGCGGCTTCTTCGACGGACTTGACGACAATATCCGGCGGCAGGAGGCTGTTCAGACCGCGGTGAAAACCTTCCAGGGGGATGGAGGCAGAGGTTTGAAAATTCGCGACTTGACCCAGCGCGTGCACGCCGGCATCGGTTCTGCCGGAGCCGATCAGCCGCACCCGCTGCCGGGTCATGAGGGCGAGGTTCTTTTGCAGAACCTCCTGAACGGTTAGGCCATTCGGCTGGATCTGCCACCCGTGGTAATTCGTCCCATCATACTCAATGAGAAGTTTGATGTTGCGCATGGGATTCGGGCGGCCGGTCTGCCTATACCCTACATCCTCTCGACGATCATGGCCGCGCCCATGCCGCCGCCGACGCAGAGGGTTGCCAAGCCGTACCGGGACTGGCGCTTCTTCATCTCATAGAGCAGGGTCACAAAGATGCGCGCCCCGCTGGCGCCGATGGGGTGGCCGAGGGCGACGGCCCCGCCGTTGACGTTGACTTTCTCGATATCCCAGCCCATCGCCCGGTTGACGTAGGCCGCCTGCGCCGCGAAGGCTTCGTTCGCCTCGATGAGGTCTAAATCCTTGGCCGTCAGCCCGGCCTTCTTCAGGGCCATCTGGCTGGACGGCACGGGGCCGGTGCCCATGATCTCCGGGGCCACCCCGGCCGTGGCATAGGATTTGATCCGCGCCAGCGGCTGGATGCCCAGGGACTTGGCCTTTTCCGCGGACATGACCACCACGGCGGCGGCGCCGTCGTTGATCCCCGAAGCGTTGCCGGCCGTAACCGTCCCGTCCTTTTTGAACGCCGGACGCAGACCGGCCAGGGCTTCCCTTGTGGTATTGGGGCGGGGGTGTTCATCCGTGTCAAAAACGAGGGGATTGCCCTTTTTCTGCGGAATGGACACGGGAACGATCTCATCCTTAAACCGCCCTTCCTGGATCGCCCTCCCCGCGTTCTGCTGGCTCCGGAAAGCCAGCTCGTCCTGGTCCTGCCGAGTCACGCCGAATTTCTCCGCCACGTTCTCCGCCGTAATGCCCATGTGGTAACGGTTGAATATATCCATTAGGCCGTCATGGATCATCCCGTCCACGACCGGGCCATCGTTCATCCGGTAGCCCCAGCGGGCGCCGGTAAGCAGATAGGGCGCCTGGCTCATGGATTCGGTGCCCCCGGCCACGACGATGTCGGCATCTCCGGCTTTGATGGCCTGGGCCGCCATCATCACCGATTTCAGGCCCGAGGCGCAAACCTTATTGATGGTTGTTCCCGGAGTTTCCTTGGGAATCCCCGCCCGGATTAGGACCTGCCGGGTCGGGTTCTGCCCCTGCCCGGCCGTCAAAACGCAGCCTAAAATGACTTCTTCAATCAGCTCGGGGTTGACGCCGCCCCGTTTCAGGGCTTCCATGACGGCGATCTTCCCTAACTCCACCGCGGGAATGTCCTTAAGACCTCCGCCAAAACTGCCTACGGCAGTGCGCGCCGCGCTCGCAATCACCACGTCTCGCATATTTTCCTCCATTCATTAATTATCACCGCGGAGAACGCAGAGCACGCAGAGGAAAAGAATAAAATCTGAATCGCCAAATTTTAAACTCGAACTGAGCCCTAAACTAACATTTCAAAACCGAAATCCCATAGGGTTTCACATCTTGATGGTTTCGTAAAAAGTCGTCACTCCGGTGAAAACCGGAGTCCAGATCAGTTCTAAGGTGCTGAAAATACTGGATTCCGGCTTCCGCCGGAATGACGAAAGAACGAATTTTCAAGCTTTTTACGCGATCATCAATTTTGAAGGTTTTAACTGGTCCAGAGTTTCGTACTTAGGATTTAATTTTACTTCTCTGCGCCCTCTGCGCTCTCTGCGGTGAATCCGAGTTTAAGCTTTTTCCTTGATCTTCGCCAGTTTCTTGGCCATCTTCTTCTTCTGCTCGATGTTTCCCAAGCGCATGTACATGACTTTCTGGGCCTGCGGGGACCCTGCTCCGTGCATGGATTCGGCCAGGGCCGTTCCGCCGGTCATGTTCTCGATCAGGCGCAGGATGCGAATCCGGTCCTCCGTGGAAACATCGGCCACTCCTTTGAGGTATTTTTGCACATATTTGCCCACCTCGGGATTCTTCAAATCGTCATCGAAGGGCATGGTGGCGATGATCCCCCCCGCCACGTCGTGGGCCAGCCGCGCGACCTCATAAACATTTTTGCTGACATTATATTTGGTGGTGTTCGCCAGAAGGGCATCCGGTTCCCAGTTCCCGGCCTTGGTCTTGTGCCCCATGGCCGAGCAGGCGATGCTTCCGGTGTAGATCGTCTCCGCCAGGTGGGTCATCTCGGCCAGCTTGTCCTTCACATGAGAAGCCTGGGAAGTGCCTTGATAATCCGCAGCCAGGGCGCTCGCCCCCACAATGATGTCGGCCAGGCCTCCCTTGCATCCCCCGTAATTCTGGCGGTGAAGCGTGGCAAACCGTTCGACCAAAGTGCCGGCGAACTCCGTCTCCCCGAACATGAAGACCTGTTCCCAGGGGACGAATACGTTGTCGAGAACGACCAAGGCCTCGCCTCCGACCAGGCCGTAATCCGGATTCCCGGCGTCCACCCCGGTGGCATCAAACTTGCGCTCTTCGTTGGTCTGGCGGCCAAAGATCATGGTCACCCCGGGCGCATTCACGGGAACGGCGCAGGCAATAGCAAAATCTTTGTCCTCGGGCCGCAGCGCCTGGGTGGGCATGATCAGCATGAAATGGGAATTGATGGCGCCGGTCTGGTGGGCTTTGGCGCCGCGAATCACGATCCCCTTGTCGTTTTTCTCCACCCCATGGGTGAAGACATCGGGGTCGGGCTGCTGGCTCGGCCCTTTCGACCGGTCGCCTTTCGGATCGGTCATGGAGCCGACGACCATGAAGTTATTTTCCTGGATAAATTCGATGAATTTTTTCACCCGCTGGTGGTAGGGAGTCCCATATTTTTCATCGATCTCATAGCTCGTGCTGTACATGGAGTTCATCGCATCGAATCCCACGCAGCGCTGAAAACAGGAGCCGGTCTCGTGGGAAATCAGCCGCAGCATCTGGACTTTCTTGATGAGATCCTCCCGGCTCTGATGGATGTGCGTGAACCGGTTGATCTTTTTGCCCGTCAAATGAGACGTGGCCGTCATGAGCTCTTCATACTGGGGGTCCAGAGCCAGCTCGTAGGTCTTGGCCGCGGCATTGATATGGGGGAGGAAAGCAGGATGGGCCGTTACGTCCTCCACCTTTTTCCCCCGGTAATAGACGACATGTTTCAGTTCTTTGAGGCTTTTGATGTAGTCCTCTTTGGTTCGTATCATCTAAATCCCTTTCTTTTATTTCAACTCCCCACTCCCGATTTTCTTCTCTAATTATCTTCCCTTCAAGACGTTATTCGAAATGACCAATCTCATGATCTCCGACGTCCCCTCATAGATTTCCGTAATCCGGGCGTCGCGGAAATGCCTCTCCACGTTGTATTCCTGGATATAGCCGTAACCGCCGTGGATCTGGATGGCTTTGGTGGCGATGCGGCTCGCCGCCTCGGAGGCAAAGAGCTTGGCCATGGCCGCCTCCTTTTCGTAACGCATCTTGTGATCCTTCAAAAAAGCGGCCCGGTGGGTCAAAAGCCGGGCCGCGTCCAACTCCGTCGCCATGTCGGCGAGCATCCATTGAATGGCCTGAAGTTTGGCGATCGGCGACCCAAACTGCACCCGGGTCTTGGCATATTCGACGGCCGCCTCCAAGGCCGCGCGGGCGATGCCCAACGCTTGGGAGGCGATCCCGATTCTTCCCCCGTCCAGGGTGTTCATGGCCACATAGAATCCCTGTCCTTCCTGTCCGAGGAGGTTTTCCTTGGGAATCCGGCAGTCTTCGAAAATCAGTTCGGCGGTCCCGGAAGCCTTGATGCCGAGCTTTTTCTCCACCACCCCCACGGAAAAGCCGGGAGTCTTGCAATCGACGATGAAAGCGCTGATTCCCTTGTATCCTTTGGGACGGTCCGTCATGGCCAGGAGGACGCAGGTGTCCGCCACATTGCCGTTGGTGATGAAATTCTTCTTGCCGTTGATCAAATAGTGGTCCCCCTTGAGGACCGCGATCGTTTTCTGGGCGGCGGCATCCGAACCGGCTTCGGGCTCGGTCAGACCGAAACATCCGAGCTTTTTCCCGGACGCCAGGGGAACTAAGTGTTTCTGCTTCTGTTCTTCCGTTCCAAAGGTGTTGATGGGGTCGCAAACGAGGGAGTTGTTCACCGACATGATCACCCCCACGCTGGCGCAACCCCAGGAGATCTCTTCGAGGGCCAGGGCATAGCTGACAATGTCCGCTCCGCCTCCCCCGTAGGTATCCGGAATGGCAATCCCCAACATATTTAATTCCGCCAGCTTTTGGACGATTTCGGCAGGGTGCCGTTCAGTTTTGTCCAGCTCCGGGGCCTTGGGTTTCACCTCGTGGGCGGCGAAATCCCTGGCCATTTGCTGGATCATTTTTTGTTCTTCCGTCAGCTCAAAATTCATCCGCCCGCTCCTTTCTGGATCTCCGGTTTCCAGTCCGCCGAGAGCCAGCCGTATATGAAAATTTCTTCTTGTTTCCCTTGCCTTACAAACCGCCGTTATTTTATCATTCCCCCGTCGAAAGTCAAAGGCAATTTCCGGAGTCCCGAGAGACGACCGGAAGTTTTTCCTTGACAAAAAGATGAGTCGAAATGTATTTTTAGAAGCGGATCGGGCATGAATTTTGCCTTTCTTTATCATTCTTAAGTGATATTTGAGGAGCGCCGCATTTTTTACACCCGGAAACCCTTCCGTCCCTTTTCGAAGACGAGGATGGGCATTTTTTCCTTAAAGATTACCAGATTTTATCCGAAATGAGGGTCATGGAAATCACCTGAGGGAATAGCGGTTCTTGGCATTCCCGGCATTTTCCGCAACTGTTTTGAAACTGGCACGTAACACTTAAACCGTTTTTACAGGGGGTGCGCAATGGGCCGACAAAAATTCTTCTGGAGCATGGGGCTGGCCGTCTTTTTTGTGGCCGGAATTCTTCTTTCTTATTCCGCCGCCCAAAACGTGCAGGTGCTTGACCTTTCTTCCCAGGTCCTGAGAGACCGCATCTATGCCGGCGGCTTCATCGCTGCCGAGCCCGTTCCGTCCTGGGGAAAAATCGTGGGCACGAAAAATCAGGTTTTTAATCTGATTTCCGGAGAAATCGTCTTTATCAAACTGGCCCCCGGGAAAGCGGTTAAGCCGGGAGATCGTTTCGCCATCGGGCATGTAGCCAAAGAAGTATTCCTTCCCGGGGCTAAGAAAAAAATAGGGGATTTGGTGGTCGTCCCCGGAGAAGTCATGATTGTCAGCGCCAAGGAAGATATTGTTGCCGCGAAAATCGAAAAATCCTATAACACATTTTTCGTCGGGGATCTGATTCTTTCCCCCTTCCTCGCCCCCCCGGCCACCATACCCATCCGCTCCCTCAAGAGTGTCGAAGGTTCCATCCTCCTCTCCTGTGAGGACAGCAAGAATATTACGCAAAAGGAAATCGTATTCATTGACCGGGGAAGAAGGGATGGACTAATCCCGGGGGATTTATTCTCGATTTATCAGACCGGATTCTCTACCCCGGAAACCCTCCCCGCAAAGGAGAAGCTGCCCAAATTCAAGGTAGGGGAACTGGTGGTTGTTTCCGTGCAGGAACAAACTTCCACGGTTCTGGTGACGCAATCCTCCCAGGAAATTCACGTCGGGGATAAAGTGGCTTCAGGCCGAGATTAACCCCGGCAAATCGCGAGGCGCCCGGACGGGTGCGGGCCGGAGTAGAAATTCAGGGATTGTGGGTCTGCTTTAACCGCGATCCCTTTTTTGTTGAGGGGGGAGGCAGGTGGGGGATCTTTACCATTGGGTGGCCCTTTCCATGGCCCCCGGCGTCGGCTGCGTCCTCTTCAAGCGTCTCGTGGAAGCTTTCGGCAGCCCCGAGGGGGCTCTCAAGGCCTCTTCGAAGGATTTGGGGCGGATTGAGGGGATCGGCCCGAAGGTCATAACTTCCCTGCGCCGCTACGATTGGAAATCCACCGCGGAAAAGGAGCTGCGCTCTTTAGAAAAAATCGAGGGGCGGATCCTGACGTGGGAAGACGATGAATATCCTCCCAACCTAAAGGAGATTTATGATCCCCCTCCCGTGTTGTACCTCTTGGGGATGTTTGCTCCCCGGGACCACAGGGGGGTTGCCGTCGTCGGGTCCCGGAATCCCACCACCTATGGAAAGATCGCGGCCGAAAAGATCGCCTTCGGCCTGGGGAAACTTGGGATCACGGTGGTGAGCGGTCTGGCCCGGGGGGTCGACTCCGGCGCCCATCGGGGGGCCCTCGCCTCCGGGGGAAGAACCGTCGGGGTTCTCGGATGCGGGATCGATCTTATTTATCCCCCCGAAAACCGGGATCTTTTTAAGCAGGTGGCCGGACAGGGGGCGGTGATCTCAGAATTCCCTTTGAAGACCCCGCCGGACAGCGACCACTTCCCGATCCGCAACCGGCTTATCAGCGGGATTTCCCTGGGGGTCGTCGTGGTCGAAGCAACCCTGCGAAGCGGCTCGCTGATTACGGCGCGTTTTGCGCTGGAACAGGGGAGAGAGGTGTACGCCCTTCCGGGAAATGTGGATTCGGCGCGAAGCGAGGGGACCAACCGCCTGATCAAGCAGGGAGCGAAGTTAGTCATGACGGCGGAGGACATCGTCGAGGAGATTTTGCCCCATTTAAGGCAGGCCCCTCCGCCCGAACCGCCGCAACTTAAGCTTTCGCCGGAGGAAGATAGGCTCCTGTCGGTTTTAGAACGCGAAGCCCTGCATATCGATGCGATCGCCGTTAGGAGCGGTTGGCCGATCGCCAAGGTTTCGGCGGTTTTGCTGGCTCTGGAGCTCGCCGGGCATGTGAAACAGCTTCCCGGCATGAGATTTTTAAAGACTTAATCTCACCACAGAGCGCACAGAGAACACAGAGGTTAAAAAATTTAAATCGAAAAGAAAAAAATCAAAACGCTTGCAAAACCGGTGAAAGCAGTTGAAAGTCGTCATTCCGGGCAAGAGAAGTGCGACCCGAAATCCAGGATTTACAGGCAGTTACGGATTCCGGCTTTCGCCGGAATGACAGAATGAACGGCTCTTGCAAGAGGCTCAATCGTATCGCTTATTTTTTAAAGGCTTTTTAAAAGTTTTCCTCTCTGTGTCCTCTGTGCGCTCTGTGGTGAAAAATTTAGGAGACGCAATGGCCAAACCGTTAATCATCGTGGAGTCGCCGGCCAAGGCCCGGACGATTACCAATTATTTAAAGGACCAATACGTAGTCATAGCCTCCGTCGGCCATATCAAGGACCTTCCCCAAAGCCGCCTGGGGGTGGATATCGAGAGCGGCTTTATTCCCGAATACAGCGTCATCAAGGGAAAGATCAAGGTCCTCAAAGAAATCAAGAAGGCCGCCGAAAAAGCCGAGGCGATCTATTTGGCCACCGACCCGGACCGGGAAGGAGAGGCCATTGCCTGGCACATTGCCGAGGAACTGAAGCGGCCCTCGCAGAACATCCACCGGGTCCTCTTCAATGAGATCACCGCCCGCAGCGTCCGGGAGGCCATGGCCCATCCCGGACGTCTAAACCGCAACAAATTCGAAGCCCAGCAGGCCCGCCGGATCCTGGACCGCTTGGTCGGCTACCTCATCAGCCCCCTTCTCTGGGAGAAAGTGCGCCGCGGGCTGAGCGCCGGGCGGGTTCAAACCGTGGCCGTCCGTCTGCTTTGCGAACGGGAAAGGGAGATCCAGGCTTTTGTGTTCCAGGAGTACTGGACCATCGACGCCTTTCTGGAAGGAAGCAACCCGCCTTCCTTCAAAGCCGCCTTATTTAAGATTGATTCTAAAAAACCCGCCCTCACAAACCAGGAAGAGACCCAGGCGATCCTCCGGGATCTTTCCGCCCTCCCTTTTTCCGTCAAGGGAATCGAGAGGAAAGAGCGGCGGAAATTTCCTCCCCCGCCCTATATCACCAGCCAGCTCCAGCAGGAGGCCTCGCGCAAGCTGAGGTTCACGGCCAAAAAGACCATGGCCCTGGCCCAGCGGCTCTACGAGGGGGTGGAGCTCGGTCAGGAAGGCCCCGTGGGTCTCATCACTTACATGCGTACCGATTCGGTGCGCCTTTCGCCGGAGGCGCTCCAGGAAGTCCGCCGGTTCATCGGGGAGAAATATGGGGCCTCTTATCTTCCCGAAAATCCCATCTTCTACAAGAGCCGCAAGACCGCCCAGGAAGCCCACGAGGCGATCCGGCCCACTTCCCTGAAATATGATCCTGAAATGGTCAAACCCTTTTTGAGCCCGGACCACCTGGCTCTCTACGAGCTCATCTGGAACCGGTTCGTGGCCTGCCAGATGAACCCCGCGGTTTACGACCAGACTTCCATCGATATTGAAGCCGGGAGATATCTGTTCCGCACCACGGGATCGATCCTTCTTTTCCCTGGGTTCATGACTCTCTACATCGAAGCCACCGAAGAAAACGGAGAAAGCCAGGATCAGGAAGGCAAACTGCCCGAGCTGACCGCGGGGGAATCTCTGAAGGTGCTGAATTTGACGCCGGAGCAGCATTTCACCCAGCCTCCGCCCCGGTACACCGAGGCGACGTTGATCAAAGACCTGGAAGAAAAAGGCATCGGCCGGCCGTCGACCTACGCCGCCATTCTCGACAATATCCAGGAACGGGAATACGCCGCGAAAGAAAAGGGCCGGCTTTTTCCTACGGACCTCGGTTGCTTGGTCAATGATCTCTTGGTGGAGAACTTCCGCGATATCTTCGACATCCAATTCACGGCCCAGATGGAAGACGAGCTGGACAAGGTGGAAGAAGGGCAGATGCCCTGGACCCAGGTCCTGCAAGACTTCTACGATCCGTTCCAGAATGATCTGGTAAAGGCCAAAGACCAGATGCAGGACCTGAAGGGCAAAGGAATGCCCACGGCCTTGACCTGTGATAAATGCGGGGCGCCGATGGTCATCAAGTTAGGCCGGCACGGCCAGTTCCTGGCCTGCTCCAACTACCCGGACTGCAAGAACACCAAAGAATTTCTTAAGAAAGAGTCGGGAGAAATCGCCGTGGTCGAAGAAAAACCGGTTGAAGAAGCCTGCGACAAGTGCGGCGCCCCCATGGCCGTCAAAACCGGACGGTTCGGCAAATTCCTCGCCTGCTCCAATTACCCCAAATGCAAGAATACGAAAAAAATTCTGGTGAACGGCGAGGGAAAGCTGGAAGTGGCCCAGGAAGAGGCGACCTCTGAAATCTGCGAACAGTGCGGCGCCCCCATGGTCATCAAAACCGGACGGTTCGGCAAATTCCTCGCCTGCTCCAATTACCCCAAATGCAAAACGACCAAGAGAATCGGAGCGACCGGCGGAGAAAAGGGAGAGAAGGCAAAAGCGGAGCCGACGGGAGAGAACTGCGAAAAATGCGGGGCCTCGATGGTTTACCGGAAAGGGCGCTTCGGCCCCTTCATTGCCTGTAGCAATTACCCCAAATGCCGCTTTACGAAAAAATTATCCCAGGTCAAGGAAGCGGAAGGTCCCGAAGAAGGGCGGCCCTCTTCGGACCAACCCCAGCCGGACAAGAAGGCCGTTCGAAAACGGAAAGTCTCCTTGTGAATGGAGGCTCTCTGCTTTTCTGATTTGCCTCCTCCCCTTCATGCAAAAAAGCCCAGGTCCTTCGGATCCGGGCTTTTTTGCTTCCAGCCGTTGAAAAAATTCAATTGGGATATTTTACTCCCAAATAGTCATCTGCGAAATTTTTAATCCCCTCTTCTTCCTCCAAAATGCTGCAGAGAATTTCACATTCACAACTTCCTTCATACATGTCTATCAGAGAAAGGAAGCGAATTTGCTCTTTTACTTTAATCCCCATCTTGTCCAATATTTGCCGGGATAACGTTTTGGAGCGATCTCCCGGGCATTCCCACGTCAGAGAGCCGTTTGCATCCCGGATCTTGAGGTGGACGGCGGAAAGCAGGCAAATGCTTCGCGTACTGCACCCCTCCGGCCCGTCGAACTTCGAAAAGAATTGATAAATCTGCTCCCTCGTCATAATCCCCCCTCCTTCCCTTGTCAAACTTTGCCGCGACCGTCCTGCAAGTTTGCGACCCGGGATAACGAAAGGAAAAACAAAAAACCTCCCGG
>Ga0315273_10012923_pt1 | contig 10717 bp, 9 predicted proteins | sample YL17G02_0_MG_FD_205753 | JGI IMG/M metagenome (GOLD analysis project Ga0315273, IMG submission 205753) | Sediment microbial communities from Yellowstone Lake, YNP, Wyoming, USA - YL17G02_0 | ecosystem: Environmental > Aquatic > Freshwater > Lake > Sediment | place: USA: Wyoming | collected... | reverse complement strand
TGTACCCCACCGCTTCCAGGAGCGCCCGGTACAGGTCGGCCCGAGTATGGCTCAAGCCCAGCCCGAACACCATCCCCTTGGCCTCAGGGTCGAGCAGCGGAGTGCGCTCCCCGCAGAAGTACGGCAGGACCACCAGCCCGCGCGAGCCCGGCGGCGAGGTTGCGGCCAGCCCGGCCAGGGCCTCGTAGGCGTTGGTCCCTCCCGCGCGCTCCGCCTCGACTTCGGCCCCGGCGAAGTTGTCGCGGAACCAGCGCGTGAGGCTCCCCGCGGTCGCGGTCCCCCCGGCCACCGCGTAGGTGTCCTTTTCCAGGAAGCGAGTCCCCCAGAAGCCCCGCGGGGCCAACAGCCCGGGGGTCCGGAGGATAAAGAAGGTGCTCGACCCGTACATGACCATCAGATCGCCGACCTCCGTGAGGCCGGCGCTGATCGCCTCCGCCGCGGCGTCGGCGGTCCCTGTGATGACAGGGGTTCCGGAGGCTAGCCCTGTCGCCCGCGCCGCTTCCGCGGTCACCCGGCCGGCCACCTCGCAAGTCCACAGCGCTCTGGGCATCATCTCCACCGGCGCGACGTGGGGGGCCAGTTCCGGCGACCAGGCCAGTGCCGCCGGGTCGAAGAAGGGGGCGAAGAGGGTCGCGTCGTACACGTCGATCGAGGATTCCCCGGTCAGACGGAGCACCAGGTACCCGCAGCCGTTCACGATCCGCCGGGTGCGCGCCCACACCCCCGGCTCGTTGCGCCGGATCCACAGCACCTTCGGCGCCGCCGATTGGGAGGACAGCGGCGCGCCGGTGAGCGCGTGGAGCTCTTCGATTTCGCGGGTCGCCCGGGTGTCGATCCCGTACAGGATGGCGGGCCGTAGGGCGATGCCTCGCTCGTCCACCGGCACCACGGCGGGGGAGATAGTGCTGATCCCGATCCCGGCGATACGCCGCGCGTCAACGCCGGAGCGGGACAACAGCTCACGGGCCAGCGCGCGGAAATCGGCCCACCAGACCTGCTCCGCGTCGTGCTCGACGTGCCCCGGCTTCGGCAGCGACAGGGCGTGCTCCACGCTGGCGGAAGCGGCCACCTCGCCGCTTTCCTTCACCAGAACGGCCTTGGAGGAGTAAGTGCCGATGTCGACTCCCAGCAGGTAGCGGATCGCCACGGGCTGCTCTAAAACAGAAACTCCCCGTTCCTTAAGACCGGGGTGCCGTCCACCTCGACCAGTCCCTCAGCACGGATATCCTTGACGATGTCCCAGTGGATCGCCGAGGAGTTGAGCCCGCCGCACTCGGGGTACGAGCGGCCGAAGGCGAGGTGTACGGTACCGCCGATCTTTTCATCGATGAGAATGTCCTTGCAGAAGCGGTCCACCGCCAGGTTGGTGCCCATGGCAAACTCGCCTACGATGCCGGACCCGGCGTCGGTGGCCAGCACCGCCCGCAGGAAATCCTGGTTGGTGGAGGAGGAGGCCTCGAGCAGGCGCCCGGCCTTCCAGCGCAGCCGGATGTCGTGGATGAGGCGCCCGCTTAAGACGCCGGGGAAGTCGAAAAAGATCTCCCCGTTCAGGCTGTCTTCGACCGGTGCGGTCATGATCTCGCCGTCGGGCATGTTGCTCTTCCCTTCCCAGGCGAACCATTTCCGGCCCTGGACCGAAAAGCTTAAGTCAGTCTCCCTGCCGGTGACCCGCACGCGTTTAGAGCCGTCCAGGCGCTTCGCCCACTCCCGCCACCTGGCGCTTTCCTTGGGCCAGTCCAGGAGGCAAGCGTTGAAGAACATCTCGGTGATCGTCTCTTCATCAGTCTCCGCCTGCTGGGCGAAGGCCGCGTTGGGCACGCGCACCAGGCACCAGCGGGTCTTCTCCCAGCGTAGCGTGGAGATCTTGCCCATTGCTTTCTGGTTGAGGGAGAGCCGGTCCGCGGGGATGTCGTCGTGCTCGTGGAGGTTGGCTGCGCCCCGCAGGCCGAGGTAGCAGTCCGCCCACTCCATGCCGTAGGCTTCCAGCGCGGGCGCCCAGGCCAGCTGCTCCGCGCTGCCGTATTTCAACAGCTGGTGCCGCAGGCTCTCCGAGAGGAACTGCACCTGCGGGTAGCCGCCCGCCTTGACCACCGCCTCGAGAACTCCGCGCACCAGGGGGTAGGATTCCAGCTCGCCCATGGCGATCATCACCTTCTCCCCGGGCTGGACCGCCAGGGAGTAGTTCACCAGCAGCTCGCCGAGCTGCCGCCAGCGGGGATCCACTTCAGCGCCCCTTGCGGAATTCCTTCACCTTGGTCATGAACTCCTTCACGCGTTTGGCGTCCACCTCGTTCCAGATGTAGCCGTCCCGCTTGAAGGTGGTACCCACCACCGCCCCGTCGGCCACCGCCAACTGCTCCTCGATGTTGGCCAGGCGCACGCCCGTGTTGGCGAAGACCGGAGTATCGGGCACCGCGGCCTTCACCTGCTTCAGCGCCTCCGCGGAGCTCGGCACTCCCGCGGTCAGGCCGGAGACGCACAGGGCATCCGGCCGGTCGTTGAATACCGTGGAGCGGGCGATGTCCGCGACGCTGCGGTTGGCCAGGTACACGGCCGCCTCCGGCACGATGTTGAACAGCAGCTTCACGCTCTGCCCCTGGATGCGGTACTGGTGGCGAACGACCTCGCCGGCGTTGGTGTTCCACAGGCCGAAATCGCTCGCGTACACCCCGCTGAAGATCTCCCGCACGAACCGGGAACCGGTGGCCACGGCCAGGTCGATGGTGGCCAGGGGGTCCCACAGCACGTTCACTCCGTGGGGGATCTTGATGTCGGGCATGATCTCCCCGATGACCCGGGCCATGGTGACGTAGGTGATCGGCTCCACCTTGGTGAGGTACGGGAGGCTGGACTCATTGGAGAACATGACCGCGTCCACTCCGCCCTCCTGCAGAGCGCGCAGGTTCTTCCGGACCCTCTCGATCACCCACGCGAGGCCCTTGCCGGCGTCGTACGACGGGTCCCCGGGCAGGGGATCGAAGTGGCACATGGCGATGATGGGTTTCTCGGTACCGAATGCTTCCTGCAACCAGCTCATGCCGTACAGTAGTCTCGCGGTTGCCTTGAAGTCAAGGCAGAGCGCGTTGGCCCAGCGGCCGCGTTGACGTCGCGCTCCGCCGGCGCGATATTGGAGACATGAAATACCGGAAGCTAGGGAACACGGGGCTGATCGTGAGCGAGGTCGCGCTGGGGACCATGCAGTTCGGCGGGAAAATGAAGATGGGCAACCTCGGCCAGGAGGACACCACGAAAATGGTGAAGTTCGCCCTGGAGCGGGGCATCAACTTCATCGACACCGCCGACGTCTACAGCCTGGGGGAGAGCGAAACCCTGCTGGGCAACGCGCTGAAAGGGGTGCGCGACGAGATCGTGCTGGCCACCAAGGTCCGCCTGCCGATGAGCGACAACTTCAACCGCAGCGGGGCCACGCGGGTCAACATCCTGCGGGGAGTGGAGTCCAGCCTCAAGCGCCTGCAGACCGATCACCTCGACCTGTACCAGGTCCACGGCTGGGACAGCAATACCCCTTTGGAGGAGACCCTGCGGACCCTCGACGACCTGGTGCACCAGGGCAAGGTCCGCTACATCGGCATGAGCAACCTGCTGTCCTGGCAGGGGGCGACCGCCCTCGCGATCCAGGAGCGGCTGGGCCTGGAGAAGTACGTGACCGCCCAGATGTACTACAGTCTGGTCGGCCGCGGGCTGGAGCACGAGTTCCAGTCCTTCGCCCAGTACCATAACATCGGGATCCTGGTCTGGAGCCCCCTGGCCGGCGGGTTCCTGGCCGGCAAGTACACGCGCGCCAACCCCGCGCCGGCCGGCACGCGCTTCGGCGAGGCGGGGCAGTTCGTGCCCTTCGACAAGGAGCTGGGCTACCGCGTGGTGGACGCGCTGAAGGAAGTCGCCGGCCGCCACGGCGTGAGCCCCGCCCGCGCGGCGCTGGCCTGGGTGCTCTCCAGGCCGGCGGTGGCGAGCGTGATCATCGCCGCGCGCCGGAAGGAGCACCTGGAGGACAACCTCCAGGCCGTCGACTTAACGTTGGCGGAGGAGGATTGCAAACTGCTGGACAAGGTTTCCGACCCCGGCACGCCCTACCCGAAGTGGATGGTCCTGCAGCTCGACGTGGCGGAGGACCCGCGGCCCAAGGTCCTGTACCCCGAGCGCTACGCCGACGGGGGACCCTGGAAGGACCTGCGAGGCACCAAGTGGACGGGATAGGGGCAGGCCGCAGCCCATTCCCCTTCTAGCGATTCGCCAAGAGCTCCGCGGTCGGGCGGACCGCCCTGCGCAGCTGCGCTTCCCGGACCAGGTAGGTCCACGGCGACCCGCCGGCGGTCACCAGGGCCAGGCCGTGCTCCGGGCCGGCCCGCACGCGCAGCGAGTAGGCTTTCCCATCCAGTGTGGCCACTTCCAGCTCAAGGGTGCCGCGGTCGGGTGCAGGGCGGGCGGCCTCCAGAAAGTCCTCCCCTTCTAGCAGGGCGAGCGCGCTGACCATGGATGCCGCGGCGGCGGCGTCCACACTTTCGGATGCCCCCGCCAGCGACCATTCGCCGCCGCGTTCCCCGCTTCCCCGCTGCAGCGTGTAGTTTCCCCGCAGGACGCCGGCAGGAGAACCCAGGTCTACGCCCCCCTGTACGGAAATGCGGGCGATCGTCTCCCCCCGCACTTCGCCTGACAGCACCCGCAGGTCGAACCAGTAGGCAAGGTCCTGCGCGAGCAGCACGGAGAGCGAGCTCCGCACCAGATAGACCGCGGATTCACCCCGGACCCGGACGTAGTCCTCCTCGCCGCTCGGGGCGCGCTCGCCGACTTCCAGCGCGATGTCGGGCCTGCCCGCGAGGTGCAGTACCAGCAGGCGCGCCTGCTCCAGGCCCAGACCGAGCTCTGCGCTGCGCACGGGGTCCCGGGTCATCAGGCTGCCGCGCTGCAGCCCCGCGAGCAGCATCGCCAGGGCTTGGATTCGTTCCGAAGACGCCGGGAAGGACCGGCCGTCGACCTCCGCCTCCCAGCGGTTGTCCCGCGCGCGCAGCGACACCTGCGCGGCTGCCGGACGGACGATGTCCACCCCGGAGAGCTGGACCCCCGAAGCGATCGGCAGAAGAGGCGCTCCCGCGGCGCGGGCCTGTCGTTTTTGCGGTGAGAACAGCAATCCTCCGATGAACAGCGCGACGAGGGCCGCCAGGGTGGCGGCAGCCAGGACAAACCGGATCCGCAAACCCATCAACGCCCCCCCGGCTTCCTCTCCCTGCGTCCGAGCAGGCGCAAAACACCGAACAGCAGCACCAGCGCGGGGATCACGCCGACGTTCAGGATCTCCGCGGCGCGCATGAGCCGGCCCCTGGCGACCGGGTCCGCGATGCGGTCCAGCCGGCCTTCCGCCGGGGCCCTGGTCTTGATGGCCAGCAGGTCCGCCTGTCCCGCCAGCCAGAGCACGGCGTTTTGAAGGAAGAACACATTGTACAGGCTGTCGGAAAACAGCATCAGGTCCGAGGCGAAATCGTCGTCGCCCACCACCAGCAGGCGCGTGGGCAGGCTCCGCGAGCCCGCCCCCGGCGCGAAGGGGCTCGGGAAGCTGCCGGTGAGCGCGTATACGAGCACGCGCTGCCCCTCACTTCCCTGCCCCCCGCTGCGCGGCACGCGGAAGGGGTCGACGACGAAGGGCTCCCTCATGATCCAGGCGGAGGAGGTAGTCTTCACCACGGCCTCGACCTGCACCCCTTCCACGGGCACGGCCTCCAGGGCGGACGGCCACAACAAATCGAGGCCCGCGAAATTGACCGTGATCGGGTTGCCGGCGGCAACATTGGGGGAGCGCACGGAGACCCACGGTGGGTACTCACCGAGGCTCTCCCAGACGATCTTGCCGTCCGCCTGCTGCGGCAGCCGGTAGTCGCGTGCGGCCGTATCGAGGACCATCTCCCGGCCCACGCGCACGCCATAGGAGGCGATCAGGTCCAGAAGCGGGGAAGGACCCGCCGCCTCGGCGCCGAAGGTTTGCAGGGTCTCCACCTGTAGCCCCTTGACCGCGAACAGGATTCTGCCTCCTTCCCACAGGTAGCGATCGACGGGCCTCAAGGAATCGGCGCCCAGCCCCACGCCCCCGAGCACGAGGAGGGCATCCACCTCCGGCGGGATCCGCTCCCCCGGCAGGAACTCCCGCACCGAGTAGTCGCGCGAGAGGCCGGTCCGGAGGTTTTCGTAGTCACGGGCAAGGGACTTGTCGCTCCGGCCGATCAGGACCCCGACCGCGAGCCGCTTGCCGGCCAGGAGCTTGCGGATCGCCAGGCTCAGGTTGAACTCCAGGCCGTCGGGGGTGAACACCGCGGGCAGCGTGGTGTAGCGGTCGAGGTACTCCACCACGATGCCGGAGAACACGTCCACCGTCCGCTGCTCGTTCTGTTGGATCACCTGGATCTGCTGGGGTAGGACGCCGAAGCGGCGCGCACTATCGACCCGGCCGGTCCGCACGGGATCGAGCACCACGACAGCCAGCCTGCCCCGCGCGGCGGCCGCGTATTCGTGGAGCAGGTCGATCACCCTGCCCGGCGCCGGGGAGAGAGAGCGCAGGGTATCGGACAGGTAGTAGGTGACCTGGACGTTGTCGGGAAGGGCAACGAGGATCCGCCGCGACACGGGGGAGATGGTGTACGCCCGGGTGCGCGTCAGATCCAGGCGCACGAAGAAGCGGGCTGAGTCCAGGAGCACGAACACCAGGCAGGCCGCGAGCAGGAGCAGGAGGAGGAGTTCCCCGGTCCTTCGTTTCACCCCGGCCCTACCTGTACCTGCGCAGGAGCAGGACCCGCGTCGTGAACACGAGAAATCCGACGATGAGCACGAGGAAGTAGACGGCGTCGCGGGAGTCGAACAGGCCCTTGCGGAAGCTGTCGAAATGGTAGTCGAAAGACAGCCAGCTCAAGACCCGGGCGAGCCAGCCGGGCAGCAGCAGGAGCGCCGGCACCTGACCGCTCAGGGTGATGAGCAGCAGGAAAACCACGGTGAACAGGAAGGCGGAAATCTGGTTCACCGAAAGGGCCGAGACGAACAGGCCCGCGGCCAGACCGGCGGCGCCCAGCAGCAGCACGCCGACGTACTGGGTCACGATCTGCCCCGGCTCGAAGGAACCCAGGGGCGCCACCAGCAGCGGCACGGGCAGGCTCAGGATCACCAGCATGCCCAGCAGCGCCAGCGCGGCGGCGAACTTACCCAGCACTAGCTCTCTTTCGCGGAAGGGCAGGGTCAGGAGGAGCTCGGCGGTGCCCTGGCGGTACTCTTCGGCCCAGCCGCGCATGGTGAGTGCCGGCAGCAGGATGATGAACACCAGGGGCCAAAGGGAGAAGTAGCCTCGCAGCGTGGCGGTGTCCTGCGCGAAGAACTGCCCGCCGTAGAAAAACCAGGCCGAGGTGAAAACCAGGAAAAAGACGCTCACGATATAGGCCACGGGCGAGTTGAAATACGAACCCAGCTCGCGCCGGACCACGGCGAGGATTCTACGCATCGCCGTTCCTGTCCCTGGAGGTGAGGCGGGCGAACAGCTCCTCCAGGCTGGTCTTCTGGACGTGCAGGCCCAGGATCTTGCATTCCCGGGCGACCGCCCAGTCGTAGACGGCCTCGGCGGGATCGTTTCCCGGCTCGATCGCCAGGGCCACCTCGGTGCGCTCCTCCCCGAACCGGCGCACCTCCTGGACCGCGCGCACGCCCGGAAGCTCGCCGAGGGAGGCGATCAGCTCCCCGCCCGGGGAACCCTTGAGCGCGACGCAGAGCGTCAGGCTCTCCCGCAGGCCCCGCGCGATCTGGTCGGCGGTCCCCTGGGCGATCAGCCGGCCCTCGTTCAGGATCAACACCTGCCCGCAGAGGGCCTCCACCTCCTGCATGATGTGGGTGGACAGCAGGACCGTCTTGCGGACGCCCAGGCCGCGGATCAGGCCGCGGATCTCGGCAATTTGATTGGGGTCCAGGCCGGACGTGGGCTCGTCCAAAATCAGGACCTCCGGATCGTGGAGAATCGCCTGGGCGAGGCCCACGCGCTGGCGGTAGCCCCTGGACAGCTTGCGGATCTCGCGCGAATACACCTCCGCCAGTCCGCAGATCTCCACGGCCCACTGCATCCGCTCCCGGCGCTTTTTTCCGGAGAGCTCCCGCGCCTCCGCGATGAACCCCAGGTACTCCCGGACCTTCATGTCGGAGTACAGCGGGGAGTTCTCGGGAAGGTAACCGACGCAAGCTCTGACCCGGTGCGGCGCGCCGGTCACGTCATGGGAGGCGACCCGGGCGCTCCCCCCGGAGGGGAAGTGGTAACAGGTGAGAATGCGCATGATCGAGGTCTTACCGGCGCCATTAGGACCCAGCAGGCCCACGACCTGGCCACCCCCGATGCGGAACGAGACCCCCTTCACCGCCTCGAAGCCGCCGTAGCGCTTGACGAGGCCGTCGGCTTCGATCATCCGGCCGCTGGGTCGGCCGCCTGGGCGCAGAAGCCCTGGACGATGTAGTTCCCCGCCACCGCCCCCGGGTCCTCCTTGCCCCTGGACTGCTCCTGGTAGTAGGCCACCCGCCCGTGCTGGGCGATCATGTCCTTGGTCCTATCCAGGCCTTCCGCGGCCGCCTGGCGGCAACGGCGGAAGCCCTCCTCCAGGCCCGCCCCGGCGGCAGCTGCCTCCTTCAGGGCTTGGGCCGCGGGGTGGAGCACGTCCACGATGGTCTTCTCCCCCGGCTTGGACTTGCCCCGCTGCATGATCCCGTGGACGAAGGCCTCGAAGAAAGCGGCCACCTCCGGCAGGCCAAGGCTGGTGCGTCCCCCCACGGCCTTGCCGCCCGCCAGAAACCCGGTGGCCACCAGGGTGCCCATCGTGGAGGGGGCCGCCCGGGCGATGGTCGCGCCGATCTTCATGAGCAGCTTCCCGGTGTCGGTTTCAGTGGAGTTGGCAGTTTCATCCCGGGCGGTGGTGAATGCCTTCTCCATGGTCAGCCCGAGGTCCCCATCCCCGACCGCCCCGTCGAGACGGATGAGCTCGTCCTTGCGCTCGGTCATGATGTCCGCGAGGCGGGCGATGATAGCCGCGATATCCCGCGTGAGGAGTGAGTCCATGCCCTACAGCTGCACCTGCTCGAAAAAGGGCGTGCGGGCGGGCTTGGCCAGCAGGTTCTTCAGCTCCTCGTCCAGGCGCAGCAGTGAAATCGAGGCCCCGGCCATTTCCAGGGAGGTGGCGAACTCCCCGACGTAGACCTGGAAGACCGAGATCTTCTTTTCCTTCAGGATGAGCCCCACCTTGCGGTAGATGAGGTATAGCTCCTCCTTGGGCGTGGCGCCCAGGCCGTTCACCAGCACGGCGACCCGGTCGCCGGCGGCAAAGGGCAGGTCGGCGAGCACCGGCCCCATCATTTCCTCCACGATGGCGTCGACCTTCTTCAGCGCGCCCCGGCGGATGCCGGGCTCCCCGTGGATGCCCATGCCGATCTCCATCTCGTTCTCCCCCAGGCTGAACTGGGGCTTGCCGATCTCGGGCACGATGTTCGGCGACAGGGCGACTCCCATGGTGCGCACGTTGGCCCCCGCCTTCTCTGCCACACGCTTGACCTCTTCCAGGGGCGCCTTGGTTTCGGCCATGGCGCCGGCGCATTTGTACAGGAAGAAGATCCCGGCCACGCCGCGGCGCTTGTGCTCCTGCCCCTTGGGGGCCGAAGCCACGTCTTCCGCGCCCACGACCTGCTCGACGCGGATATCCTCAGCGGCGGCCAGGTCCTTGGCCATGTCGAAATTCATGATGTCCCCACCGTAGTTGCCGTAGATGTAGAGCACCCCCGCCCCGCCGTGGATGGCCTTGGTGACGTTCAGCATCTGCTCGGCGCTGGGGGACTGAAACACGCCGCCCACGGAGCAGCCGTCCAGCATCCCCCGGCCGACGTAGCCCAGAAACAACGGCAGGTGGCCCGAGCCCCCGCCGGTGGCGATGCCCACCTTACCCTTGAGCGGGGAACCGGCTCGCACGATGCAGCGGCGGTCCCCGGCCGCGAAAGCCAGCTCGCCCGGGTGGGCGAGCAGGATGCCTTCCAGCATCTCGTCGACGAAGCTTTTTGGCTCGTTGAGGAACTTCTTCATAACCGCAAATTATTGCTTCGAAATCCCGGCTTGTCAACAATCCATACGTCCGGATTGACAGCCGGCGCCTGATGAGTGTGAAATCACGGAAGAAAGGGGAAACGCGTTGAACACACCGCCGAGAATGGGGCTGCTGCGCACCATGCTCCGCATCCGGGAGTTCGAGGACCGGGTCGCGGAATCCTACCTGCGCGGCATGACCGCGGGGTCCATGTTCCACCTGTCCGTGGGCGAGGAGGCGGCCGCCGCCGGCGCCGGGGCCGCGATGGAAGCCGGTGACTGCTTCACCACCCACCACCGCGGGCACGGCATCTTCCTGGCGCGGGGCGCGGACCCCGGCAGGATGTTCGCCGAGGTGTTCGGCAGGAGAGAAGGCTATTGCGCCGGCAAGGGCGGCTCGATGCACATCGCCGACATCGCCCTCGGGCACATGGGCGCCAACGCCATCGTGGGGGCCAACATCCCGATCTCCCTGGGGGGCGGCTTCGCCATGAGGTACCTGAAGACCGGCAAGGCGAGCGTGGCGTTCTTCGGGGACGGCGCCCTCAACCAGGGCGTGCTCTACGAGTCGCTGAACATGGCGGCCCTCTGGAAGCTGCCCATCCTGTTCGCGGTGGTCAA
>Ga0315273_10012922_pt1 | contig 10717 bp, 8 predicted proteins | sample YL17G02_0_MG_FD_205753 | JGI IMG/M metagenome (GOLD analysis project Ga0315273, IMG submission 205753) | Sediment microbial communities from Yellowstone Lake, YNP, Wyoming, USA - YL17G02_0 | ecosystem: Environmental > Aquatic > Freshwater > Lake > Sediment | place: USA: Wyoming | collected... | reverse complement strand
GGCGTCTGGCGGATCTGACCGATAAGTCTGCCCTGGATGCGCTCGCGGCGGAATTTTCAGATCGATTTGGTCCCATACCGGAAATGATTTCCAACCTGTTCTATCAAATGCAGGTGAAGTTGTTGGCCGAAGCAGCAGGGCTGGTCTCGGTTGGTATGGAAACCGGTCAGATCGTGTTGCGTTATCCACCTTCTCAGGAAGGGAAGGAAGTGAAACACCTGCCCGACATGGGCCCGGGCATCCGCGGGGGAAAGAATGCCTATTGGTGCCAGTTTGGGGAGGATGCAGACTGGCAGGTCAGGTTATTGGAAGTTCTGGAAAGATTGGGAAAATGACCACAGAGGGCTGGATGATCTCCAGCCCTTTATTCCAATTGGATTTCGATTGCCAATACGATCAAGCCATTTTTCGAATCCTGACTTCGATCTCCTTCTCCCGAGCAAGTAGATCCACTAGTTGAGTCAGATTGGTATCTCCATAATGGTACGGATATAAGATTCCTGGACGGAAGGCTTTGGCTGCCACAGCCACCATCTCTGGAGTCATCGTATATGGCAGGTTCATCGGCAGGAAAGCGATATCAATATCATGCAGGGACTTCATTTCGGGAATGTTCTCTGTATCGCCGGCAATATAAATCCGCTTCCCGCCAAAGGTCAGGATGTATCCATTCCCGCTGCCCTTCGGGTGGAACGGGTCCCCACTTGGACGCTTGTGAACCAGGTTATAGGCTGGCACGGCTTCAACAGGTATCCCCGCCAGGGTTTGCTTGTCCCCGTTGTGCATCACGATCCCGCCTTGCAATTGCTGCCTGCAGGTTTCAGTGTAGATCAAAACAGTATTTTCAGTCCGGATGGCTTCAAGGGCTTTTGGATCGAGGTGATCAAAATGTTCGTGAGTGAGCAGGATGTAGTCAGCTTTTGGTAATTTCGAGTAATCTGCCACTTCGCCATAGACATCCACATAGAGGTTCTTTCCATTGATGCCCATTAACAAGCTTCCGTGTCCCAGAAATGTGATCGACAGGTCACCTGCAGGTGTGGAGATCAGATCAGTTTCGAATTTTTCAAGGTAGTTCATAATCGTCTCCTTTCAGTCATTCGATTCTGCATTCTCGTGCTTACCATCGCAGAAAGGTTTATTCGCTGACTTCCCGCAGCGACAAAGCGTGACCCGGTTTCGAATCTCGTATTCGCTTCCATCCGCGGCCTCGATCAGGATGCCTCCGCGTACCCAAATAGGACCAAGTAAGCGCAAGACTGGATCATAAACTAAACCTATGGACGGTTCAAACTCAGGTTCGAGTAATTTCCCTTTCTTATCGTGCAACACCAGGCGACCTGCCGGGCAATCCCATACTTCCTGGATGGCGACCGCTTTTGCTTTTGGATCGTCGGAGGCGCGCGTGTTATCCCATGTGCCTCCAGCCCGGTCGCAGAAACGCGCGTTGGCGCACAACGCGACCACATCTGTCAACACTAATTCCGGTCCAATCGTCTCGGGTTCGACCTGTTCGATAAAAGGTTTGCGGTTGGCCGTTTCAGTCCCGTCGAAGAAGATCTCACCATGCGTCCCATCGCAAAAGGGCTTTTTCCTGGAATGCCCGCATCGGCACAGGTCGTATTCATCTTCGATCGGGTATTGCTTTCCCTGATGCCATCCAATGGATAATCCTTGTTCATCGGGGATCAGGATCTGATCACTGAGCGGAATCCCGCCGATGACAGTATACGGGCCGTCTTGGATAATTTTTATCTTCATTTTTTCTTTTATGTTTGCCATCTGATACTCCTACTGCTTTCGTTAATAATTCTTAATCTCCAAACTTCTGATAGAACCAGGTCTTGATCATCTGGGTCAGCAGGACATATACGACCAGCATTGCGAAGAGCAGCAGCCAGTATAAGGGAGGCAATGGGACTAAGCCGAGTATGCCAGCCAGCGGTGAATATGGCAGGTAGGCTCCGATTGCCACGATGAGAAGCGATGTAAGCAACAATGGTCGGCTTGCCCGGCTTTGCAGGAAAGGTATCTTCTTCGTGCGAATGACATGGATGATGAGCGTCTGCGTAAAGAGCGACTCGACAAACCAGCCGGTATGGAACAAGCTGGCATTCGTCCAGCAACGGAACACATATATCATGATGAAGAAAGTGGCGTAATCAAAAATTGAACTGATCGGACCGATGAAGAGGATGAACCTTCTCAACTCGCCAATTGCCCATTTCCGTGGTCTTGTCAGCCATTCCGCATCCACTTCATCGGTTGGGATGGTTGTCTGCGAAAAATCGTAGAGCAGGTTGTTGGTCAGCACCTGGATTGGCAGCATGGGCAGGAAGGGCAGGAAAATGCTGGCGCCCAGCATGCTGAACATATTGCCAAAATTGGAACTGGCAGCCATCTTGATGTACTTGATGATGTTTCCAAAGACCCGGCGCCCTTCCTGCACGCCATCCTTTAATACCAGAAGACTGTTTTCCAATAAGATAATATCGGACGACTCCTTGGCGATATCCACTGCACTATCCACCGAGATGCCTACATCGGAAGCCTTGAGCGCCGGGGCATCATTAATTCCGTCGCCCATGAAGCCTACCACATGACCTTTGCTTTGCAGGGCGCGGATGATGCGCTCCTTATGGGAGGGCGAGAGTTTTGCAAAGACGGTGGTTTTTTCTGCTGCTTCAGCCAACTGCGACTCGGTCATTGCTTCGATTTCCGGGCCAAGCAGGATGTTATCAACGGGCAGGCCCACCTGCTTGCAGATGCTGCCAGTGACGATTTCATTATCGCCGGTCAGGATCTTTGTGGCAACATGATGCTCCTGGAGTTTGCCTAAAGCCTCCGATGCGGTTTCCTTGGGTGGATCCAGGAAGGCCATATACCCAAGCAAGGTGAGGTCTGATTCGTCCTTGATGGTGTAATGGGGGGTATCGTCGGTTCCGGAGAATGTCCAGTAGGCCACAGCGATGACCCGAAAACCTTCCAAATTCAACTCCCTGACGCGGCGCTTGCGATGCTCGTCGTGTTCCACGGTCACTTCCAGGACCTCCCCATTGATCTCGACATGTGTGGAGAGCTGCATAATCTCTTCCACAGCGCCCTTGCAGATCAGGATCTGCTGATCCAAGTTGTTCTCCAAAATCACTGACATGCGTCGGCGCTGGAAATCAAATGGCAACTCGTCGATCTTGCGGAAGTTTTCATCCACCTGGAGCTCGTCGTTCAGATCACCGTGGTTGAGGATGGCTTCGTCCATCAAGTTTTTCAACCCGGTTTGGTAATAGCTGTTCATGTACCCATAGTGCAGCACGCGGGTACTGGGATTGCCTTTAACATCCAGATGCTTTTCGAGAACGATTTTGCCCTGCGTGATCGTACCGGTCTTATCTGTGCAGAGTACGTCCATCGCTCCGAGGTTCTGGATGGAATTCAGGCGCTTGACGATGACCTTCTTTTTTGACATCGCCAGGGCACCCTTTGACAAATTGACCGTCACGATCATCGGCAGCATTTCAGGGGTCAGGCCGACAGCCACTGCAAGTGCAAAGAGGAAAGCCTCCAGCCAGTTGTGCTTGCTGATTCCGTTGAACAGGAATACCAGCGGTACCAGGATCGCCATGAACGAGATCATCAACCAGGTGAACTGGTTGATGCCTTTATCAAAACTGGTCAACACCCGCTGCCCGACAATGCTTCCAGCCAATGCACCAAAATAGGTACCTCCCCCGGTCTGGACGACCACCGCCGTGGCGGTACCGCTTTCCACGTCCGAGCCGAGAAAGCAGAGGTTTGGCATTTCCAGCGGATTCTGCGCCGATTCTGCGACGGCAAGGGTAGTTTTCTCCACTGGCAGAGATTCTCCGGTTAAAGCCGCCTGGTTGAGGAACAGGTCTTTGGCGGTTAGCACACGCACGTCTGCCGGGATCATGTCGCCGGCTGCCAGGGTAACGATATCACCGCAGACCAGTTCCTTGAGAGGTATCTCTTTCCTTTGACCATTGCGAACAACCGTGGCGGTTGTGCTGACCATGGCTTCAAGATCTGCAGCGGCATGATCGGCACGTTGTTCCTGGAAGAAACGCAGGATGATCCCCAGGAGTACCATCACCAGGATGATAATTGCTGCACGGATGTCCCCGGTTGCATAAGAGATCACCCCCAGGATGATTAATAAAATCACAAGAGGATTTTTTATATTGTCCCACAAGCGCATCAGCCAGTTGCGGTGCTTTTCTTTAGCCACCACATTAGGACCGTACTGTTCGAGGCGAGCCTCAGCTTCAACCTGGCTTAAACCGTTCTGCGTGGTCTTGAGTTGTGCAAGAAGGCTCGGGATTTCGATATGCGCGCTTTCAGCCAGCCGGGGGGAAAATTGCGCCTGGTTCCCATGCGCCAGGATCGGCACTCGTGCGCTGAGGATATCCTTGGATGGCAGGATCGGCATTGAAGTTTCTCCCGAGGCAAAAAGGATCGATTTGTTCTATAATAAGCTCTATTCTGTTTTTTTGGAAGATATTTCTCAATTTCGGATCAATCATCGCTGGAAAAGGAAAAGTCACCCCGAAGACCCGCATCATAAAAAGGTATTGTGAATGTTTTCCAAGTTGAAGGACCTGTTGATTGGCCCGGCCCTCCCCACCCAAATCCTGGGTCATAAACAATTAAATAAAGTCCGTGCCTTGGCGGCTTTTTCACCGGATGCGCTGGCTTCGATAGCATACGCAAACCAGGAAATATACCTCGGCCTTGTAGTGGCTGGCAGCCTGGGTCTTTCTTATGCCTGGCCGATTGGATTGGGGATCACCAGCCTGCTTGTCATCGTGGCACTCTCGTATTTCCAGACCATCCATGCCTACCCATCCGGTGGGGGCTCATACATTGTCGCCCGTTCGAATCTCGGCACGCTGCCAGGGTTGTTGGCTGCAGCTGCTTTGCTCGTGGACTACCTGCTGAATGCAGCTGTAAGTCTCACTGCTGGAGTGGCAGCCCTTGCTTCTGCATTCCCCGAACTCTGGCCTCACCGCATCGCGATTGCGCTGGTCCTGCTCCTGGTGATCACCCTGGTCAACCTGCGCGGGCTTCAGGAAACCGGTACGGTCATGGCAATCCCGGTATACATTTTCTTGGGGACCTACTTGTCCATGCTGGTATATGGCCTAATCCGTTTGGCTATCGAGGGTCCGGCTTCGTTGGTGGTCACTGCTCCTCCTGCCGTCCAGCCTCTGACATTATTCCTGATCCTGCATACATTCTCCACCGGCAGCACGGCATTAACCGGTGTGGAAGCCATCAGCAATGGCGTACCTGCCTTCCAAACGCCGCAAGCAAAAAATGCCGGTCGGACCTTGATGGTCATGGCAGTCTTGATGATGATCCTCTTTGCCGGGAGCATCGGTCTGACGCAATTCCTGGGTGTTGTCGCCGGTCCGCAGGAGACGATCCTGTCCGCACTGGCGCGGCGCCTTTTTGACAATGGATTCTTTTACTACCTCATTCAATTTGCCACCCTGGGGATACTGACAGTGGCTGCAAATACCAGCTTTGCCGGATTCCCCCGCCTGGCTGCGATCCTGGCGCGGGATGGTTTTTTACCTCGCCAGTTCAGCAGTCTCGGTGACCGGCTGGCTTTCACCAACGGGATCATCCTTTTGGGATTTGCCACTGCGGTACTGATTATCATCTTTGGCGGCGACACCCATGCCCTCATCCCCCTGTTTGCCATCGGCGCGTTCCTGGCTTTTACAATGTCACAGGCCGGGATGGTGGTCCACTGGTGGAAGGATCGCGGTCGGCAATGGGCGCTGAAATCATTCATCAACGGGATAGGAGCCCTGGCTACCCTGACAACTCTGGTGGTGGTCATCATCAGCAAGTTCAAGGAAGGCGCCTGGGTCACCATCCTGCTCATCCCGTTGATCGTGATCGGTTTTTATCAGATCTTTACACACTATGAGCGGGTCCGAAATGAACTCTCACTAAAAGGGCTGCCTCCCTCATTAAAACCGGTCGAAGCCACCCGGGTGGTGATCCCGATTTCCGGGATCCATCGTGGCATGGTGGGGGCGGTCAACTTCGCCCGTTCAATTTCGGAAAATGTGACTGCCGTCTTTATCGAATTGGAACCCGGGACAGGCGAGAGGGCGAAGGTCGAATGGGAAGCCTGGTGGCCGGACGTGCCGATGGTGGTGATCCCTTCACCGTTCCGTTCGATTGTAGGTCCACTGCTGCAATTCCTCGATGAGACGGATGCCGAGCATAACGATGGTCAACTGGCAGCTGTGGTTCTGCCTGAATTCATCCCTGGCAAGTGGTGGCAAACGCTCATGCACAACCAGACCGCCTGGTTGATCAAGGCTGCCCTTCTCTACCGGCGTCGAAAACCGGGAATGGAAAGAGTCGTCATTGATGTGCCATTCCATTTGCGCTCTTGAGCAATGCATGGAAAACAGGAATAAAATGCTCTATAATTTAGTCATCTTTCATTTGGGAGAGCTTCATGGTTGATCTCATATCGCTGCTTTGCCCTTCCTGTGGCGGGAAATTACAGGTCTCGCCCAAAGCATCCACGATGACATGCCAGCATTGTGGGAATGAGCATCTTGTCAAGCACGAGGCTGGAGCGATCACACTCGAAGCCTATGCCCGCTGCCCGCAATGCGGTCGCAACGATAAATCCGAGAAAGTGACTGCAGTGATCTCCAGCCAATCCCAGGAAATATCAGGGTTGGAGCAGAAGAACGAGGTTGTGGTTGATCCTCAGGGCAGGCAGCAAATGATCTCAAGGTCAGTTCCGTTCACCCGGAAACAGATCTCCCTCCTCGGGCAACAGCTCGCCCCCCCTGAGCAGCCGATTATTGAACCAGGGCTGCATTCTTGGGGATTTCAACCAATCCGCACAGCCACATCCACCTGGGGAATACTGGTCATCCTCGGAGGAGTGGCCCTGGTGATCATTTCATTGGCGATCGGACTGCTGATGCTGTGGGGGATTATCATGTTGTTCAACTCAGAAATGAATCTCAATCAAGATACGGTGGTATATGGCCTCCTTGGGCTGTTCGGCGGTATCATTTCGTTCCTCGGTGGGATCGGCTCCATCGTCCTGGGTATCTTTCTGGTAAGAAGGTCTGCAAAGAAAAAACGACTTCAATTGGAGGAGTACCAGCGACAAGTTCAGGAGGAGCTGGATCGATCTGAACGAATCCAATCAGTCTGGAAGAGTGCCATGAACCGTTGGAACCAGCTGTATTATTGTGGACGAGACGATTGCGTTTTTATTCCTGGTGAAAATTCATCTGCCCCATTATCAAATATAAAGGAGTACTTGTACAAATGAAACCAACCCTTCCACGCCTGGTTGTATCCTTACTGTTCGTCATTCTCCTTACAGCATGCAACCTGCCCAAGGTGGAGATAATCACTCAGGATCCCGGTATTCTTGCCACCAGTGTGGAGTCGACCCTGGTTGCAATGACCCAATCCACCGAGCCAGTCCCGGTCACCTCCCCTGTAACACCTTCAGGAGGTGAACCTGCAATTACCCCCTCACCCACAGTCGAAATACCGATCGTTCCATCGGATACCCCGTTTCCCACCGAAACTACCGGTCCCACCAACACGCCCCTCTCTGCTCCAGGTTCGATCGGGGGAAGCATCTCCGGGTATCCTTATGGCTCTCTACCGAGCCTGGCTATCGTTGCATACCTGCAGGAACCGCCTTATAACTATTCTTATATGATCTCTGCACCTGGACAGAACTATTTTGAGATGAGCAGCAGTTATTTGATCCCCGGGCATTATCAGGTGATCGGTTATGACTCCTCCGGTCACAAAGGTGCATGTTCATTTAACGTGCTTGTCATCAGCAATGAGACCGTGACTTGCGATATCAACTCCTGGGGAGGAGGCTACCGGGACAAGCCGTCCGGTGTTCCGAATCCGTAAGGAATCAATTGACTTGATGTTTGGATCGGATAAGGGCAATCCCCCGCCTATTGCAGGCGGGGGATTTTTTTTATTGGGTGAGGGGTATCGGCTCATGTTTCACCTAAACATGACCCTTATTAGATAGTAAATTCCACTTATTATCAGGTATCCCCCGCATAAAAGCATTATTCCCTGACTCCCCTTCAGCCTTTCTTTTACCTTGGGAATAAACGCAAGCAGAAATAGGATTAATCCCAATACCACATAGATGATCGCGTAGGAAACGGTTTTAGGCATGTATTTTCTCCGTGATTTCGACCCTTCATTTTTGGAATATCAATCCCTCAGAATTATACAATCATCTCCGATTTTCAAATAACCTTGCTCTCGCTGGTGTCCACCATGTCCGGGATGGCGTAGTGAACATAGATGATGGCGAACTTTCGACCCCTTAGCTACCGTTTCGCAAGGGTGGGGAGGCGAAAAAGGGTAAATGCTGACGCCCCCAGAAACTGTTGGAGGCGTCAGTATTACTTTTTCGGATTGTGCTAAAGGTACCCAGACTCAAATAATTATAGAAGATTTAGGGGTTGACGGCTAAAACAAGCCGAGCACCTTGCCGGTATCCAGGTCCAGATCGACGTCGTAGAAAACAGGGCGGGTGGGCAGACCGGGCATGGTGCGCATTTCACCGAGCAGCGGGTATAAGAATCCCGCTCCAACAGAGGCACGGATATCGCGGACCGGTACGGTAAACCCGGTTGGCGCCCCTTTGATGGCTGCATCATGGCTGAAGGAAAGGTGGGTTTTCGCCATGCACAGAGGTAATTTGTCGAATCCAAGTTTTGTATACAGGTCGATCTTGGCCTGCGCTTCGGGCAGGATCTCTATTCCATCGGCTCCATATATCTCTTTGCAAATGACCTCGAGTTTTTCCTTGATCGACAGTTCCAGGGGATACAGGAACTTGAATTGGCTCGGTTTGCCAGCCGCTTCGATGACCGCTTCTGCCAGCTTGACCGCACCTGGTCCACCGTCCATCCAGTGGGTGGAGACAACCGCATTCATGGCTCCGGCTTCAAGGGCCGCCTGACGGATGATCTCCACTTCGGCAGGGGTGTCGTTGGCGAAGGAGTTGACCGCCACCACCACATTGACACCATATTTCAAGGCATTCTTGATATGGCGGATCATGTTGGGCAGACCTTTGCGCAGGAGCTCAAGGTTTTCATCGGTGTATTCGGGAGCCAGGGGTTTCCCCGCCACCACCTTGGGTCCGCCACCATGCATCTTGAGGGCACGAACAGTTGCCACCAGCACCACCACCTGCGGAATCAGACCAGAGTACCGGCACTTGATATCGAAGAATTTTTCCATGCCAATATCCGCACCAAACCCGGACTCAGTGATGACAAACCCGTCTGGACCAACCAATTTCAAGGCGATCCGGTCGGCAATGATGGACGACTGCCCGTGGGCAATATTGGCAAACGGACCGGCATGCACCAGCGCAGGCGTACCCTCCAGGGTCTGCATCAGGTTGGGCTTGATGGCGTCCTTCATCAGGACGGTCAGGGCACCTGCCACTCCCAGGTCTTCAGCCGTGACTGCGCCCCCTTTCCGGTCAGTACCGATAACCATGCGCCCCAGACGATCGCGCATGTCGCGCAAGTCGTTGGTCAGAGCCAGGATCGCCATGATCTCACTTGCCACGGTGATATCAAAACCGGTACGACGGGTCTTCCCTTTCTCCTCAGCGCCAAGACCGACTTCGATCTCGCGTAAGAAACGGTCATTGGTGTCAATCGTCCGTCTCCAGGTGATGGAATCCGGATCGATATCCAGGCGTGCAAAGCGAATGCGCTCTTCGGGTGTCAGTTCGTTCGGGTCAAGTTTGGAGATGCCCAATTTCTTCAGACGCCGCAGCATGGAGGGAGAAAACTTGCGCTGACCCTTCTTATCTGGAGGGCACAGGGCGTTGAAGAGTTTTTCGTCATCCTGCTCGCTTTCATGGAATACGCGTGCGTCGATGGCAGCCGCACACAGGTTATTGGCAGCCGTTATGGCATGGATGTCGCCGGTGAGATGCAGGTTGAAGTCTTCCATCGGGATGACCTGGGAATAGCCACCCCCGGCGGCGCCGCCCTTGATGCCAAAGGTCGGGCCCTGTGAAGGCTGTCGAATGGCAGTGAATACTTTCCTACCAAGATGCGCACCCAGCGCCTGCGAAAGACCGACCGTGGTGGTGGTCTTGCCCTCACCCAACGGAGTAGGCGTGATGGCAGTTACATCCACATACTTGCCATTTGGGATCTCCTTCAAGCGCTCAAGGATCTCCAGTTTCACCTTGGCCTTATACGGACCATAAAATTCCAGTTCTTCAGGTAGAATGCCAACTTCCTCGGCAATCAGGGCGATTGGCTTGATATCCGAAGCCTGGGCTATGTCGATATCTGAAGGAACAGGGCGGATGAGTTTCAATTTGGTTGGAATGAACTGTCTGGCCATAAATGTCTCCTTTTCCAATGAGGTTGTCCTGTTGATTGTCCATTAATTCACTGGTTCACGCAAGATGAAGATGTACCCATTTTGGGAATTGAATGTCACAGCATTGAATTAACTAGGAAGCTGAAGTCAAACGGCTGTTTATTCAAGAAATAACCTGAAACTCCCCACAGCTAAAGCTGGGGGGTTCTTGGAGAAACATGCTCAGGTTCAGCTTCGTTCCAAGAGTTTTCCTCGCACCACGAACGATCGAGCAACAGCCTCACGGCTCCGGTCTCCCGAT
>Ga0315273_10012921_pt1 | contig 10717 bp, 8 predicted proteins | sample YL17G02_0_MG_FD_205753 | JGI IMG/M metagenome (GOLD analysis project Ga0315273, IMG submission 205753) | Sediment microbial communities from Yellowstone Lake, YNP, Wyoming, USA - YL17G02_0 | ecosystem: Environmental > Aquatic > Freshwater > Lake > Sediment | place: USA: Wyoming | collected... | reverse complement strand
CACTGGACGAGCCGGGTGACGATGTACGGCAGGAGATTATCCGTGCGCTCCAGTTGATTGGTGAACCATCGGTCGGACCCCTTATCCAGGGTGTGAAACACAGCCACCCGTTTATCCGGCGAGGTGCCGTGCAGGCACTCGGGATCATGGGTGAGACACGGGCTGTCCCCCAGCTCATTGAATCGCTCAAAGACCCCGATGCCATGGTCAGATATGAGGGTGCAGTTGCACTCGGCCGTATCGGGGATCCCAGGGCAGTCGGGCCACTCATTGAAACACTGAATGATGCAAAAGAACACGTCCGTATGGCTGCGATGGCAACACTCTGTTCCATCGGGGAGTCATCGATAGAGCCGCTTATCCGTGCACTTATCGATCCAAACGAGGATATCTGCCGGAGGGCAACGCTCGCTCTTGTAACCATCGGTGAACCCGCTATGGATCGTTTGATAAAAGCGCTTGGTGATCAGAACCCGGGTATCCGCAGGAGTTCCGTAGCAGTGCTCGGGGATATCGGGAACACCAGGGCAATCCCCCCCATCATGAAAGCACTCGATGATCCTGACAGGTCAGTCCGCATCGAAGTCGTTAAAGCACTCGCTGCCCTCGGAGTGCCTGCCATTGCACCGCTCATGCAGGTTTTCCGCGAGGGAGATACCAGGATGAGGACAGGCGCAATGGAAGCCCTCTGGATGCTCGGGCAGCCTGCGACCACCCCCCTGATTATGGTATTAAAGGATGACCAGAGTGATGTACGGAAGCGTGCAGCGCTTCTGCTCGGCGAGATCGGCGACCAGAAGGCAGTTGATCACCTGACCGGTCTTCTCACGGATGAAAATGTTGCCGTAAGACGGGAAGCATTTGAAGCGCTTGAAATGATCAAGAAACGAACTGCACAATAACATACCTGTATCTTTTTTTCCGGTGTCCTGCGGGCGACCTTCTTTTCTGAAAACGCGGTTAGCGGGTCTGCTGCGATGGCCTGATATGATAAGCCCGCCAGGAGTTCATTGCACGGAACCGTAGGCTATAGAACGAGGACATCGGCGAACCCTGACAAGCCCACACCGCCGCTATTTTCATATCCTCACAGGTTAGCTTCTCTTCATGGTCTCGCTTGCAGATATCGAGGCAGCTAAAATAAGGATTTCTCCGCACATCATCCGCACTCCCCTCGTGCACTCCCCGACAATTTCTGAGATGACCGGGGCGAATGTCTACCTCAAGCTCGAAACACTCCAGAAGGCGGGATCGTTCAAGGTGCGAGGAGCGACCAACAAGATTCTTTCCACTATCAATACGTTGTGGGAACAGGGGGTGGTCGCGGCTTCAGCCGGGAATCACGGGCAGGGTGTTGCCGTAGCGGCACATTCCGCCGGTATTCCCGCTACCATCGTCATGCCGGAATGGTCTTCTCTTTCAAAGCAGGAAGCGACCAGGGGTTATGGGGCGCGGGTGATTATTCATGGCAAGTCGTTAGAGGAGAGCATCGGGAAGGCACAGGAGATCGCACGCAAAGGGCGGCTCTTTATCCACCCGTATGATGATGATGAGGTGATTGCCGGGCAGGGAACCATTGCGCTCGAGATCCTCGCAGATCTCCCGGAGACAGATATGATTGTTGTACCGGTCGGCGGGGGTGGTCTCATTGCCGGTATCGCAACCGCAGCAAAAGCAAAAAAGTCAGATATCACCATCATCGGTGCCCAGGCACGGGTGTGTTCCTCCGCCGCAGAGGCCGTCCGGCAGGGAGCACCGTGCCGGATTCTTACAGGAAAGACCATTGCTGATGGTATTCGCGTGGCAGAGACCGGCAGCCGGACACTCCCCGTCCTGCAGCACCATGTCGATCGCATCGTACTTGCATCCGAAGAAGAGATCGCTGATGCAATGCTCCTGTTGCTCGAACGCAAGCACGTGGTTGCAGAAGGAGCTGGAGCAGTCCCGCTCGCAACGCTCATAAACGGTTCCATCGATGTAATGTCGGGCAGCAATGTCGTTCTTGTGATCAGCGGGGGGAACATTGAAAGTGCCCAGCTCTTCCGGGTCATACGGCAATCACTTGCCCGCCAGGGCCGGATCATGCACTTTTCGGTAATGCTCGAAGATCAGCCCGGCACTCTCGCCCGGCTCCTTGCCGTGATCGCACAGGAACGGGGCAACATCCTCCATATCCACCATACGGAGGGAGAAAACGATCTCCCCGTCATGATGGCGAGAGTGAACCTAGAGCTGGAGACACGAGGGCCCGATCATATCGCAGCAATTAAAAAAGGGTTGGCGGATAACGGGTACGAGATCCGGTTGGGGTGAACCCCCCGTCTGCATCCTGTGTTAAAAAGAGTTACAGCTCGCCCATACCCTTCCAGTAATCGTACTCGTGCTTCCAGAGATCTTTGTTGAACATCACCAGGCGCTTGAAGTATTCCTTTCGTTCAGCCAGAACTTTCTGCTGCGCCGGATCCTTCCACTTCGTCCTGATCGCATCAACAAGTTTCCTGCCGAGTTCCTTTGACTGCTTTTCCGCAGGCACGATCGCGTCGGGATTTCCTAAAAAATTCACCCCAACCCTGCCAACCGTTGTCGCACCAAGGTGCAGCATCGTTTCGTTCATATAATCCGCGACCTCGTCTGCCATTGAGCCACCTGCTGTTGAGACCGCACAACCATACTTTCCGGTAAAGGACTGGCAGTGGATCGCATCCGCCATCCGGTCGAAGATGGTCTTGAGCTGGGCAGTGACCGAGTTGATGTAATTCGGTGAACCGAGCACAATACCATCGGCATCCAGCATCTTCTCCAGAAGCATCGGGAAATCGTCATCATGGATGCATTCCCCCTTTGCGTAACAGGTACCGCATGCCGTACAGTACTTAATCTCAAGGCCGCAGATATCCACAAACGTTACATCCGCTCCACTCTGCCGTGCTCCCTCAAGAACTCCCATAACAAGAAGGCGGGTCTGGCTTTTTTCCCTTTTCGGGCTCCCGTTGATGCCGATAATTTTCATGATGCATTCTCCATGTAATGATGTTTGCTGGCAGGTAAAAAAGTGTGCGATGGCAAAAATCCCCGTACCAGCGGCAGAACCAGTATGCATGCTGGAATACGCTCTTTACCCATAATTGCACATCAGTTATCTGGTGAACCTTCCATGATCGTCCGTGATACTGACGATTCCCCCCATGAACATGTCCTCGACCACTCTATGCTCTGTGATCTGCTGCATCCCGACAGGGTAGCAGGGGCACAGGAGCTGGAGTGCAGTATTTCCTAAGGCAGCTGGCTCATATTCGTGATTTTTTTCCTTATCGGGAATGCCAAAAGGATAGGAACGAAAAGATTGAAGGATTTACCCGTTTTAAAGAATAGTATACTGTATGAACGGATTTGAACAGGATAACCCCCACCGGATCTCCAAAGGGCGGCTGGAAACGATGGTGGACACGATCTTTGCGTTTGCCATGACCCTCCTCATGCTCGGGATCGTTGTGCCAGAGTCATCCGTTAGCCAGACCGCTGCTGATCTATCAGCAGATCTCGTAAAACTCATTCCGCAATTCGTCTTATTTGTCATCGCATTTCTGGTACTTGCCCTCTTCTGGATCGAACACCACCGCCAGTTTCATTACCTGAGGATCGTTGATCCAACCATCCTCAGGTTCAATATTGCCATCCTCATCTTTATTGTCCTGATCCCGTTTACCACAGACGTGGCGGGTGCGTATGACGGGGTGCGGATCGCTGTGCTCCTCTTCCATGTAAATATCCTGATTGTCGGTGCGCTGTTTCTTGGCCAATGGATGTATATCTGCCGGTGCAGCCATCTCTGTGATGCTGAATTTGATTCCGCTACGAAGAGAACCCGGTTCCGGCTCCTTGCAACCATCCCGTCCGTTGCGATCCTCGGCATTGTGGTGGCGTTTTTTTCACCCCCGTATTCCCTGTTAGTCTATCTTCTCGTGCCGTTCATCATTATCGTCAGGCACGCAGCAGGAAACAAATAAACACCAGCCAATCCCATATTCATGAAAGCGAGGAAGGAGTCTGTGACTCTCCCGGGGTGTAGCAAGTGAGCGGACAGGAAACAACAGACCCATACCATATCTCCAAGAACAGGCTCGAGGCGCTTTTTGACGGGATCTTTGCGTTTGCGATGACGCTGCTTGTGACGAGCTTCATAATCCAGCCGATCCCTGCATCTGACGCCGGGGTTGAACTACCCGCCCGCATTGCCGCGATGCAACCGGAATTCATTTCGTTTTTAATCGCATTCTTTGTGCTCGCCTCGTTCTGGCTCGCCCACCACCGCCAGTTTCACTTTGTCCGCACTATCGATCCTGCACTTGTGCGGATCACCCTGTTCATACTTGCCTTTACCGTGCTGATGCCATTTACCACAAATGTCAGCGGGGATTATTCCGGCGTGCAGGTTGCCGTTGACCTGTTCCATGCCAACCTGTTCATACTCGGGGTGCTCTTTCTCATCCACTGGTGGTACCTGGTAAATAATCCCGGTCTCACATCTGTAGAGATCAGTAAGCAGGACGCAGCATACGGCATGCGCCGGGCTTTGGTCATGCCATTCGTGTCGTTTTTGGGATTTGCCTGTTCGTTTGCATCCCCGTCGTCGTCAATGGCAGTCTACCTGCTGATACCTCTCGTGTTCTTCATCAACCGGAGATACTTCACTGCCTGAATTGTAACCTGAAGAAAAAAATCAAAGGGAAAAAAAAGTTTTAGTCCCAGTAATACCTGACAAAGAGTTTTGATTTTTGGACCTTTGGCGTCAGGTGCCGGAGCGCAAGCGGCACGATAATGATCGTGACGATGATATTACCGATAAGCCAGAGGGTAAAGACGCTCACGATCTGATTTGCAACAATTACATTTCCCAACGCGAGCGTCGATGCACCCCATGCTGCACCCACAATATTGTTGATCAGGACCCCAAACAGGAGAAGCAGCGTCAAGTCACGCCGGTTTTCAAGAGTGAGATTTACCTTAAATGTACGGAGCGCGACAAGCGGAATAAGCACCTGCAGGAGACCGGCTATCGACCAGTATATCGCTACGACCGGGGGAATTACCGGATTAAGGAGTCCCGACCCGATCAATGTCCCGGCGTATGCGGCAATAGCACCGTATGCACCGAACCAGAGAGTGAAGAGGATCGTGAACGCGACAGCAAAATACAGAACGGATACCCCAGTCACCCCGCCGGGCAGTGCAATCACGCAGAACCGGGCGATGAGGGTATTGACCACGATAAGGACGAGGGTTAAGATGACAAAGGAATACGTTGGTTCATGAACGTTTTTCATGTATTCACCTTACTTTCATTTTGTGTCCGTGTATAAATAGTATATATTCTGCTAAGGGTGTACGGGAAATTATTACGTCCGAAAGGGGGTAGTTTTTCTTGGACACCACAATTCACTATTTTTATCAGCATAACGCCGAATGTATAATGTAAGGGGAAAGAATAACGGTGCCTGCAGAAGAAGAGTCCAGGCTTGGAGCGATGGCTGATCAGGAGCAGGACCTGGGGGAACATGCGTCACTGGCCCTGGACAGCCGCAGGGACGCGGGGCTTGAGGGGTTGGTGGGCAGGCTTGATGCGGTGATCATCGCCACTGAGCCCGACCATCTTGTACCTGCAGTGTATGAACTCCTGCGATACACCGGTCTTTCATGTACTGAGGCGTTTTTCGAACAGGAGTTCCAGAGTTATGTGCTGGGTATACCGGGTTCTGCATCGGTCATTATCCGTTCGCGGGGCTTTCCGGAAAACCCGTTTGGTGAACTCAACAGGGCACGAATGACGGGCGCCCTGCCCAACACCCGGCTGGAGACATTTGTTTTTGACACAAAGAACCTGCAGGATTACATCGCCATCCAGAAAGAACGGGGGGTGGTGTTCCTCACACCTCAACCCGTTGAATCGGAAAACTACTCCTTCATCCAGACCGTCCCGTCACGGTTCACGGGCAACTCTCTTGGGTTTATTGAGTGGTACGATAAGGACCGGTTATTCGTTCCGCGGGGAGGAACCCGTATTGCACCGGATATTGCAAAACCGGTATACCGGCACCTCAAAAATATCTCCGTACTCGATCATACGGCAACCCGGGTCCGGGCACAGGACCGTACTGCCGCAATCCTCGAATTCGTTGCGCTTACCAGCTATCATTACGATTTTGCTGTCCATGTAAAATCACTCAACTCGATAACAAGCGTAGCCCGACGGAATCCGGACGACTTTTCTATGGTCTTTACTTCAGGCATTACGCCATTCACGAGTGATGCTGAATCCGGTCCGACCGAAAAGTTCATCCGGAATTACGGGACACGTGTCCATCATATGGCGTTTCTGACCGATAAGATCGAATTTACCGTTGAACTCCTGAAAAAGGATGGTATGGAGTTCCTGTCTGAACTTGTGGGATCAGAAACTGAGGGACTTCGCCAGATCTTTTCCGAGCCTTCAAAACACACCCTGATCGTAAATGAATATATCCAGCGTTACGGTGACTTTGACGGATTTTTCACCAGGAATAATGTGGAGCGGCTGACAAAGGCAACGGAAAGGCAGTGAGATCTTCCCTTATTTTTTCAGCCAAATTGTTCCATAGATTCGGTTTTTTTCGCAGTTAACGCCAGTTTGATTATCTTCTGCTGCAAAGGGTCATTGATACATCATGTCACACAGGAAACTCACCCTGCTCGCGCTTACCACGCTCGTGCTCATGCTGGCCTTAGTCATTGCCAGCGGCTGCATGGGCTCAACGGTAACAGCACCGGCAGGAGATATTAAAAAGTTTAGCTCAGCGGACGAAATCCGCGAGTATATTAAAAACACCACACAGCTCACCCAGGATGCATACTACAGTACAAACGGGGGATGGGCAACGGATCGCATGGGTGCTGTCCCGGCTATGGCAGTGCAGGAATCATCAGCAAAGGGGGCCTCCCTCTCCGGTGCCCTCCCGTCAGCGGGAGGAATCGGGTCGCCCGACTATTCGCAGACCAATGTGCAGGTCGCCGGTGTCGATGAACCGGACTTTGTGAAGAACGATGCCCGGTATATCTATGTAATCTCCGGCAGTACACTTGCGATAGTCGATGCGTACCCGGCATCATCGGCATCCGTCATCTCAAAGACCGAACTCGAAGACACGCCCCGCGAGATCTTCATTAACGGTGACCGGCTTGTTCTCCTGAAGACCGGCTCGGAAGAAATCTCCGGCACCGGAGACCAGCCAGTACCCGTTTCTGCTGAAAAGATGGCCGTGATGCCCCCGCGGTACCCGTATTACCGCTCTGCACCGGTCACTCATGCAGTCTTTTACGATATCAGTGACCGGGCACACCCGAAGGTGCTTAAAGACTACACCATTGACGGCGATTACGTAAACGCAAGGATGATAGGAGATACCGTATACCTGCTCTCCCGTGAGTCGGTGTACCCGTATGATGACCGGATCATCGTCCCCGCAGTGCGGGAGAATGCAAAGATTGTCGCGACACCGGATGTCTATTACTTTGATAACCCTGAACGGCAGTACGACTTTACCACCATCACCTCATTTGATGCCCGCAACGGCGCCACAAAAGATGCAAAGACGTACCTTGTCGGCAGCGGTAATATCCTCTATGTCTCGCCCGGTGCGATGTACGTGAGTTACCAGACATACCACACTATCTACCGCCCGATGTGGGGCATAGCGCAGCCAGCGGTAGATGTTATACAGGGTTCTGTTGGTTCGGCAACCGGCATTGCGCGGGTATCATCACCCACCCTTGTGGAAGATTTCAACACCATGAGCGAGGTGGACAAACAGGCTGCCATCGCAGACATGAAGAGCGGGGAGCAGGAAGCGATCCGCAAGCGCGAGATCGACCAGAGCACCACGATGATCCATAAGATCGGGATCAACAACGGTGTGATCACCTACCTTGCAAAAGGTGAGGTGGCAGGATACTTAAAGAACCAGTTTGCCATGGACGAGTATAGTGGCAACCTCCGTGTGGCGACAACGTCGGATGTCTGGACGACCCGCGGACAGTACGAGTATAATAACGTCTTTGTGCTGGACGGTGCGATGAAGACGATCGGATCACTCACCCACATCGCTGAGCAGGAAAAGATCTACTCAACCCGGTTCATCGGTGACCGGCTCTACATGGTCACGTTCAAACGCATCGACCCGTTCTTTGTGATCGATCTCTCGACCCCCACCAGCCCGAAGATCCTCGGCAAACTCAAGATCCCCGGCTACTCCGATTACCTGCATCCTTATGATAAGAACCATATCATCGGCATCGGCAAGGAAACCGCAACTACCGAATGGGGCGGTGTCTCTACAAAGGGGCTGAAGCTTGCGCTGTTCGATGTCTCCGATGTGGAGCACCCAAAGCAGATCGATAAGGTGGAGATTGGTGATTCCGGTACAGACTCTGCAGCACTCACGGATCACCGGGCATTCCTATTTGATAAGAACAAAAACCTGCTTGTGTTCCCGGCACGGGTGGTCAAAACGATCGACATACCGGAGAAATACAGCGGCAACCAGCAGCGGATCTGGTACGGGGCATACGTATTCGGTGTCACGCCGGAGACCGGTTTTGTCCTGCGGGGCACCGTTGAGCACGGCACGATGGGAGGGTACGCGTGGTACGGTTCACCTAACGAAGTGAAACGCTCGCTCTACATCGGCAACACTCTCTACACTCTCTCACAAAAACAGATCCTTGCAAATTCCTTAAGCCAGATCAATACAACAATCGCTACTATCCAGCTGCCCGGGGGAGGGGATGTGCTCTACCCGGATATGAGAGGAATTTAAAAAGAAATTTTTTTTTCGGGTGTGTGTTTTTACCGGGATCCTGTAGCAAGCATACATGAACCTATCAACCTGATGGGGATATTCCCATAAAATCCATTATCCCCTGCGCCCCATAGATATAGGATTCCATCATGCGCATTCCCATACAATCCGTTACACCGGCAAGCGGGCAGGCCGAAATCTGCGGCTGGGTCCACGAGGTCCGGGATCTCGGCGGTCTTGCCTTCTTTTTAATCCGCGACCGGACCGGTATCATCCAGGTAACTATCCCTAAGAAGAGAGCTTCAGAGGCCGTGCTTGCCGCTGCAAAACAGGTCTCCCGCGAATCGGTTGTCCGTGTTTCAGGGACAGTAAAGGCGATTGACAAGGCCCCGGGCGGACGCGAACTCGTGCCGGATCTCTTTGAGATCATAAGCATGGCCGACAGTCCGCTCCCCCTTGATGTTGTGGAGAAGGTGCCGGCCGATCTCGACACCCGGCTCGATGCCCGGTTCCTTGACGCCCGGAGACCCCGGGTCGCTGCAGTTTTCCAGATCCGCAGCGCTGCAATGCACGCCATCAACCAGTACCTGCATCACGAGGGATTCATCAATATCACCACCCCCAAGATCGTTGCCGCCGCAACTGAAGGCGGGACCGAACTGTTCCCCATTGCCTACTTTGACAAAGAGGCATTTCTCAACCAGAGCCCGCAGCTCTACAAACAGATGATGATGGCCGCAGGATTTGAGAAGGTCTATGAGATCGGGCCAATATTCCGGGCCGAGGAGCACAACACGACCAAGCACCTGAATGAGGCTACATCGATCGATATTGAGGTCTCCTATGCCGATCATCTCGAGGTGATGTGCATCCTCGAAGCGCTGATCGTAAAAACCTACGAGTATGTCAGCGAGACCTGCAGCGACCAGCTCGCCTCCATCGGGATACATGATTTTGTTGTTCCAAAAGCCCCGTTCCCCATTCTCCCCTACTGTGAAGCGATTGAGATCGCTGCAAAAAAGATCGAGGATCCGATCAAGTACGGCGATGATATCAGCCCCGCAGCAGAGAGGGCTGTTGGTGCAGAGATGGGCGGGCACTACTTCATCGTGGACTGGCCAAGCCAGATCCGCCCCTATTATGCCATGCCCTGCGAGAACGATCCCTCCATCTGCAAGGCATTTGATCTTATGCACCCGAGAATGGAGTTATCGAGCGGGGCGCAGCGTGTGCACCAGCATGATCTCCTCGTACAGCAGATCAAAAAGAAAGGACTGGATCCCGGGAGTTTCGAGTTCTACCTGCGCCCGTTCCGGTACGGCATGCCACCCCATGCAGGCTGGGGCCTTGGAGCCGATCGGCTGGTTATGACGATGCTCGGGTTGTCAAATGTGCGCGAGGCAGTGTTATTCCCTCGTGATATGCACCGGTTGGTTCCCTGACCGCATACATTTTTTATCGCCGCGGTCAATTCGATTGTACGAAAAATTATTCGGAAAATCCATGTCAAAGGAGTATTTTATCAATAAAGTACTGGCAACAACCGTAGTCGGGAGTTACCCGGTAGTGAAAGGAGGAGGCCTGAGAAGTCTTTTTGATCCGCTCCACTCGGCAGTCGTAACAGCAGTCTCCGACCAGATCTCAGCAGGTATCGATATCATATCGGACGGGCAGGTGCGGGGAGACATGATCGGGGCATTTGCCTCAAAACTTCCCGGGGTTAAAGGACAGGAGATCATCGGCAAAGTGCAGCCTGCATCCGGACCCATATCCGTGGGAGATACGAAGTATGCTCTCTCAAAAGCCCCGAAAGTGAAAGGGATCATCACCGGGCCCACCACGCTTGCCCACGGGCTCCACATCAGTACGCCGATATACCGGAACAA
>Ga0315273_10012920_pt1 | contig 10718 bp, 4 predicted proteins | sample YL17G02_0_MG_FD_205753 | JGI IMG/M metagenome (GOLD analysis project Ga0315273, IMG submission 205753) | Sediment microbial communities from Yellowstone Lake, YNP, Wyoming, USA - YL17G02_0 | ecosystem: Environmental > Aquatic > Freshwater > Lake > Sediment | place: USA: Wyoming | collected... | reverse complement strand
TCTTGGGTTGCGGCACGAGCCGCGATGGGAAATCTGTGCAATCTGTGATCGCTCTCTCTTGGGCTTTTCTCTTTGCCTTCTTCCTTGGAGCCGCCATGTCCGAAGCCGCCGCCCCCACGCAGCCCCCCAAGCCCGGCGACGCGATGTTCAAGGCCTATCTCGACCAGGAGGCCCTCCGCCTCGAAGGCGCTTTCCTGGCCGAGCTGCCCGCGGCCGCCGACTGGCCCAAAAAGCTCGCCGAATACCGCGAACAGTACTTCTTCATGCAGGGCCTCTGGCCGCTCCCCGAACGCACGCCACTGAACCCCGTCGTCACCGGGACGATCGAGCGGCCCGACTTCATCGTGGAGAAGCTCCACTTCCAGAGCCGCCCCGGCCTCTATGTCACCGCCAATCTCTACCGGCCCCGCAACGTCACGGGGCGTCTGCCCGCCGTCCTCTACGTCTGCGGCCACTCAGCCCGCGGCCGCAACGGCAACAAGACCGCCTACCAGCACCACGGCATCTGGTTCGCCACCCACGGCTACGTCTGCCTCATCCTCGACAGCCTCCAACTCGGCGAGATCGCCGCCACCCACCACGGCACCTACCGCTATAACCGCTGGTGGTGGTACTCGCGCGGCTACACGCCCGCGGGCGTCGAATGCTGGAACGACATCCGCGCCCTCGACTACCTCCAGAGCCGCCCCGAGGTCGACCCCGAGCGCCTGGCCGTCACCGGCATCTCCGGCGGCGGGGCGAGCAGCCATTGGGCCACCGCAGCCGACGAGCGAATCCGCGCCGCAGTCCCCGTCTCCGGCATGTCCGACCTCGAAGACCAGATCGTCCACCGCATCATCAACGGCCACTGCGACTGCATGTTCTTCTACAACTCCTATCAGTGGCCGCTCACCCGCATCGGCAGCCTCGCCGCCCCGCGCCCGTTCCTCTTCTCGAACTCCGACCGCGATGGCATCTTCCCGATGACCGGCAACCACCGCATCAGCGAACGCCTCAAGAAGCTCTACGCCACGCTCGGCGCCGTCGAGAAGCTCGGCGAGTTCGTCACCCCCGGCGGCCACGACGACAGCCACCTCCACCGCCTCGCCGCCTTCCAGTGGATCAACCACTGGCTCAAAAAGGACGACACCCCGACCTCCGAGCCCGAGAAATACGAGACGATCAAGGACGAAGACCTCCGCGCCTTCCCCAACGAGCTGCCCGCTGACGAGTTGAACTCGAAGATCGACCAGACCTTTGTCCCCCGCGCCGACGTGACGGTGCCCGCCGACGCCGCCGGCGTTGCCACCCTCCGCGGCCAAGTCCTCGCCCGCCTCCGCGAAACCACGTTCCGCGCGTGGCCTACGGAAGACCGCCTGAAGGCGGGACTCCAAACGAAGGAAACCCCGAAGGCCAGTGTGCCCCTCGGCGACCAGCCCGCTGCTGGACGGCTCGCCATCGAGCCGCCCATCGAGATCGCCTACCGCTACCTCCCCGGCAAGAACAATCCCCGCGCCTGCTGGCTCATCGTCCTCAGCGAAGACGAGACCGACGACAAACTCCCCGCCTGGGCGGCCGAGACCGTCAAGGACGACGCCTGCGTCCTCCTCAGCCCCCGCGGCGTCGGCCCGACCGCCTTCAGTAATCCCCCGCCCTACTATGTGCCCCGTTCGCTCGCCATCCTCGGCCGGACCGTCGACAGCGGCCGCGTCTGGGACGTCATCGCCTTCGCCCGCGCCGCCGATCGGCCCAACACCGAGTGGCGAGTCGCCGGCCGCGCCCAGGCGGGCATCCTCGGCGCTTACGCCGCCCTCTTCGAGCCAAAGCTTGCCGCGATTGTGTGCGTCGACCCGCCCGCCACCCACGACGACGGCCCCTATTTCCTCAGCGTCATGCGCACTCTCGACATCCCCGACGCCCTGGGCCTCCTCGCCCCTCGCCCGCTGACCCTCATCGGAGCCAAGTCCCCCGCCTTCGGCAAGGCCGCCTCCTTCTACCGCGCAGCCGGCGCGGAGACGAAACTGCAAAGGGAGTAGCGCGTGCAGACTTGCACGCCAAACCGGCTATCCGCCGTGGGCGGGCCGGTTACTCGCAGGCATGTCGTATGGGAGGCGCAAACAGCGGCCCGAGGTTCCGAAGGACTTCCTCGCGGAAAGGGGCAAATCCCTTTGGGCAGCGTTGGGCTACCACATCCAGATCGATCTCCCGGATAAGAGCGTTCACCTGCTGGAGAAACCCCCGCGGGATCTCCGTATCCTGGCGCAGCCACCCATGGAGCCGGGCCTTCGGATCGTCCCCGCCGCCTTTCGTCCCCTTCAGATCTTCCGGGCTGCCGATCTGGTCAGGGCGTTGACGAACGCCGAGGACGCGTGCGAGCGCGTCCTCATCCGCCAGGAGCCATGCCTCGATCGTCTCGACGGCCACCCCTACAGCGACAGGCAGGTGAAACCGGGCCCCCTTATCGTAGAGCCGCTCCCGGTGCTCTCGGAGGCGTTTGAGGCGCTCCTGGCCCCGTCCGTCCGCGTCGATCAGCATGACGGCCCCACGAGCGCCCCGGCGCACCGCATCGCGCAGAAACCTGACTCCGGTCTTCAGAATGGGGCCAGCGCCGGGCCGTCGTCCCGCTGTGGGGCACATCTCAATACGGCCCCGGAGGCCCAGAATGCGTTCCACCAGGATCTGCAACGCTGAGCTTTTCTCCCAGGGCTCGGTGCCGCTCCCACCGAAAGGCACGGCATGCTCCGTGGCCCCTTCGGTCAGGAAGGCGACTTGCATGCCGACTCCCCCACGGAGAAGACGAACGCACCCAGCGACTCAAAATCCTCGATCCGCTCGTCGATCTCAGGCACTTCGGCAAGTGGCTTGACACGCACCTCCCCCTGCTCATCGCGGAGGAAGAAGATGACCTCCTCCTTTCCGCACCAGTCAAGCAGATACGGAGAGTGGCTTGTGGCTATGACCTGCACAGGGGGCAGGCCCAATTCTCCCCGGGCCACAGCACGAAGAATCCGAACGATGTCCTGCAAGCTCCGCGCATGAACGCCGGTCTCCGGTTCCTCGACCAGCACAATGCCCACATCCCCATGGGCATAGGCGATCGCCAGGTATGCCAAGAAGAGCAACAGGCCGTCTGATGCTTCGCTTGCGTAGAATCTCACGCCTCCCTTCTCGTGGAAAAGAATGGTCTTTTCCTGAGCGCTGACATTCGGAAACGTTACCCGCTCCAGCCGGGGAACCAGCCGGCCCAAAGCCTCGACGATCGAGGCAAGGCGGTCCGGGTGTTGGTCCGAGAATCGGGCGAGGTACGATGCCAGACCGAACCCATTCGCCTTGATGCCGTCCGCGGGCCAAACTTGGCAGGGTCTGGCGATCTGTGCCGGGACGAGTTGGTAGACCGGGGTAGCGGTCAAGCAACGCTTCAATTCCCTCAACGCCTGCCGGTCCGCGTACCGGTGCAGCACTGTCGACTCCCGCGGCACATCGGTCTTCTCGAGATCGCCTGGCGAGTGCCACCCCTCGGACGCGTCGCGCGTTCTGCGGTACTGGCAGACTCGCGCGCCCTCGGGCCCCTTGACCTCAATGGTCTCCAGTTCAGGAACAGCTTCCCCCTGATTCGCTCCGGACTGCGGCGGATGCTTCCCGATGGCAAGACTGTAATCCGCGACCTGCTGAACCCCCTCGGGCGAATTCCATGAGGCGACGCACTGGTAGGACAGTGAGGCAAGCGAATCCCCATTGGTCAGAATGCGGTTCAGATCGTGCCCTCTGCCATCACGGCCCTTGCCGGGCTCGTCTCTTGGGCGAAAGGCTAGCTCAACGTTCGGAACGCTCGTAGCGTATGAGAGTGTCTCCACGGCCTGCAGGAAACTGCTCTTCCCAGCGTTATTCGGCCCAATGAGGAAGTTGAGCGGGCCGAGGGGCACCTCGACGTCCCGCAGGCAGCGGAAGTTCCGGACGCGGAGCTTGTCGATCATGGCACATCTCCACGGAGCAAGGAGCCTGTCACCACCTGAAGGATACACGACCCCATTCCGGATGTCAACCGCCGCAGGGATTGGGCTTGACAGGCCGCGGGCGGCCAGGTACCTTGGCAGGCGGCTATGCTGTGGGCAGCAGCCTCGCCATGCGTGTCGCTGCGGATGAGGCGCAATGGAGTACGAGGTCTTGAGACGTTCATCATCAGCCGCAAGGCTCCTGGTCGTGGCGCTTTGGCTGGCCTCGGGCCTGGCCGTGGCGGCTGAAACACCATTTGGGCCAAGCTTCGCGGACGAGCCGGAGGACTCGCTCATCCGCCAGGTCGAGCCGGGGCCGGGCTTCTCGATATCCCTCACCGACACGCCCGCCGAAAGCCTCGCCGCCCGCTGGCGCCTCACGACGGTCCCCGACCAGCTCACGGCGGAGGACCCAGCCACCGGCCTCCGCTTCTCTCAGCGCCGCACGTGGATCCCCGAACTCCGCCTCCTCCTTCTCGAAAGCACACTCACGAACACGGGGAACGCCCCGCTGACCGTCAGCGGCGTCTCGCTCGTCCAATGGGCATTCCGAGTCGGCGAAAGCGCGGCAGGCCCGCGCTATCAGCCGCTCACCTATCGAAACGACACGTGGTACGGCTCGACCTACTGGACCGGCCCGGACTGGACCCGCGTCGGACGCGACTGGCACCATCCGGGCGAGAACACGCCCAGCGTCCGCCGCTTCACCGCGCCCCGCGACGGCCGCATCACCCTCTCGGGCCGCGTCTACAAAGCGCATCTGGACGGCGACGGCGTCCGCGTGTTCATCCGCCACAATGCCGCGACCGTGTGGCAGGCGGATCTGGAGGGCAAGGACGCGAAGGGTCTGGAGCCGAGCCTGACCCTTGAGGTCCGTCGGGGCGACGCCATCCGCTTCGTCGTCCACAAGCGCGGCCAGATCTTCTGCGATACGACTCGCTGGGACCCGGTGATCGCGTACGCCGACGGCGAGCGCTTCGTCGCTTCGGAAGGCTTCGCCACCGAGCGCCAGGGCCACCGCGGCTGGTCCTACGAGATGGAGATGCCCGAGCAGGCTCCCACGGGGCTCCCGATGGTCTACGGCTTCGGCAAGGAGTTCTGGTTCCGCGAAGAGGCCCTCCGTGTGGGCCAGGCAATCACTCGGTCGAGCCGCGATTCGTTTCCTCTCTTTGTCCTGGCGGATGGCCGCGACCGTAGCGGTCTCGCCCTCGCGATCCTCGGTTCCCGTTCGTGGCGGTTCACCGGCGAACTCGCCGCCGGCCGGCTCCGCCTCTCGGCGTCCGTGGTCAACGAGCCCAAAGGCTTCTCTCTTGCGCCCGGCAAGGCCGTCGATCTCCCCTCCGTCCTCGTCGGATCCTATGCAGGGCCATGGATCGCGGGCATGGCCTCGCTTCAGCGCCTGGTCACGTTGGGTTCCAGCGGTTCGCGCCCCCGCCAGTTCCAAGCGCTCCACGCCTGCACGGCGGAGCTTCGCGGTGAACTCGGCTCCGCCTATCATCGCATCGCGGCGGTCCGCATGCCATTTACCATCGGCATCGGAAACGAGTGGCCCGAACTCGACCTCTTCGCGATGGTGCAGGCGGAGTGGCGTCGGGTGGACAAGCCCCTCGACGAGGCGGAGTCGTATGAAGCTGCGACAGAGCGCATCGCCGCGAAGGGCCGGCTCTTGATGGCGGATATCCGAAATGGCCGGCCTCCTGATTTCCTCGAGTGGGAGGCCGCCGAACTCGACGACTTGGCCAGGCCGCCCAGGCAGCCCGTTCCCGACCTGGCGGCGTGGCGCACCCGGTACCTGAGGGCACGTTGGTTCAATCGCCGGGTGGCATTGGCGAATCCGCTCCTTGGCAGAGGCCCGCTGCTCTTTGTGAAGCGCGTCCCGACCTCTTACAGCCATCTCGTGATGCAGTACTTCGGCTGGCGGGCGAGGCCGGGCGGGGGGATCTTCGTCCTGGAGAAGCCAGGCCAATCCCTCGCCACGCGCCAACTCTTCGATGCCTCGAAGGGAAACGTCCTGGAGCCGCGTCTCTCCTACGACGCGAAGCGCGTCGTCTTCTCGTACTCGAAATGCACCCAGGACGACCCCTTCTACCACATCTGCGAGATGAACGTCGATGGCTCGGGCCTCCGCCAGCTCACGAGCGGCGAGTTCGAGGACCTGATGCCGAGCTATCTGCCCGATGGCGGCATCGTCTTCTCCTCGACGCGTCGCAAGGGCCACGCCCGCTGCTTCGGAGGCCAGTTCGGCCCCCGCTGGCACGTCTACACGCTCCATCGCATGGACGCCGACGGCTCGAACATCCGCACGCTCTCCTTCCACGAGACCAACGAGTGGTTCCCCACGGTCTCGCCCACAGGCCATATCCTCTACTCCCGCTGGGACTATGTGGACCGCCATCCCGTCGTCCATCAGAACCTCTGGGCCTGCCGCCCCGATGGGACGAACCCCGTCGCCCTCTGGGGCAATCACACCGAGACGCCCCACTGCACGTTCCAGCTCCAACCCATCCCGGGCACATCGAAGATCGTCTTCACCGCCTCGGCGCACCACTCGATCACGGGCGGCTCCATCGCCATCGTGGACCCCCGCCTCGGCAACAATGGCGAGCGGGCGCTGACCCGCATCACGCCGGAAGTCAAGTTCCCGGAAGCCGAAGGCTCGATCAGCGAGTACTACGACTCGCCATGGCCACTCTCGGAGAGCTACTTCCTCGTCGGCTACAGCCCGAAGCCGCTCCTGATGGAGCCGCAGGCGAACGATCCCGCCGCGCTCAGCATCTATCTCCTCGATGCCAAGAACGGCAGCCGCGAACTGCTCTATCGCGACCCGCGGATCGGCAGCAGCAATCCGATTCCGCTCGTCCCGCGCCCCACGCCGCCCGTCCTCCCCAGCACGGTAGAAGGACAAGAGGGATTTGGACAGGATTATCCTGTCAGAACCTCTTCTCTGGGCGAGTTGATGCTTCTCGACGTCTACCAGGGCCTCGGCGATGTTCCACGGGGAACAATCAAGGCCCTCCGCATCATCCAGATCCTGCCGAAGACGACGCCCGTCGCCGACGCGCCGCGCATCGGCCTCGCGGGGCAGGAGCCCGCCCGAGCCGTCCTCGGCACCGTGCCCGTCGAGGCCGACGGCTCCGCCTACTTCAGCGTGCCTGCCCGCAAGCCTCTCCTCTTCCAGGCTCTCGACGCCGATGGCTTCGCCTACCAGACCATGCGCTCGATCACCTATCTCCAGCCCGGCGAGAAGGCGTCGTGCGTCGGCTGCCACGAGCGCCGAACGACCGCGCCGCCCAACGTCAACCCCCTCGCGCTCCAGCGTCCGCCTTCGGAGATTGAGCCTGGCCCCGACGGCACCAGGCCGTTCTCGTTCGTGCGCCTCGTTCAGCCTGTCCTCGACAAGCATTGCGTCCGCTGCCACAGCGGCCAGGAGCCCAAGAAGGGACTCGACTTCACCTCCACGCCCCACGACGGGTTCACGCGCTCCTACTGGTCGCTTTGCGGCGGCGTGAGCTTCTGGCAGGGCGGCACCAATCCGAAGAGCGCCCGCGAGGCGCTCGTTCCGCGTTACGGCGGCTGGAACTCCGTCCACCTCACACAACCCGGGGGCGCCTACGGCGCCCGCGGCAGCCGCCTCATGCAGATCCTCCTCGACCGCCGCGGCGAGGATCGCCCCGACCCCGACTCCATTCGGAGGCTGGCCATCTGGATCGACGCCAATGCCGTCTTCTACGGCACCTTCGACGCCGCCGAGCAGGCGAAGCAGCTTCGGGGAGAGGCGATCGCGATGCCCGAAGTGCAATAGCGCGGTCGGGCTCGCCCCGCTGAATACCGGCAATCCGTTCGCCTCAGTGGAGATAAGAGGCACAGACACTCGTCCATCCATCCCAAGCTGCCTCTTCAGGGTTTGCAGGCCCGGCCGCCCCAAAGTTGCTCAATGTTGCTCAATGTTGCTCAATGTTGCGCCCCATACGCAGATGCGCAACATTGGGCGATTCGGCATTTCCGAGGGGAATTCCTCCCTTCGCTCCAGACGACGGCCGCGAAGGCCGGTCCCCTCGATCACTGCGGAGGAACGCGGGCATAGGCGGGCGGAGCCCCGTTGCCCAGTATGCGGCGAGGCGCGCAGAGCCGGTGGAGGCCGAAAGAGAGTCTTCATTGCGTAACCCGGGTCGCTCGCGCGACGAACGCAGGCGCCGTCAGCCGGATTGTCGTTGGGAAAGGTTGCCAGCGATTGGACTGGAAGTCGTGCTGTCCGCCGCAAGGCGGACAGGCGACGGGACACCCCGTGCTGGGGCTGGCCCAGGGGACATCACGCGAGACGCCTCTGCCTCTCGCGCCCTAGCATTCATGATGGCATTAAGTATACCGCAGCACCAGCTTTTGTCAAGCGCTTTTTTCGACTTTTTTATTTTCGTCCTATCTCGTTCGCTTTGCTGTAGATACGACCGGTGAGTGTTGTAGAGTTCAGAACTCTCCCTCGCCTGCCCTTCCGATGCGATTGCGCGCCGGCGGAGCGGCTGACCACGGACATCCTTGCGGCCCGTTCCTGAAATGGAGCATGGCCGCACCAGTCGGACCCGGCTACCTGCTTGCTGCGTCGGGTTGTGGCCGGTGGTAGAACGACTCCCAGTATGCTCTGTCCAGCCTGTAGGCGTCAAGGGGCTGATCGGGCTTCAGGTCGGAGGGCAGGAAGCCGAACCGCTGCATTTCGCGAATGTAGTGGGGGTTCGGACGGAAGCCGGGCATGTCGAACCGCTTGTCCTTCTGGAGGGCCTCCGCTGCGGCTCGGATCGCGGCCAGGCTCTCCTGGTAAAGCGGGTCCTGAGTGCTGGCAAACACGGGCTTCTTGCAGAGGCCCAGGCCGCCCGCCTCCTTGGCCAGCGGGCAGCGCAGAATCAGCGACTTCTCCGGCCGCGAGAGGTTGGCGAGCAGATCAGGCCGCCCGTGACTGGTGTTTCCGAACAGGAGCTTCTCGCCGGGCGTCTTGGGGGCTTTGGCATACTTGTTGGGGTGGCACTCGACGCAGCGAGTGACCATGGCCTCGCCCGGCAAGGAAACCTGGTACATCCCGCAACCCAGCGCCGCATTGGTGCCCGGATAGGTGGCTCCGGTTTCGATCCAGAGTCGGACCATGGCCGTTTCCTGCGGGTTGAGCTTCGCGCCGTAGTGGCTCCCGTCAATCAGCTTCATCAGCCGGCTGGCCGACGTGCCTATCGTCCGGGGCGCCTTGTTGGCGTGGGTGGTATTTTGTCCCTCCGATACCAGGTGGCGCCGGACGATGGTTTCGTAGCCCATGCTGTACCAAGGCGTCCTGTCGCCCGAGAGGTCCGCGCGGCCCTCCCAGCGGTCGGCGTTGTGGCACTTCACGCAGTGCCGGTCGAGGATGGGCTGGATGTCGCGGGGGAAATCGAGCACGTCGGGGACGTCGGGGATCGGCTCGATGCGACTGGGCGGCCGGCGCAGCGCGGCCAGGGCGGGCATGGAGTGCGGGGCCACGGTCCGGTGCTCGTGGCAGCCCACACAGCCCATCGTCTCCCCCGGCTGGACCGTCAGGAAGCTCTGCATCCGCTTCACCGACAGATCCTTGTCGTCCAGGGCCACGAAGAACAGCGCTCTGAGGGCAGGAACCTCGAAGTACGCGGATCCGTCGGCCTCGACGGGGACCGTGCCCAGCACGAGGGCGAGGGTGAACGTGCCGCCCATCGTCATCGGCTCCGTCCACCCGGAGAAGTTGACCGGCCTGGGAACCTGCTGAAGCACGAGCAGCTTCTTGATCTCGCCACGCTTGACCCCACCCATGTTGCGGCCCTGGTAGACGTCCTCCAAGAAGAGCAGCCCGGTCGCCTTCGAGAGGTCGACCCGCGAGGGGATGACCGCCTCGCGAGGGCGAGGGATCAGCGGCCGCGGCTCGTGGCACTCCATGCTCCAGCCGGGGTTGGCCAACTCGTAGACCGTCTCCGCGTTGCCCTGGCCGTCCATGACGAGAATCCGCGGCCCCGCGGCCGCCAGGAAGCAGTCTTCGCTGAACGCGAACGGATCGCGGAAATCGTCCGCCTTGCTGACCCGCCGGGCCGAGGCGAGAACGTCCGGCCCGCAGCCCGGGTCCACCACGGTCACTGCCCCCGCGTGCTCCGCCTTGCCGTGGCCGGGGGAGAACGAGGCGACCACTTTCCGGGTCCCGGGGATGGGCCGGGCATCGAGCATCGCCGTACCTGGGTGCATGTTGCCGAAGAAGACCATCTGGCCGGTTCCGTCCGGGTTCATGGTCCAGAGGTGATGGAAGTCCATCTGGCTGCGGTCGACGTACTCCCAGCGCATGTACAGCACGCGCCCGTCCGGCAGAACCCACGGTGTGTTGTCGTGCTCGATGCTGGCGGAGAGCATGCGGATGTTCCTGCCGCTGGCGTCGCATCGGTAGAGCGTGCCCACGCGCGTGAACCAGCAATTCACGAAACGCCGGCAGCGGGAAGAGACGAAGACGATGCCGCCGTCCGGGAGGTAGGAGGGCTCGATGTCGTCGTCCGGCCCGTCGGTCAGTGGCGCGAGGTTCTTGCCGTTCTCCCCGATCTCGTAGAGGTGGTACGTCGGCGTGCCGCCCTTGCGATACGAGAACAGGATCTTCTGGCCGTCGTAGTGGACTTGCGGGTCGCGAATCCCGCCCTTCGCGTCGTCCAGGAGCACCTTCAGCTCGCCGGTCCGCAGATTCAGTCGGCAGAGCTGTCCACCATCGCCATAGGCGCGCCGATC
>Ga0315273_10012919_pt1 | contig 10719 bp, 15 predicted proteins | sample YL17G02_0_MG_FD_205753 | JGI IMG/M metagenome (GOLD analysis project Ga0315273, IMG submission 205753) | Sediment microbial communities from Yellowstone Lake, YNP, Wyoming, USA - YL17G02_0 | ecosystem: Environmental > Aquatic > Freshwater > Lake > Sediment | place: USA: Wyoming | collected... | reverse complement strand
CCGGCCGAGATCCGCGCCGCCGCCAGCGTAGGAGGTGTACGACGACATCAGAGCTTGAAGATCTTGTTGGCCCCCGTGTCCCAGACGATGTTGATATCACCGCCGTTGGGAAGGAAGGGCAGCCCCGTGGCGGTGTCGATGACGGCACCGACGAGGGAACTCTGGGAAGCGCCCGTCTCGTTGACGAGCACGATGTAGTGAGCGGTGGCCGAGCCGCCGGAGCCGACAGCCGCAACCATCGTGTCTGCCGCTCCTGCGATCCCCGAGGCGACCGTCTTGGTCACGAGGTAGGTACCCCGAGCCCTCCAGACCGCAACGGTGATGTCGGAGAGGAAGACGATGTCCGAGAGGACGTTCCCCATTGACCCCGTGATGTACGGAACCCAGGTTCCAGGCACCGAGCCGGCGAGCCAGCCCATCGATGCCGTGAGGAACCCGGCCCTACCACTGTTCGTGAGCTGATTCGCCATGCGATCTCCTCCTAGGAAGGTGTGTTCGTCTTCGAGGCGCGAGGCCTCGCTGTCTGGGCTGGGTCTTCCTCGATATCGAAGACGCCAGCGGTCGAAGCCTTGTCCAACGCAGCCTGCTCGTTGACCTGCTGTGAGCGAAGGCCAGCCTCGTCGGCGTCCTCTGTGGGAGCGTCGATCTCCCTGCGCACCCATGCTCGCGTCGGCGTGTCGGGGTGGAGCGCCTCTGCGTTCATCAGGAGCGCTGTCGCCTGCGCGTACTCGAGCAGGTTGCGAGCCTTGATCCCCGAGAAGAAGAGCTTGGGATAGCGCTCGACATCCGGGTAGTTGACATCCACCAGGCGGCGGATCAGTACATCGATCTGAGCGGAGATCTGACGGGAGAGGCCGTTGAGCGCCGAGTACCAGACCTCGGCCTGCGTCGATGCGGTGGCGCGTGCTCCGGTCTGACCGTGGCCCAGCTCCGAGAAGCGCACCAGCAGCGCGCCCTTGATCTCGCTGCGGAGGTACGTCAGCGCTGGCTCGAAGTCGGGGATGCCTCCCTGGGGAGAGGCGATCTCGAAGTTGAACCCAGGCATGTTGCCGGTGGACTTCGGGCCGGGGAAGATCAGGTAGGAGAACTCACCCGCCCGGAGGTTGATCAGCTTCTCCTCCAGCTCGTCGATCAGCACCTTGTCCGACTCGCGATTGGCCGGGACGTAGGCGACCGGGATGCCGACGCCGTGGCGCTCGTAGGCGATCCCCATCACCTTCTCCATCATCTCCTTGAGCCGCCACGGCTTGAAGGCTGCGCGCAGCACCGAGGAACCCGTCCACTCGTCGCCCCACTTCTCGTTGACGAAGACGAGTAGATGCTCGGCCGGGATCGTGATCTCCTCGTAGCTCTGACCGCCACCCGCGACGAACACCGGAGTCTGCTGGGTGATCGAGACGAGCTCGCCGGCCTTGTCCACGTTCCAGAGGATGATGGTGGAGGGGAGGCGCTGAGACATCTTGCGCAGCGTCACGAAGAGTCGCGGCGGCAACTCCACCAGCTCCGGGGCCGGGATCTGGGGGACCGGGACAGCCTGCGCGGGGTCGGCCCCGAAGCCGCTCTTCTTCTTGTCGTTCGTAGCCGGGGGTGTGTTGAGGTCCTGACCGGGAGCGACCGCAGCCTCGTTCGGCTGGTCGATCGCATCTCCGTCTTCACCGGGAGCGACCGGCTGGCCGTTCTCGTCCAGCTCGATCCGCTTCTTGATTCGGAGGCTCTTCGAGGCGACCTTGTAGAGAGGCTCGAAGACGGCGTGGCCGAACGGGAGCATGGTACCCACGGCCTGCTGGAGGAACTCCTCGAAGGGCTGGTCTGCCCACTCGAAGAGAGCGCAGCGAACGAACTCGGTGACCTCCAGCTCTTCCTCGTCTGCGTCCTCGGGAGGCTCGATCGTGCGCTCGGCGGCGAGGATGGGAGCAATCATGTGCCAGATGGCCTCGCGCACCGCCGGGTCACTACGGCGCATCCGCTCGTAGACCTCGATCGACTGCGGCCACATCAGCTCGCGGTTGTACTCGTCGGGCTGGAGGATCCCCTTGTAGTTCGAGGTGCCGGCCGAGCCGATCGGATCTACGTAGTCATCACCCTCCTGCTTCAACGAGACATCGGGCCTCGGAGCAACAGCGAAGAGCTCCTTGAGGGAGTCGAATACACCCATGCTGGGCCTCCTAAAAAGTCGCGTCGATGAGGCCGCGTGTCGTCTGCTCGCGGCCTCCGACCTTGGGGCGGGCGTCCACCTCGTCGGCGCTCGCCTCATAGGCTGGGCGTGGACGTGACATGACCCCGTAGCGCCATGCGTCTACAGCGTGGTCGTCCTTCTTGCGAGGCTCCTCGGGCTGGTCCTGGTTGCGCTCGGCGGCTCCGCTCAGGTCTCGCCATCGGTAGTCGGGGATCTCGGTGCGGAGGTTCGTGCAACGAGACGCGACCATCAGGCGCGGGGCACCCTTACCGTCCGGGCCGAGCGTCCGGGCGAGGGGGTGCCAGTCGGGGAACTCGAGATCCGGCACCCGCTGCAACCACTCGGAGACTCGGAGCAGACCGGCCTCGACGTTGTCGTTGCCCATCTGGAGGTGGATCTGCGCGGCCTCCGTGTACTCCTGCGCGACGGTGCGACCGTCGTTGCCGCGGCGGAAGGTGTCCGGCGGCGCGATCACGGGGGGCCAGTGGATACCGGGGGCGACCGTCTCGCGCTGCGCCCTCACCGAGAGCGCGTGCTGCGAGGGCAGGAGCCCCTCCACGTAGTACTCGTCCTCGGTGACCATGAAGCCGTCCGGGTCGATGACCCACCAGAGCCATGCGGTCGGGTTGCGGCGACCGTGATCCATCGACTCGAAGCGCCGCCACTTGGCCGGGAGGCGACCTACCTCCTTGGCGTCGTAGACATGCACCTTGGAGTCCCACATGTCCCAGATCATTCCGGCGGCTGTGTCGAAGCTCGCGTAGACGAAGCGCTTGACCCACTCGGTCGGCATCTTGAGGAGCATCTCGATGTAGTCCGGCGCGAGGTGTGGGTTCGACTGCGTCGGCTGGATGAAGATCTTGGTCTGCGGATCGTCGATCCCCGCGTCGGGATGGGCGCGCTTCCAGACCCAGTCGTGGCCGTTCGGGTTGGTGGTGCCCCAGGCGATGCGCGGCCCCATCGGATGACGGAGACGGCCGAGGAGGGTGAGCCAGACCTTGAGGGTCGTCTCTGTCACCTCATCGACGTAGACCCAGCCGAGGTTGAGCGAGAGCAGCTTCTCGATGTTGTGATCCTCGAGCGAACGGAAGAGGATCTCGGATCCGTTCTTGAGCACGAACTTGTCATCGCCCGCGTAGTACTTGCCCATCTCGGGCGTGAAGATCGCAGGCTTGTCGTCCCCGTAGAGCATGACCTTCTTGGTCGTGTCCTCGAGGGCGCGGTAGGTCTGCCTGCCGACGAGGCCAACCGTTCCGGGCCACATCATGCAGGCCCAGAGCGCTTTGATCGATCCCGAGAGGGTCTTCCCGCTGCCGACGCCACCAGCGTAGAACGTCTCCTTGGACGCGCTACGAATGAACTCCTGCTGCGCCGGCAGGGGGTTGAACCAAGTGTGGTCAGTCGCCACTACGCCTCGTTGTCGCCCTTCTTGCCGCTCTTCTTCTCGGCCGGGAAGAGGACGGTCTCCTCGCCGCTCTGCTCGTCGACGAGGGTGATCGTCTCACCCGTCTGCTCGTTGACTTTGTGGGCCAGATTGCGTGCTTCCGACTCACCCGCGCCACGGGTGATGCGCCGTCCATCGGCACCCAGGACTGTGAACATGGTGGCTCCTTTCGATCTGTAGGGGGAACGAGGAGACACGTCGGCTAATAGGAGCCGCCGATTTCCCGGCGTTCGATTGCAACTTATACAGAACATGGAGGACGTTATGCAAGTCGGATCGCCCAGACCCAGACCTCGACCCCGCAGACCTCGGTGGGAGTGTCCTGATATCGCTTGTGTAGATACTCGTCCACGATCAGAGCGTCGTCGATGTAGACGACCCCGGCCATCGCATCCTCGACACCTCGAGCGAGCTTGAGCGCGTCGGGCTTCTTCCCCGGCAGCATGTTCCGCCTCCCTTCGGCCGTAAGCTCGCCGCTCAGTGTCCAGTGACCCTGCGGCCTGCGCATCGTGAACTTCATTCGCACCGCGCAGGGAGCCTGGATGATCCGGTGCTCCTCCTTCTTCATCTCGTACTCGGCCACCCCTTTGACGGTCTTCTTCCACTTGCCCGCGTTCTTGTTCGCGTCCACGACCTGGGTGAAGCTCCTGCCGGGGATCGAGACCGCCTTCTTCGACCCCGCCGGCTCGGCCTTGCCGATCACGAAGAAGTTGATCGGCACGACCTCCCCCCATAGCTCATTGGCTGACATCGTGGCTCCTCTCGTCGGTGGCCGTCTCCTGGTTCCAATCCGGTATCCCGAGCTTCTGGTCGCACGTCATGCAGAGCGAGTACGGGTGTGTGGTCATGTTCGAGACGTCGTCCCAGACCGTCCCCAGGATCTCCCCGCGCCTGCCGTCCAGGGAGCAGGGCTTGATCGATCCGTCCGACATGCAGAAGACCTTGCCTCCTCTCACCCACATGCAATCGCGAGGAGCCATCGAGCGAACCCACTTGACCTGCCCCGCCCAGTCGGTCGCCGCCGTCGCCGGGTCAGTGGAGACGCCGTTGAAGATCCCCGCCGAGCGCAGAGCCTCCACCGCCCTCGCCGCCTTCTCGGGACGGTGCAGAGAGACGAAGACGTTGATTCCGGTGTCCTTGATCGCGTGGGCGAGCTCCTCCGTCATCAGCAGCCCGTTCGTCGCGAGCACGAGGTGGATGGTCGGCAACTCGGCAGCGGCGTAGTGCACCATCTCCACGAAGTCGGGGTGCATGGTCGACTCACCGATCCCGGCGAGGTTGAGTTCGACCTGGGTCCCCCACCCGCTGAACACGCTGACCCAGTGGATCGCCTTCTTGAACGTCTCCCAGGTCATGTCCTCCTTGGCCCGCTCCATCGTCGGATGGACGCAGTACTTGCAGCGGAGGTTGCAGCGCGAGGTGATCTCGATCTGGTGAAGATCGCGAACGAACGCGAGCGGGATCTCAGCCTCGCTCACAACGAGAAGATCTTGTTGTCCGACACCCTGGGCACCCGCTTCCCCTGCTCCTGATCCCAGCCGTTGATCTCGAGCCTCTGGTCACAGGTCATGCAGAGACGGTAGGGGCGGGTGTGCATCGTCGCCAGATCCTCCTCGACGTGGCCGATCGGCTCGTCCCCTGTGCCGTCGAGGCAGCAGGCGGTGATCCTCCCGTCCGACATCGCGAACACCGACCCCGTGCGCATCCACTTGCAGAGTCGGTTCTCGGGCATCGACTCATGCCAGTCCACCTGACCGGCCCAGTTCATAGCGTGTAGCACCGGATCCAGAGAGACGCCCCCGGAGAGCTTGTACTTGCGGCAGAGCTCGACGGCCCCCGCGGCTCGCTCGGGACGGTGCGCCGAGACCCAGACCTCGATCCTCAGCTTGCTCAGAGCCTCGGCCATCTCCTCGGTGAAGGCGACTCCGTTCGTCGCCAGGATGAGATGCCCGTCCGGGTGCTTGCCGATCGCCTTCGCCGCCAGGGAGGCGTACTCGAGGAAGTCGGGGTGCAGCGTTGACTCCCCGATCCCCGCGATGTTCAGCTCCGATTGCGTTCCCAAGCTCGCGAAGTAGCTCACCCAGTGGAGGCAGCGCTCGAACGTCTCCCGGTCCATGTCCTCTTTCGCTCTCGGCATCTTGGGGTGGACGCAGTAGCGACAGCGAAGGTTGCACCTGGAGGTGATCTCGATCTGGTGGAGCTGGTTGATCGGCATGTGCGGTCGCTGATCGAACAGGCTCACCCCCTCCTCGATCATCATGTCAGTGGGGGGTGTGTCGTCGGCAGGGGTTGACGGGCGATGATCAGTCCCGAGGAGTTGGCCTTGACCGCGTCGGCGAGCCAACGCTCCGTCTCCTCGGACAACGGTAACGCCAGCACGACGGGGCCGATCGTGAGCATCCGGACCCCGCTCGGGTGGTTGGCGATATTCAGGGTCGTCCGTTCGAGCAGGATGATCGGGATCTGCTGGCCGACACCAGTCGCCTGATGGGGAGACTCCGGGGGGATAGTGCTCATGGCCGGAAGATCGCGTAGCCGTTGACCGTCTCCACGATCTCGTACTCCATCCCCGTGTTCCACTGGGTGAAGGCGCAGGCCTGCTTGACCGGGGTGTGAGCCGTCGCGTCATCGACCATCAGGAGCATCGGCTTGAGCATCAACCCCATGGAGATGTCGGCCACCGCCGCTCTCTCGGAGTGGTACCCGTCTACGTGGACGATGTCCACCTGGAGGTACTGATGGATCGCGTAGAGGCAGACCGCATACGCCCTCTCACCCCAGGCCATCTTCACCGAAGACTTGTCCGAGCGGTTGTTGCGCGTCCACCACTCGATGTTCTCCTTCACAGACTGATTCGACCCCGGCGCGTCCAGCTCCGTGTCTGCCCAGAAGACCCTCTCGATCTCCGGGCACGCCTCCAGCGCCGTGAGCAGGAAGTGACCGTAGAAGCATCCGATCTCGAGGACGCTCTTGGCGAGCGGGGCGACCTCCTGCATCGTCTTGAACTTCTCGGGGAAGATGTCCGAGCAGATGTAGCTCGAGCTGACATCTGCGTAGGCCTGCTTCGGTGCCGCGACGAGCACGTCCCTCACGTCACCGAAGGCGGGCCCCGAGTAGTGGGCGTTGGCCGAAATCTGTCCCGGCACCTGTCCCATCACCACCTCCTCGCTACCGATCCCGACGACTCCGATCGTGCGCGCCGGCGGCTTCCCGTTCTCTTCCATCTCGTTCATCGTGGCTCCCTCTTTCGTTTCCATTTCAGGCTCCCTCATCAGGCAGGAGCGGATGCAACTGCCGATTGCATGTTCTCGTGGATGATCTGCTTCACCCGTCTCTCTGTCAACGAATGGTGCTTGGCAATCCTCGCCACCTTCCACCCGGCCTCCCTCTGGGCGACGATCTCCCGGTCTCGAGCTCCTCGCTGCAACTCGTGCCCTTTCGTCTGCCCTCGCCAGAGCGACGTCTTGCGAGTGGAGTTCTGCTCCTCGGGCAACAGCCAGCGAGGGACGCGGATCTCTCGCCTGGGCATCATCCCGGCGATCATCACCGTCGTCTCCTCGAGAGCGTGGTGCAGGGCGGGGCCGACGTGCTTCCCGTCCTTGATCACGTGCACGTCACGCCAGAGCCGGTAGCGACCCGGCATCAGCACCGAGAGCTTCTCCAGCGCCAGGTAGAGGTGCTCGTAGTCGCCCGCCTTCCACATCGCCTCCTTGCGCGCCTCCCAGGCATAGGAGACTGACTCCGGCTTCTCCCACTCATCCAGCAGCCGGGTCGTGTGCGCGAGCCGGCGTTCCAGATCATCTCCCTCTGTGCCCTCTCCGACGCCCCCCGACGTCAGCTCAACCCTTGCCATGTCATCCCAGGCCTCTTCCCCCTTCCGCCTCTTGCGCCATCCCAACCCTCCGCAGACGAGGCAAGGCGAACAGCCGTGCCTCGCCCCGAAGTTGTCCTTCGGGGCCCTGGAGCCCGTCAGCGACATACACGACGCGCAAGGCACTCCCCGCAGCACCCGGCCCTTCCCCGCACACGACGTGCAGGGAACCGTTCGCCCAGGGGCGAGCCCCGCCGTCGTAGCCAGGAGAGACGACGACTGACGGGGCAGAGGGAGGTAGTCGAGCATCGAGCGGCCCAGAAGGACGACCGCCGCGGTGCGCTCCACCTACGGGTTGTCTGGGTCGTAGGCCTGGATGCTCTGGACGATGAGAACCGAGGACGACTCCGCGCCCAGCTTGTTCCCCTCACCATCCTTGAGAGCCTTGTGGCCCCTCTTCGAGACGAAGCCTCGAACGACGATCTCGATCTCCTCGCCGAGCTTCATCTCCTTGATGACATCGCTGTCAACGAGGAGGACGTTTCCAGCGAAGTTGAGGCGATGCTCGGTAACACGATGCCCCTCGAACAGCGGCATCTGAGTCGCCTTCGCCTGGGGTGGTGCCTCTGCGAGTGATGCTGACAAGTGGCTCCTTCCGATCGGGGTCGCAGACAACGCGAGATTCTGCCACCCCGATCGGACGGCTATCTCATCATCGTCCTCCTTGCCGCCAGCCGCGAACGACAGCAGCCAGCCACGCCCGGAGCCTGCTCACGAGTCGCCTCCGGTGGTCGAAGGAGCGGCGGCGCGAGCGGCAGATAGGAACGCCTGCATCGTGTCAACGTCAATCAGATCCATGATGTCGCCGTCTGCCAGTTCTTTCCACTCGTCCAGCGGCACGATTGTCAGCGCCTCCCGCAGCGTTCTCGCTTCTTCTGCCTGCGCCGACACTCCATGCAACAGCCGTGCGACCTCGGCCTCCCGTTCCCGCAGATCCTTGATCGCCCAGCCGTGCAGATCACGCATGCGATGCCACTCGACGTTCGCCTTGTCCCGTTCGGCCTCCGCAGCCTCGGCGCGAGCAGTCTCGTCGTCTACCAGCCGTCGCCAGTCGCGGTTGTCGGCAACGAGAGCGTCGAGAGCGGCGAGTCCCGCCTCGCGGTGACGATTGCCCATCTCGCCTTCCTCACACCATGAGAGGGCGCGTTTCACGATGTCGGCGTGGTCGCTCATGCGTCCTCCCCGAGAGCAGCGGCGGTGCGGAGGGCACGGAGATACGCCGTGTGCCTGCGCTTGTGTGGGTAGTCGCGGCGAATGACACCCGAAGGAGTACGGCAAGGGAATCCGGTTGCGGCTCCGCACTTCGGGCACGGCACATCAACCGTGACCCGCACGTTCTCGCTCATGCGTCCTCCCCGAGAGCAGCGCGGCCCCATCGATATCGAGGGCTGTACGTCAGCCTCGCCTCCTCGGTGGTCAGTCCTTCGCCGTCTGCCAGTTCGCGGCAGTCATCTTCGACGTAGGCCGTCAGCGCCTCCCGTAGCCGTGCGACCTCGGCCTCCGCAGCCTCAAGACGATCCGCCAGATCAGTCCAGGTCAAGTATGGGTATCGCTCGCTCACGAGTCGCCTCCGGTGGCCGAAGGAGTGAGAGCAGCACTGCAAGCGCCGTGCCAACCGCAGCACTGATCGCCGTGTCCCGCAGGACATCCAGCGGGATCGTCCGGGCCACGCACTCCGAAACTAGCCCTGAGCCGTGCGACCTCCAGATCGTGAGCAAAGTCGCACCGCTTCTCCTCCGCAGCCCGCGCTCGCTTCTCCCACTCCACAGAGCGAACCTTCCAAGCCTTCAGTTCGGCCTCCGCAGCCTGCCACTTGCCCTCCCACCGACATGCCACCGCCTCCACGCGAGACTGAGCGGCCTCCGCTGCGTCAGCGCGTATCTGCTCCGACCTTGCTGTTCGCACTAGCTCGCTGATCTGCTGTTGAAGTGACAGCCTGTCGGAACCGAACTCGTCCCGTTCGGCTACGAGAGCGTCGAGAGCAGCGAGAGCAGCGTCCTTCTCCCGTGCCTCGTTCGCACCGTCGGCCATAGGCCGCAGCGCCTCCCGCACGATGTCGGCGTAAGTCATCACCGATCACACACCTTGCAGTAGCTCCCCGCCGGAACTCGATGAGCGCATGTCTGAGACCGCGCCCGACCCTTCCCAGACGCCTTCACCGTCACAGCCCTAGCCGGAGGCTCCGCTACCGGCGAGGGAGTCCTGTCGAGTATCTCCGCCGCCGGCCCCTCGAGATGTTCCCCCCCTTGCGCGAGCATCGGTACCGCCACGTCCGACATGAGGTACCTAACCACCGTGTTCGAGAAGCTCCGCTCCTCAATCCTCGCCGTCGCCATCAGAGCCTGATCGAGCTCCACGGGAATCCAGATCGTCTTCCTTGCCATCCCACCCTCCCAAGGTATGAGGTATGCCTCAAAGCTCATACATTGTACTACCTGGGAGTCCCATTCGGGCCGGAGTCCCGCCCTCGCCGACGTTTCAGCTCGGCCTGGTGTAGAGACGGGAGGGCATTTCGTTCTGGGTGGATTTTCCGACGGAGGTGATGCGACGGCCTAGCGGGAAAACCGGGAGATCTGGCGCTCCCGGCTCCCGGATCGAAGGCTCCCTCCCGGCTCCTGCGAGCGGGGAGGGAGCGCCTGCGAGTGCTATGCCGCCGCTTCTGTGCCTCCTTCCTGCGAGGCTTCTGGTTGCGCTGCTAGCGCTGCTGTGTCTGCTGTGCGCTGTGCTGCTGCTGCTCCCGGCTTCCTGCTCTGCTTCCGTGCTCTGCGCTCAGCGGCGCGCCGGATGGTTCCCTGTAGCCTGATGCCTGCGCTGCTCCGTGCGAGGCGCTCCCTCTCTTCTTGCGTGGGAGCGGGGAGCAGGGATGCGCCTGCGGCGGCGTATGCGTCTGGCAGGGTCTTGCCCCAGCCGTGCCCGTAGAGGGTTCCGTCAGATGCGAGCGCCCAGGTGCAGGAGCGCCCGTATCCCTTGGTAAAGATCCGATCTCCCGTCTCTGGGTGCGTGGCCCAGCGTCCCTGCTCCCAGCCGGGGATGCCCGTGAGGATGAGCGCTCCGTCCTTGAGGCGCTTCCCGATGGTGAGGGAGGCGCATGTCTTTGCCATAGCCTGTAGGCGCTTCCGCTGTGGGAGCGGGAGCGCGTCCGTGGCGATGGGGTCTAGCTTGGAGGTGCGAGGTCCTGCCGTCATGTCTCTCCGTTCCGCCCTGCGCGGGATGCGCAAGCGCTCCCAG
>Ga0315273_10012917_pt1 | contig 10720 bp, 11 predicted proteins | sample YL17G02_0_MG_FD_205753 | JGI IMG/M metagenome (GOLD analysis project Ga0315273, IMG submission 205753) | Sediment microbial communities from Yellowstone Lake, YNP, Wyoming, USA - YL17G02_0 | ecosystem: Environmental > Aquatic > Freshwater > Lake > Sediment | place: USA: Wyoming | collected... | reverse complement strand
ATAACTGGTGTTGGAGGTACAGGAACTGGAACTGGTATTGGTGTTGGCACTGGAACAGGTGTAGGAGGTATTGGTCCGGGTATTGGTCCTGGAATTGGTGTTGGTAAATTTTTTATTATGATTTCTTTATTATCTGTTAAAAATTTTTCCCTTTTAGGATTAGTTGCGTAATTCCTGTACGCTGCAGTGTCTCTTTTGTTAAAGTAGTCAAAGTTAACATTGTTCCAATACATCATTTCTGCTCCAATTGCTGCTTTGAACTGGTTGAATAATTTTTCATGATCTTCAGGTTTGGAATTTTTTAAACTCTTGATAAGTAAGTAATTATTTTTTGATTCGTTAAAATTAGCAATTACTGTATCTAGCACGTTTTTAACCTCAGTCTTGTCAAATGATGGCGCAATATTTCCCGCCATGACTTCATTAAAGACTGATTTAATCCTATTTTCAACTGTTATGAAATAATTATCTATTGCTCCTGCAGTTTTTTCAAGAGCTTTATAATCCGCAGTTATTACTTCATCATCATATAATTGCTTGAATCCTTTCTGGCCAGCACTTCCTATAGCAACATTCTTAGTTAATATTGTTTCAAGCTTTACAGGGTAAGATTTATCCCAATTCTTGGTGTCAAATCTTGATTTAACCTCATTAGCTATTTTTGTATAAACTTGAGCCTCAGTGATAAGTGTAATATCTGTTTTATAATCAGGAATTAATGAGCTTACGCTAGTACCTAAATCTGAAGCGTGTATTAATCCAGCAACTTCAGCTGCAGGCACGCCAACTAAGTAAGGAGCAATAGTGGTAGCTAAATTAACACCCGAATACTTAGCAGTTACAATAGTTATTTTTTCAGTAATAAACGCAGGTATGTATTTATTTTTAATATCATAACTAAGAACATCAGGTTTCATTACTTCTAAATTAGTTCCTTTTTCTATTTCTTTTGAAATGATATACTTAGCTAATTCTTCATTATACTTATCTGTTAATTTATCCATTAATTCAGTCATTTTTTCATCTCACCCAAGTTTTGTCCTATCCTACCTAGATTAGTATCAATTATTTCAATTAAAGAATCAATTTTTTTTAATAAATTCAATTCTTCCAGATTAGTCATTTTTATAATAGGGAAATAATGGATTATTCTTGACAGCAAATTATCAAAATCAGGCAATTCATTGGAGTCTTTCATTTTAGCTTTTTCAGATTTCATAAGTTCATAACTAAGAATAAAAAATTTATTCGTTGACTTAAGGTTTTCCTCAGTTGGATTTTCATTTAAAGGAGTGAGGCATAAATCCTCAAAATATCGAGAGAATTTTTCCCCAAAAGCGGTCGCTTTTGAAACATTTAACTCTAAATCATCAGGCAAAAATCCGAAAATATCTTCAACCCTTGATTTTATAACAGTACAAAATTCTTCAAGTCCGTATTTCTCTATTCTTTTTATATTGCCTTCATAAATTCTATAATTATTAAAAATTGGTTGATAATCTTTTTTGAATTTTTTATTAAGATCTTCAAAAGATTTAGTTTTTTTAATTTTGTCCAATAACCCTTTATCTGGCTCAATACCTATAGAGTTTATCATCTCCTTATGGACTTCATCTATGTTGCTGTCATGCAAGATAATAACTTTTTTATCATCAGAATCAATCTTTGATTTTTCAATATATTTAATCAGATAAAAAAAGGAATTTTTTTCATTTGATTTTATTTGCGCCTCTTTACTTCCCTTTCCTGGAGCATATATTAAGTCATAATCTTTTGATAAAATAATATTCAAATAAGACATCATGTGGTTAAAATCGCTTAATTTTTTATATTCTTCAACTACTGCTTTTTTATCTTTAAGATTCTTTGCCTCTTCAATCTTGTTTATAAATTCATTGCTTAAGTTTTCTTTAATTGTTAATTTTTTAACATCTATTCCGGAACAATCATAGACAATTTTCAAACTTTCAAAAACTTCATTGATTTTATTAGGCAAAATTTCAAATTTTTGCTTGTCAATATCTTTCATTAAATCTTCAAGATTACCAAAGCCTTTATGTATTATGCAATATTCATCCATTGATTCTTTGCTAAAAAAAAATTCTTTTGAAACGCCTTCCTTCATTTTTAAAACCTTTCCTGAAATCGCCGATAATTTTTCATCATAACTCAAATTATAAAAAGATTTTTTTTCATTTTCAGCCTTTCCTGAATTAAAAGATGAAACAATATAATCTCTTAATTTGTAGAAATCATCTACAGCAAATTCAACAAGATCAATGAAAGATCCCGTTTTTTCTTTCAAATCATCAAAATTAATATTTTTCAAAGCAGCTGTTTTTTTTGCGAAACTCTTTAAATAATTGTCAATAAAATTTTGTTTTTCTATTTCTAGCCCTTTTTCATAATTCATTATTTTTTGCAAATTTCCCATTTTAAAATTAGCTTCCTTTAATTTTTCAATAATCTCTGGGTTTTTTTCTATTTCTTCTTGGGTAAAAATTTCATACTTTATTGCAAATTCTTTTTTCAATTCCTCAATTTTTTGAATTAATCCATCATATTCTTGCGGTTCAAGCCTGGATGCGATATGCCAAAGGTATTCCCTTACAGGTTTTTGTGAAAAATCTTTCGGGTCAACAGAAACTTTTCCTGCAACAATTGATTCAAGATTGTAAGCAATTACCTTATCCTCTTTATTTACGAAAAATAAATTGTAATCATCCTCAAAATCAAAATTTATCTTTTCAATTTTTTCTAATTCAAGAGATTTTAAATTTTCTGAAAAATATTTATTATAAACATTATTATTTTCAGAATTAAAAGAATCATATAAATTTTCTGATCTTGATATATAATCATCAGTTATTAAGTCAATGCAATTGGTTGTGGGAATATAACCTAAAGATGTACTTTCCTTTAAAGCTTCAAAGATTCTTATAATTTTTGCTGCATTATCATGAGTTATTGCTCCTTTTGGGAAAAAAAACTCGATTTTTGATCCAGGAGAAAAATTAAAATTAAATAAGTAATTTGCAGGAGCAGGCTTTCCATTGTAAGGATTAAAAGAATTAAAATAAGTAGTATCAACTACTCTGGATAAATCCCTCATATTTTGTTTTAATATTTTTGAAGAGATTGGGTTTGAAAGAGTAAAATTTCTTTCAATATCTTCAGCAATTAAAGCTATTTCAAGATCCATTCCTTTATAGTTGTGTACCATCTTATTATTATTTCTTTAGCAATTTAATTTTTGCAAATAAATCATCCGTCACCTCAATGGTTGCTGGAAGATGGGCTAGTTCATTATCAAAAATTTCTTTTGCCTTAGTTTCAATACTTACTACTGCTTCCAATAACTTTTGTGTTGGCAGATATTTATCATCTAATGCATTTTTAAAAGACATTAAATATTCACTTATCTTTGCTGCTTGCTCATATGTAACGCTTCCTGCTGGAAGAGTTGCTCCAAAAGCTGTTCCTGGAGTAAGTGTTGCATTAAAAATGTATCCTGCTGGGACCACTGCTCCTCCTGCAACTGCTGTAGCATTATAAACATTAATAGTATTTAAAAATGCTACATTAACTGCTCCAGAAGCATCACTTGTGATATATTTCATTACTTTAGTAGGCATTGGTGTGGGAAAAGTACCACAATTTATAGTAATAGCTTCCAAAGTATTTTCAGTTTGTAAATTTTTTCCTTTATATATTGACATTTTTTTCACCTTTTTATTTTTTTTGTCTTTTGAGTAATGATAGTATTTGCTCAGCTGTTGCTACATCACTTTCATTACTTCCTCCGCTTCCTTTTCTTAGCTTTGCTAAAACTTCTTGTTTAGTTGCGCTAGTTTTCTGTTCTGTCCCGCCGCTTGCATTCTTTTTGCTTTTCTTTTGGCGAGAATAATCTTGGTACTTTATTGTATCAAAGTCGAAATTTTGAGCCATATTAACTGGAGTTGCTGCTCCTCCTGCATTGTTTAATAAAGCGTTTGCGAATCTGTATTTTCCGTCTCCCATGTTTTCAATAATCATTTTGTAGCCGTGATTAACAGGCAATTTTAAATAATTGTCTAAGTAAGTTTGAGCGCATGGTGAAAGCTTCGCTCCATGAGGAAGAATTACCTTAACATTCCCTTTCCTGTCAATTTTGTATCTTGCTTCTACTACATCTCCTTTTTCTGAATTTTTTAAATAAGTGTCTAAAACGTTTGAATTATATTTGTTATAAATGTATCTTCCTATTCCCCATATTGCTAGTGCTGCTCCGCCGAAGATTCCTAATCCTGGCAAGAATGTGAAGCCTGCAAGTACTCCGGCAAGTCCTCCTGCACCTGCAGAGACTCCGCCAATACCTACTAATGCTTTGTTTTCCAAATTATCAATATTTGGTTTATTCGTGTAAATGTTTGCCATATACGTTTTAAATGAAGAAAATCTATTTAAAAAGGTTTTGTCTCTACTTAGTGGTTATATTTTATGTAAAAATCTTATAATTTTTTAAATACTTGAGCTGTTATTATTAGTTCATGCTTGGCAGTTTCGAGAATGCATTAAAAAGCATTATTAAAAGGATTGAAGGAACGAGTCATTTCGATGACGAATTATTAGACAGCGTCTTAAAAGATTTAAGCAAAACTTTGATTGCTAGCGATGTAGAGCCAGTACTAGCCTTCTCATTCATTGAGCATATTAAGAAAAGAGTTAAGGAAGAGAAGAGCTTAAAGTTCACAGTTAAAGAGCAGTTCATCTACGTCATCTATGACGAATTGACTAAGATTGTAGGAAAAGAAAAAATAATAAAAATTTCAGAGAAACCTTTCAAAATCTTACTAGTGGGATTATTCGGTTCTGGTAAAACTACTACTAGCGCTAAATTAGCCAAATATTATAAGAAAAGAGGCTACAAAGTGGCTTTGCTAGGGCTAGACACTTTTAGGGCAGCAGCAAGGGAGCAGCTAAAGCAGTTAGCTGATAAGGTGCAAGTGCCAGTATTCGTTGACGAGTCCTTGAAAAAGCCTGCTGACGTTGTTAAAAAGTTCAATAAAGAGTTGGAAAAGTTTGACATAATCATTGCTGACAGTGCTGGAAGGGATGCTTTAGATAAGGATTTGGCTAAGGAGATTAAAGAGATTAAAAAAGAATTAAGCCCTCAGGAAAGCATACTAGTCTTGCCTGCTGATATTGGACAAAGTGCGAAAGTTCAGGCTAAAACTTTCAAAGAATTAGTCAATGTTAAAAATGTCATAATTACTAGAATGGATGGAACAGCTAAAGGTGGAGGAGTGTTAACTGCTTGCTTTGAAGCTGACGCTCCAATAGTGTTTATAGGAACTGGTGAAAAAGTTGACGACTTTGAAGAGTTTGACAGCAAAGGCTTTATCAGCAGATTATTAGGATTAGGCGACTTGAACGCTTTATTAAAAAAAGCGCAGGACGCGTTCACTGAGGCTGATGCTAAGAAAGCGTCTGAGAAGTTTTTCAGCGGAGAATTCAACCTTATTGATTTTTATGACCAGTTGAAAGGCATTAAGAAAATGGGCAGCTTAAGCAACATCGTTAACTTAATCCCTGGTATTGGAAACAAGGTCTCTTCAGAGTTGCTTAAGAATCAGGAAGGAAAATTGGAAAAGTTTGAGCCAATACTTTCAAGCATGACTTATGAGGAATTGACTAATCCTAAGATTATTTCAGGCACCAGGATTCAGAGGATTGCTTATGGTGCAGGAGTTGCTGAATCAGAAGTGAGAGCACTACTAGACAGTTTTAAGCAGTTAGGCAAATTGAGCGGAAAGATTAACCCTAGAAAGCTTAAAATGCTTGAGAAAAACTTCGACTTGTCAAAGTTTAAAGGTTTGATGTAAAGATTTCTTGGCTAATTCTTGATTAATCCTTCTCATAGTAGCGTTTATTTCCTGAACTGAAGCAGTGTTTGCATCCTTAAGGAATAAAGTAGTATATACGCTTTGAAAGCTCAATTCCTCTCTCGCTTTAGCTTCCAATGCTAAATACTCCTCCCTTATGCTATTTTTTAGCTTTACTCCTCCTTTTATTTCATTAAGCATTGACTTATTTTGTGAAATAGTATCTTCGTTTACTCCTTGGGAAGTGATCAGCTTGTTCATTTTCTCTTGAAGAGTTTTTTTAGTAATTAATAGCTCTTCTTTCTCAGTCACTAATTTGTAATTATTATTAACCTTGGATTTAGTCTTCAGCTCATTAATTTTTAATGATTCGATGAAATTTTTCGCATCAGATAAGTATTTTGGCTTCATAGCTTTTTCTAAATCATTCATCGTTAAATTCATAAGCCCTTTTTTTGCATTATTAAATCTTTCCCCTTTTGATTTGAAGAAGTAATGAGTGTCATTATTATCCCCTTTGAATTCGTGAACTATTTTGTACAGTTCAATAGTGTTTTGCTCATCCTTATATTCTTTGAATTTTTCAGGCTTATTTTTTTTCACAACTTTCAAAACCGCCTTGTTTTTTTCTTCACTTATTAAGGTTTCAATATTAGTTTTCATGTATGCGAAGTATGCTCTTAAGATGTCAAACTCTGATTGGATGTTAAATTTTAGCCTTACTTCAGGCTTGTAAGTGTATTTGTTGAAAGCTTCGCTTAAAAAATGAATGGTGTTTAAATCCTCTAAGTTCATTTTTTTCTCTTTCTTTCCTTCATTAAACTTTTTGCCAATGTATTGGTTACTGCCGTTTTTTTCGCTGTTAAAATAATAATTTTTTCCCTTAAAAGTTATCTTTAATGCCTTGTTTTTTCCGTCATACCCTACTTTAGCATCAGCGTCTATTAATGCAGAATTTCCGTTAATTATTGCAGTGTAAGGAATTTTCAGCTTTATCTCTAAGAAATTGCTTTTAATTTCATTTAAAGCAATTGGATTACTCATAGTTATAGATTCAAGCGATTCAACCATAATAGTTATTTTTAGGAAAAAAAACTCTTTTTAAATGTTATTATTAATTAGTGGCAACAATCGCCTGATTTTTTTATAGGCTTTTTTATTAAATTATGTAAATCTTTTTAAATGGTTGGCTTTTATTTTTACTTTTACATGAGCAAGTGCGATATTTGCAAAAAAGAGCTAAAAGAGGGCTTGATTGGCAAAATCAGCGGCACTTACTTACGCGTTGGCAAGATTGCAGCTAAAGCTTGCAGTGATTGCCAAAAAAAATTTAGCATTAATGAATTGAAAAAAAAGGTGAAATGATTTATGCCAAAAAGAAGCCACGGTATGCATCAAGGATGCAGAAAATTGCTTACAAGAACTCCTAGGAATAAAGGAAAAGTGAGCATTGTTAAGCAGCTCAGAAACTTTGAGATCGGAGATAAAGTCTTTATTAAAGTTGAGCCAATGCTTAAAAAAAATACTATTCATAAAAGGTTTATGAGCAAGCCTGGAATCGTTGTTGAAAAAAGAGGCAAAGCTTACAGGGTAAGAGTTAAACAAATGAACAAGGAAAAAGACGTTTTAGTCATGCCTGTTCATCTGAAAAAGTTGTGATAATGTATGAATTATAAAATATTGGACGAAGAATACGTAACTAAGGCTGAAATTAAAAAAATTCTTAGCGAAAGGAAAGATGTTGAAATGGAGCAGAAGTTAGCTAAAGAGCATGCTAGCAATTACAAGAAGTTAAAACTGGAAAAGGCTTTGAAATTAAAGGATGATTTGAAAAAATTAGGAAATCCTAAACTAAAAAATGACTTAATTGTTAAAATCGTTGATATTCTACCTCAAAGCATTGATGAATTAAGGGTTGTTTTGCAGATGAGCCTAATTCCTTTCAATGATGAAGAGATTGAAAAAGTATTTGAATTAGTAAAACCTAATTTATAAATAACAAAATCTCCGTTAAAATAGGGGGGGCAATGATTAAAAAATGATTCCACGAAGTAATTTTCAAAAACCAGTAATTAAGGAAGACTACGCAATAGTTCTTGACTACTTGTCAAACGGCTACCCTATGGAAGGCAGAAGAATGCCTGTTGGCCAAGGCATTGGAAAGAATCACTTATTCTTATTAGAGCTTATCCCTAAAAAAGACGTGGCTTTAACGCCATTGAAAGAGGTTTACATAGGTGATGATAAAAGGGATGAAATCCACCACGTTGCCGGAAAGATTCCTTACTCTAAGCTTACAAGCACTGCTAAGATGAACTTGGATTCAGTCATAACTAAGATTGTTGAAATCAATCCTGAAAAATGGGTTAGTTTTTTCAACAAATCAAGCCCTATTAGCAAAAGACTGCACCAGTTAGAGTTATTGCCAGGCATTGGAAACAAGCACATGTGGGCTATTTTAGAAGCTAGGGAGCAATCATTGTTTACAAGCTTTGAAGATATAGAAAAAAGGGTGCCTAGCATTCCAAACCCTAAGGAATTAATCATTAAAAGAATTAAGTCAGAGCTTAATGAGGAAGACAAGTACAGGATGTTTATAGCATGAGAAAAACAATATTTTTGTCTTTATTGTTTCTTTTTTCAGTGGCTTTTTGCCAAGAATTAAACGAGTCAACTAATCAAACATTGACTAATGAAAGCTTAACCTCACCTTGGTATGGAGAATACTATGGCAAAATCGTGGCTGGAGACAACTACACCTTAATTGCTTTAATCATAGGATTAACCCTTGCATACTTGATTGGAAAATTCGCATTCAAATTCATCAAGATTGCAATAATTATACTGTTAATAATTCTTATTTTAAGGATTATTTTTTAATTGCTTAAAGTCACCATTGAATAGCTTTGGTTAAAAATAATAGTTATTCTTAATTTTCCTCCGCTGAAAAATATTCCCTGATTATTAGAATCAACAAGCAATGGCGCGCATTCTTCAATCTTTGAATCAACTATTGCGCAGCAAACTTCGCTTTCCTGCATAAAGATTAAGTATTCGTATTCCCAAATTTTTTCAGGCATTTCGTACTCGTTCTCAACCGAATAATTCAATGCTTGCCTAGTTGGCTCGTAAAGCTTCGAAATCAAATAATTCGCATGCTCTGCCAAATTCTTAGCCTGATAAATCAAGGAGTAATCCTCTACTCTTGGAATTAAGTAATTGTATGTGAAGTAGAATAAGGATATCAAGAAGATTATTCCGAATCCGAACTGAAATACTTCTCTTAATATTTGAGCTTGAGTTTTAATATTCATTAGCGCGTTTAGGAGTTGATCAAGTCAAGTATTGTTTCCAACCTTTGCTTTTCGTCAGTGAACTTCTCCTTTAATTCCACGTAAGTCTTTTCGCTGATGTCTTTATTCGCAAGCCTTGAATCAAGATTCTTAGAATCATTCTCTAACTGGTTAATCTCTTTGATTATTTTAACATCCAAGTTTTTGGAACTCTTAGGAAGTTCAAGCAATGACTTCTCCGAATCATCCCTGCTTTTCACATACTTAGAGCTTATTGCTGAAAACACTTGAGTTATTTCATCATCCAGTTTCTTTTTTAGCAGCTTGCCTGTTGACTCCCCGCTTAATATTACCTTGAAGTCGCTGGTTTTATCCTCAACGTTGTAGATTCCGCTTGACTTGAACCAGATGCTGATAGTGTCAAATTTCCTGTTAATAATTAACAATGCGCTGATTATTAATGAGATTATTCCGAAAGCCAAAAAGTAAGGCTTGTTTAACAAGATGTTTAAAGAGTTTAAGTACGTGTCAGGCAACAGATAAGACGTTATTAAAAAGATTCCAATTATTCCGAAAATCTTCCACATCCACGGATACTTAGAGCCTGTTTCCACCTTTCTTTGAGCATGCAATACAGCCCTTAAAGGCTTAAGCCTTCCTGCTTGAAAGATGTTTTCAAACTCTGAATCGTCGAATTTTGCGAATTTATTAATAGTTATGTCATAATCTAAGGCTTCTAACAGCTCCAAAACTTGGGTTCTTAAAAGTTCAGGGTCTTGGCCTCTGATGTTTAATTCATGAAAAACTGCATGGTTTTCCATCTTTTTTGTTTCAAAATTCCTTTCAATCTTTTCAGTATTTGTTCTTTTGTCAAAAATATTCATATCTTTAAATTAATGGTTTGGACTATAAAAAACTTTTTTTTTAGCAAGATTTTTTGAAAATCTCGTATTCTTTCAATAGTTCAGGGATGCTTAAGCTTACAACTTTCCTGTCAGAATTATTAGCCACGTTGCCTTTAAGCTTCCTTTTGTCAACTTCGCCGCTCCATTCCCTTCTTGAGCATATAAGCGCGTTTTTTACGCTCTTATTCTTGAACTCGAACAAGCTTTTTACGAACTTAAAAAAGAGCTCATCGTAATCCTTATTCACTGGGCTAAATTCAACCAGTGCTGAATCCACTTTCGGCACTGGACTAAAGCTGTTTCTTGAAACGATTAATTTAACCATAGGATTAGACAAATAATTAGCCAGCACTGTCAGCCTTGAATAATCCTTAGTGCATGGTTTTGCAACTAATCTAGCTGCGAACTCTTTCTGGTACAAAATCACGCATCTTTTATTCTCTTTCAACACCTTTTCCGTGATTTTTCCGCTCAAATGGTACGGGATGTTGCCGACTATTATTGTCACCTCTTTAGGTATAGTTGTTTTTAAGAAGTCTTGGTTAATAATCTCAGCATTCAAAGATTTAAGATACGGCACTAATTTTTTGTCTATCTCGCAAGCTATGACTTTCTTAGCATCAGGAATTAAATATTTTGTCAGCTGGCCTTTGCCAGG
>Ga0315273_10012916_pt1 | contig 10720 bp, 10 predicted proteins | sample YL17G02_0_MG_FD_205753 | JGI IMG/M metagenome (GOLD analysis project Ga0315273, IMG submission 205753) | Sediment microbial communities from Yellowstone Lake, YNP, Wyoming, USA - YL17G02_0 | ecosystem: Environmental > Aquatic > Freshwater > Lake > Sediment | place: USA: Wyoming | collected... | reverse complement strand
GAATTCAGGGCCATAGAGCCGGCATTCTTTTTAAGTCCCATGATGTTTTTATCCAGGTTATGCTCCAGCTCTTTCTGACGGAGCTTCAATCGGTAGATTTCTTTTTCGAGCGAATCGAGGTTATTGATCTTTCCTGTTGTCATATGATTGGTTTTCATCAAAATCCCTGGTGGTTTCATTAATGAACATCCGTATCAAAGGGCTCTGGAACAGTGGTTTACGAAAAGCGATAGCCGTGACCAGTAAAAGTGAAAACAGTGCTGCGGCACCGGCAAACCCGGTTACATTGCTTCCTGTTTTGGCAGATAACCACCAGGCAAAACTCAGCCCAAGAAATAACATTATAAAAAGCACGAGGATGCCGACCAGGAAAATAACCATCAACAGGCTCAAAATCCGGGAAATGACTTTAACGCTTTGCAATTTGAGCAGGTTGAATCGAATGTCCAGGTATTCCTTAAGCAGGGTCTTATTTTCCTGGTAAAAACCAGTGAAATCCTTTTCGGTGTTCATAATGATTTAATAATATCTTAAAAGTAACGGCTAATGGCCATATAAGCAATGATGTTCATCATTCTGGTATTCCGGGACAAATAAGAAAAATATTTTGTTTTCAACCCTTTTTCATCCTACATTTGCTGCAGGATATAGAACGATGGAAGGGAACGGGTTCGTTCCCTTCTCTTTTTAAAGGACATGAACACGGATCAGCAAATTGCACAACTGGAAGCCCTCGTAAACGGGGTCCTTGAACAAGAGGAAGGATTATTCCTGGTAGACATCAGGATCAAACCAACCAATAATATTAAGGTATTCCTGGATGGTGAATCAGGGGTCAGCATTGAAAAATGTGTTTTTGTCAACCGGAAATTATACAAGCTCCTGGAAGAAAATGAAATGTATCCCAACGGGGATTTTTCCCTGGAGGTATCTTCCCCGGGACTCGAAGAACCTTTGAAGCTGCACCGGCAGTACCTCAAGAATATCAGCCGCCAGGTGGAAGTGACATTAAAGGATGGGGTTAAAACAGAAGGTATTCTTAAAGCGGTGACAGAGAAAGAAATCCTGGTAGAAGAAACCAGGGGCAAAAACAAAAAGAAAGAAACGGTTGAACATACCATCCCATTCGATAACATTAAAACAACCAAAGTTCAGGTAGTTTTTTAAAAATCCCTTCACGGAGGGTAAAACGCATATGTTATGGCGAGTATTAACTTAATAGAATCCTTTCAGGAATTCAAAGACGCGGAAAACATTGACCGCCCCACATTAATGAAAGTTTTGGAGGATGTTTTCAAAACATTGCTCCGGAAAAAGTATGGTTCCGACGAGAACTTCGACGTCATCGTGAACACCGAAAAGGGTGACCTTGAGATCGTGAGGCGCAGGACCATTGTGGAAGACGGCGAAGTGCAGAACCCACTGGCGGAAATCGCCTACAGTGAAGCCACCAGGATTGAACCCGATTTTGAAGTGGGTGAGGAACTGTATGAAGAAGTGGATATCATGGACTTCGGAAGGCGTGCCATCCTCGCTGCCAAGCAAACACTGGCAAGCAGGATCAGCGACCTGAAGAAAAGCCATCTTGTTAAAAAATATGGCGACCGTGCGGGGGAGATCATCAGTGCAGAAGTATACCAGGTATGGAAGAAAGAAGTGTTATTGCTCGATGAAGATGGCAATGAACTCATCCTTCCAAAATCTGAACAGATACCTTCCGATTATTTCAAGAAAGGGGAAAGTATCCGCGCTGTAGTGAAGAAAGTGGAAATGAAAAATAACAGTCCGGTAATCATCCTGTCCCGCACACATCCTTCCTTCCTCGCTAAATTGCTGGAAATAGAAGTGCCTGAAATTTTTGACGGCCTTATCGTTATCCGCAAGATCGTACGTGAGCCTGGAGAAAGGGCAAAAGTGGCTGTGGAAAGTTATGACGACAGGATTGATCCGGTGGGTGCCTGCGTGGGTATGAAAGGAAGCAGGATTCATGGAATTGTTCGGGAACTGAAGAATGAAAATATCGATGTCATTAACTGGACCAATAATATTCAGTTGCTCATCCAGCGCGGTTTAACACCTGCCAAGATCAGCCGTATGAATATCGATGCAGAAAATAAAAGCGCCGAGGTTTTTGTTGCCCCCGAGCAGGTTTCACTGGCCATCGGAAAGCGCGGCGTCAATATCAAACTGGCGGAAGATCTGACCGGTTATAATATTGATGTTTATCGTGACACTGAAGGTGAACTCGATGAATACGATATCGATCTCGATGAATTTACAGATGAGATCGAACCATGGGTGATTGATGAACTCAAACGCATTGGTTGCGATACGGCAAGAAGCGTACTTGATCTGTCTATTGAAGAACTTGAAAGAAGAACAGACCTGGAGAAAGAAACCATTGACGATGTGAGAAAGGTACTGCAGGCTGAATTTGAAAAAGGATAAACACTGAGCCTGCGGGCTTCAGGATAATAAAAAGTTTTAGGAGGATAAATGTCAGAAACAAATACACCGCGATTAATGGCCGCCGCCAAAGAATTCAACATCGGTAAGGATACCCTTGTTGACTTTCTTTTGAGCAAAGGTTTTAGCAAGGATGACCTGAAGCCGACTTCCAAGTTATCGGAAGACATGTATCGTTCCCTTCAATTGGAATTTTCATCAGACAAAGCCGCGAAAATTAAGAGCGACCAGATTGAAATCCCTAAAGGAAGCGTTACAGAAGCCAAGAAAAAGAAAGATGAAGAAGAGATACTCTTCAAGAAGGAGACAAAGAAGAAAGTGGCTGAGAAAGAGGTTTCCGCTCCTGTTGCTTCGCCGGTAGTTGAAGTAGTAGAAGAGATTGCTCCTCCACCCGTAGTTGTTCCTCAGCCATCGCCCGTAGAACAAGCAGTACCGGAAATAATGAAAATTGAGGCGCCGGAACTGGTGAGCCCTAAAGTGCTCGACAAAATAGACCTGGATGCGATAGATTCTTCCACAAGGCCAAAGAAATCACGTAAGGCAGAACCTGCACCGGTGGAAGAAGTTGCACCGGCCGGCAAGAAAAAGAAGAAAGAAAAAGAGATCCAGCCACTGGAGGTGGAAGCAGCACCAGTTAAAGAAATTGAGGCGCCAGCTGAGGAAGCGAAAGAAGTCTTTATCGATACAATGAAGATAGAAGCGCCGGAACTCGAAGGGCCGAAGATCGTGGGCCGTATTGAACTTCCCGTTGAACACGACCAGAAGAACCGCGCGCTTGATGAGAAGAGGAAAAGGAAGAGGATTCCGATTGAGAAAAAAGGCGCCCAGACCGCAGGCCAGTTTAAGCCCACATTGAATAAAGCCGGCCAGGGCCAGTCCAGGCCCGCACACCAGGGCACTCAGGCCCCGCAGCAAAAATCTTCACAACCGTCGAGGTTTAAGGCAGAAAAGAAACGTGAGGTTAAAGAGATCGACGAAAAAGAAATACAGGAAAAAATCAGGCAAACCCAGGCGAAACTTGCCGGATCAGCCGGAAGGGGTAAGAGCCTCAAGGCTAAATACCGCAGGGCCAAGCGTGAAGAGATGGCCGACACCATGGGTGAAGTCACAGAAGATAACAAACTCCAGGTGACCGAATTCATCAGCGTGAGCGAACTCGCTTCACTGATGGACGCCAGTTTTGCAGAAGTGATCGGAAAATGTATGAGCCTGGGGATCATGGTGTCTATCAACCAGCGCCTTGATGCGGAAGTCATAGAACTCGTTGCCAGCGAATTTGGATTTGAAGTGGAATTCATCGACATGGAAAAACAGATGGAGATGGAAGACGTGGTGGAGGATGACGATGAAGCAGAACGCATTTCGCGGTCACCGATCGTTACTATCATGGGACACGTTGACCATGGTAAAACTTCATTGCTCGATTATATCCGCAATACAACTGTAGTAGCAGGTGAGGCAGGTGGCATCACACAGCATATCGGAGCCTACAAGGTGGAACTTCCCAATGGGAAATCCATCACCTTCCTTGATACGCCGGGTCACGAGGCATTTACGGCTATGCGTGCCCGTGGCGCCAAGGTCACGGATATCGCAGTCATCGTAATCGCGGCAGATGATGCCGTGATGCCGCAAACCAGGGAAGCCATCAGCCATGCCCAGGCCGCCGGCGTTCCGATGATCTTCGCGGTCAATAAAATAGATAAAGAAGGAGCCAATCCGCAAAAGATATATGAACAGCTTGCCGGCATGAATCTTCTTGTTGAATCATGGGGTGGTAAATACCAGAGCCAGGAACTTTCGGCCAAACAAGGGTTGAATGTTGACCTGTTGCTGGAAAAGGTATTGCTCGAAGCCGAACTGCTTGAACTCAAGGCCAATCCCGACAGGGAAGCCAACGGTACGGTGGTGGAAGCAACACTGGATAAGGGCCGGGGTTATGTGGCAACAGTTCTCGTGCAGAACGGTACCCTGAAGATGGGAGATATTGTGGTGAGCGGTCAGCACTTCGGTCGGGTTAAAGCCATGTTCAATGAGCGTAACAAGAAAGAAGATACCGCACCGCCGAGCAGCCCGATATTGATTCTTGGCTTGAATGGCGCACCGCAGGCCGGTGAGAAATTCAAGGTTTACGAAGATGAAGCTGAGGCCAAGGAAGTAGCCAGCAGGCGTGCACAGATATTGCGCGAACAGGGAATCCGGACCAAGAAACATATTACGCTTGATGAGATCGGTCGCCGACTGGCACTGGGTAATTTCAAGCAGTTGAATATTATTATCAAGGGTGATGTTGACGGATCTGTGGAAGCATTGAGTGATTCACTGCAGAAACTTTCCACTCCGGAGATTGCAGTTTCAGTTGTACTTAAAGGTGTTGGCCAGATCACGGAAAGTGATGTACTTCTGGCCACGGCATCGGATGCCATCATACTTGGTTTTAACGTAAGGCCATCTATGCAGGCGAACAGGCTGGCGGAAACGGAAGGGGTGGAGATCAAGTTGTACTCCATCATCTACAATGCCATTGAAGAGATCAAGAGTGCGATGGAAGGGATGCTTGAGCCGAAGATCCAGGAGAAGATCGTGGCCAATGTGGAAGTGCGGGAAGTGTACAAGTTTGATAAGGCCACTGTTGCCGGTTGTTATGTGCTGGATGGAAAAATCCTCAGGAACAGCAAAATCCGTGTCATCAGGGATGGTATCGTGGAATATCCCAAGGGTGAAGGCCAGGCCGCTGAACTGGGAAGTCTGAAACGCTTCAAGGATGATGTGAAAGAGGTTCCGTCAAATATGGAGTGCGGTCTGACCGTGAAAAACTATTCCGATATCAAAGTAGGCGATATCATCGAGGCATTTGAAGAAGAGGAAGTGAAGAGGACCCTCTAAAATCGCCAAAGGCGATTTTAGATTGACGAATTAGCGAATTAGCGAATTGGATTTTGCAATGTAAGAATTGTTGAAAATCTCCATTTGATCATTTCATTTGCACATTTGCACATTTTCGTATTTGCACATTGTTAACATATTTTTTCCCACTTTTGGGTATGCGTAAATTTTTCTTCATCATATTACCCCTCTTGCTTGCCGCTGGTGCGCAGGCACAGTCTGCCAGGGTGCTGGCCGACAAGATCGTAGGAATATTGGGTGATAAAATCGTACTGAAGTCAGACATTGCCAACTATATGGACGACATCAAGCGCAAGGGCGGCGAAGTTCCGCCTGATGCAGAATGCATATTGCTGGAAAGGATGATGATGGATAAGGCGCTGGTATTGCAGGCGGAAAAGGATTCATTGCCGGTAGGCGATGAGGAAATTGAAGCTGAGCTTGATCAGCGGATCCGCTATTTCATCATGGAATATGGCGGAAAGGAAGCAGTAGAGCAGATTGCAGGACGTACGGTATACCAGATCAAGGAAGATTCCAGGCAATCGGTGCGTGAAAAAAGACTGGCTGATGCCATGCGGGCCAAGATCGTGGACAATGTCAAGATCACTCCATTCGAAGTGAAAATATTTTTCGATAAAATACCCAGGGACAGCCTGAGGTTTTATGAAACGGAACTGGTGATAGGCCAGGTGGTCATGTATCCCAAAGCAGGGCGTGAACTGGAGAAGTATGCTATTGATGAGTTGAATGATTATCGCAAACAGATTGAAGCAGGTAAATCATTTGACAACCTGGTGAGATTATATTCAGAAGATCCGGGCAAGGCTCAGAATGGCGGTCGTTATGAAATGAATAAGGCCGATAAACAATGGGACCCCGACTTTAAAAATTCCGCATTCCGCTTAAAAGAAGGCCAGGTTTCACAGGTAGTGAAAAGTAAATTCGGGTATCACATTATTCAACTGATCAGCAGGAATGGTGATGACATTGTTGTAAAGCATATCCTGAGGGTTCCGCAGATTACAGACACAGAAATCAATGAAGCAAAAGCAAAACTCGACAGCGTTCGCTCAAAACTTATTGCAGGGACTATAAAATTCGGTGAAGCCGTTGATAAATACAGTGAGGATGAAAATGCTAAAATGACGGCCGGACTGGTTATGGGGCAAACGGGCTCCACTACGGTGACCATCGACGAGCTGGACAAAGATATCGTCAAGGATCTTGGTTCCATGAAAGTGGGAGAATTTTCCAATCCCCTTGAGTATACCAATGAAAGGGGAATCAAAGCATTAAGGATTATTGTGATCCAGAGTAAAACAGAACCACACCGCGAAAACCTCCGCGACGACTATAATAAAATAGCACAGCGCGCACTGGAAGAAAAGAAAATGCGGGCAGTTGAAAAATGGTTTAAGCAGAAACTTCCCACATATTATGTGATGATCGATCCCGAATATGGTAATTGCGCTACGATTAGGGAAACTTTCCCGGTTGCGGCACAAAAACCCGTCACCCAATAGTTCATATTACCATTTTGCATCATCGTTCAGGATCCCTTATTTCTACCTGGGTGAAAGATTGGTCTATTATGAAATCGCCACCCAAAACCCTGATTTCGACATGGGATTAATATTATTCTTCCCATATAAAATTCTAACTTTGCGCTTCATATCACATTCATGAGTGATGCTATACAACATGAGTGCGGCCTCGCATTCATCCGTCTTCGCAAGCCTTTTTCTTATTACCAGCAAAAATATGGTACGGCGCTTTTCGGCCTCAATAAACTGTATCTCCTGATGGAGAAACAGCATAACAGGGGCCAGGATGGAGCCGGTATCGCTGCGGTTAAACTGGATACGGAACCGGGGTATCCTTTCCTGTTCAGGCAAAGAAGCATTGCTACCCAGGCCATTGCCGACCTTTTCCAGAATATTGGAAAGGAAATCATGGAACTGGAGAAGTATCAGCCCGAAATAAGAAAGCACCCCGGCCTGATGAAGGGCCATCTGCCTTTTATGGGAGAAGTTTTACTTGGCCACCTTCGTTACGGCACCCAGGGAAAAAACAATGTGGAATTCTGCCACCCTTTTATAAAACGTAATATTATTCCGGCGCGCAACCTGGCGCTTGCCGGTAATTTCAACCTGGTCAATACGGAAGAGCTCTTTTCCCTGGTAAATATTGATCCGGGCGTATTTCAGAAGCAAAGCGATCTTGCAGCGATGATGGAAGTGGTCCATTATTTCCAGGTAAAAGAAGATGAAGCCAATCCGGGAAATCTTTGTGTGAGCAATGTTCTCAGGAAAGCATTTGCATTATTTGATGGGGGGTATCATGTAGGCGGACTCCTTGGAAACGGTGATTCATTTATCATCAGGGATGCCCATGGTATCAGGCCATCGTATTATTATATAACGGATGAACTGATCGTTGCGGCGTCTGAACGTGCGGCTATCCGTACTTCTTTCAATGTCGGGGAAAACGAAGTACTGGAATTAATGCCGGGCAATGCGATCATTGTAAAAGCAGACGGAACGTATTCTGTCGAACAGATCCTTGAACCAAAGGAAAGAAGGGCCTGTAGTTTTGAGAGGATATATTTTTCCAGGGGAAGCGACGAGAAAATTTACCGTGAAAGAAATGCACTTGGCTACCACCTTAGCTCACTGGTGCTGAAAGCGATCAATAATGACCTTAAGAATACCATCTTCTCTTTTATTCCCAATACTGCTGAAACCGCATTTTACGGCCTACTGAAAGGGATGGAAGACTATTTGAATAAGATCAAGATACAGCGGATCATGTCGTGGGATAAGGATTTCGATGAAGAAAAACTCACTGAGATGATTAACCGAAGGATCCGGGTGGAGAAGGTTGCCATCAAAGACGTGAAGATGCGGACCTTCATAACAGAAGACGCCAACCGTTCTGAAATGGTTCAGCACGTATATGATGTAACTTATGGAACGGTAAGGCCCGGTGAAGATACCCTTGTGGTGATTGATGATTCCATTGTAAGAGGTACTACGCTAAAGGAAAGTATTGTCAGGATGTTATCAAGGCTCAGGCCAAAACGACTTCTTATTCTTTCATCCGCACCGCAGATCCGCTACCCTGATTGTTATGGAATCGATATGAGCAAGCTGGGTGACTTTATTGCCTTCCGCGCTGCGATTGAATTATTGAAAGATAATAACCAGGAATCGGTGCTCACCGAAATATATAACTGCTGTAAAGAACTTCAGCGGAATAACCAGTTGCACACAGAAAATATGGTAAAACAGGTATATAAGCCTTTTACCCCTGAACAAATATCAAAGAAGATCGGTGAACTCATAACACCGCCCGAAGTAACAACACCTGTTGACCTTATCTTCCAGACCATCGAAGATCTGCATGAATCCTGCCCTACCAATACGGGCGACTGGTACTTTACAGGTAATTACCCCACTCCGGGAGGTAACCGCGTGGTAAACCAGGCCTTCATTAATTATATGGAAGGAAGGAATATAAGAGGTTATTGAGACATTCCATGGCAGTAAATTATTTCTTCTTACTCACCAGCATATAAGAATGATCGATCCATTCCTTTAATTGCGAATTTTTCACTGACCCGTCTACAATAATGGTGTTCCAGTGTTTCTTATTCATATGGTAACCGGGAATCACACAGGGATAGGATTCCCTCAGCGTGATGGCCAGTTCGGGATCGCATTTCACATTGAATTGTACATGTTCCGTATCCAGGGGGAGGAGCAGGAATGCCTTCCCGTTCGTCTTGAATACAACTACATTCGGCCCAAAGGGAAGAGATTCTTCCACAGCCGTTTTGGACAGGCAATAATCCCTGATTTCTTCGATATTCATGGTATTTATTTTCTGACACGATCTGATCAGGCACTTCAGTAATCCTGTATCCTGCCTGAACGTTAAATTATTCATTTATACCAGGTTCCGGGACCTGATCCGTCAGAAATAATTTATATTAAATCAGGCTTTCTGGAACAAGTAAATGGTAAGTTACTTTTGTTTTTTTACCTTACAGTAAATGAAGACTGTCTACCTGGTTCGTCATGCAAAAAGCGACTGGTCAGGATCTGTTGATGATCATGACCGGCCCCTGAATGATCGCGGAAAACGCGATGCACCGATGATGGCGTTGCGTTTACTGGAGAGGAAAGGGAAAGTCGACAGATTCGTTTCCAGTCCGGCCAAACGCGCATTCAGCACGGCCTGGGCTTTTGCTTCAACTTTCGATCATAAGAAATCAGATATTATCCTCGAACCTGATCTTTATCTCCCGGCCCCTGACATTTTTTTTAGTGTAATGGAAAAGTTTGATAATAAAGATAAATCAGCAGCCATATTCTCCCACAATTACGGTATTACCGATTTTGCCAATTCACTACAACTCGTTAAGCTCGACAATATGCCCACCTGCAGCATTTTTGCCTTTAAGGTAAAAACAGATGACTGGTCTTCCATCAGAAAGGCAGAAAAGGAATTCATGTTTTTCGATTATCCGAAAAAACAATAATGGAATAAAAAACGCCGACAATGTTGTCGGCATTTCTGGTTACGGAACTGGTTCTGGCGTATATTCAGATTAAAGTTTTCTTTAGAACACCGGGGCATTGTCTATTTTTTCATGAAATGAAGTACTACAGATTTATTCAGCAATTCAATGAGTGTTGAAGTTGATGATGTTACTATCCAGTCTTCTTCGAGTTCAAGGAGGTTACTATCGGTAACGCTTGCGTCAAAATCCAGGATGAATTTTCTTTTTCCGCTATCGATCAAATCAGTCCATGTGCCATTATTTACAGCCCCGGTTTTTGTTGCCGTGAAAGTACCATTACTGTTAAAAGTGAATGTATAGGCTGCATAATTACTGGTCTTGTCCGTAACATCAAAGTAATAATGTACCATCCAGTTACCCGGCAAAACAGGTGCCACTGCAGGTGGTGTACTGGAATTATTATTATTATCCTTTGAACAGGAGTATATGAAAAGTATACTGAGCAGGCTGATAAACAGGGCAGAAATACGGATGGTTTGGCTGAATGTATATTTCATAGCTGAAGGTTTTCCAAATTTAATGTCTGAACACTGATATAATATATGACATACGTTAGGTTTTTGGTAAAATTGCCGAATGTCTTTCTCCGTGACTGGTGAATTAAAGGCTGATGGGAAATTCTCAATTTTGGTTGGGTGATCAAAAAAAATGGTGACCAATTGGCCACCATTTTTTTATACACATTTTCGTATTTGCACATTTTCACATTCCTGGATCACTTTTTCGCAGGTGCCAGCCCGTATTTGTACATATACTTGTCGTACAGTTCTTTATGTTTGT